>Ga0209415_10018256_pt1 | contig 11077 bp, 9 predicted proteins | sample PeaSoiSIISIP2007_FD_187696 | JGI IMG/M metagenome (GOLD analysis project Ga0209415, IMG submission 187696) | Peat soil microbial communities from Weissenstadt, Germany - SII-SIP-2007 (SPAdes) (version 2) | ecosystem: Environmental > Terrestrial > Soil > Wetlands > Peat | place: Germany...
GAAGTCGACGCGCTGGGCGGCATCATGGGCGAGATCACCGACGCGGTCGGCATCCAGTTCCGCCTGCTGAATACTTCGCGGGGCCCGGCCGTGTGGTCTCCGCGCGCGCAGTGCGACAAGCAGGCCTATCGCTTGAAAATGCGCGAAGTGCTGGAGTCGCAGCCGAATCTGAAGATCAAGCAGGCGGAAGTGGCGGATCTGATCGTGGAGGAGTCGTTGGTCGTTGGTCGTTCGTCGTTGGCCAATCCCCAGGAGGCCAGCGGGTTTGCAAACGACCAACAACCTACGACCAACGGCCGCCGTCGCGTCCTCGGCATCAAGCTGCGCGACGGCCGCACGGTGGGCGCATCCGCCGTCATCATCACCACCGGAACTTTTCTCAATGGACTGATCCACTGCGGCGAGCAGCAATATCCTGCGGGACGTTCGGGCGAGCCCAACGCGGTTCTGCTGGGCGAAGCCCTGAAAAAGCTGGGCCTGCGCGGATGCCGCCTCAAGACCGGCACGCCGCCGCGGCTGGACGGACGCAGCATCGACTGGTCGCGTTTTGCAGAGCAGCCCGGCGACGCCGACCCTACTCCGTTCAGCTTTCGTACCCGGCGCGTCGCCCACCACGACTCGCAGGTTCCCTGCCACATTGCCTACACCACGAAGGAAACGCACCGCATCATCCGCGAAAACGTGCACCGTTCGCCCATGTACAGCGGCCAGATCCAGTCGATCGGCCCGCGCTATTGTCCGTCGATCGAAGACAAGATCGTCAAGTTTCCAGACAAGGAGATGCACCAGCTCTTCCTTGAGCCGGAAGGCCTGAACACGCATGAAATCTACGTCAACGGCATGAGCACCTCCTTACCGGTAGATGTCCAGATGGCGATTCTGAAGTCGATTCCCGGCCTCGAGAACGCAGAGATGCTGCGCCCCGGCTACGCCATCGAATACGATTCGATCGATCCGACCGAACTGGAGCGCACGCTCGAAACCCGCAAGATTGCCGGGCTTTTCCTGGGCGGCCAGATCAACGGCACCTCCGGCTACGAGGAAGCGGCGTGCCAGGGCCTCATGGCGGGCATCAACGCCGCGCTGCAGGTGAAGCATGAACCGCCGCTGATCCTCGATCGCACCGAAGCCTACACCGCGATTCTGATCGATGACCTGATTTCCAAGGGCACGAACGAACCTTACCGCATGTTCACGTCGCGGGCCGAGTTCCGCCTGCACCTGCGCATCGACAATGCCGACCGCCGCCTGACGCCGCACGGCCGCCGTGTAGGCCTGATCGCAGATGAGGCCTGGGCAGATTTTCAGGCAAAGCAGCAGCGTCTTGAGAAGATGAAGCAGTTGCTGGAAAGCACGCGGATTACCGCTGAAATGCCCGCAACGTTCCGAGCCGCCGAGGCCAGCAACACCCATGTGGGGACAGCCGCCCTCGGCTGTCCGGCCGAGCAAAGCTCGGCGGAGATTCTGTCGTCAGCCACTGGCCAGACGCTGGCGCAACTCATGAAGCGGCCCGAAGTGAAGGTGGAGCAACTCGTGCCGGTCCTGCGGGAACTCACGCCAGAGTTTTTTGCAAGGAATTCCTCTGCGTCCCCTGTGTCCTCTGTGGTGAAGCTTTCGTCCGAAGCAAGAAACGAACTCAAGTCCATCGAGACCGAGATCAAGTACGAAGGCTACCTGCTACAGCAGCAGCGCGCCATGGAGCGTTTGAAGAAGGCCGAGCAGCACTCCATCCCCGACTGGTTCGACTATCATTCCATCAGCGGGCTCTCGCGCGAGATGCAGGAAAAACTCACCCGCGTGCGCCCGCGCACCATCGGCCAGGCCTCGCGCATTCCGGGCGTGACGCCGGCAGCGGTCTCGCTGGTCAATGTCTACATCGAAATCCAGGCGCGCCGCCGCGAGCAGGCTGCGGCCCTGTAATCATCGCTCACTGCGAGTTCTGCTTGTTTCGCAACTGCTCGGAAAGTTTCAGCTCGCTGTCCGCTTCTTCTTTCTTTCCCACGTTGCGGTAAGCCTGCCCGAGAAGAAAGTGGGTCATCGGATTATTCGGGTCCATGGTTGCGGCACGCTGCAAGGCCCGCAACGCCAGATCGTAATCTCCTTTTTTTTCCAGCACTTTTCCCATCAGGATAAACGGCGTGGTCGACGTGGCATCGAGCCGGATGGAGCGCTGCAGCAGGCGCTGCGCCTCGTCGTACTTCTGAATGTGGGTATAGGCGTCGGCCAATTTGTAGTACGTCGGAGCATGCGCGGGATTGATCGCCAGCTCTTTCTGAAATTCCGCAATCGCTTCCGGGATTCGCGACTTGTAGGTGTAAAGCTCGCCCAGCAGTTCGTGGACCAGCGGCAGTTTGGGGTCGAGCACCGCAGCCTTTTGCGCGTACTCTTCGGCCACCGGATCAAATTCCTGGCGGAACAGCATGCGCGCCGTGAATAGATAACCGGCTGCGGAATCCGCCGGCACATCGAACATCCTGGCGAATGCCTTGCGAGCCTGCTCATAGTCTTTGGTCTGGATATAGCAATTGCCCAGAATGTATGCGGAATCGACGTTGGGCGAAGAGAACCAGCCTTGAATTTTTTCGAGCAACGGAATCGCTTCAGCCGGGCGCCCGCTCGCGTAATACGACAAGCCCAGGAGTTGCGTGGCTTCGCCGTCGGCGGGATCATCTGCACTCGCTTTCTTCAAATATTCGATGGCCTTGGGGAAATCGCTCTTCTTGTAGTACGCACTGCCCAGTTCCGCAGCCAGGCCCTTCGCGGCCGGATCGTGGGATTTTATGGTTTCCAGCTGCGCGATGGCGTCGTCGATCTTGCCTTGTTGCATTAGCTTTCGCGCCTCGGCAAATTCCGCAGGCGCCGGAGAAGCTTGCGGCTGAGGCGTGGCAGGCGCTTCGGGAGAAGCGGGCTGCTGCGCTCGACCCACTGAAAACAAGGCCGAGAGTAACGCGACGCAGCATGCCAGCCGGAAAACGAAGAATCGCGTTCCCATATCAAGAATTAGAGCACATCGTACGGGTGCCCCACTTCTCGCGCGTTCTCTGCGCGAGAAAGCCTGCCCTGAGCGAAGCCGAAGGGTGGGGAATTTGATTTTCTCACTGCGACTTCATCTCTTTCCGCAGCGCCTCCAGATTCTCTTTCGCGATCGGCTGATTGGGATCAATCTGCAAAGCGCGCTCAAAGTGCGACTTCGCTTCCGGAAAGCGCCCCAACTCGGCCAAAGCGGCGCCCAGGTTTGCCTCCACGTTGGCGTCATCCGGCTGCAACTGCGACGCCAGTGTGAATTGTTGAGCCGCGCCCACAAAATCCTCCTGCCCGGCCAGCGCGAATCCCAGATTGTAGTGCGCCTCGAAATAATCCGGACGCGCCTGCAGAGCCTTCTGCAGGTATCCAGCGGCTTCCACGGGATGCCCCGCCGTCACCAATGCCGCGCCCAGTGCGTTGTTTCCGGCCGCGTCGTCGGGCCGCAGGCGCACCGCCAGTTCGTATTCGCCGATCGCGGCATCGACTTTATTCTTGGCCTGCAGCATCGCCGCCAGATTGTAATGGGCTTCGAAGTCGCCCGGATTCTTCTCCACGTTGTGGCGGGCCAGTGCCTCCTGCAACGCCATGCGCGGATCTCCCTGCGCGGGATCGAAATTTACCGGCAGCACCTGCAGCCACAAGTGGCACATTTCGTCGCTCGAACGATTGCCGCCCTTCACCCGCGATGGCGGACGATTGGGATTCAGCGGATTGTCCTCTGAATTGTCATACACATAATGCAGACTTACCTTCGTTCCCTTGGGCAAGCGCACCGGCTCGGCATAGCGATACACCGCCTGCCAGTTCAGGTTCCATTGCGGAATGTGGATCAGCGTTTTCTTGATGCCGCCGGGCAGCGTGGCGAAGGCCTGAATATCTTTTCCCAGATAGTGCGCGTGCGGATAAATCGCCAGGAGATCGACATCAATCGGCACCGTAAACGAGTCGGTCACAGTAAAGTCTTTTTGTCCTGGCGGAATGTCGAGCTGCGCGTCGTTCTCCAGTTGCAACAGCATCGGCAGCTTGGTCGCGGGATGCGGCGTGAAATAAAGGCCAATGCTCGGCTGAATCACTTCCGGCTTTCCCGAAGGCTGCAGATGTGTATTCAGAATCAGGTCGGTTCCTTTGTCGAGGCGCAGCGCCATGCCCTCCGGCTCAACGTACGGAATCGTCCCCGGCTTCCAGAAGAGCAGATGGCTGTCTGGGTCGAATACCTGCGACTCGATGCGAATCTCCATGCCACCGAAGCCCGCGCCCGGCTCGGCTTCGCGCTTGCGGGATGATCCCGCGCGATCCACCAGAATGTTCGCGTGATGCACGTAGCGCTTGTCGCCAGGACGAATCTCAACCGCCTTCACCCAGCGCGTTTCTTGAGTCGGCACCGGGAAAATAAAATTCCAATACGTGTCAGTGCCGGATGGCGGCAGAGTAAGCGGCTTGGTCGCCGTTAGAATCAGGTCAGGCTGCCCCAGCCGCCAGCCTTCAACGAATTTCGGCGGCTCCGGCAAGTCGGACGGATCGCCCTCAACCGCGCCCTGCTCAACCCAGCGCTGGATCAGACCGAGTTCCGCGTCCGCCAGCCGAAGTTCGTCGGCGAATTTCAGTTTCTGCGGCTCCGGCAACCACGGCGGCATGGCGCGCGATTCGGTGACATCCACAATCTGCCGCGCGTGTTTCTTAGCGTCGGCATACGTCAGTAACGAAAACGGCGCAGCTTCTCCCAGCCGGTGACAGCTCGAGCACGAGCGAAAGATGATCGGGGCGATGTCGCGGTTGTAAGTCACTGGCACCGCCGCAGAAGACGACTGTCGCGGAACCGGCCGGCCGGAGAGCGTTCCCACCGCTCCGGCGGCCGCCAGCACCAGCAGCGTCCACCCCGCGCCGCGCAGCCAGCGAATTATTCCAGGTCTGAGATGTAGCATCCCACTCCCCTGACTTCGCTCTTGGCCACGGGCTTCGCCGCCAACGCCGCGCGGATGGCGTCTTCCAGTTCGTGCGTGGTCGGCGCGGGCCGCGCCCGGCTGAGATCGACATACCAGTCGTCGATGCGCCCGTCGTAGACGAGATGATGGCTGCGGTCAAACACGGCGACCTCGGGAGTAATCTGCACCCGCGCCAGCTTGACCAGCACGCGCTCCGGATCGCGCAGCGCGGGCAGGCGATATCCATAATCCTGCAGATATTTTCGAATCGTCTGCGGCGTCTCGCTCTTGTCGGGATACACCAGCCAGAAACTGGCACGATCAGCGTACTGCTGGCTGATCCGCTGAATCACGGGAGCGTAGCGGCTGGAAACGGGACAATCGCGGCGCAAGAAAACCAGCACCACAACTTTATTCGAATCCGCGGCGAGCGGATTAACCGGCTGCCCATCAAGATCAAGAGCTTGTTGTCCGCGGCCAAGGGCGGTACAAGCCAGCAACGCCGCGATCACAATCAGCGGCCGATCAAGACTGCGGAATCTGCCCAACCCCATAGAGCGCCCACGGTGAAACCGCCAGATATTCTCAGCAGGATTCTAAGAGCCTCCGGCGTGAGTGTCCATCCTGTCCGTCCCGGACGCGCGCCGCAAACGCGGAAATAGAAAGCCGGTGCTTTTCCGGTAGGACGAATACTCTTCGCCGAGTTCCTTCGTTAGCAGCGCTTCCTCGCGCCGAGCCTTATGCGTATGTGCGAGCCACATCACGGCCGCTCCCAGCACTCCGCGCCACTCGCCGATCACCAGGCCCGTGCCCATGGCGGCCAGCAGCATCCCCGTGTAAATCGGATGCCTCACCAGCGCATACGGACCTGCCTTGATCACGCGATGCCCCTCTTTGAGAGTGACCCGCGCACTCCAGTACTGGCCGATGCAATGCCGCGCCCAGATCGCGACTGCAACACCGAAAGTCGTCAGAGCAATTCCGCACCAGCTGATCCACGCCTCGTCCGGAAGAAAACGCAGCCCCAGGGGCCCCACTCGCATGGAACGGGAAAACAGGAGTTCAAATACCAGAACCATGGGAAGGATCGTGCCCAGCCGCTGCGCCCAGCTTTCCGCCGTCTTCGTGCGTTTCACTCGAAGCCAACTGATCGCCCAGTACACGCAGAACACATACCAGGGAATCAACTCGATCTGCCACAGCGTCAGCGGGACTTTCACGCTTCCACTGTAATCAAGAAAGTGCGGCGAGAGGAAGTCTTCGCGGGCGCTACAATGGCCTGAGCATGTTCACCCAAGTATGACTGCCTGAAACGTGTCTACCTGAACATGTCTGCCCAAATATGATTGCCCATCTCCGTGGAAAGCTGCTGGCCAAGCATCCGAACCAGGCCATCGTCGAAACGGCCGGCGTCGGCTATGACGTGACCATCAGCGTGCCGACGTTCTCCGACCTTCCGGCCGTCGGCGCCGAGGTCGCGCTGCACATCCACACACATGTGCGCGAAGACCTGATCGCGCTCTATGGATTCCTGCGCCCGTCGGAAAAACTGCTGTTCGAAAAGCTGATCACCGTGAGCGGCATCGGCCCCAAGCTTGCCATCACGATCCTGAGCGGCATGGCCGCCGACGAAATGGTAGGCGCGATTCGCGGCAACGATGTCGCGCGGCTCACCCGCATCCCCGGCATCGGCAAGAAGACGGCGGAGCGCATGGTGCTCGAACTGCGCGACAAGTTGCCGCAAGCCGGCCCAGCCTCAGCACCGGCCGTTCCTGCGATGAACGCCATCGAGGAAGACGTGCTGTCGGCGCTCTTGAATCTGGGATATCAGCGCGCCGCTGCTGAAAAAGCCTTGACCGTGGTCACAAGAAATGGCAAAGCCGGATCGTTCGATGCAATGTTCCGCGATGCGTTGGCCGCGCTGTCGAAGTAGCCTGACTTTTCCATAGACAAGACACCTGGCTTGCGATTTAATGCTGCACCATGCAAACCCTTGGCCTCTCTGATTCCACGACTCGCAGCGAGAGCCGCTTCAAAAGCCTGTTCTGGCCTTCCATCCAAAGCGGCGCCGACGTCGACTATCTCGCTGTGCAGGGCTTTTGGGTGTGCACGATCGTGGGCCTCGTATCGCTCTTCTTTCTAGCCGTATCTGCCCACCAGCCCATTATCGGCATACTGGTTTTTCTCTTGTTTCATCTCGGCGGTGTCGGCGTTCGGGAACACAACCCCTTCGCCGCTGCGGTCATCCTGGCGTATTACGTCGTCGATTTCTTGGCATCGGCCTTTTTTCTGTTTGTGAACTCGCCGGGGATTGGGGTTCTAAGAATCATCATCGTGGCGCTGCTGCTGTCGAATCTTCGCGCCACCTGGATTGCAGGAAGCTGGAACCCTGACTCCGAAGAAGCTGCGTTGCCGCCGAGGATGGGAGAGACTTTCTCCGACAAGTTCTCCGACCTGTGGCCCGCGTTTATTTGGCCGAAGGTGAAGGTACTCTATTACATCTTCTCGCTCGGATTTCTCGCGCTGACGGTTGCGGGCCTGATCGTTTTCTATCTGCGGCGCGGTCATCCCTAGGACATGCGCCGGTTCTTTACTTCCCAATGCAAAAGGTGCTGAAAATCAAATTCAGGATGTCGTCGGTCGTGGTCGCGCCGGTAATCGCGTCCAGCGGGCGGAGCCCGTTGTAGAGATCCATCAGCAGCATCTCGTGCGGCACTTTCCCGGCCACGGCAGTCTTGGCGGCATCCAGCGCGGCCAGCGAGTCTTTAATCAATCCCTGATGCCGAACATTGGTCAGGAAGCCAGATTCCGCCTGCGCTCCAGTCTCGCCCCCAATGTGCCGCAAAATTTCTCCGCGCAGTTCGGCAACGCCCTCGCCGGTGATCGCCGAAGTAAGAATTTTCTGGCCACTGGCCACTGACCACTGGCCACTGTTCCCGAGATCACTCTTATTTCCAACGACAATCACCGGCCGGTTCTCCGCCTGCCGCAAAAGTTCCGCATCTTCCGCCGTCTCGCCCTGTGACCCATCGAGCACGATCAGAACCAGGTCGGCGTCGGCCAGCGCTTCCATCGATTTGCGAACACCCAGCGACTCCGCTTCGTCGAGCGCATCGCGAATCCCGGCCGTATCTACAAGTTTGACCGGGATGCCGCCGATCGCCACCGTCTCGCTCACCACATCGCGCGTGGTGCCCGGGGTCGCCGTGACGATCGCGCGCTCCCGCTCCACCAGCCGGTTGAACAAGCTGGACTTGCCCACGTTGGGCCGGCCCACAATCGCCAGCGTCAAGCCTTCGTGCACGATCTTGCCGTAAGCGAAAGTCGCGCTGAGCTGTTCGAGCGGCGCACGCACGGCAGCGATGTGATCGAGAATCGTGGCGTCGGGCAGGACGGACACATCGTCTTCCGCGAAATCAATGCCAGCTTCGAGTACTGCAATCAGATCAATCAGTTTTGTCTTGATCGGCTGCAGCCGCCGCGACAGCGCCCCCTCTAGTTGCTGCGCTGCCACTTTCGCCTGATACAACGTCTGCGAGTCAATCAGGTCGCGCACCGCCTCAGCCTGTGTCAGGTCGATGCGCCCGTTGAGGAACGCGCGCATGGTGAACTCTCCGGGCTCGGCCAGACGCGCTCCCGCGGCCACACAAAGTTCAACAATGTGCCGCAACACAACCGGCGACCCATGCGCAGATATCTCAATGACGTCGTCCGTCGTGTAAGAGTGCGGCTTGGCAAAATAAGTGACGACAACCTCGTCGATGCGTTGCGCAGGTTCATGTGGCGTGGGCGCTCCCGCCCGCGTCTCGCCATGAGCTGAACTGGCGGCAGCATTAGCCGAGCCTTGCTCGGCCGGACAGCCGAGGGCGGCTGTCCCTACATCGACCTTGTTTGTACCCGGCTTTTCGCGGGCGGGGGCACCCGCGCCACATGGCTCGATCAGTTCTCCGAAGACAGCGCGACCCGGCTCGAGCTCATGCTTCAGCCGCAGCATGGGCCGCGCAATCTCAACTGCTCTCGCCCCAGCCAGTCGGACCACGCCAATTCCACCACGCCCAGGCGGCGTGGCGATCGCCACGATCGTGTCATCGAGATTCATACGGTCAGGTTCATGCCGACGTTCACGCGCCGATTGTAACGGGTAAACTAAATGCAACCAACGGGAACGCCCGACGGGTGCCCCATTTCTCGCGCGTCTTTTTGCGCGAGAAGTGGGGATTTTGACGACTTGAGGAGCACTAAATTGTCTGTCGCTGACGAACTCTTAAGAGCTAACGAAGCTTTCGCGCGAAATTTCACCCTGGGAGATCTCGCCGTCCGCCCCAGGCGTCACGTGGCCGTGTTGGCCTGCATGGATTCCCGCATCTTGTTCGAGCATTGCCTGGGCCTGCATCCCGGGGACGCGCACATGATCCGCAACGCCGGTGGCATCGCCACCGACGACGCCCTGCGCTCCCTGATCGTCTCCCATCATCTGCTCGACACCCAGGAGTTCATCATCATCAACCACACCGACTGCGGCCTGCTGAAAGTCCGCGAAGACGAACTGAAAGCGCGCCTGACCGAAAAGATGGGAACCACCGCGGACGAACCCGCGCACTTCCACGCCTTCGACGATCTGGAAGCAAACGTCAGACAACAGATACAGCGCGTGAAGTCGCACCCTTGGATTCCGAAAAGTATTCCGGTGCGCGGATTCGTCTATGATGTGAAAACCGGGAAGCTGAAGGAAGTTGAGATTTGAATATGTGGCGCGGGCACTCTTGCCGCGACTGCCGGAAGTGAAATCAGATCTATTGGAAGTCCGGCAGCCCCGGGCGGGCGGAGTTCGCGAGTGCTTCAATCACTTTTTCTCGTGGTAAGACGCGGGCAGGAGTGCCCGCGCCACATTACTAGCGCGCGACCTTCTCAATCTCAGACCGCAACTCTCCATAAGCCACAGCCCCCGGATGGTACCAGGCCACTTTCCCCGCGCGATCCAGCAGCACCAGCGTCGGCGTGGTGGACGCGCCGTAGACCTCGAAGTTGTACTTGCTGACCGGCACCGGCATGTCGAGCAGCCCTGAATAAAAACGGCGCCGCACGGCGTCGATGTATTGCAGTTCGTCACTCGGCGCAGCATGCTCAACCTGCGCGGTGTAGCCATAGAGGCGCGTAGGCCCGATCACTTTCAGTCCTTTCGACGCGTACTCCGAGCGAAGCTGAGTGATGATCGGCGCCTCGGCTTTGCAATCCGCGCACCAGTGCGCCCAGAAAAACAGCAGAATGGGAGAGCCATGAAGCTGCGCCGGCAACGGCAGTTTCGCGCCCAGGAACTCATCTGACTTCAGCGCCGGAGCCACCTTTCCCTGAAACGAAAGCAGATTCAGGTTTTTCTGCAGCCGGTCGTGAATCGAAGTATTCCCATACGTGCGCAGCGCGGACTGCAGCAGCGCGACGGCCTGGGTCCGCTGCCCTTGCGCGGCCAGCACCTGCGAGCGGACTTCCAGCGCCGCGCCCAGCGCGACCGGCAGATGCGGCTCAGCGTCGAGCGAACGCGTCTTCAACAACTCCAGCGCCTGAGTCTGCGTCTGCTTGGCATACGCCGCCGCCTGCTCGTATTGCGCTTGATCGAGCTCAGCCCGAGCCATCCACGAATACGCTTCCAGATATTCCGCGGTCACGCCTTGCTGGTTGCGGTAAGAGTTCAGCGCCGACTCCGCGGCAGAAAAGTTGTTCTGCATCAGGGCGATGCGAACCGTGTCGACAATCCCCGCCCAGGCCGAGGCAGTGAGCAAAAGTGAAATCAGGATAATCCGCAAGCGCATATCTTATGAGGATGAATGGTTTGCGAAAAAGTCGCAAGCCAGAGCGTTTTTCCAGCCACGCCGGGCTCACAATAACACCTTCCCCATCAATTGTTTAGCCATAGCCTGAAGTAAATTATGTAGCTTTTATGGGGCACTTTCCGTACAATTTAGCTGCGTTTGACTTTAGAGCTCCTTCGCAGTACATGCATCTCCGCTTAACCCAGCGTGTGACCTGCCTGCAAGAAGACCCGAAAAGTTTCAGCGCTACATCAACAAAAAAGGAAATTGCAACATCATGGAAACAGGAACAGTGAAGTGGTTTAACGACGCCAAGGGCTATGG
>Ga0209415_10018260_pt1 | contig 11077 bp, 14 predicted proteins | sample PeaSoiSIISIP2007_FD_187696 | JGI IMG/M metagenome (GOLD analysis project Ga0209415, IMG submission 187696) | Peat soil microbial communities from Weissenstadt, Germany - SII-SIP-2007 (SPAdes) (version 2) | ecosystem: Environmental > Terrestrial > Soil > Wetlands > Peat | place: Germany...
CTCGCGCGCCTCCCGCGTGAGATCGATGGGCCTCCCCTCGATCCGGAAGCCCCCCGCCGGCTGCTTCTTCGACGCGTGCACCTTCACGCGCACCGTGCGCCCCGACCCCGACGCGAGCACGCCGTCGATCCGCGACCCAGGGGGGAACGGCGTCGTCGACTCGAGCGTCACCGCGTCCGCGCTCGCCGAGAGCACGCGCGCCTCGCCGCCGCTCCGCCACCGGAGATGCACGGCGGAGCTCACGCCGTCCCCTTCCCTCGCCGGCCGAGCGCCGCCTGGGTCTCGCGGTCGTCCGTCTTCTTCGCGATGTCCCTGCGCTTGTCGTGGAGCTTCTTCCCCTTCGCGAGCCCGAGCTCCACCTTCACGCGCCCCCGCTTCCAGTAGAGCCGCAGCGGGACGAGCGTGTAGCCGCCGCGCGCGACGGCCTTGTCGATCTCCGCGATCTCGCGGGCGTGCAGGAGCACCTTCCGCGACCTCCGGGGCTCGTGCGGGAACGACTTCGCCTGCTCGAACGGCGCGATGTAGAGCTGCTTCAGCCACATCTCCCCGTGATCGACCGACGCGAACGCGTCCACGACGTCGACCCGCCCCGCGCGCATCGACTTCACCTCGCTCCCGACGAGCACGAGCCCCCCCTCGTACTGTTCCTCGATCGCGTAGTCGAAGAACGCGCGTCGGTTCTTGACGATGAGCTTCTCGCCCTCGTCCTTTCCGCCGCCCTCTCGCTTCGTCGCTGCCAAATGCGTCGCGCGCCTCAGCCGCCGTCCGCGCGCGGGAGGTCCTCGCCCTCGAAGGGGAGGTGGAACGCCTCTCCACCGTCCGCGCTGGGGGCGCCGACCGCCTCCTCGAGGCGCGCGACGCGGGCGCGCAGCTTCTCGTTGGCGGTCGCGAGCGCACGGATCATGTCGATGACCGGGTCGGGGAGGTTCGCGTGGTCGAGGGCGGCGTCGAAGCGCGCGGCGGACGGGACGATGACGCGCGCGGGGACGCCGACGACGGTCGCGTGCGGAGGAACGGCCCGGACGACGACGCTCCCCGAGCCGACGCGCGCCCCTTCGCCCACGGTGATATAGCCCAGGATGCACGCGTTCGAGCCGACGACGACGCCGGGCCCGAGCTGCGGGTGGCGCTTGCCGTGGCTCAGCGTCGTGCCGCCGAGGACGACCCCCTTGTAGATGAGACAGCCGTCGCCGATGGACGCCGTCTCACCCACCACGACGCCCATCCCGTGATCGATCACGACGCGACGGCCGACCGTCGCCGCCGGGTGGATCTCGATGCCGGTGACGAAGCGGTTCACGTGGCTGACGACCCGCGCGGTGAACGGCCGCTCGTCCGTCCAGAGGGCGTGCGCCACGCGGTGCATCCACAGCGCGTGGAGCCCTGGATAGAGGAGGACCACCTCCCAGCCGGAGCGCGCCGCCGGGTCGTTCGCGCAGAACGCGCCGATGTCCTCCTTCGCGCGCTCGAACGCGTGCGCCGCGCGGCTGAGCCATGTCCGAGGAGAGGGAAGCATCGCGAGCGCCATCGGCACCCTCCTTAATACATGCTCTCGCCGCGCACCGCAGAGAACCGCTAGATTGAGCTTTCTCATGCACCCCGCTCCGCTGCTCCCCGAGGCGCACCTCTTCGTCTGCGCAAACCGTCGCGAGGCGGGGTCGCCGCTCGGTGCCGGGTGCTCGGTCGAGGGGGAGGCGCTCTACGCGACGCTGAAGACGGAGGTCGCGCGACGGCAGCTCGTTCGCTCGGTCTGGGTCACCAAGACCCACTGCCTCGGCGTCTGTCCGAAGGAGGGGGCGACCGTGGCTCTCTACCCGCGGCAGGCGCTCTGGGAAGGGGCTCGCGCCGGTGACGCGAAGGCGCTCGTCGACCAGGCGGCCGCGGCGGGTGGGCCATGAGCGAGTGGGACGAGGTCGTTGCGCTACTCGTCACCATGGAGGCGCACCAGATCGAGAAGGTCTTCTCGCTCGCGCGGCGGCTGAAGCCCGGCATCACGCACGAGGACATGCGAAACCCTCACGACTTCCCCGAGCTCGGCGACCTCGACTGGCACTTCGAGGACGGCATCCTGACCGGCATCCAGACGGTGCTGACCGCGGTGCGCGCGCGCATGCGCGACGGGGGCGCGTGACGAAGAAGGCGAAGTCGAAGGCGGAGACGCGGCCGAAGAAGGCGCCGGATGCGTCGTTCCGGCCGTTCGGCGCGCTAAAGGCGCTGAAGGACGAGCTCGCGGCGAAGACGAAGCAGCCAGACGCGGCGGCAGCGCCCGCGGCCCCCGCGCGCGCGTCACGCAGTGTCCCCCCTCCTGGCCGCTCGCGCGAGACCACCGACGCGGACGAGGCGCTCGCGCTCTACCGGATGATGAACGGCGTCACCCCGCTCCGCGGCAAGGGGAAGACGCGGCTCCCGCGCTCGCAGGCGTCCGTCGCGAAGTCGGACCTCGAGGCGCGCCGCAAGGAGGCCGAGGCGCCTATCCGCGCCGAGGACGACGCGGTGCACGAGCACCTCCGCGCGCTCGTGGAAGGGGGCCGCTTCGAGGTGCTCGACGACGGGCGGCGTGTGGAGGGGCGAAGGCACGGGGTCGGCCCGGACGTGATGCGGCGGCTCCGGCGAGGGAACCTCCCGATCGACGCGCGCGTCGACCTTCACGGCGAGACGGCCACGACCGCGCCGAAGGTGCTGGACGCGTTCCTCAGGGCGCAGCGGGCGCGCGGCGAGCGCTGCGTGCTCGTCGTCCACGGCAAGGGGGAGCATTCGCCGGGGAAGGTCGGGATCCTGCGCGGCGAGATGGCCGCCTGGCTCTCGCAAGGGGCGGCGAGCGCGAGCGTCGCGGCGTTTTCGACGGCGGGGCCGGAGGACGGGGGCGAAGGGGCCGTGTACGTGCTGCTCGTGCGGTAGAGAGCGGCGAGCCGCGGAGGCGCGGTTGTCACGGAAGAGCGTTTCGAAACGCGCCGCGTCATCGCGCGAGCGCTGGCTCTTCGGAGAGCACGCGTCTACATTCCGCCCGATCCCGGCGCTCGGAGCTGTCTCCCGGCCGGGCGAGGACGCGCGATGGTCGACAAGCTGAAGAAGATCTGGGTCGATGGCGAGCTGGTCGACTGGGATGCGGCCACCGTGCACGTCCTCACGCACTCCCTCCACTACGGCGTCGCCGCGTTCGAGGGGATCCGCGCCTACAAGCGGGCCGGGAACGCCTCGGGCGCCGGCGCGGGGACGCACGTCTTCCGGCTCAAGGAGCACATCCAGCGCCTCGTCGACAGCTGCAAGATGACGCTCATCCCCTCCAAGTTCTCCAAGGAGCAGATCGAGCTCGCGTGCGTCGAGCTCCTCCGCGCGAATGGGATGGAAGAGGGTTACATCCGCCCGCTCGTGTACGTCGGCGACGGCGCGATGGGGGTCTACGCCCCCAACAACCCCGTCCGCACGACGGTCATGGCGTGGAAGTGGGGGTCGTACCTGGGCGAGGAGGCGCTCGCGAAGGGGATCCGTTGCAAGATCAGCTCGTTCGCCCGACACCACGTCAACATCAGCCTCGCCAAAGGGAAGCTCACCGGCCAGTACACGAACAGCGTCCTCGCCAAGCGCGAGGCAAAGCTGGCCGGCTACGACGAGGCCATCATGCTCGACGCCCAGGGCTACGTCTCCGAGGGCTCGGGGGAGAACCTCTTCATCGTCAAGCGCGGCGTGCTCATGACGCCCGATCTGTCGAGCTCGATCCTCGAGGGAATCACCCGCGACTCCGTGCTCGCGCTCGCCCGCGAACAGGGGATCCCCGTGCTCGAGACGCGCCTCACGCGCGACCAGCTCTGGCTGGCCGACGAGGCCTTTTTCACCGGGACCGCCGCCGAGCTGACCCCGATTCGTGAGGTCGACAACCGGACCATCGGAGAGGGGAGCGTCGGGCCCGTGACGAAGCGGCTGCAGGCGAAGTTCTTCGACGTCGTCCGCGGCGCGGACACGAGCCACACGGAGTGGCTGACGAAGGTCTAGGTCGACGGCGTTGAACGCGCGGAGCTCGCCGAGACGCGCCGTGCTCGTGCTCGTGGCCGGGGCGGTCGCTTGCTCCGCGCCCCCCGTCCCCGTCATCGCGGCCCCTCCGCCCATCACACGGGTCACGTTCACGACCGACCCGAAGCCGATGCGCTATCACTCGGCGCGGTTCGAGCTCAGCCTGCCCCTCCCCGACGGCCACGGGTGGAAGATCGACGACCACGGCACGCCGCTCCTCGTCGCGACGCACGCGGCGACGGACGCGACCGTCACGCTCGGAATCTCGGTCGAGCCCGACCTCATGAACCGCCAGCGGTGCGAGGCCGCCGCCCACGCGAGGGGGCTCGTGCACGATGACGACCTGCAGACCGTCGCGGACGAGGTCATCGTCGGCCCCGGACCGTACGACACCCACGTCACCGTCGCCGCCCTCCCCAGCAGCACCGAGCACCGCGTCATCTCGGGGCACGTGATGCTCTACGGGGCCTACATGAAGAAATGCCTCTTCGTGCACTACGAGACCCGGCAGCGCGAAGGCGAGGACGAGGCCGCGCTCTCCGCGAGGCTCGCCGTGGCCCGTGTGCAGATCATGGGGGGGATCCGGCTCGAGGCGTTCGACGCACCGAAGGGCGAGCAGCGGCCCGGGGGGTAACGGCATCCCGGGGTCGGGAAGCAGGAACCGCGGGTGCGGGGGTGGCCCCGGCGGTCCAGTCCTTCGGATGACACCCCGCGTCGCTGCCTCTACTCTCTCGGTTCCCGATGGAAGACCCGCTCGATACCGACGTCGCCATCGAGGCCCCCGAGCACATCGTCTTCCGTCACGTCGTCGCCGGACCGGGTCGTCGCGCCATCGCCCGCCTGATCGACCTCTGCGTCTGCTACGGGGCGGTCATCTTCCTCTCCATCCTGGTCGTCCTCGCGTTCGCCGGCTTTGCCGGATTCTCGAAGGCGTTCAGCAACGTCGCCGAGGCCGGGTACGGGGTCATCCTGGTCGTCCTCTTCGCGGCCGAGTGGCTCTACTCGTTCCTCTGGGAGGCGCTCACCGGGAGGAGCCCCGGGAAGATCTTCATGGACCTGCGCGTCGTGATGGTCAGCGGCCGGCCCCTCGGCATCGGCGCGGCTGCGCTCCGCAACGTCCTGCGCGCGGCCGACGTCCTCCCGGGGGCGTACCTCGTCGGTGTCGCCGCGATGGCCCTCAACCGGCGCTTCCAGCGGCTCGGGGATCTCGTCGCGGGGACGATGGTCATCGTGGCAGGGCGACCCAAGAAGACCGCGCCTCTCGTCCTCTGGCCCCCTCCTGACGCCACCGAGCTCGCGGTGCTACCCGAGGTCGTCCCTCTCGACGTGGACGAGCGCGTCGCGATCGAGCTGTTCCTCCGGCGACAGCCGACGCTCGGCTTCGCCCGCGCGCACGAGCTCGCGACCATCCTGATGGCCCCTCTCCAGCGCCGCTTCGGCTGGAGGCTCACGGATCCCGTCCGCACCCTCGCGCTCCTCTACGACCGTGCGGTCAACGCCGGCCGCGGCGAAGGCCCGCGGTCGTCGCGACGCTTCGCCGCGACATGGGAGCTCGCGCAACCGCCGTACCAGAGGCGCTCGTGATCTCCGCCGTCACCGAGGCCGCCTTCGCGCAGAGGCGCCAGGACGACTGGAACCGCCTCGACGAGCTGGCGCGCCTCGTCAGCGCCCGCGGCATCGGCGTTCTGTCGCCCGCCCAGCTGGTCGATCTCGCGCCGCTCTACCGGAACGCCTGCGCCGACCTCTCCCGCGCGCGCGCCGCCCGCTACAGCGCCCCGCTCATCGACTACCTGCAAGGCCTCACCGCGGCCGCCCACGCGGTCGTCTACGGCGCGTACGCCCGCGACGGACGCGCCGGGCCCCAGCGCTCCGCCGTACGGAGCGCCCTCGTCGCCTTCCCGCGCGCCGTGCGCAGCCGCTGGAGGCCGATCGCGCTGGCCGCCGTGCTCTTCTTCGTCCCGCTCGCCTTCGGCACCGTCGCGACGCTCCGCCACCCCGACTTCGCCCTACGCCTCGTCCCCGGCGGGACGCTCCAGGAGCTGGCGGAGGCGTACGCCAAGGGGTTCAGCGAGGGGCGCAGCGTGGGCGCCAGCACGGGGATGGCGGGGTTCTACGTCAACAACAACGTCGGCATCGCGCTCCGCTGCTTCGCGCTCGGGATCTTCGGCGGCGTCGGCTCCGCCTTCTTCCTCATCGACAATGGGCTCTCCATCGGCGCCATCCTCGGGTACGTGGCGTCGCAGGGCGCGGGCGAGAACATCCTCACCTTCGTCGTGGGGCATAGCTCGCTCGAGCTCGGCGCCATCGTCCTCTCGGGCGGCGCCGGCATGGCGCTCGGATGGTCGGTCGTCGCGCCAGGCCAGGAGACGCGCCTCGCGTCCCTCCAGGCGGCCGCGCGCGAGGTCGTGGTCATCGTGTTCGGAGCGGCGGTGATGCTGCTCATGGCCGCGGGGATCGAGGCGTACTTCTCGTCGTCGGCGCTCTCGGCCACCGTGAAGCGCTCGCTCGGGGCGGGGATGTTCGTGGCCGTGCTCACCTACATGGCGCTCGGGGGGAGGGGCGGCCAGCACCGCGCGCCGTCCGGGAGTCCGAGGGAGCGGCGATGGACCTGAGCCGGACGCGCGTCGTGCTCCGCGAGCGGGAGGTCATCGACGTGGCCGACCTCGCGCTCCGCTTCGTGGTCGAGCACGGCGGCGGCTACGCGAAGACGGCCGCCTTGGTGCTGCCGCCCTTCGTCGCGGCGTCCGTCCTCGTGTCGCGCGCCGAGGGGTGGGTCGCGGGGTGGCTCTTCGCGTTGTTCACGGCGACGTTCGCGGGCGCCCCGTTCACGGTCCTCGCGTCGCGGCTGGTGTTCGAGGACGACGTGCGGGTCCTGTCGGCGATCGGCGTGGCGGCCCGCGCGACCTGGCGCCTCTTCCGGCTGCGGGTCGCGACGTTCTGGCTCGGCAACGCGCTCATCCCGATCGGGGTCGGCATCTGGTTCCTCACGGCGTCCCTGTTCGTGGTCGAGGTCACCGTCCTCGAGCGCGCCGCTCCGCGCGCGGCGATCGCGCGGAGCCGGCGCATCGCGGGACGCGAATCGGGCGTGGCATTGATGGCGCTCCTGCTCCTCACGCTCCTCCACGTCACGGTCGTGCTCGCGGCCGACGTCGCCGGACGCACGGTCATCTCGGCGATCTTCGAGTCGCGCCCGCCGGCCCCGATGTGGACCGACGGGTGGAGCGCGCTGTCTCTGCTGGGCTTCTGGCTGTTCGTCCCGTACGCCGCGACGGCGCGATTTTTCTACTACCTCGACGTTCGTACGAGGAGCGAGGGGTGGGACATCCAGACGCGGTTCACCGCCCTCGCGAGCCGCGCGCTGCCGGAAGCACGGAGCGCTGCGTGAGCCTCCGTGCGGTCGTCGTCCTCGCGGTGCTCCTCTCCGCGATACTCTCACCGGCCACCGCACGCGCGGCGCTCGACCCACGGTCCGCCGACGCGGATACGCGCGCCCTGATGCAGTCGGGCGACTACGCGTTCTGCACCAAGCCGGACAAGCCGCTCTCCCGGCGCGCCAAGGAGCTCTGCCCCCTCGCAGGAGAGATCCCCGGATGCAGCGCGCTCGTCGTCGCCTGCGACGAGGCCACGCCGCCACCACCCAAGCTGAGCGCGTTCTGGCAGCGCATGTTCGCCGCGCTCGCACACGCCGCGCCCGCCGTCGCGTGGACGGCCCTCGGCGTGCTCGTCGCCGTCGTCCTCTACCTCGTCTTCCGCGCGATCCGGAATGCACGCGAGGACGAAGTGAAGATCCGGGCGGCCCCGTGGGAAGACGTCGTGCGGGTCGCCGACGTCACGCCCCCGGAGGACCCGGCGGGCGCCGCCGCGCTGATGCGACGCGCCGCCGAGGCCCAGGCCGGAGGCGACTACCGGACGGCGCTCATGACGTACCTCGCGGCGTCGCTCCGCGCGCTCCACGACCGCGGCGCGATCCGCCTCTCGCGCGACCGGACGAACGGCGAGTACGTCCGGTCCTGCGAGGAGCGCGCGCTCCGCCCGAAGCTCAAGGACCTCGTCCGGGAGGTCGACTTCGTGCAGTTCGGAGGGAAGAACGCCACACCCGACACCGCCGCGCTCGCCGCCAGCCGCGCCGACGCGATCGTGCGCGGCGAGCCGATGGACCTGCCGCGCGCCGCGCTCGGGGCGATGACGCTGCTCGCGCTCGCGCTCGCGCTCGCCGGGTGCCAGGGGCACGTCGGGAAACACGACGACCCCGCGGGGCGCGACCTCCTGGTCGAGCTGCTCGAGAAACAGGGCGCCCGCATCTCCAGCCTGCCGGGCTCGCTCGCGAACCTGCCGATGAAGGGCGCCGAAGGGCCGGCGATCGTCCTCGACGCCGAGCGCGTGCCGCTCGAGGACGAGACGCGCGAGCACCTCGTCCAGTGGGTGAAGCAAGGCGGGACCCTGGTGATCGCGGGGGATCCAGCGCTCTGGCCGTCGGAGCTGTGGGCGAAGCCGCTCCAGGTCGACTGCGAATCCGGCGCCGCGAAGGTCAAGGTGGAGACGCGCGACGCCCCCCCGTCGAAGGACGACGACGAGAGCTTCGTCGCGCCCATTCCGCACAGTCGCACGGCGACCGTCGCGCACGGCGTGGCGATGACCTGGCCGAACGAGGACCGTGCGCCACGGGCGATCGCGCACCTCGCGAACGGCGAGCTCTATGGCGCGCTGCGCGTCTTCGGCGACGGGCGTGTCCTCGGGCTCGCGAGCGCGGACCTCTTCTCGAACGTCGCGCTCGCCGTGCCCGGAAACGCCGCTGCCCTCGTCGCGATGCTCGCCGCTCTCGACAAGAACGAATTCGCCGTCGCGCGCGCGGAGCAAGGGATCGCCCCGCCCAGCAATCCGCTAGGCGGGCTGCTGCACATCGGCCTGGGCCCGGCGCTCGTCCACGCGGCGCTCTTCATTCCGCTCCTCTTCCTCGCGTTCGGCGTCCGCCAGGCGGCACCCAGGACCCCTGCCGCCGCGCACCGGCGCGCGTTCGCCGAGCACGTGCAAGCGGTCGGCGCGCTCTACACGCGACGCCGCGCGGCGACCCACGCGCTCGCGGTGTACGCGAAGCACGTCGACGACCGCGTCCGCGCCGTGATGCCGCGCGGGCACGACCCCGCGCAGTTCCTCGCGGGGCGCGCGCGGGTCGATCGAGCGGCGGCGTCCCGGGTGTACGCGAGGGCGATGGCGACCGCGACCGGCGATCCTGCGCGCGGGGACGAGCTCGACGTGCTGCAACGGCTCTCGGCGCTTTATGCGAAGGCGATGAGCGGCTAGTCGGCGATAGCCTCGCGAGCGGCCGTCACATGCTCGCGAGGCGCTTGGCGAACATCCAGAACTGCCCCTCGGGGTCGACCGCACAGTACATCCGATCGCCCCACGGCTGGTCGGCCGGCTCGAGGAGGACCTTGGCGCCCAGCTCGCGCGCCCGCTCGCAGTGTGCGTCGACGTCGTCGACGAACACGTAGACTCCGGCGTGGAGCGCGTCGAGGGCGTGGGCGCTCTTCACGAGCCTGAGACCTCCACCGCCCGCATGCCCGAGCATGATGAGGGCGCTGCCGTGCACGAGCTGGGCGTGGGCGATCCCGCCCTCCGGGTCCACGCTGCTGAAGACGCACCGGAAGGCGAACGCGCGTTCCAGGAAGGTCGCCGCGGCGGCGACGTCGTCGTAGAAGAGGTAGGGCGCGAGGCTGGGGGCGGGTGCGGCGTGCGTGGATTGGCTCATGGGTCCCCTCCGGATCGAGTGCTCGTCGCGCACGGTACCAGGACCTCGCGACCGGCGTCCGCCCGGCCGACTCTGAAATCGCGGAACATCGCGCGCGCTCGGCGCTACGGCGCTTCTCGTGCCCGAAGGGCACGGCCGAAGGCCGGTGGCGTTCCATGCCACCGAGAAGCGCTGTAGGCTGCGCACTCCCCGGGTTCCGGGACAGGAGGACCGCATGGCCACGAAGAAGCCCGAGACGAGCTCCGCGCTTGCCGACATCGAAGCCCACGCCACGAGCCTCCGGAGCGAGCTCCGCGTCCCGCAGCAGAACGAGGTCTTCCGCGCCGCGGTGGAGGCTGGGTACCTGACGGCGCTCGCCGACGGCGAGGTCGACGAGACCGAGCGGAGCGCGATGATCCGGGCGATCGAGCTCCTCTCCGAGGGGGGCGTCATCGAGTGGGAGACCGAGAGCCTGCTCGACGACTGCGCGGCGCGCGCGAAGAAGGACGGCGCCGCGGCGCGGACGACGGCCGTCGGCAAGGCGCTGGCCGCGCTGGGTCAGGCCGAGGTCGGGATCTTCTTCGCGGCGATCGTCGCGCGAGCGTCGAAGGGGATCGACAAGACGGAGATCGAGGCGCTCAAGGCGGTCGGCGCGGCGGCCGGGCTCGCGAAGGACAAGGTCGCGGACATCGTGAAGCGGGCCGGCAAGCTGGGGTAGCGCGGGCGGAGCCGACCTGACGCGACAGGAGTAGGATGCCGGCATGGACGCGGCGGACGGTTGGTTCGATCTCTCGAAGGGCGCTCTCTCCCACATCGTGCACTTCGAGGGCCCGATCATGATCCAGTCGTCCGACGGCGAGACGGCCACGCTCGCCATCGAGAGTCTCGTGATCGGGGACGACGAGACCATCGTCAGCGGGAGCCTCGCGCCTTCGCCCGTCGACATGTGGGCCGACGCGCTCAGCCGCGTGCCCGTCGTCGTGAAGGGTCGCCTACGTCTCCGAAACGGCGCGGCGTCGGACAAGCGCGTGCGGGTCATCGCGATCGGGATCGGCGGTCGCGCGGGCGGGTAAGAGCACCGTGAGCGAGATCGTTGCCACCGGCATGCGTCTCCGGTGAACGCCGGTCGGGAGCCTGGCGTCGCGCGCTCCGGCATGCCCAAGAGACGAGGGCGTCACGGCCCGGCGTGATGATTCTCAGAGGTGCGGATGGGATTTGAACCCACGTATGTCGGTTTTGCAAACCGATGCCTAACCACTTGGCTACCGCACCGAGCGTCTCGAAGGCCCGTGAACATGCCACACCCCGCCGTGCCTACAAAGAGCTAGTCGCTCAGCGGGG
>Ga0209415_10018262_pt1 | contig 11076 bp, 8 predicted proteins | sample PeaSoiSIISIP2007_FD_187696 | JGI IMG/M metagenome (GOLD analysis project Ga0209415, IMG submission 187696) | Peat soil microbial communities from Weissenstadt, Germany - SII-SIP-2007 (SPAdes) (version 2) | ecosystem: Environmental > Terrestrial > Soil > Wetlands > Peat | place: Germany...
GTCGTATTGTTGATGGTGATCTGCTGGACCACCGGCGCCGGCGGCGCCTGCACGAACGCGGGGGGACGCCCCCATCGCCGCTCCGCGAAGAACGGCACCACCGGGGCCGGCAGGAAGAACGCCCCGATCGGCGGCGGCGGCGGCGCCAGCACCATGAATTCCGGCGGCGGCGGCGGCAGGAAGAACGCTGGGATCGGCGGCGGCGGATAGAAGCCCGGCCCGTCGAACACGATCGCGGGCTGGCTCAGATAGACGACCTCGTCGGGCGGCGGCGGACCGACGTCATAGGCCATGGCGGCGAAAGCCGGCGGCGGATCGTAGGCGGCCGCGAGCCTCGCGAGCCGGCGCTCGGCATCGGGCACATGGGCGCCCTGCGGGTAGCGGCGCAGGTACGACCAATAGGCCTCGGGCGTGTTGATCGAGACGGTGCGCCGCCACGTGATGGCCTCGCGCCGCACCGCCATGAGGGCGCGCACCCGCGGCGCGAGCGGGCTGTCGGGGAACGCCGCCACGAATTCCTCGTAGCCGCCGAGCGTGTCGCGCTCCAGCGCCGCCACATAGGCCTCCTGGTCGCCGCGGAATTCGCGGATCGGCTGGCTCTGCAGCTGCATGCTGGCCGTGACCTGCGGGGGCGGCGGCGCGTCCGGGGTGCGCTCCATGAACAGGAACGGGCGGTCGATCTTCGAGGCGTACCACGGCACGGCAAGGCCGTTGGTCTTCTCGTTGACGCGCAGCCGCAGCCGGGCGAACACGTCGTCGAGGCCGAGACCGCCGGTGCCGATCATCTCGGCGAGCGACTGCGCGAACGCCCCGTAGGGACCGTTCTCGATCGGGGCGATCGATCCCGGCGCGGCGTTGAAGGCGATCAGCATGCCGGGGTCGGGCTCGACCAGCGCGAGGCCGCTGGCGAGCGGCGGTCCGGCCGGCATGAAGGGGTGCTGGCGCGCCGCATCGACGATGAACAGCTTTGCGGATCCCGGCGTGCCGGCGAGCGGCCGGGTGAAATCGGAGATCCGGATCGCCTCGATCGGAATGTCCTCGTCGCGGCGGATGCTGGCGTCGACCGGGACGATGTAGTTCTCGCCTTCGAACTGCAGCCCGTAGCCGGCGAGGTAGACGAACGTCACGGCTTGCGGGCCTGCCGCCGCCACCTTGTCGAGAAACTCGCGGATCGACCGGCGAAGCGTGTCCTGGTCGAGGTCGCGCGCGCCCGCGACGTCGAAGCCCGCGGCGCGCAGGCTCTCGGCGATCAGGCCGGCATCGTTGGCGGCGGTCGGCTGCTTGCCGGCCTTGTATTCGCTGTTGCCGATGACGAGCGCGAAGCGCCGTTCCGGCGTCTGCGCATTGACCGGCGTCGCCAGCATGGTGGCAAACATGGACGCCAGCACGGCCAGCACGGCCGCAGTTCGATAGAGGAATGGCATGGAAGTCCTCCGCTTTATAGCGCCGCCGCTTCGATGGAATCGGACGGCGCTCAAGTCCCCTTTGTTTTGCGCATGGTCACCTCCGGATCGTCAGCAACCTTCCGGGACCACGCGGTCGATGCGCGGATGATCGGACCGTGCCGATGAACGCCCGCTGAATTCGCCATTGCGCAACATCGCGGGCGTCGTCACGAAATCGGGATGATGTGATGTGCGCCCGCCCCCACCCAGGTTCTACCACCCAACGCGATCACCCGCTGCGATTCTGCGGCAAATGCCGCGACAAGTCACGCGCGGCGGGGTTCTAAAGGGCATGCAATATCCGCAAAACCACAATTCGACCATGTCGCCGCTCGGTTCGTGACGGATTTGTTGATGCACCCATGCGCAGGCGGCGACGAGATGCCGCGGCCACTTACCCCAACACACTCCCCCGGCGATTTGTTCCCCATGGACTACTGCCGTCAGGCCTTGGCGCTGGGCCGTGCCGATACTTCGGCGTGCCACCTTGAGATGTTGCGGTGCTCGGGCGGCACTGCGAGCTTGGCCGGCTTCATGAAGTCGATCGCAATCAGCGCGGTGATGTCGGCGACCGAATAGTGCGCGCCCGCGACGAACGGATGGTCGGCGAGCTGGCGGTCGAGGATCGGCAGGAATTCCGCTACCCGCGGCTTGTTGGCCTCTCCCCAATCGGCGATCTGGGGCACCTCGGCGGGCTTCATGGCCGGATGCAGGTGGCGGAACACCTGGGACACCGGAAACAGCAGGTGCTGCTCGACGCGCCGGTTCCACATTTCGACCATCGCCTGCTCGAGGGCGCCGGTGCCGAACATCGGGGGCTGCGGGTGGGAGAATTCGAAGTAGCGGCAGATCGCGATCGATTCGGTGATCACCGTACCGTCGTCGAGCACCAGGGCCGGCACCCGCTGCAGCGGGTTGACGGCCGTGTAGGCCGCCGACTTCTGCTGCATGGCACCGAGATCGACCTGCTCCAGCGGCACCGTGATGCCCTTTTCCGCGAGATAGACCCGCACCCGTCGGGGATTGGGGGCACGGCCGCCGTCATAGAGCTTCATGTCTTGCCTCCGGAGCGCGGGCGTCTCGCCCGCTTCTTGTCTTCAGGGGGGCCTGCGGGCGAGACGCCCGCGCTCCGATTCATTAACCATAATAGATCGATGTTTCGTAGTGCGCTTAAGCATGCCCTTAAGGTTTTTGGGCGACGGTGAGGACCTTCTTAACCACGTCAGCCCAACGATGAGTCTCGCGACTTCCGACCCCTTCGCCACGCCGGCCGGGCCCGAAAAAACGGCAGCGCGGCACCGGCGGGTCGCGTCCCTGCGGGTGCGCGAGGTGCGCGACCGGCTGACCTCGACATCCGGCACCCGCCCGGCCTTCGACTACGAGCTGTTGCGCCAATATGCCCAGAACCGCCTGTCGGGCGCGCTCGGGGTCATCCTGCTGGCCGGCGCCATCGGGTTCATTTCGACCTTCTGGACGAGCGTCGCCTGGGCCGGCATGTGGCTCGCCATGGTGCTGGCGATCCAGCTCGCCAGCATGATCAAGTGCCGCGAATTCCTCGCCAAGCCGCCGAACGAGGTGGCGGTCAAGCGGGCGCGGCTCACCTTCATCGTGCTCGATCTCCTGTTCGGGCTCGCCTGGATGATCAACCTCATCCGCCCGGCCGACGACTCCCAGTCGAGCGACATCATCAACGTCTTCGTGGTGCTGCTCGTCGTCGCCGTCACCAGCATGCTGGGCTCGAGCCTGCCGATCGCGGTGTTCGCCACCACGGGACCGCTGACGATCGCGATCGCGGTGAGCTACGTGCAGCTCGGCACCGTGAACGGCTATGTGCTGGCCGGCCTCGCCCTCACGGCGCTGTGCTATTTCGGGCTGCTCGCCAACCGGCTCTACTCCTCGAACCTCGCAATGCTGGAGGCGCGCGCCGAGAAGGACGCGCTGATCGGCGAGCTCGAGCAGGCCAAGGCCAAGTCCGACGAGGCGCGCCGCCACGCGGAGGCCGCCAACATCGCGAAGTCGCGGTTCCTGGCGCAGATGAGCCACGAGCTGCGCACGCCGCTCAACGCCATCCTGGGCTTTTCCGAGGTGATGAAGAACGAGCTGTTCGGCGCCCATGCGGTGCCGGCCTACAAGGACTACGCCAACGACATTCATAATTCCGGCGTGCATCTCCTCGGCCTCATCAACGAGATCCTCGACCTGTCGCGCATCGAGGCGGGCCGCTACGAGCTCAACGAGGAGGCGGTCGCCCTGCTCCAGGTCGCGGAGGAGTGCCACCATCTCCTCAAGCTGCGGGCCACCAACCGCAATATCGTGATCCACGATCTGTTCGAGCCCGACATGCCGCGGCTGTGGGCGGACGAGCGCGCGGCGCGCCAGATCTGCCTCAACCTGCTGTCGAACGCCATCAAGTTCACCCCGCAGGGCGGCGAGATCTGGCTCAAGGTCGGCTGGACCGCGGCGGGCGGCCAGTATCTCAGCGTCAAGGACACCGGGCCGGGCATTCCGGAAAACGAGATTCCGATCGTGCTCGACACCTTCGGCCAGGGCTCGAACGCCATCAAGTCCGCCGAGCAGGGCGCCGGCCTCGGGCTGCCCATCGTGAAAAGCCTGATCGAGCTGCACGGCGGCACCTTCTCGCTGAAATCGAAGCTGCGCGAGGGCACCGAGGTCGTCGTCACCTTCCCGCCCGAGCGCGTGATGGCGGCGCTCGAGCCGGTGGTGGAGACGGTTGCGCCCAACATCTTCGATCCGCCGCCGACCGAGCCGGAAATGCCGGACCACAATGGGCACGGCGCCATCGGGGGCTTTCTGGCGTCGATCAATTTCGGCCGGGCGCGCCGCGGCCGTGCCAAGGCGGCGACCCACCTCGTGGTCCTTCTCGCCGCCGGTCACCTGCTGGCGCCGCTCGGCGCGGCGCCCGATCGCAGCGGCTTGATTGCGACGGCGCACGCACATAACTGGTATCCTGCGTCATCCGAGTCGCGCGCCATCTCGTGCGACTCCCGGCGGGGGCATGCGGAGAGTTTTACGTGCACGGTTCGCTGAGGATCATCGGGCTGCTCGCCGTCATCGCCGGATTGATCGTGCTGGTCGCCCGCCACGGCGGCGCCGTCACCGGGCTCGACGAGCACGACCAGCTGTCGCTGGTCTACAAGATCATCTTCCTGATCCTGGTCGGCAGCGTCGTGCTGCGCATGTTCCGCGACCGCTTCGGCGAGGCGATCCAGGCGGCGCTGATGTGGGTGGTGATCGCCCTCGTGCTGGTCGCCGGCTACACCTACCGGTTCGAGCTCAAGGATGCCGGCGACCGCATCATGGCCGAGTTGGTACCGGGCCGCGCGGCGGCGCGCGGGCGCACCGTCGAGGTGGCGCGCGCCGGCAGTGGGGAATTCCAGATCGCCACCGAGGTCAACGGCGCCCGCGTGCCGATGGTGCTCGACACCGGTGCGAGCTCCGTCATGCTGACCCGCGACGCCGCCATCGCGGCCGGCCTGCCGGTCGAGATGATCAAGTACACCGTCAACATCGAGACCGCGAACGGCCGCGCCCATGCCGCCGCCGCCACCATCGACCGCATCGCCATCGGCGGCATCGTCGAGCGATCCGTGCCCGCGCTGATCGCCCAGCCCGGCACGCTCAAGACGAGCCTCCTCGGCATGAGCTTTCTTACGAGGCTGCAAGGCTGGGAGGTGCGCGGCGACAAGGTGGTAATGCGGGGAGCAGGCGTCAGGGATCAGTGATCGGGGGTCGTGAACCCGGGCACCCCTACGGCGCACCATTGACCACGCGACCATAACATCAATTTTGCCGCAGCGACGCCTACTTCGATTTTCGCTTTTGCTTGGCCGGCGTCAGCTCAGCGTTATAGCGGTAGAGATCGGCGAAATCGTCGGCCAACTCGTAGCACAGCGTAAGCTTGTGGGTTTCCGTCACCCACTGGGCGTTGATAAAGCCGCAAGTTTGCGTTTCCAAAGCGAAGGGCACCGGCCACGCAAATAGTTCCGAGAGGCGATCGGCCACGACATCCAACAGCCGAAGCGAGCGAAACCCCTCGGCGTACCCATCGTATTTGCCCTTGCCGTCACCATACGCAACGTCGATTTTCGTCTTCGGCTGCTCGGGGCCGCGCAGGTGAGGCTTGAGCACCGCGCCCCAACCGGCAACGGCCGTCTCGTAGTCGCGCTTGCAGGTTTTCTGCCGGTCCTCCGGCAGCTTGGTTTCGTCTGCGAGGTCCTTGAATGCGACCGGGTCGGAGCCGACCATCACGCATACGATCTGATATGCCCGCTGTTTGTCGAGGCTATGCTCGTCGTAGTATTCGACGGGCTCCTTGTCGTCTCGATCGCGTCGATCGCTCAGGAACCATCCTCTCGCCGCCTCGACGAGAATGCGATGCGAAAACGCGTTGCCCACGCGAAGCAGATTTACAATGGCAAAGTTGTCGGCAGAGTCCTCCTCTCGCCCGGTAATAGGTATGTTGAATTCGGCAACCGCTCCGTGACCCAGCTCGTGGAGCATTACGAAGAGCATATTGCCGGCGATGAAATTCACCACGTTCTCGCGCTGTTTGTCCGAAAGCTTTTTCAGTCGCGGCTTGTTTTTGAAAGAGCGCGCAACTTCGTTGATGCGATCCTGAAACGACGCCGGCGGGGATGGCGCCGGCGCGGACGGCACCGGCTGCGCAAAAATTGCCTCGGCGTTGAAGACGACGGCGACCGCGAGAGTCGCGCCCCATCCCCACGGACGTCGGGTGATCGCCTTCATGAAATGTCCTCCCGTTTTCTTCCGACCCAGGGCCACGCCGGCTCGCTGAGCTGCGCGGCGCAAACGGGCCATCCCGCTGTCACTCAGGCGGTGTGATTTGACCCGCACACCGCCCGATGCACCCCGCCTACGTCGCTAGGAGCCCTGCTGACCCGTCCGTCCCGGACAAAACCGGTCTGCTTCAGTTGTTTGCCTTGGAGGAAGTGCTCTTCTTCTTTTTCTTGTAGTACGAGGATTGGAAGGGGTCTCTTGCCCGGTCCGGATTTTGGGCCGTGCATCCCCCTCCCAGGCACTGCGTCTTATCGCTGTATTTCTTGGAAGCTGCAAACGATGCACTCGGGGCAGCAAGAAAAGCCACAAGCGCAACGGCGGCGGCGATCCCGATCCTGGTAACCATGGTCATCCCTCCCTTTAATTGGGGGCATAAAATTTCCCCCTTCACTTTGAATGCGGCATTTCGCGTACCAATGCTATTCGCTCAAGGTATCTCGGGATTGGCTCTACCGGGTGGATACGTATACCTTGGTATCGATGCTCGGCCGTGCGTTCTCCGATCCCTCCACACCGCCCACGGCGGTCAGGTAGGCGACCGACGTCCGGGCCCACTGATTACTGACCGCCACCGTTTCTGGCGCGCAGCACCTCATTGAGGCGATGAGCGAGGTCGGCCTTACGGTACGGCTTGTTCAGGATCGCGAGGCCGGTCGGCAGGCGGCCGTTTGCCGCCAGGGTCTCGAGCGCGTAACCTGAGGTCAGCAGCACCCGCATCTCGGGACGCAATTGCTGCGCGCGCTCGGCCAGCTCCCATCCGCTGATCCCGCCCGGCATCACCACGTCGGTGAAGAGAATATCGGCGTTGACGCCCTCGCCCAGCTTCTTCAGGGCATCGCCGCCGTCGATCGCCTCGACCACCCGGTATCCGAGGCTGGCGAGACAATTGATGGCGTAGGAGCGCACGAAGGCGTCGTCCTCCACCACCAGCACAATCTCCTGTGCGCTCGCATGCGCGGTAGCGGGCGCCTCGATCGGCGACACGTCCTGCGGCTTGCCCGCGGTCGCCGACATCGCGGGCAAGTAGATTCGCACCGTGGTGCCGAGCCCCGGCTCGCTGTAGATCGCGACGTGGCCGTTGGACTGCTTGGCGAACCCGTAGACCATGCTGAGCCCCAGCCCGCTGCCCTTGCCGACCTCCTTCGTGGTGAAGAACGGCTCGAACACCCGGTCCAGCACTTCCTTGGGCATGCCCTCGCCGTTGTCGGTCACCGCAATCATCACGTATTGGCCCGGCCGCACCTCCGGGTGCATGCTCTGATAGTGATCATCGAGCGGCAGGTTCGCGGTGGTGATGGTGAGGGCCCCTCCGCCCGGCATGGCGTCCTGCGCGTTGAGCGCAAGATTGAGCACGGCGGACTCGAGCTGTGCCGGATCCGCGAAGGCCGCCCACAGCTCGGCATCGAAAGTGGTCTTGATCTCGATGTCCTCGCGCAGCGCGCGACGCAACAGCTGGCGCATCGATTCGAGCAGGTCGTTGCAGTCGAACTCGACCGGGCTGAGCGTCTGGCGCCGGCTGAACGCCAGCAGCCGCTGGGTGAGCTCGGCCCCGCGGTCGCCGGCGCGCCCGATATCGTCGGCGAGGCGCTGCAAATCCGGCCGCGCCTTGAGCCGTTGGCTGAGGAATTCCGCGTTGCCGATGATGACGGTCAGGAGATTGTTGAAATCGTGGGCGATGCCGCCCGAGAGCTGCCCGACCGTCTCCATCTTCTGCGCCTGCACGAGTTGTTCGCCGGTGCGCTTGCGCTCCGTGAGATCGTGGATGACGCCGACGAAGTTGGATTCTCCCGCCTGCTTCGCCTCGCCCACCGACAGGTCCATCGGGAACGTCGACCCATCCTTGCGCCGGCCCACCACCTCGCGCCCGATGCCGATGATCTTGCGCTCCCCGGTGCGCCGAAAACTCTCGATGTAGCGATCGTGCTCGTCGCGATAGGGCGCGGGCATCAGGAGCTTGACGTTCTGTCCGATCACCTCGTCGGCGCGGTAGCCGAACAGCCGCTCGCAGGCCGGGTTGAACATCAACACCCGGCCCTCGGCGCTGATCAGGATCACCCCGTCGACCGCGGTATCCACCACCGCCTTCAACCTCGCAGCACTTTCGCGCAAGGCCTGCTCGGCGCGTTCGCGTTCGGTCAGGTCGTGGATGATCCCGACGAAAATGGACTGCCCGTCCTGCTTCGCCTCGCCCACCGACAGGTCCATCGGGAACGTCGAGCCGTCCTTGCGCTGCCCCACCACCTCGCGGCCGATGCCGATGATCTTGCGGTCCGAGGTGCGATGGTAGTTGCCGATGTAGTCGTCATGCTCGTCGCGGTAGGGTGCGGGCATCAGCATCTTGACGTTTTCGCCGATGACCTCGCTCGCCGCATATCCGAACAGCTTTTCGCAGGCCGGATTGAACATCAGCACCAAGCCCTGGGCGTCGATCAGGATGACGCCGTCGACCGCGGTATCGACCACGGCATGGAGCCAATTCTCGTGCTTGCTGCGGAGCATGCGCGTGTCCCGATGTTCAGGTCCCGCATTGTTCGAATCAGTTCGGCGAACGATATTCTACAAACTAAAGTTGAATCATTCGCTACTTGCCGGCGCGGGGCTGCGGCAATGCGCTACGTATTTCCACTGGTCTCACGCCAGGCTGACGATGAACCGCGCCGCCATGGTGGCGAGAAACACCCCGAGCATGATCTCCAGCCAGCGGCGCGGCGTCTTGTGGGCGAGCTTCGCCCCGAAGCCCGCCATATAGCTCGAGATCGGCGCCATCACGACGAAACCGAGGATCGACACGTAGCCGATGCAGAGCGGCGGCATCAGGCTCTGGCGCGGCAGGCCGGCCAGCATGAACCCGATGGTGCCGGCGACCGCGATCGGCACCCCGAGCCCGGCGGAGGTCGCGACCGCGGCGTGGATCGTCTTGCCGTAGAGCGTCATGATGATGTTCGACATCGATCCGCCGCTCACTCCCATGAGCGACGACGACAGCCCGACCAGGTAGCCGAACAACAGCATTGTCGGCCCGCGCGGCAGGTCATCGGCGATCCGCCAGCTCTCGCGCCCGAACAGCAGCTTCGCGGCGATCACGCTTGCGATGACGGCGAACGCCACCTTGAACACGGCGGCCGGCGCGACCGCGGCGACCGCGGCGCCGGTGGCGACGCCCGCGATCGCCGGAACCGTCCATCGGCGCACCACGTCGTGCAGCCCGATGCCTTCGACGCGATGCGTGAAATACGAGCGGAACGTGGTCGGCACGATGATGGCGAGCGAGGTGCCGATGCACAACTGCATGCGGATGTCCTCCGAGACGCCGAGCGCGCGGAACACCTCGTAGAGCACCGGCACGATGACGCCGCCGCCCCCGATGCCGAACAGCCCGGCGAGGATGCCGGTGAGAACGCCGCCGCCCGCGATCGCGGCCGCCAGGATGGCGAGTTCGCCGACCGGAATGTCGAACATCAACGTGATCTTCCGGGGCGCTTCACGCGGCTGCGCTTTCGGCGCGCTCGCCGGTGTCCGGCGAAATGAGCGCGAGCGCGTCGCGAAGCACCTCGGCACCCGCGCCGGGCTTCACCGCCGCGGTCGAAAGGTGGCGGCGGAACGCACGCGCCCCCGGCACCGCGTGGAACAATCCGACCGCATGGCGCAGGATGGAATGCGCCCGCACGCCCGCGGCGCTCTCGCGCTCCACATATGGGATCAGGGCTTCGGCCGCCATGCGGGCCGAGGCCATCGGGGCGGGCGCCCCGAACAGCATCGGATCGACATCGAGAAGCCGCCACGGCTCCTGATAGGCGGCACGTCCCATCATGACGCCGTCGAGCCTTTGCAGGTGCGCCGCCGCCTGCTCAATGGTGGCGACGCCGCCGTTGAGCACGATGTCGAGCCCGGGCAGGCGCGCTTTGAGCCGGTGCACGCGTGCGTAATCGAGCGGCGGCACGTCGCGGTTCTGTCGCGGCGAGAGTCCTTTGAGCCACGCCTTGCGGGCATGGACGACGAGCCGGTCGACGCCCGCCGCCGCCACCGCATGGCTGAGCACATCGAGCGCCTCCTCGGGGTCCTGATCGTCGATACCGATGCGGCACTTGACCGTCACCGGCACGGCGACCGCGGCCTTCATGGCGGCGACGCAATCGCCGACGAGGCGCGGCTCCGCCATCAGGCAGGCCCCGAAGCGGCCGTTCTGCACCCGATCGGACGGGCAGCCGACATTGAGATTGATCTCGTCATAGCCGAGATCGGCGCAAATGCGTGCCGACGCCGCGAGCGCGCCCGGATCGCACCCGCCGAGCTGCACCGCCACAGGGTGTTCGCACGGATCGAAGCCGAGCAGCCGCGCCCGGTCGCCATGCAACACCGCGCCGGTGGTGATCATTTCCGTGTAGAGCAGCGCGTGCCGCGTCATCAGCCGGTGGAAATAGCGGCAATGGCGGTCGGTCCACTCCATCATTGGCGCGACACTAAATCTGAACCCGCTGATATTGTTGGATTTACCTTCCATTTCAGTCGTTTGCGCCTGGTCTGTGCTGTACCCATTCACTCCCGTCTTCTCCGGTTTTCGCTCATTTTTCCGCCCAAATTACAGGCATGCTGTACTGATAGGGTTCATGCTGTACCACGATTTGCCTCGAGGACGAAATGGGAACGATCATCCCGCGAAAGCGAAAGAGTGGCTCCACAGGATACCACGCGCAACTCGTCATCAAGCGCAAGGGCGCGATCGTCCATCGCGAGTCACGGACGTTTGACCGCAAACAGGCCGCCGCCGCGTGGCTCGAGAAGCGCGAGACCGAGCTCGCCAAGCCCGGCGCTC
>Ga0209415_10018263_pt1 | contig 11076 bp, 11 predicted proteins | sample PeaSoiSIISIP2007_FD_187696 | JGI IMG/M metagenome (GOLD analysis project Ga0209415, IMG submission 187696) | Peat soil microbial communities from Weissenstadt, Germany - SII-SIP-2007 (SPAdes) (version 2) | ecosystem: Environmental > Terrestrial > Soil > Wetlands > Peat | place: Germany...
AGGACCTCGCCCTGCTGTGGCTTCTCCTTGGCGGTGTCGGGGATGACGAGCCCGGAGGCCGTGGTCTCTTCGGATTCACCGGGGCGGACGACGATCCGGTCCTCGAGGGGATGGAGCTTCATGACTGGCGAGCCTCCTGTGGGCACCTGTTAGCACTCTAACCTTGCGAGTGCTAACGATAGCGGGCCGCAGCGGCCGCGGCAACCGCCCCCGGCCCGGTCAGGGCAGGAGCCGGAGATGGAGGTTGGGGTCGGCCGGGGTGTCGAGGGGGCTCGGTCCCAGGTGCTCGAGCTGCCACCAGCCGGCGGCGGCGATCATGGACGCGTTGTCGGTGCACATGGCCCGGCTGGGGAGGTAGACGGGGATCCCCAGGTCCCCCCCGGCCCTCAGGACGGCCGTCCGGAGGGGGCCGTTGGCGGCCACCCCCCCGGCCAGGCAGAGACCCCCGGCACCCACCTCGAGAGCGCCCCGGACGACCTTGGCCACGAGGACGTCCACCACCGCCTGCTGGAACGAGGCGGCGACGTCCTCGTTGGAGGCGTCGGGCCGGGCCTCCACGGCGCGGAGGACGGCCGTCTTGAGGCCCGAGAAGGACAGGTCGAGGCCGTCGGCCAGGAGGGCCCGGGGGAACGGGAAGGCGGTCGGGTCGCCGGCGGCGGCGGCGGCCTCGATGGCCGGCCCGCCGGGGTAGCCGAGGCCGAGGAACCGGGCCACCTTGTCGAAGGCCTCCCCGGCGGCGTCGTCGAGGGTCTGTCCGAGGAGCCGGTACCGGCCGGGGCCCTCCATGGAGACGATGAGGGAGTGCCCCCCCGAGACGAGGGCCACCACGACCGGCCACCGAAGCGAGGGCCGGTCGAGAGCCGAGTGGTCGAGGAGGGCGGCGAAGAGATGGCCCTCCAGGTGGTTGACGGCGACGAAGGGGACCTCCCAGGCGAGGGCCAGGGCCTTCGCCTCGCTCAGGCCCACGAGGAGGGACCCGATGAGACCGGGGCCCGAGGTGGCGGCCACCGCGGCCAGACCGGGGGCGCTCCGGGACAGGCCGGCACCCTCCAGTGCGGCGGAGAGGACCGCGGGGAGGAGCTCGAGGTGGGCCCGGCCGGCGATCTCGGGGACCACCCCCCCGTAGGCGGCGTGGAGGTCGACCTGGGAGGAGACGACGGTGGACCGGACCTGGCCGGTGGCGGTGACGACGGCCGCCGCCGTCTCGTCGCAGGAGGTCTCGATACCGAGGAGGAGGCCGTCGACGGGCGGCGGGGAGGTCATCTCGTCGGGTCCAGGTGGGCGTCGATCCGGCCCAGCCGCTCGGTGTAGGCGTCGGTGTCGATGTCGCGGGCCCACATGATGATGGCGTCCTCGCCCGTCTCGGCGTAGTAGTTCTTCCGGACCCCGACGGGGGCGAAGCCGAAACGCCGGTAGAGCGCCTGGGCGGCGGTGTTGCCCACCCGGACCTCGAGGGTCAGGTGCCGGACCCCGAGCCCGGGTGCGGCCCGGGCCAGGTCGAGGAGGAGGACGGTCCCGATGCCGCGGTGGTGCCACCCGGGGTCGACCGTCAAGGTGGTGACATGGCCCTCGTCCCCCACGATCATCAGTCCGGCGTAGCCGACGACGATGGGGCCGATGGTCCCCACCGTGTAGCGCCTCGACGACCGCTGGGCCAGCTCGGAGAGGAAGAGGGTGGCCGACCACGGCCGGGGATAGGCGTCCTCCTCGATGCGGACGACGGACCGGAGGTGGCGGCGGCGGAAGGGGGCGATCCGGACGGCACCGGCCACACCGGGGCCGGGGCCGTCGTCGGCCCGGTCCGGGTCCCGGTGGCCGTCGGACATCTCTGGCCGCCCGCTCAGCGCCCGCCGCCGGCGGGCGCCCGGGGAGCGCTGCGCTGCTCCCAGTTGATCCGGGCGTCGGCCTCGCGGAGGTACAGGGGCATGACGTCGGCCGCGTCGTGGACCCGACCGGCGAGGCCCCGGGCCACCGAGAGCTCGGCCAGGGCGGTCACGGGGGGAGCGGCGTAGGCGGGACCGGCCAGGGTGGCGCCGGCCACCGCCCCGAAGACCGCCGCGTGACGCAGCGCCCCGTCCCCCACCAGGACGAGCGGTTCGGGCCGGCCCGCCAGATCGGCGGCCAGGGCCTCGGGCTCCCACCGCCCCTCGGGCACCGCCCCCGCGGCCCCGTCGGTCGCCGCCGTCGGCCCGCCGGGGCCGGGACGGGCCCGGAACCGGGCCGAGAAGACCTCACCGCGCCGGGCGTCGACCACGGGGACGATGAGCGTCCCCTCGGCGGCCCCCGACCCGGCCACCGCGTGGGCCAGGACCTCCAGGCTGGTGCCCGTGGCCACCGGGAGGTCGAGGGCGAAGGCGAGCGCCTTGACCGTGCCCACGCCCACCCGGAGGCCGGTGAAGAGGCCCGGTCCGACGTCGACACCGAGAAGATCGAGGTCGTGGAGGCCCACCCCGGTCCGCCGGCAGAGAGCCTCGACGGCGGACGCCAGGGTCTCGGTGTGCCGACGGCCACGGGCCACGACGAGGGACCCGAGGGGGCCGCCCTCGTCGGCCACGGCCACCGCCGCCGTCTCGGTGGCCGACTCGAGGGCCAGGACGAGCACGGGCCCTACCGGCTCTCTGGGGGGGGCCGCCGGCGACCGTGGCCGGCCGAGGTCCACGGCGCCAGCCGGGCGGCCACCGCGGCCCGGCGGGCCGACCATGTCCCGGCGGCGTGGATCGTCACGATGCGGTCCTCGTCGGGGCGTTCGCCGACGGGGCCGTCGGCCGGCCGGGCGTCGCCGGTGGGCGGGGCGGCGAGGCGGACGGTGAGGACGTCGGGCCCGAAGACCGAGGCGGCGACATCGCCCCACTCGACGACCGCCACCGCGTCGTCCTCCACCATCTCGGCCAGACCGAGGTCGACGACGTCGCTCAGCCGGTCGAGGCGGTAGAGATCGGCATGGAGGAGGGTGGAGACCGAACCCGCCGCACAGGGGTAGGCCCGGACGAGGGTGAAGGTGGGGCTGGTGACGGGGTCGGTCACCCCGAGGCCCCGGGCGAGACCCTGGGTGAAGGTGGTCTTGCCCGTGCCGAGGTCACCGACGAGGAGGAGGAGATCCCCCGCGGTGAGCTCCCCGGCCAGGGCCGCGGCCAGTCGGCGGGTGTCACCGGGGGAGGTGGTGCGCGCCACGATCGGCGCCGGGGTCACGGTGTCTCGCCGGCCAGGAGGCGCTTGGCCCGGACGAGGTCGGCCCGCATCTCGGCCACCACCTCGGCCCCCCCGCGGAGCGCCGCCGCCGGGTGGTAGGTCGGGACCAGGTGGCCCCGGCGGAACGGGTAGACCCGTCCGCGGAGCCGGCGGATGCCCTCGGAGGTCTCGAGGAGGAGCCGGGTGGCGAAGTTCCCGAGCGTCACCACCACCGAGGGATCGATGAGGTCGAGCTGGGCCTCCAGATAGGGACGGCACGAGTCGATCTCGCCCGGGAGGGGATCACGATTCCCCGGCGGCCGGCACTTCACCACGTTGGCGATGTAGAAGTGGTCGCGGCCGAGGCCGAGCTCCTGGTGGACGAGCTTGTCGAGGAGCTTCCCCGACCGGCCGACGAAGGGTTCGCCGGCCAGGTCCTCGTCCCGGCCCGGGCCCTCCCCCACGAACATGAGGTCGGCGGCGGGGTCGCCCACCCCGAAGACGACCTGGGTGCGCGTCCGGGCCAGGGCACAGCGGGTGCACCCGAGGGCCTCGGTCCTGATCTCGGCCAGGGTGCCCACGGCCGGTCAGGAGATCTTGGCCGTGAACTCGTCGACCAGTCGCGAGAATTCGTGGCGGCGCTCGAGCATGGGCATGTGCCCGCAGCGGGGCAACTCGACCAGCTGGGCCTCGGGCAGGGCCCCCGCCATCCGCCGGGCCAGTCTCGGTGCGGTGAGCTTGTCGTGGGAGCCGACGACGACGAGGACGGGGAGGTCGAGGGACCCGAGGCGCGACGAGAGATCGAAGGTGGCGAGCGAGGGGATCAGGTCGGCGAGGGTCCGAGAGGGGGTCCCCCGGTGCATGGCCTCGACGAAGCGGACCTGGACCGCCGGTGCGTCGGCCCCGAAGCCGAGCCGGGTGAGCCACCACCGGAGGTCACGAGACGGCAGCGCCTTCGCCCCCCATCTCTCACCCACGAGGAGGGCCCGGGCCGTGACCGGTCCGGTGACCCGGACGACGCCGGTCCACCCGGGCAGCGTGGCGAAGGGACCGGCGGTGGTCGAGACGAGGACGATCCCGGCCACCCGGCGGCGGCGCTCGTCGAGGGGGAGATCGTCCGCCAGCCGGAGGGCGACCATGCCACCCATGGAGTGGCCGACGACGACGGCGTTCTCGACCCCGAGGGTCTCCATGACGGCGCGGACGTCCGAGGCCAGACGGCCGATCCCCGGCGGGGAGGACCCCGGGAGGGACTGGCCGTGGCCACGGAGGTCGACGGCGACGATGCGGTGGTGGTCGGCCAGATCGCGGAGCTGGTGGACCCAGATGGCCGAGGTCAGCATGAACCCGTGGAGCAGGACGAGAGGGGGGCCCTGGCCGCGTTCGACGACGTGGATGCGGCCGCCGTCGTCGACGTCCACGAAGTGATGGCGGAGGTCGTCGGGGAGGGTGAGGCCCTCGGAGGTCATCTCCCGGGCGGTCACCGACGACCGGGAGACGGCGCGGTGCTGCAGCGCCCACCCGGCCGCCCCGGCCACGGCGGCGGCCCCCGCCCCGAGCGCGACCACCCGGCCGCGGCGGCGGCGCCCCTCGCCCTGTGGCCTGCTCATGATCTCTCCTCCTCGTCGGACTCCCCGTCGGTCCGGCCGCTGTCGACCACCACCCGGGGCACCCGTGACCCGATCTCCGTGAGGACCTCGTTCCCGATGGTGCCGAGGACCGTGGCCCAGTCCCAGACCGTCAGTGATCCTGGGCCCTGGCGGCCTATGAGCACAACCTCGTCGCCCACGGAGACCAGCGGATCGGATCCGCAGTCGACGACGATCTGGTCCATCGTCACGGTACCGGCCAGCGGTCGGCGACGACCGCCGATGAGGACGGTAGCGCCCGCGGTGGACGAACGCCGGGGGATCCCGTCGGCGTAGCCGACGGGCACGGTGGCGACGAGGGAGCGGCGTTCGAGGGGACGCCGCCGGCCGTAGGAGGGGCGCTCGCCGGCGTCGAGGGAGCGGACGAACGACACCGCCGAGCGGAGGGTGAGAACGGGGCGGAGCCCCCCGGCCTCCCGCGCCGCCGGGTCGTCGGCCAGGACGGGGTCGAGGGCCGGCATGGGGACGACCCCGTAGAGGGCGATCCCGCACCGGACCATGTCGAGACGGGCGCCGGGGTGGGCGATGGCACCGGCCGAGTTGGCCAGATGCACCATGGGGGGATCGCATCCGGCGGCGGCCAGCGCGGCGCGGGCGGAGGCGAGGCGACGGAGCTGCTCGGCGGTGAACGCCCGGTCCTCGTCGCCGACCTCGTCGGCCACGGCCAGGTGGCTCCAGAGAGCGGCGAAGTGGAGAACGGGCGAGGCCTCGACCGACCGGACGAGGGCCACGAGATCGGTGGCGTCGGCCCCGACGCGGTGCATGCCGGTGTCCACCTTGACGTGGACCGCCAGAGAGCTCCGGGCCGCGGCGGCCGCCCGGGCCGCGGCGGCGACCCCTTCGGCTGTGTAGACGGTGGGGGTGAGGCCCCGTGCGACGACCTCCCCCATGGCGTCGGCCGTCGGTTCCGAGAGGACGAGGACGGGAGCCTCGATACCGGCCTCGCGCAGCGTCACCCCCTCCTCGACGAGGGCCACACCCAGCCAGGTGGCCCCTCCGTCGAGGGCGGCCCGGGCCACCGGGACGGCGCCGTGACCGTAGGCGTCGGCCTTCACCACGGCGCAGAGGGCGGCGGGGGCGGCGACGGCCCGGAGCAACCGGGCGTTGTGGCGGACGGCGGCCAGGTCGACCTCGGCCCAGGTCGGACGGAGACCCGGGTAGGGGTGGCCGGTGACCTCCGGCGTCTGCTTCTCCATGGTGCGCTCACCCACGACGGACGTCCGAGAGCCATCGACCGAGGAGGTCGGCCAGGTCGCCGGCCACGAGGCCCTCGGTGGGGCCGAGGGCGGCGGCCCGCCCGTGGACGTGGGCGGCCAGGCCGGCCGCTTCGAAGAGGGGAAGGCCGCGGGCCACGAAGGCCCCGATGGCGCCCGAGAGAACGTCGCCGGTGCCCGCCGTGGCCAGGCGGGGGGACCCGGCGGTGGCCAGGAGGGCGGTGCCGTCAGGCCGGGCCACCACGGTGGTGGGTCCCTTCAGGAGGACCACGGCCCCGGAGGCCGATGCCAGGGACCGGGCGGCGGCGATCCGGTCGACCCCCGGCGGGCCCCCGGCCAGCCGGCCGAACTCCCCGTCGTGGGGGGTGAGGACACAACGGGGCCCGTCGCCGCCGCCGACCGCCTCGGCGATCTCGGTCCCGGTCCCGAGGGCCACCAGACCGTCGGCGTCGACCACGACGGGAACGGGGGCCCGGGCCACGAGGGTGCGGACCTGGGCCGCCGTGTCCCCGGTGCGACCGAGGCCGGGACCGACGACCAGGCAACGGCACCGGGTGGCCATCTCCAGGGCGGCGGCGGCCCAGCCCCCGGCGGGGAGCCCGGTGGCGACCGCCTCACCGGCGCTCAGAAGGGCCGGATCGGCCCCCGGCACCCCGAGCCGGACCATGCCGGCCCCGGCCCGGTAGGCGGCGTGGGCGCAGAGCTCGGCCGCCCCGGTCATCCCCGGTGATCCGGCCACCACGGCGACGGCCGATTGCCACTTGTAGGCCCCCCGAGCCCGGACCGGGAGGAGCCGGGCCACGTCGGCGTCCTCGACGACCCAGAGACGGGCCCGGCCGGTGTCGAGACCGATGTCGACCAGCTCGACCCGTCCGGCCAGGAGGGGGCCGTCGCCCTGGAGGAGTCCGGGTTTGAGCGCGGCGAAGGTCACTGTGACGTCGGCCCGGAGCGGTTCCCCGCAGGCCTCCCCGGTGTCGCCGTCGACCCCCGAGGGGATGTCCACGGCCAGGACGGGGACCCCGGCGGGGACCGACGGGGCGCGGTAGGTCCCCCGGAACCCGGTCCCGTAGGCGGCGTCGACGACCAGGTCCACACCCCCGTCGGGGGCGATCCGGTCCGGTGCCCCGGCCGCCTCCACCACCGCCACCCGGGCCCCCCGCCGGCGCAGACGGGCGGCCGCCACCCGGCCGTCGGCACCGTTGGAGCCCTTGCCCGCCACCACCACCACGCGTCGGCCGTAGGCGCCGCCGAGGAGGCGCAGGGCCGAGGCGGCGACGGCCGTCCCGGCCCGGTCCACCAGGACGTCGGCGTCGACGGTGGCATGGGCCTCCTCGTCGATGGCACGCATCTCGGCCACGGTGACGACCGGTTTCACGCGTCGCCCTCGGCCACGACCGAGGCCACCGCCACCAGGTCGGTGTGGGTGAGCGAGACGTGCCACCACCGGACCCCGCGCGCCGCGGCCAGCGCGGCGGCGCGGCCCTCGAGCGACAGGCGGGGCGCCCCGTCGGCCCCCCGGACCACCTCGACCTCGCGGAAGCCGGTGGCACCGATGCCGACCCCGAGGGCCTTCAGGACCGCTTCCTTGGCCGCGAAGCGCGCCGCCAGCCGGGGACCGGGGTCCCGACCCGACCGGGCGTAGGAGAGCTCGGCGTCGGTGAAGAGGCGTCGCTCCAGCCGGGGACGGCGGGCCAGGACCGCCCGGAAGCGGGCCACGTCGACGGCGTCCACCCCGATGCCGCGGACACGCCCCCGATCGACCACGCCCGCGGGCGCCGTCACTCCACCGTGACGGTCTTGGCCAGGTTGCGGGGGCGGTCGACGTCGAGACCGTGGAGAGCGGCGAGGTGATAGGCGAAGAGCTGGAGGGGGACGACGTCCACCACGGGAGCGAAGAGAGGTTCGGTGGCCGGCACCCAGAGGACCTCGTCGCCTTCGGCCGCCGTCTCCTCGTCACCGTCGTTGGCGACGATGATGACCGTGGCCCCCCGGCTGCGGACCTCGGCGATGTTGCTCATCATCTTGTCCCACAGCGCCGTCCGGGTGGCCACCGCCACCACCACCGTCCCCGGCTCGATCAGCGCGATGGGTCCGTGCTTGAGCTCGCCGGCGGGATAGCCCTCGGCGCGGAGATAGGAGAGCTCCTTCAGCTTGAGCGCGCCTTCGAGGGCGACGGGGAACCCGACGTGACGGCCGAGGAAGAAGAAGTCGCGTGTCTTCGTGAACCGGCCGGCCACGGCGGCCACGTCGTCCTCACGGGAGAGGGCCGTGCCGATCAGCCCGGGGAGCTCGGCCATCTTGGCGAACAGGTGCCGGGCGTCGGCGGGGGCCAGGGTGCCGCGCAACTGGGCCAGGTAGAGGGCGAGGAGCTCGAGGGCCACGATCTGGGAGAGGTGGGTCTTGGTCGAGGCCACGCCGACCTCGGGCCCGGCATGGGTGTAGAGGACGCCGTCGGCCACCCGGGCCATCGACGAGTCCACCACGTTCGAGATGACGAGGACCTTGGCGTCCCACTGGCGCGCCTCGGTCATGGCCTGGAGGGTGTCGATGGTCTCGCCCGACTGGCTGACGCCGACGACGAGGGTGCGATGGTCGAGAACGGGGTCCCGGTAGCGGAACTCCGAGGCGATGTCGATCTCCGTCGGGAGCCGGGCCCAGCGCTCGATGGCGTACTTGGCCACCATCCCGGCGTGGTAACTGGTGCCGCAGGCGACGATGAAGACCTTGTCGATGTCGCGGAGGTCGTCGGGGGTGATCCGCAACTCGTCGAGCCCGATGGTGCCGTCGGGGAGCAGGCGGCCGAGGAGGGTGTCGGCCACCGCCCGGGGCTGCTCGTGGATCTCCTTGCCCATGAAGTCGGGGTAGCCACCTTTCTCGGCGGCCGCCATGTCCCAGTCGATCTTCAGCTCGGTCGGCTCGACCACCTTGCCGGCGAGGGTCGTGACCCGCATGGAACCGGGGCGGAGCTCCACCACCTGGTCGTCGTCGAGGACCCAGAAGCGGCGGGTGTGCCCGAGAAGAGCGGGGATGTCGGAGGCGAGGAGTCCGAGGGGACTGTCGCCCTCGCCCATTCCGACGACGAGCGGGGAGACCCGTCGGGCGGCGACGATCGTCCCCGGCTCCGAGGCGGCGACGACGGCCAGAGCGAAGGCTCCCCGGACGTCGCGCAGCGCCGAGCGGACGGCGTTGGCCAGTGACGCACCCGTCGCCATCTCCTCCTCGACGAGATGGGCGAACATCTCCGTGTCGGTGTCGGAGGCGAGGACGTGCCCGCTCTCGCGGAGCCGGACGGCGAGCTCCCGCCAGTTCTCGATGATCCCGTTGTGGACGACCGCCACCCGGCCGCTGCAGTCCAGATGGGGATGCGCGTTCAGCTCCGTGGGATGGCCGTGGGTGGCCCACCGGGTGTGGCCGATTCCCGCCGTCACCCCCGCCGGGGCGTTCTCCACCACCTTGCGGAGGTCCGCCAGTGAGCGGGTCCCGGTCGCCGCGCGTGCCCGGTAGAGGCCACCGCCGTAGTCGAGGGCCACGCCGGCCGAGTCGTATCCCCGGTACTCGAGCCGCTCCAGACCGTCGAGCAGGAGGTCGAGGACCCCGTGATCACCCGTGGCTCCGATGATGCCGCACATGGGCCCAGGCTACGGCGCGCTCGGGACGGAGGCGGCGCGTTCCACGACGGCGGACAGACGCGCCACCACCAGGTGGGCCAGATCCTGGTCGGCCGCTTCGACCATGACCCGGACGAGGGGCTCGGTCCCCGAGGGCCGCAGCAGGATCCGGCCGCCGTCGCCCAGCTCGAGGGTCACCGCCGCCACCTCCGCCTGGACCTCCGCGCTCTCGACCACCCGGGCCGGATCGACGGCGGGGACGTTGACGAGGATCTGGGGCAGGCGGTGCATGGCTTCGCGGGCCAGCTCCTCGAGCGGCCGAGCGGTCCGCCGCAGCAGGTCCAGGAGGAGGACGGCGGTGAGGACGCCGTCGCCGGTGGTCGCCCTCTCCCGGAAGACGAGATGCCCCGACTGCTCGCCCCCGAGGGTGAGCCCCTCGGCGTTCAGCTCCTCGAGGACGTAGCGGTCGCCGATGGGTGTCTCCCGGACGGCGATGTTCCTCTCGGCCATGGCCAGGCGGAAGCCGAGGTTCGACATGACGGTGACCACGACGGTGTTGCCGGCCAGGCGGCCGCGCCGGGCCAGGTCGGTGGCGAAGAGGGCGAGGAGCTCGTCTCCCGTGGTGGCGGCCCCGGTGTGGTCCACGGCCACCAGACGGTCGGCGTCGCCGTCGAGGGCCAGGCCGATCTCGGCCCCGCGCCTCACCACCTCGGCGCCCACGCGCTCGGGATGGGTCGACCCGCATCCCTCGTTGATGTTGGTCCCGTCGGGCTCGCAGGCGATGGCGTCGACCGAGGCCCCCAGTCGTTCGAGGACGACGGGGGCGATCCCCGAGGCGGCGCCGTTGGCGCAGTCCACCACCACCCGCATCCCCTCCAGGACACGCCCCTCGAGGGCGGCCACCAGGTGCTCGACGTAGCCGTCGGCGGCGGCGGGATCCGTCGACAGGCGTCCGACGGCGCGACCGGTCGGTGACCGCCGGTCGCGGACCTCGGCGGCGAGGACCCGGTCGAGCTCCTCCTCGACGGCCGCCTCCGCCGCGTCGGGCAGCTTCAGGCCCCCGGGGGCGAAGAGCTTCACCCCGTTGTCGGCGAACGGATTGTGCGAGGCCGAGATCACCGCCCCGGGAAGGTGGCGTGACGCGCAGTGCCAGGCGACCCCCGGGGTGGGCAGGACACCCAGGTCGACGACGTCGGCACCTTCGCTGGCCAGGCCGGCGGACAGCGCGGCCTGCAACAGCGGCCCGGACTGCCGGGTGTCACGGGCCACGAGGAACGTCGGGGCCGGCAACGCCCGGGCCGCGGCCCGACCGAGGGCGAGGACCAGCTCCGCTCCCAGCTCGGCGTTGGCGACACCACGGATGCCGTCGGTGCCGAACCGGACACCCACGGCCGACTACCGCTTCGAGTACTGCGGCGCCTTGCGGGCCTTCTTGAG
>Ga0209415_10018264_pt1 | contig 11075 bp, 10 predicted proteins | sample PeaSoiSIISIP2007_FD_187696 | JGI IMG/M metagenome (GOLD analysis project Ga0209415, IMG submission 187696) | Peat soil microbial communities from Weissenstadt, Germany - SII-SIP-2007 (SPAdes) (version 2) | ecosystem: Environmental > Terrestrial > Soil > Wetlands > Peat | place: Germany...
GGTTCCAGAACGCGCCGCCACTGGGGGACGGCGTCAATTCGAACGACGTTCCGAATCTGGATCATTTCCCGTTCCATGCGCCTCCGCACGCCGGTTATTCGCATAGCCAGCAGAATGGGACCAATGGTCGTGGCATGGTGACCGGCCAGTGAAACACTCGCTGATCGCCATGATCGCCGCCGTGTCTGCCTTCGGGCAGACCGGCGGTCCCGATCGATTGATGAACGCTTACCCCGATCGCGCTCTGGCCGATCAGGTCGCGCGCCTGAAAACTGACGAGCGCATCAAGATGTATCAGGCTCTGACCGCGGCGCAGCCTGAAAATCTTCACTACGCGAATCTCCTGGCGGGCACGTATATCCAGAAGATGCGCGAGACCACCGATTTCGGTTATCTGGATCGCGCTTCGCAGATCGTGAACGATGTCATCTCGCGCGACAGCCAGAACTATGAAGCTCTGCGGCTGCGCAGCGAAGTCGAACTCGAGCGCCACAATTTCAAGAAAGTGGCGGAGTATTCGCGCGACCTGACCAAGATCGCGCCCGAAGATTCCTGGAATTGGGGCACGCTTGGCGATGCGTTGATTGAAATTGGCGACTATGAACATGCCGCCGACGCGTACCAGAAGATGGTCACCATGCGCCCCGATCTTTCCAGCTACAATCGCGCGGCGTGGTATCGGTTCCTGGCCGGTGACATGCCCGGCGCGATCACGATCATGGAGCAAGCGATTAAAGCCGGCAGCTCCTCGCCCGAAAACACAGCATGGTGCCTGGTGGAGCTCGGCCATCTGTTCATGAAAAGCGGACGAGTCGAAGAAGCGGGCCAAACTTATAGCGCAGCTGTAAAGGTGTTTCCGGGATATCATCCGGGATACGCCGGCCTGGGCCGTTCTCAAGCCGCACACGGCGACCTGAAAGCCGCCATCGTCAGTTTCGAGCGCGCACAGGCATCCACTCCGCTTCCGGATTATGCGGCCGCTCTCTACGATCTTTACAGTGCTACAGGAGAAACCAAGAAGGCGCAGGATCAGCTCGATCTGGTCGATTTGACCGACAAGCTGGGTCGCAGCTATGGCGAAACCGCGAATCGAAATCTGGCCATGATCTATGCCGACCACGATCTGCATGTCGAAAGAGCGCTGGAACTCGCGACAGCCGAGCTCAATGTTAGGCGGGACATTTACACCTACGACACGCTCGCGTGGGCGCTCTACAAAAACGGCAACCTGGCTGAGGCCGAGAAGGCGATTCAGGAAGCATTGAAGCTGGGCACGCCCGAACCCATGTTTTACTTTCACGCCGGCATGATCGCTCGGGATCCGGTTCAGAAAAAGACGTACTTGAAAAGGGCTCTGGAACTGAACCCCCATTTCGATCTTCGCCAGGCGGCCGTTGCGGAGAAAGCTTTGAAGGAGGTGGCCGAGTAATGCCGTTCATTTTGTGGTTGGCGTTGATGGGTCGCATGACCGACCCTAAGTTGACGGTCGCGCAGCGCAATGACGCCTGCTTCGAACTGCGCGGCGTGCAAGCCCCCGTGGTGCTTTCCGAAATGCGCCGGGCGCTTGCGGATCCCGTGTTGCGCGCCTGTGCCGGCACAAATCTGCGAACAGGCGGCGCAGTGGAAGAGCTGAAATCCGCGCTCGACAATGAAGACTTCGAAGTACGCGCGATTGCGGCTCGCGAAGTGGGCGGATTCGAACGGCCCGATTTGCTGCCTTTACTGCGTGGCGCGGCGCGCGACCGGCAGTTGGTGGTCGCGGCCAATGCGATCGAAGGAATGGCCAATTATCGCGATCCCGTAGTGTTGCCGTTCCTGCTCGACATCGCGAAAGACGGCGGTTTGATCGGCACGGCCGCGCTGAATCGGGCGCGTGTATTCCACGATCCGCGCGTGATCGAAATCGCTCGCGAGTTGCTAAAGAAGGCCGATGTGTCGGATCGGCTGGCTGCCATGGTCGCGATCGGCGACTTAGGGGATACCACGGACTTACCAGCATTACGCGAAATCGCCGCGAAGGAAACGGAGCTGGTTTCCTCCAAAGGCCGCGGCTTCGGTCTGATGCCCGCGATCAGCTTATCGCACGCGGCGCAGACCACGATTGAGAAGATCGAGGCGCGAGCCTCCGAGTCACTTCCGCGATTCGATGAATAGTTTTACGCGGGCCATCGCTTCTTCGAGAATCGGCCGGTCCGACGCGTAGCAGATTCGTACGTTGCCCTCGCCTCCGGCGCCGAACGCGACGCCGGGTGCGAGGCCGACTTTAGTTTCCATCAGCAATTCTTTGCAAAACGAGAACGAATCCGTGACTCCATCAATGCGCAGGAACAGGTAAAACGCGCCATCGGGATTCGGCATCTTCACGCCCTTCACTTTGCTCAGGACGCCGTAGCAGAAATCGCGATTCTCGCGGAGGCGGCAAACCATCTGGCGCATCAGATCTTCACCCCACAGCAGCGCAGTTTCGCCGGCGCGCTGCGTGAAGCTCCCCGCGTTCGAAACGACGTACTCTGTGAGCGTGGATGCGCGAGCCACCAGATCTTTTCGGCCGACCAGCCACCCCAGGCGCCAACCCGTCATGCAGTAGGCTTTTGAAAACGACTGAATCACTACCACCGCGTCGTCGCGCGTGCACTTCCTCAAAATCGACGGAGCCGAGTTCATCGAATTCGCCTTGGGCGCCTCGCCAACCGGGTAATAGATCCGCTCGTACACTTCGTCGGCCATCAGCCACAGATCATGGCGGCGACTGAATTCGAGCAGACGCTCCTGATCCTTTTCGGTTGCCACCCACCCGAGCGGATTCGACGGCGATGTGTAGACCAGCAGCCGCGTACGGGGCGTGACCGCGCGTTCCAGGGCATCGAAATCGATCACATAACGCCCATCGTGGAACACGTAAGGGATTTCACGGCAGGTCGCGTTCGCCATCTGGATGATGGCCGAGCCGTTGGGCCAGGATGGCGTCAAGACGATCCCTTCGTCGCCTGGATCCAGCATGCAACGGATCGCGACGTTCAGCGCTTGCACACCGGACGCGGTGACCGAGATTTCGGAAGTTGGATCGAGCTCTACTCCATGAAGCTCCGAGTAATAACGCGCAAGCGATTTTCGAAGCGATGGCAAGCCCGCGTTTTCGGTGTAAAACGTGTATCCGTCCGCCATGGCTTTCTGAGCGGCACGCTTGATGAAATCCGGCGTCGGAACGTTCGATTCGCCGAAATAGAGCTTGTAGACTCCGTCCATCCCCATGGCAAGTTCGGCGAGCTCTCGAATTCGCGAATGGGGTACGGCGAGCGCAGAGGAAGAGATAGTTGCTGGCATCGACTAACTTCCAGTTTACTTCGAGCTGACTGCGTACGCGGCGGCACGGTCCTGCTTGGAGCGCGATGCCCGGCGCTTCACGATGGCCGCGATGATCAACACACCGATCAACGAGCCCAGCGCTGCCATGAACATGTCTTCCTGCGAGTCCCACATGTCGCCTTGCATTCCGACGAATTCTTCGCCGCGCTCCGGCGTCAAGATATTGGCCATCAGCGCTTCCAGAATCTCGTAGATCGCGCTGAGCGAGAGCGTGCATTCGACCGGCAGAAAGTACAGCCAGTTGCCTTTCACGCGCATCGATCGCATCGCAATCTCGCGAAACGGATACGCCAGCAGGAATCCGAAATTGAAATGCGCCACGCGGTCATAATCGTTTCGCTGTGTGTGCAGCCAGGGCTTCATCCATTCTCCCAGCGGAACGTCGGAATATTTGTAGTGCGCCCCGAATTCGTGAATCGCCAGGTAAAGAAAGATCAGCAAATACGAGAGATCGGAAAAAGTGAAACGACGATAGGTGAGCGCCAATACGGGGATGAGGCAAAAAACCAAGCTGTTTTCGAGAGCCCAATCGAAAACCTTGTCCGGATGATACGCGGCGACCGCCATGACAACGAACATCCCGGCGCAAATCCATTGCAAAAACCGGTTTTCCCGGAAACTCAGGGGTGCGGCGGTAGACGCGGTGGTCAAAAATGCATTAGACAACGGCGGAGGTCACGGAAGCAAGTCAGCAGCGCCGGTCTTTGGTCGCCATTAACTCTTCGATATTGACCAGCTCGGTCGGATAATTGCCGGTGTAGCACGCGTAGCAGTAGTTATGGCGATCGTCGCCGACGGCCTCGCGCAGCGCTTCGAGCGACAAATACGCCAGAGAATCAGCTTCCACGAAGCGGCGAATCTCTTCTACCGTGTTGTTGGCGGCGATCAGTTCCGCCAGACTCGGCGTATCGACACCGTAAAAACACGGCGAAATCGTGGGGGGGCAGGAAACGCGTAGATGCACTTCACGCGCCCCCGCGCCGCGAACCATGCGAACGATTTTCCGGCTGGTGGTCCCGCGCACAATCGAATCGTCCACCAGAATCACGCGCTTGCCTTCCAGCAAGTGCCGAACAGGGTTCAGTTTGAGCTTTACGCCGAAGTCGCGAATCGCCTGCGAGGGTTCGATGAAGGTCCTGCCTACGTAATGATTGCGGATCAGCGCCTGCCGGAACGGGATCTTCGATTCGGAGGCATATCCGATGGCCGCGGCCACACCCGAGTCGGGCACCGGGACCACTACATCGGCATCCACGGGCGATTCCCGCGCGAGCAGCCGTCCCAGGTTTTCACGCGATTCCTGCACCGGACGGCCAAAGACGATCGAATCCGGACGCGAGAAATATACGTGTTCAAAAACGCACTGCGAGTGGTCGCGAACCGGGGCGTAACGCTCCCGCGTGATTCCTTCCGGACCCGCGATCACCATTTCTCCCGGATCGACATCGCCCAGGTAAACCGCGTCGATCAAGTCGAACGCACACGTTTCCGAGGCAAACACGTAGCAGATCCGGCCCCCAGAAAGCTCTTTCTGGCCGAAAGCGAGCGGGCGGAATCCGTGCGGATCGCGCGCAACCAGAATCCGGTCTTCGGCGAGAAAAACCAGTGAATACGCGCCTTCCAGTTGCAACATGGCTTCGCGCAACGCACCGGCCAGCGTACGTTCGCGCGAACGAGCCACCAGGTGCAGGATCACTTCCGTGTCGCTCGAAGCCTGAAAGATGGAGCCGTCGCGTTCCAGTTCGCGCCGCAGTTCCGCTGCATTCGTGATGTTACCGTTGTGCGCGACCGCGATACGTCCTTTGTTGCAAGCCACCGAAAACGGTTGGGCGTTCAACAATTCGGAATCGCCGGCGGTGGAATAGCGCGTGTGGCCGATCGCATGGTCGCCGGGCAGTGAGCCAAGAACTTCGGGCGTAAAGATATCGGCGACGTGCCCCATGGATTTATGGGAGTGAATCGCGCGCCCGTCGCTCGAACAGATGCCGGCGCTCTCCTGGCCGCGATGCTGGAGCGCGTAGAGGCCTAGATAGGCGAGATTCGCCGCTTCAGGATGACCGTAGATGGCAACAACGCCGCATTCTTCGTGAAGTTCGTCAAACATTGTTTACTTCAAACGTTTACTTCAAACATGGTTCACATCAAACGTGAGTGAATGAGAGCTGATTCTCGAGGGCGCCTTCCGAAACCTCGCGCAAACGATAGACCGGGCAATCGATCCATGTCATAGAATCGTTACCGATCCGTAATTCCTCTTTCATTGTAACTCCGATGCGTACTGCGTCGACGCCATGCGCATGGGCGACGCGCTCCACTTGCTCCGGCACTGCGGTTGACACCAGAATTCGCGACGGGCCTTCGTGGAATAAGGCGATTTCGGGCTTGAGCGAGGTAGAAAGATCGATCGACGCGCCGATGCTTCCCATGGAGCACTCGGCCAGCGCGACGGCCAGGCCGCCGTCGGCAAGATCGTGCGCCGATTCCGCGATTCCCGCAGTGACGATCTCGCGAATCGCGGCTTGCAGGCGCTTTTCGTAGTCAAGATCCAACGCCGGCGGCAAACCCCACAACTGGTCGAGCACGACCTTGGCATATTGCGTTCCTCCGAAGCGGATCGCGTCACAGTCGCCGAGGCCGCCCAGCAGAACCACGGTTCGGCCTTCCTCTTTGAAGGGAATAGTGACCGGCAAAGCGGTTTTCATCAGGCCGACAATCCCGAGCACCGGCGTCGGCCAGATGGCTTCTCCCAGCGTTTCGTTATACAGGCTGACGTTTCCGCCGGTGATCGGCGTTTCGAAATGGCGGCAGGCTTCGGCGATTCCTTCAATCGATTCAACCAGTTGCGCCATAATCTCCGGCCGCTCCGGGTTGCCGAAATTTAAATTGTTGGTGGCTGCGAGCGGAAGCGCTCCCACCGTCGAAAGGTTGCGGCAGCATTCGGCCACGATCAGTTGCGCGCCTTCCCGGGGCGAGAGCGCACAGTAGCGCCCGTTTCCATCGAGCGACATCGCGATGCTGGTGTCTGTTTCCTTAATCCGTACGATGGCGGCGTCGCTGCCGGGGCCGGCCAGCGTATTGGTGCGAACCATGTAGTCGTACTGCTGCCAGATCCAGCGCTTCGAACAAACGTCGCCCGAGGCGAGGATCTTAAGAAGATCGCCCTGCAAATCGCTGCTCGCGAACGCGGGCGCAGCCATGGGCGCGGAACGATAGGGCTCGGCGTTGTGTGGACGATCGTACAGCGGGGCCTCGTCGGCCAGCTCACGATTAGGAATCTCCGCGACGACCACACCATGATTTTTCACGCGCAGCATGGCGTCATCGGTCACGCGGCCGATGGTCACCGCGTCCAGGCCCCATTTACGAAAAACCGCGAAAACCTCGTCTTCGCGGCCGCTTTCGGCTACCAGCAGCATTCGTTCCTGCGATTCGGAAAGCATGATTTCGTAAGGCGTCATGCCGGTTTCGCGCTGCGGGACCAGAGCGAGATCGATTTCAACTCCGGTACAAGCTCGGCTGCCCATTTCGCAAGTTGAACAAGTCAGGCCGGCAGCGCCCATATCCTGAATGCCCACGATCGCGCCGGTTCGCATGGCTTCCAGGCATGCTTCGAGCAGCAACTTTTCCATGAACGGATCGCCCACCTGCACGTTGGGCCGCTTCTGCTTCGATTCTTCGGTAAACTCCGCCGACGCCATGGACGCGCCGTGGATTCCATCGCGGCCCGTCTTGGCGCCGACGTAAATCACCGGGTTGCCGATGCCGGAAGCGCGGCCGTAAAAAATTTCATCGTGGCGAAACACGCCCAGCGCGAACACGTTCACCAGCGGATTGCCGTTGTAGCAGGGCTCGAACACGCACTCGCCGCCGACGGTCGGGACTCCAAAGCAGTTGCCGTAGTGCGCGATCCCGCTAACTACGCCTTCCAGAATCCGCTGATTCCGCGGCTGATCCAAAGGCCCGAAGCGCAGCGCGTCCATCACGGCGATGGGCCTCGCGCCCATGGTGAAAATGTCGCGCAGAATGCCGCCGACACCGGTGGCCGCGCCCTGGAACGGTTCGATGAAGCTGGGATGATTGTGCGATTCGATCTTGAACGCGATGGCCCATCCGTCGCCGATATCGATGATCCCCGCATTCTCGCCGGGCCCCTGCAAAACTCGCTCGCCGCTGGTGGGAAGTTTCCTGAGATGCAGACGGGAACTCTTGTAGGAGCAGTGCTCGCTCCACATCACCGTGAAGATGCCAAGCTCGGTTTCCGTGGGTTCGCGTTGCAGGATGGATCGTACTTTGGCGAGCTCAGAGGCCGGAAGATCGCTCATGCGGCAGCAGCCACCAGCGATTGCACCATGCTTTCGAGAATAACGCGGCCATCGGTCGATCCCATCAGGATGTCCGAGGCGCGCTCCGGATGCGGCATCATCCCCATCACGTTGCGGCGCTCATTGCAAATCCCGGCGATGTCGCGCAGCGCTCCGTTGGGATTATCGACATAGCGCAACACCACGCGGTCTTCTTTTTCGAGCATGTCGAGAGTCCGCTGATCGGCGAAATAGCAACCATCGCCGTGCGCGACCGGAATCCGCAACAACTGGCCGCGTGAAGCCGAGGCAGTGAACGGCGTGTTCGTGGTTTCGACGCGCAGCGTCACCGGCCGGCAGACGAATTTGAGATCGCGATTCCGCAGCAGCGCTCCTGGAAGCAAGCCGCTTTCGGTCAGAATCTGAAATCCGTTGCACAGCCCGAGCACCAGCCCGCCTTCCGAAGCGAACTTTCTCACGGCCATCATCACCGGAGAGAATTTCGCAATCGCTCCACAACGCAGATAATCGCCGTAAGAGAACCCGCCAGGTAGAATCACAGCGTCGACTTGGCCGAGTGTTTGGGAATCGTGCCAGATGAACTCCGCCTGCTGGCCGAGGTTGCGGGTGACCGCGTACCAGGCGTCGTGATCGCAATTGCTGCCCGGGAAGACGACGACGCCGACTCGCATGAGAAGCCTTATTTTAACAAACTCACTGCGGAAGGTATATCTCTACCCATTGGCCGCGCCGCGTCAATTTCAACACGGGGGAAAATCCCAACCCGGCGCGAATTTCATCGGGAGTCGCCTGCGTATAGTAGCCCCAATTCCGGCGCAGGTACGCGCGCACGAACTCATAATCCAGCGCGCCGCCATCCAGCGCCCAGTTTCGGGAAAACACGACCAGAACGTCGAAGTTGTGAGGGTCCAGGTTGGCCAGGCTGGTAAGCCGAAAATCCTCTGCTTTCAGCACTTTCATTCGATGCCGCGTGTATCCGAACTCGGGCCGCTGGACCTCATCCGTGAACGGCCACACGCTGGCGATGCGTTTTCCGGGGGCCAAGACATCGAGATAACTGGCCGCTTCCTTATGCAACTCGACGAAGTCGGCCATGGCCAGATTGTTCTCGAACGAAAACGGATACGGCGGATTCCAATACAGCCCCACGGCCAGCAAGAAAATCATCGCCCCTTGCGTGGCCCATCGCCAACTCGACGGATAGACCGATCCCGCAGCCGCCATCGCTGCGTACAGCACCGGATACACCGGCATCGCATAACGGTCAAGCGACGCGCCGCCAAACACGCTGACTAAGAGAATCTGCGCCCCGGCGACCAGAAACGCGATATTCCAGTCACGTCCTCGAAGCACGCGCGCGCCGACGAAGAGCGTGATCGCCCCGATCCACAAGCCGTCAGAAATAAACAGAAAATACAGGCGGCGTTGAAGCGTCCCGAAGATGTGTGCGATCTGGAGCGAATCCGCTACGTTGTAGCGCGCGAACTCATCGTTGCCCAGCCAATGGCCCGTGCCGTGATGCAGATACAGCAGCCACCCAGCGAGCGCGAATGCGGGCGCAAGAAAGTACAGCGCTTCCCGCCGGCGGCCTTCCCGAATCCACAGCCACGCGGCCAGCACAAACGGTGTCGAGATTCCTGTTTCCTTCACCAGCACCAGCGCGGTGCATGCCAACGCGCACCACACGAATTGGTCTTCGAAAAACAACAGAAGGGCGAGCGCGGTGAACGTCATGGCCGGCATATCGAGCTGCGCCATCATCGACTGGGTGTAAAACATCGGGGTCGCGAGCAGAAACAGCACCGCCGCGAAGGCCGGGGCGCCGGTCAGATTGCGCGACAGCCGGATCGCCAAAAGAAACGAAAATAGCGCCCCGGCCGATCCAACCAGCACCATGGCCACTCGAGTGGCCGGTATCGAAAACCCGAAGATCTTCCAAAACAGCGCCAGATATGCCATAACGCCCGGAGGATGCACGTTCGGCAAGGTCGATTTCGGGATCCATGCGCCGGATTGATATAGATCGAGCGACGCAGGAACGAACTGGCCCAGTTCATCCCAAAAAAACGGGAGCTTGAGATACGGCGCATGAATCGCGAGCATCAGCGCGGTGAACGCCAGGAAAAAAATGCCGGCGGCTCGCGTTTTGGAGCCCACGCGCTACTGGATCACCGGGCTCGTGTGCGGTTCCAGCTTGATTTCGCCGAATGTGGATTCGTATTGCTGGACATTTTGCGCCAGCATGTTCGACAGTGCTTTCGCCTGCTGCGGACTTAGAAAAATTCCCTGAAAATTCTGGATCGCGACCGCGTCCGGAGAGGATTGATTGATGGTGCCGAACATCAGATAGAAATCCCACAGGCTCACGCGCACTTGTACGCTGTTCGCGTAGCTTTCACGGTAGTCGTTGGTGTTGGAAAGCTGAATCTTGGGCGCAGGCTGTTGGGGATGCATCGACTTCAGCATACACTGTGGCTTAGATGATTGCCGTTCCTTATCATTTAGGGCGCCGCGACGTGGAAGTGGGACGCGGGCCGACGAAGATTCTTCAATCGCTCAACCGGCAGTGTCGGATGGTCGAGCGTTCGAACTCCGCGGCCGGCGAACTGGATGCTTTGGCGGATGTGAACGCACAGCTTGCACGCGCCGTCGCCGGTCATGGAAGCGCTCCGCTGGTTCTGGCGGGCAATTGCAATTCCTGTGTCGGGACGCTGGCCGGGCTTGCCGGAAAGAAGATCGGGATCGTCTGGTTCGATGCGCATGGCGATTTCAATACGCCCGAGACCACAATCAGCGGGGCTTTGGAAGGCTTGTCCCTGGCGGTCGCGACTGGAAGCTGTCATGAAGATCTGCGGCAGCGGATCGGACTTGCGCAACCGATTCCCGAAGCGAACGTTTTGCTGGTCGCCACGCGCAGCCTCGACCCCGAGGAGCGCGTCCGTCTGGAGCGGTCCGCAATCCGTGTGATCGGCCTCGCGGATTTGCCCCGCGCACTGAAGGAATTGGCTGAGCGCGTTTCCGCGATCTATTTGCATCTGGATCTCGATGTACTCGATCCGCAGTATTCGCCGGGCGTGAATTTTTCCGCCCCAGGAGGGCTCGCCCCCGAAGATTTGTACGCCGCGATTCCGGTGATCGCCGCCGCCGTTCCCATAGCGGCCGCCACTATCGCGAACTTCAATCCTGAGCGCGATCATGACGATCAGACTCTCAAGATCGCTGAACGCCTTGTCGGTATACTAAGCGATGCTTCGGTCGCTTAAATGAAAATTGTTTCCCAAGCGCCTTGCCGCGTGGACCTGGCTGGATCCACGCTGGATATCTGGCCGCTGTACCTTTTCCACGAAGGCGCGGTGACGGTGAATTTTGCCGTCAACCGATACACTT
>Ga0209415_10018266_pt1 | contig 11075 bp, 9 predicted proteins | sample PeaSoiSIISIP2007_FD_187696 | JGI IMG/M metagenome (GOLD analysis project Ga0209415, IMG submission 187696) | Peat soil microbial communities from Weissenstadt, Germany - SII-SIP-2007 (SPAdes) (version 2) | ecosystem: Environmental > Terrestrial > Soil > Wetlands > Peat | place: Germany...
CGGCTCGCTGCCCTGCCTCGAAGTGCTTGCCAGCGCCGCCGTGGTGATCGCCGAGGGCGAAGTGATGCAGCTCTCCGCCGCCAAGGACACCGAGACGACGGAGGACGCCTATCTCGCCGTCATCCGCGGCAAAACCGCGGCGTTATTCGCCGCCGCTTGCGAGGTCGGCCCGATTCTTGCCGGCTCGCCGAAGGCGGAAATCGCCGCGTGCCGAGGCTACGGCGCCAATCTGGGCATCGCCTTTCAGCTCATCGACGATGCGCTCGACTACGGCGGCTCGTCGGCCAAGCTCGGCAAGAACGTCGGCGATGATTTTCGCGAGGGCAAAGTCACGCTGCCGGTGGTGCTGTCGTTCCGTCGCGGAGCGACCAAGGAGCGCGAATTCTGGCGCCGGACGGTGGAGAAGGGCGAGATTGTCGAGGGCGATCTCGAGATCGCGTTGGCCGCGATGAAGAAGCATCGGGCGCTCGAAGACACGATTGAACGGGCCCGCCATTACGGCGCGATGGCCCGCGACGCGCTGGAATTGTTCGCCGCTTCGCCGTGGAAGCACGCCCTTCGCGACGCCGTCGAGTTCGTCATCAGCCGGGCGCACTGAGGGCTAGGTCCCCTCACGGTCGAAGAATCTCGAAGAATCTTCGTCACGATTGCGGGCCCTCGATGTAACATGTTATGGCCCTATGCCCCGCGCATCTCGCAAACCTGTTTCGACGCCAAAGCGCATGGCGAATTATCGCCAGCGGATTGGGCGGCTGGGCTTCGTCCGGTGCAGATTTGGGTTCCGGACACGAGAGCGCCGGGCTTTGTCGAAGCCTGCCGACGCCAGGCCCGCGCGGTTGCGGCCGATGATCCGGCGGGCGACGAAATTATGCGATTCGGCGCCAGCGTCTATGAGTGGCCCGAGCGGTAATGCGCCGCGGGCAAATCGTGACGGTCGCGGCACCGGGCGACTATAGCAAGCCGCGCCCAGCGCTCGTGGTCCAAAGCGACCTGTTCGATGAATTGCCTTCTGTCGTGATATGCCCATTAACGACGACTCTGCGCGACGACGCGGATCAGTTCCGGCTCGCCGTGGGGCCGTCGGCGCGTAATGGATTGCGCCAGCCCTCGCAGATCGCAATCGATAAGATCACCGTCGTGCCTGCGGCGAAAATCGGCGCGGCTATCGGCAGCGCCGATGATGCGCTCCTGCTACGAGTCAACCGCGCTCTGGCGCTTTTCTTGAGCATCGTTTGAGCGGATGAGCGCGGCGAGGCAGCCGGAAAGGCGTTTCGCCTCACCGCGCCCGCTAACGCAAATATTCCCGCCGGTAGCGCGGCCCGAGGCTGGTCAGCACTTGATAGCCGATCGTGCCGCTGCGATTTGCGAAATCGTCGAGGTCGACGGACGAGCCGAAAAACTCGGCCCGGTCGCCCGCGCGCACGGCGTCTTCGGGCAAATCCGTCACGTCGGCGATGCTCAAGTCCATCGAAATTCGGCCGACCAGCGGAGAGCGGCGGCCGGCGATGGCGACCTCGGCGCCGGGCCTTAAATCCGTCGCGCCCGCGCCGCGCGGCAGACCGTCGGCGTAGCCGGCGAGAAGGGTCGCGAGCCGCGTGCGGCGTTTGGCCGTCCACTGGGCGTTGTAGCCGCAGGTCATGCCGGACTCGACCCAGCGCGTCTGCTGGATGGCGATGGAAAGCGACACGACGGGGCGCATCGGGTTGGGGCCGCCCGGCGTCGGGTTCCCGCCATAGAGCGCATAGCCCGGCCGCGCCAAGTCGTAGATCGGGCGCGCGGGCAAGAACATTCCCGACGAGTTGGCGAGCGAGGCGGACAGGCCTGGCAAGGCCGCGCGGGCGGCCTCGAACTGCTTGATCTGCGCCGGGTTGATGGGATCGCCCGGGATCTCGGACGAGACGAAATGGCTCATCAGCAAATCGGCCCCGCTCGCCGCGCCATGCCTTTCCATCGCCGCCTGCAGATGCTTAAGCGACTCGAAGCCGAGCCGGTTCATGCCGGTGTCGAGATGCAGCGCGCACGGGAAAATGCGGCCGCGCCGCACGGCAAAGGCGGACCAGCGCGCGAGTTCCTCCTCGCCGCCGATGACCGGCGCGAGGCCGCGCTCGGCATAGTCCGCCGGTTCGGCGCAGCGCTCGAGGCCGTTGAGCACGTAGATTACCGCTTCGGCCGGCAGCAGGCGACGCGCCGCGAGCCCCTCGCTTAAGTGTGCGACGAAGAACACGCGCGCCCCGGCCGCCCACAGCGCCGGCGCGGCCTCGGCGAGGCCGATCCCGTAAGCATTGGCCTTGACGACCGCGGCTGACCGCCCCGGCGCAGCGCGACGGGCGAGCGCACGCCAATTTTCGGCGAGCGCGCCAAGGTCGATCGTGAGGCGTCCCGGCGCCTGCTCAAGTTCGACGCTTTCTTTCACGCGAGTAGCTTCTCCATCACCGCCGGAGTCGGCTCGCCGAATCCGTCGTGGGCGTCTAGCGCGCGCCGCTCAAAACCGAAGCGTTCGAACAGCCTTTCATTCTCAGAGAGTTCGAGTCGCACCCTCAGCGTCATTCGCGCAAGACCCGCGCGTCTCGCCTCGCTTTCGCAGGCCTTGATCAGCGCGCCGGCCAGGCCGCGGCCCCGCCAAGCCGGGACGACGGACACGCGTCCGACGTGCAGCGCGCCCCCTTTGGCCTCCCAAAGCGCCGCACCGCCAAGCGCGCAGCCTGCGAAGGCTCCGACCCCGCCTCCGGCCGCGATCTTCGCCGCGACCGTCTCGGCCGTCTCGCTCAGCGCCGACGAGGGCGGGCGAGTGGGGCGAGGCTGCACGGCGAAGGCGGTCCGGATGAGGCGCGCCGCCTCGTCCGCATCGGCCGGGCTCAGCGGGCGAAATGAAATTTCGTCCATGTTGAGGATGCGCTCCGTCATGATGCGGGCCGAGAGGCGGCGTTTGGCGAGTGAAAGCATGCCGAACGACTCGCGTGGATTATGCGCGAGCGGCGAGGGGCGAACAACCGGCAAGGAACTCCTCGTCGCCGCTGCGTCCAGCTGGCGACTTACTCGTTGGTAATCTCGCTCTTCGCCGGCGCCTCGTTTTCGCCGCGGTCGCTAGCAAAGAGCGCGCAAGCGCGGTAAATCGCGCGGTACACGAAACACAAGGCGGACGATTCGATGACGATAGGACTGACGCGCAGAGCGGCGTTGAAGGCCGGCGCCGGAGGGGCGCTCGCGGCGCTCGTCGCCCGCCCGCTTGCCGCGCTTGCCGACGACTCCGTCGAGACCCACGGCCTGTCGTCGTTCGGCGATCTCGCCTTGCCGCCGGACTTCCCGCATTTCGCGTACGTGAACCCTGAGGCGCCGACCGGCGGCCTGTTGTCATTGCAGATCACGGGAACGAGCGGCAACCAGAACTTCGACACCTTCGACACGCTCAATATCTACACGTGGAAAGGCAACGGCGCGGCGGGGATGTCGACGACTTTCGACACGCTGATGACAGCCAATGGCGACGAGCCGGATTCGGTCTACGGGCTCCTCGCGCAATCGGTGCGCGTCTCGGCTGACAAGCTCGACTACCGTTTCCGGCTGCGTCCCGAGTCGCGCTTCTTCGATGGCTCAAGAGTGACCGCGGCCGACGTCGCCTTCTCGCTCAATGTGCTGAAGGACAAGGGACACCCCATTTACGCGCAGCTCCTTAAAGAAGTGGAGTCGGCGGGCGCGGAAAGCGACGACGTCGTCCATGTGCGCTTCGTCGAAGGGCGCAGCCGCGACGCGCATCTCATCGTCGTCGGCATGCCGGTCTTCTCGGCGGCGTGGTGGAGCGGCCGCGATTTCACCGCAGCGACGCTCGAGGCGCCGCTTGGCTCCGGCGCGTACAGAGTCAAGACCTTCGAGCAAGGCCGGTTCATCGAATACGCCCGTGATCCTAACTATTGGGGGGCGAAGCTGCCGGTCAATTTGGGTCAGAACAATTTCGACCGCCTGCGCTTCGAGTATTACCGTGAGAGGCAGATCGCCTTCGAGGCGTTCAAAGCCGGGGCGATCAACTATCACGAGGAATACACCTCGCGCTTCTGGGCGACGTCTTACGATTTTCCTGCGGTCAAGGACGGCCGCATCAAGAAGGAGGTCCTGCATAACGGCGCGCCTTCAGCCATCCAGGGCTGGTATCTCAACACGCGCCGCGAGCAATTCCGCGATCCGCGCGTTCGCGAGGCGATCGGCCTCGCCTTCGATTTCGAATGGACCAACAAGAACGTGATGTATTCGTCCTACAAACGGATCATCTCCTACTTTCCCAACACCGACATGGAGGCGAAGGGCAAGCCGGGGCCGGACGAACTCAAGCTGCTCGAGCCCTTCCGCGACAAACTTGCCCCGTCCGTCTTCGACGATCCTTACACGCCCCCGGTCAGCGACGGTTCGGGGAGCGATCGCGCGCTTCTTAAGCGCGCCTACGATCTCTTGCTCTCGGCGGGCTGCAAGCGCGACGGCGCGACGCTAATGCTGCCGAACGGCAAGCCGCTGACGATCGAATTCCTGGACTCCAACAGCGCCATGCAGCCGCATACCATGCCCTTCACCCAGAATCTGGGCAAGCTGGGGATCCAGGCAAGCTTACGCATCGTCGACCCCGCCCAGCTCAAGAGCCGCACGGAAGCCTTCGATTACGACGTCGTGACCGAGGCGCTTCCCGGCTCGACCACCCCCGGCTTGGACTTGCGTGTGGTCTATTCCTCCGCGGCTGCCACGCAGAACGGTTCGCGCAATCTCGCCGGCGTCGCCGATCCCGCCGTCGATGCGCTCATCGAGACGATCGCGGCGGCCACATCGCGGGACCAGCTCAACCCGGCCTGCCGCGCGCTCGACCGCGTCTTGCGCGCCGGCCATTATTGGGTCCCGATGTGGTATCGCGACACCGCATGGGTCGCCTATTGGGACGCCTTTTCCCGGCCCGAGCGCCAGCCGAAGCGTAGCACCGGCGCGCCGGGCACCTGGTGGTGGGACGAAGCGAAGGCCAAGACCATTGGTCTCTGACGGCGATTTCGCGACCGCGCTGGCTCGCCCGCAGCGGCAGTCGGCAGTTGGCAGTCGGCGGTCGGGTCCCTTCTCCGGCCAGCCTGCGCGGCTTCGCGAAGAACGCGATCCCCGTGATCCGCTCTCTCGCTCGACTGCCGACTGCCGACTGCCGACTGCCGAAAGCTGACGGCAGATGCTCGCCTACATCCTGCGCCGGCTGCTGCTGATGATCCCGACGATCCTCGGCATCATGACCGTTTCCTTCGCGATCGTGCAATTCGTGCCCGGCGGACCAGTCGAACGCGCGATCGCGCAACTGCAAGGGACGGATCAAAGCTCGACCGCCGGGTTCGGCGGCGGCGGGGGCCAGATCGGCTCCGGCGCAGCGCAGGCCGGCGGCGACATCTCCTCGCGCTATCGCGGCTCGCAGGGCCTCGATCCGAAATTCATCAAGGAGCTGGAAAAGCAGTACGGCTTCGACAAGCCTGCGCTGCAGCGGTTCTGGATTTTGGTGCGCGATTATTCGACCTTCAACTTCGGCAGAAGCTATTATCGCGACGTTCCGGTGCTTCAGCTCATCGAGGAGAAGCTGCCGGTCTCGATCTCGCTCGGCATGTGGATGACGGTCATCTCCTATGCGATTTCGATTCCGCTCGGCATCAGAAAGGCGGTCAAGGACGGCTCGCGCTTCGACACCGTAACCTCGGCGCTGGTCATCTTTGGCTACGCGATTCCGAGCTTCCTGTTCGCCGTGTTTCTCGTCGTGCTGTTCTGCGGCGGCTCGTTCTGGCAGATTTTCCCGCTGCGCGGCCTGACCTCCGACAATTTCGCCGACTTGAGCTGGCCGCACAAGATTCTCGACTATCTATGGCATGTCGCGCTGCCGGTGACGTCGCTGGTGCTCGGCTCCTTCGCCACCTCGACCCTTTTGACCAAGAATTCCTTTCTCGACGAGATCAAGAAGTCCTACGTGCAGACGGCGCGTATGAAGGGCCTGACCGAGCGGCGTGTGCTCTATGGCCATGTGTTCCGCAACGCGATGCTTATCGTCATCGCCGGATTTCCCGGCGCCTTCATCGGCGCGTTCTTCACCGGCTCGCTCTTGATCGAGCAGGTGTTCTCGCTCGATGGCCTCGGCTATCTCTCCTACGATTCGCTCATTCAGCGCGATTATCCGGTGGTGCTCGCCAACCTCTACATCTTCGCACTGATCGGTCTCGTGGTGAACCTCATTTCGGACCTCACCTACACCTGGATCGATCCGCGCATCGATTTCGAAACGCGCGAGGTGTGAGTTTGGCCAACTCCGATCGCGTCGCTCCGACCGTCGGTCCGCTCCCTCAAGCCGAGGGCGCGCCTAACCGCCTTCTACCGGACACTGAAGCGCCGGTACCGCTCCAAGAAGCGAGAGAACACGCGAGGCTGGAGCGCCGCCCCTGGCTCTCGCCGATGAACCGGCGACGGCTCGACAATTTCCGTCGCAACAAGCGCGGCGCGTGGTCGCTGCGCATCTTTCTGGTCCTGTTCGTCGCCGCGCTCTTTGCTGAGTTCATCGCCAATGACCGGCCGCTGATCGCCTCATACAAAGGCGAGATCCTGTTCCCGGTCTTCGTCGATTATCCGGAGGACAAGTTCGGCGGGTTCGAGGCGCACGCTGATTTTCGCAGCCCCTTTGTCGCCGACGAGATCAAGGCGCACGGCTGGATGATCTGGCCGCCGATCCGCTTCGCCAACTCGACCACCATCCTCAACCCGCCGACCCCGCTTCCGACGCCCCCGACCTGGATGCTGAGCGACGCTGAATGTCGCGCCGCGCTCGAGAAGCAAGGCATGAAAGACGCCGACACGCTCGCTTCGCCCTGCCGCGCGCTCGAGCCGCTTTGGCTAGGCTCGGATCAGGATGGGCACGACATCGTCGCGCGCCTCATCTACGGCTTTCGCATCTCCGTGCTGTTCGGTCTGACGCTCGCCGGCGTCTCCTCGGTGATCGGCGTCTTCGCCGGCGCGGTGCAGGGCTATTTCGGCGGCTGGCTCGATCTTACGATGCAGCGGGTCATCGAAATCTGGTCGTCGCTGCCGCATCTCTACATCCTCATCATCCTCTCGGCGATCCTCGCGCCGAGCTTCTTTGTCCTCCTGACGATCCTGCTTCTGTTCTCCTGGGTGAGCCTCGTTCATTTGGTCAGGGCCGAGTTCTTGAGGGCGCGCAACTTCGAATACGTCAACGCCGCGCGCGCGCTTGGCCTCTCGAACGCCAAGATCATCGTCAAGCACGTGTTGCCGAACGCGATGGTGGCGACGCTGACCTTCCTGCCGTTCATCGTCAATTCTTCGATCAGCACGCTAACCTCCCTCGACTTCTTGGGCCTCGGCATGCCGCCCGGCTCGCCCTCGCTCGGCGAACTGTTGCTGGAAGGCAAGTCCAACCTGTCGGCGCCGTGGATCGGGCTTTCCGCCTTCGCCGTGACGGCGCTGATGCTCTCGCTGCTCATCTTCATCGGCGAAGCGGTGCGCGACGCCTTCGACCCCAGAAAGACGTTTTCGTGAGCGGGGCCGCGCCCCTGATCGACGTGCGCGAGCTGTCGATCGCCTTCGCGCAAGGGGGCGGGCGCAGGACCGTCGTCGATCGCGTCTCCTTCCGGCTGGAGAAGGGCCGCGCGTTGGCCTTGGTCGGCGAATCCGGCTCGGGGAAGACGGTCACCGCGCAGGCGATCGTGCGCCTCCTGCCGCAGCCGGCGGCAAGCTATCCGACCGGCGAGGTGCTCTTCCGCGGGCGGGACGCGCTCAAAATGTCGGACGACGAATTGCGTGCAATGCGCGGCGCCGCGGTGACCATGGTGTTTCAGGAGCCGATGACTTCGCTCAATCCGCTGCACACGATCGAGCGGCAGATCGGCGAGATCATCGCGCTCCACCGCGGCCGCGCCGCCGCGACCAGAGAGCGAATCGTCGAGCTGTTGACGGAGGTCGGCATCGCCGATCCCGCTCAAAGGCTCGGCGCTTATCCACACCAGCTTTCCGGCGGGCAGCGTCAGCGGGTAATGATCGCCATGGCGCTCGCCAATCGTCCCGATCTCCTCATCGCCGACGAGCCGACGACCGCGCTCGACGTCACCGTGCAAGCGCAGATCCTTACGCTCCTCAAGGACCTGCAGACCAGGCTGGGCATGGCGATGCTGTTCATCACCCATGATCTCAACGTCGTCAGGCGCATCGCTGACGACGTGATCGTGATGCGGCAGGGAAAATTTGTCGAGGCGGGCGAGACGGCGCGCGTATTCGCCGATCCGCGCCATCCCTATACCCGAGCGCTGATGGCCGCAGAGCCCAAGGGCGACCCGCCGCTCGCGGATCGCTCGGCGCCGACGGTTGCCAGCACGGAAAACCTGCGCGTCTGGTTTCCGATCAGGAAGGGTTTTTTGCGCCGCGCCGTAGGTTACGTCAAAGCGGTCGATGGCGTTTCGCTCACAGTGCGCGAGGGCCAGACCGTCGGGGTGGTCGGCGAATCCGGCTCGGGCAAGACCACGCTCGGCTTGGCGATGCTGAGGCTCATTCGCTCGGAAGGGCCGATCGCCTATTGCGGGCGCGCGATCGACGGCTTGAATTCCAAGGCCATGCGACCGCTTCGGCGCGAAATGCAAATCGTCTTCCAGGACCCGTACGGTTCGCTGTCGCCGCGCATGTCGGTGGCCGAAATCGTCGAGGAAGGGCTGATCGCGCAGGGGACGAGGATGAGCGCCACCGAGCGCCGGCGGGTCGCCGAGCGCGCGCTCAGCGACACCGGGCTCGATCCGTCCACCCTCGATCGCTATCCGCACGAGTTCTCCGGCGGGCAGCGTCAGCGCATTGCAATCGCCCGCGCGATCGCGCTTGATCCGCGGTTCATTGTGCTCGACGAACCGACTTCAGCGCTGGACATGTCGATCCAGGCGCAAATCGTCGATCTCTTGCGCGATTTGCAGAGGCGCCGCAACCTCGCCTATCTCTTTATATCCCATGACCTCAGGGTGGTGCGAGCCTTGGCGAGCGAAATCATTGTGATGCGGCGCGGCAAGGTGGTCGAGAGCGGCGAGGCGCGGGCTGTGTTCCGCGCGCCGCAGAACGACTACACCCGGGCTCTGTTCGCCGCCGCCTTCGCCAACGAGGCGACGCTCGCGGACGTTGTGAGTCAGTGAACGTCGGCCGTATACAACGCCTCGTCGTGAGGAGCGCCGCTGCAAGCGGCGCGTCTCGAAGGACGAGGCGGTGTGTTGCAACCGCCGTTTTGGAGGATTCCCATCGGCGCCAACCATCGGCGGTGACATGACTCGGGCAGTTCTGATCGTCCTCGATTCGGTCGGCTGCGGCGGCGCGGAGGATGCGAGGACTTACGGCGACGAGGGCGCCGACACTCTCGGCCACATCGCGGAAGCCTGCGCGCGCGGCTTGGGCGATCGCGAGGGCCTGAGGCGCGGGCCGATGAACCTGCCGCGCCTCGAGTCGCTCGGCCTAGGCCATGCGATGAGGGCTTCAACCGGCCGCGCGCCGCCGGGCTTCGCCACGGCCGAGCCGAGCGGACAATGGGGCTATGGCGTCGAGACGTCGCGCGGCAAGGATACGCCGTCCGGCCATTGGGAGCTCGCCGGAACGCCGGTCGATTTCGACTGGGGCTATTTTCCTGAGACGATCCCCGCCTTTCCGGAGGCGCTGACGGCGGCGCTCATCGCCGAGGGCAAGCTTTCCGGGATTCTCGCCAACCGCCACGCCTCGGGCACCGCCATCATCGAGGAATTCGGCGAGGAGCACTTAAGAACGGGGAAACCCATCTGCTACACCTCGGCCGACTCGGTGCTCCAGATCGCCGCGCACGAGGAGGCCTTCGGGCTCGAACGACTCTATGAACTCTGCCGCATCGCGCGCCGATTGTGCGATTCGCTCAACATCGGGCGCGTCATCGCTCGGCCCTTCGTCGGCGGAAGCGCGAAGGATTTCGTCCGCACTGCGCATCGCAAGGATTTCGCGGTTTCCCCGCCGGACGGCAATCTCTTGCAGCGGGCGGCGCGCGCGGGTCGCGCGGTCGTCTCGATCGGCAAGATCGGCGACATCTTCGCTCATCGCGACACCGGGGCGGAGCGCAAGGGCAAGAGCAACGACGGCAACGTCGACCTTCTCCTCGAGGCGCTCGAGACGACGCCGGACGGCGGGCTCATTCTCGTCAACCTGGTTGACTTCGACACCGAGTGGGGTCATCGGCGCCACGTCCCCGGATACGCGGCCTGCCTCGAGGCGTTCGATCGGCGGCTGGGTGAGATCGAAGCGGCGATGCGGCCTCACGACTATTGCGTCATCACCGCCGACCACGGCAACGATCCGACCTTCCGCGGCTTCGACCACACGCGCGAGCATGTGCCGATCCTTGCCTTCGGCGCCGGCTCAGCCGGAAGCCCGATCGGCGCGAGGTCGAGCCTCGCCGACGTCGCCGAGACGATTGCGGTCAAACTCGGCCTGCCGAAAGGGCCGCATGGGGCGGCCTGGGCCGCGTGAGCTTTGCGCTCGACGAACGGCTCGCTCGCGACACGTTCGTCGTCGGCGACTTGCCTCTCTCGCGCGTCCTGCTGATGAACGACGCGCGCTGGCCTTGGCTGATCCTCGTCCCGAGGCGCGAGGGTCTGGTCGAACTCAGCGATCTCGACGCGGCCGACCGCGCGCTTCTGATCGAAGAGGCAGCTTTGGCCGCTCGTTTTCTCAGAGCGCACGTCAAGGCGCACAAGATCAACGTCGGCGCGCTCGGCAACGTCGTGCGCGTATTCCATCTGCATATCGTCGCGCGGGCGATCGGCGATGTCGGCTGGCCCGGCCCGGTCTGGGGCTCGGGCAGGGCCCAGCCCTATGAGGAGGCGAAGGCGCGGGCGCTGGTCGCGGCGGCGCAGGCGGCGCTGGGGATCTAGGGGGAGTATTGGTCGCTGCCGCGTCATTGCGCAGCGACGAAGCAATCCAGAGCCACCGCCGCAGTCACACGATCCCCTGGATTGCTTGTGCGCCAGGAAAGCTGGCGGTGTCTAGCCGGTGGAAGTCCGGTCCGGGTAGGCCGTAGCGGGCGC
>Ga0209415_10018267_pt1 | contig 11075 bp, 6 predicted proteins | sample PeaSoiSIISIP2007_FD_187696 | JGI IMG/M metagenome (GOLD analysis project Ga0209415, IMG submission 187696) | Peat soil microbial communities from Weissenstadt, Germany - SII-SIP-2007 (SPAdes) (version 2) | ecosystem: Environmental > Terrestrial > Soil > Wetlands > Peat | place: Germany...
GCGGCGGGCCGCGATCGCGCCGCGTCCCGGCACGCGCCCGGGAACCACGGCGCGCCGCAGCCGCAAGCCGATTGCGGCCCCGCCCCGGCGGACGATCGCGGTCCCCGGCGTCACCGTGACCGGCAAGCTCGGCCCGCGCTACCAGGAGATCCTCGCGCCCCGGGCGCTCGAGCTGATCGCCGAGCTGCACCGCGCGTTCGAGCCGACCCGCAAGCGTCTGATGGCCGACCGCGCCGCCCGGCAGCAGCGCTTCGACGGCGGCGCGCTGCCCGATTTCCTGCCCGACACCGCCCGGATTCGCCAAGGCGACTGGGAGGTCGCGCCGATCCCTCGGGATCTGCTCGACCGGCGCGTCGAAATCACCGGCCCGGTCGACCGCAAGATGATGATCAATGCGCTGAACTCCGGCGCCAACGTCTACATGGCGGACTTCGAGGACGCCAACTCGCCGACCTGGGACAACAACATCGAGGGCCAGCTCAATCTGAAGGACCGCTGGGCCGGCCGGCTCGCCTTCACGGATCCGGCGACCGGCAAGGCCTATGCGATCGCGCCGGATCCGGCGGTGCTGATCGTGCGACCGCGGGGTTGGCACCTGCTCGAGCAGCATGTCGAGATCGACGGCCACCCGGTCTCCGCCGCCCTGTTCGACTTCGGCCTTGCCGTCTTCCACAACGCCGAGGCGCAGATCGCCCAGGGCACCGCTCCCTATTTCTACCTGCCCAAGCTCGAGACCCACCTCGAGGCGCGGCTGTGGAACGACGTTTTCGTCTTTGCCCAGAACAAGCTCGGCATTCCCGTCGGAACCATCAAGGCGACGGTGCTGATCGAGACGCTGCCGGCCGCCTTCGAGATGGACGAGATCCTCTGGGAGCTGCGCGACCACATCGTCGGCCTCAATGCGGGCCGCTGGGACTACATCTTCTCGTTCATCAAGAAGTTCGCCCGGAATCCCAGATTCGTGCTGCCGGACCGCTCCCAGGTGGTGATGGGCAAGGCGTTCCTGCACGCCTACGCGCTGCTGCTGATCAAGACCTGCCACCATCGCGGCGCCTTCGCGATGGGCGGGATGGCGGCGCAGATCCCGATCAAGAACAACCACGCCGCCAACGAGGCGGCGTTCGCCAAGGTGCGCGTCGACAAGGAGCGCGAGGCGGGCGACGGCCACGACGGCACCTGGGTGGCGCATCCCGACCTGGTGCCGGTCGCCAGGCAGGTGTTCGACCGCCTGATGCCGGCGCCGAACCAGCTCGACCGTCTGCGCGAGGACGTGGCGGTCACCCGCGACATGCTGCTCGAGATTCACCAGGGCACCAAGACGGAAGCCGGGTTCCGCGAGAACATCCGGGTCGGCGTGCAGTATCTCGAGGCGTGGCTGCGCGGCCGCGGTGCGGTTCCGATCTACAATCTGATGGAGGACGCGGCGACGGCCGAGATCTGTCGCGCCCAGATCTGGCAGTGGCTCACCTACGGCGCGGTGCTGGAGAACGGCATCAAGGTCACGGCCGACTTGTTCGAGCGCGCCCTCGCGGAGGAGATGGAGCGGGTGCGGTCCGAGATCGGCGCCGAGTCCTACGCCAAGGGGCGTTTTCCCGAGGCGATCGATCTGTTCGGCAAGCTGTCGCTGTCGCCCCGGTTCGAGGAGTTCCTCACCACGCCGGCCTACCAGCTCATCGTGTGACGTCTCCGCCGGTCTTGCCGATCGCGCGGGCCATCTCGACGAACTCGCTCGGCATCATGATGATCGTCATGGTGTTCTGCTCGGCGCCGACCTCGGTGATCATCTGCATGCGCCGGAGCTCGAGTCCCGCCGGGTTCTGCATGATGATCTCGGAGGCCCTGCGCAGCAGCTCGGCCGCCTCCATCTCGGCCTGCGCCTTGATCAGGCGGGCGCGCTTCTCGCGCAGCGCCTCGGCTTCCTGAGCCATCGCGCGCTGCATCGATTCCGGGATCTCGACGTTCTTCATCTCGACGCGCTCGACCTTGACGCCCCAGGTCTCGGTGGCCTTGTCGATCTTCTCCTGCATGATCATCGAGACGGCTTCCTGCTCCTTCAGCACGTCGTCGAGGGTGTGCTGCCCGATCCCGGTGCGCAAGGTGGTGAGCGCGACCTGGATCACCGCATTGTCGATCGAGCGCACCTCCAGCGTGGCGCCGCGCGGATCGACGATCTGATACCACACCACGGCGTTGACCTTGATCGGCACGTTGTCCTTGGTGATGGTCTCCTGCTGCTCGACGGCGGCCGTCACGGTCCGCATGTCGACCTTGCGCTGCTGCTCGATCGCCGGAATGAGCCAGTAGAGCCCGGGCCCGCGGGTCGAATGGTATCGGCCGAGACGCAGCACGACGGCGCGCTCATACTGGTTGGCGATGCGGAAGCCCGACAGCACGAAGATCAGGAGCACCAACGCGACCGGGACGATGATGACCGACGACATGCGAGCCTCCGGGTGACGGCGTCAGGCTATCACATAGGCCGGCGGCGCTCGATCGTCGATGACCGTCGCGCCGGGGTGAACGTGCGAACGGATCGCCGCGATAAACAAACCGAGCGCATTCCGCCTCGAGCGAGCCCGCGCGTGCGGTCGTTACCCGCCGGGAATAAGCCACAATTTGCGTCGAGCAGCGGCGGAGTGCGGTCCTGACGGGATCTCCCGCAGTGCGGGATGCCGAAGCGGGGTTGTACTCTTGCGGGCGTGATGCAAGTATGCGCGGCGGCATCGCCTGAGGCTCGTAGCGACTGTTCGGATCGCGGGAGCTGACGGCCGGGTGGCTGCGAGTGAGGAAACTGCGCTTCGCGCCGGAACATGCCGGGGGCACATCATGTCGATCGCTGACATCCGTCCGCCATTGCGGTCCGCAGTGGTGAAGATCTCGTCGCGGCTCCGGACATCCGGGTCGTTCCGATGGCCGCTGGCGCTGCTCGCAGTCATCTCGGCGGGCTCGGCATTGGCGCAGGAACCGCTGCTGCGGCCGGGCGAGGCCTACGTCACGCGATTCTCGGGCGTGATCGCGGCGCCCGGTCCCGACGGTCAGCCGGCTCCGGCCATCAATACGGACGGCACCGTCGGCAGCATCGTCGACGTTCGCATGCCGCGCCAGCCGCCGCAGGGCCAGCACTGGGTCGACGAGCCGCAGCGCAAACCGGTGACCGCCGGCCAGGTCGGCCAGGTGTTCGGCGTCGCCTTGGACGATTCCGCGCCGCCCAACGTTTTCCTCACCGCGACGGCGGCGTTCGGCCTGCATCGCACGCCCGACAACAGCCAGTGGATGCCCGGAATGTGGGGGCCGGGAGGCCCCGGCGGCGTCTACGTGCTCGATCGCAATGCCGGATATCAGCCGCGGGTCTTCACCCAGGTCACGCTCAACGGCCGGCCGAACAGCGGCGCGGGTCTCGGCAACATCGCCTACGATCGCTACAACAAGCAAATCTTCGTCACCGACATGGAGACCGGGATGCTGCACCGCTACCGTGCGTCGGATGGCGCCGACGGCGGCTTCTACGATCACGGAACGCAAGGGCGCGGCAAGTTCTTGGACGTCGAGCACAAGCAGCCGGGCAGCCTGCCGCCCATCCCGTTCGATCCCGCATCGACGGCCCGCATCGGCGATTGTCCGTCGAACAATTTCGCCGCATCGCCGGAATGCTGGAACGTCGCTCCGTCGGGACGGCGGGTGTGGGGCGTCGGGGTGTGGCGCAACGACAATTCCGGCGAGACCCGGCTCTATTACGCGGTGTGGAGCAGCCCCGCTTTCGGCAACACCGCCTGGGCGCAACTGCCCGACGAGGACAAGCGCAATGCGATCTGGTCGGTGCTGATCGGTCCGGACGGCAATTTAGATCCCGCGAACGTGCGGCGCGAGTTCGTGCTGCCGGATTTCTTCGTCAAGCCGGAGGACATCGCGCGGGCCGGGTTCAGCCAGCCGGTCAGCGACATCTCTTTTCCGTCGTGCGGTCATCGCGCCGTGATGCTGCTCGCCGAGCGCGGCGGCATGCGCAATCTCGGGCTGGGCGCGGACAATCCGTTCGCGTTTCCCCACGAGGCCCGCGCCTTGCGCTACGAGCTCTATCAGGACGGCGAGTGGCGTCCGGTCGGACGTTACGATGTCGGCTTCTACGACCGCCACAACGAGGGCGAGCCGTTCCTGCGGGCGAACTGCTCGGGCGGCATCGCGTTCGGCTACGGCTACAACGCCGACAACTGGACCGCCAACCTGGGCCAGCCCAGCCAGTTCGTGTGGATCACCGGGCACTCGCTGTGCTCGCCCGACGGCCCGTGCAATCTGGCGGCTGCGCCGGCCGCGGCCGCCGAGCAGCAGACCCCTCCGCCCGGCCAGGCGCCGCCGGCCCAACAGACGTCCGGGCAGCCGGACCAGGACCCTCAGGCCAACGCCGAGGTCGCCAAGGAGCAGGGCGATGATTCCGAGGTCCACGGCGTGCAGGGCATGCGCGAGGCCGCCTTCGACGAGATCGCGCCGGCTGCCGCCTTCGCGGCCTATCCGACCGACGGGACCGGACCTTATCCGCCGGCGGGCCCGAGCCAAAGCTATCTGATCGACACCGACATCAACATCGATTCCGCCGGCAATCTCATTCCGGAGGAGCTCACGCGCAACGACGCGACGAAGATCGGCGATGTCGCGATCTACGCCACCTGTGCGCCGCCGACGCCCGGCATGGCCCTGGACCTGCCGCCGCCGCCGCCCGCGACCTTGCTGGTGGAGGAAGGCCACGCGCCCGAGCCGAGCCACCTGCGCTACTATTCGCACGGCCGCGAGCTCAGCCACTTCCGCTGGGCGTCACACTGGCCGGCGATGAGCCACTACCGCTGGAGCTCGGTGCACGACCGCTGGCGCAGCCGGATCCACGAGGTGGGGCCGAGCCGCGTGCACCATATGACCCTCAGCTACGTGCACGACGTGCGGCCGAGCTATGTGCACGATCGCCGCCGCAGCCTGGTCCACGACACGCCGTGGAGCCGGCTGCACGATCAGCGGCCGAGCCGCGTCCACGATCTGCGGCGCTCGAGCGAGCACGATCGCAGGCTGTCCTCGGTCAATCATGTGCCGCTCGGCTCCCACGGCGCATTCCTCAGCCGTGTCCATCACGTGCCGCTCGGCTCGCACCTGATGGCGCTCAGCCGCAACGGCCATTTCCCGATCGGCTCACATCTGTCGACGATCAGCCGGCGCGGTCATGTGCCCGCCGGATCGCATCTCCTGGCGGCGAGCCGTCAGACTCACGTCCCGCTCGGCTCGCACAATCGCCTGCAGAGCCAGGGACACCACGTGCCGCTGGGCAGCGCGGTACACCTGCAGAACCAGTCCACCCCGAATCACCTGACGGCGCTGAGCCGGCGGGGTCACGTTCCGCTCGGCTCCCATGCGGCGGCGCAGAGCCAGGCGCAGGGCCACCAGCCGGCCGGCTCCCACACCGTGGCGCAGAGTCAGGCGCAGGGCCACCAGCCGGCCGGTTCCCACACCGTGGCGCAGAGCCAGGCGCAGGGCCACCGGCCTGCCGGTTCCCACACCGTGGCGCAGAGCCAGGCGCAGGGCCACCGGCCGGCCGGTTCCCACACCGTGGCGCAGAGTCAGGCGCAGGGCCACCGGCCGGCCGGTTCGCACACCGTGGCGCAGAGCCAGGCCCAGAACCACCGGCCGGCGGGCTCGCACCTGGCGGCGCAGAGCCAGGCGCGCGTCCACAAGCCGGTCGGCTCGCACAGCGCCGCATCGTCGCGCCGGACCACCTCCTCGACGGTGACCACCAGGCGGCCGACGGTGACCCACGCGCCGCCGCGGCGGACCACCACGCAGGTCCACGTGACGCGCAGGACGACGACCGTCCACGTGAATCGCCCGACGAACGTGAGAAGGCACCGATAGTGATGGTCGCGTGCGAGGTTCCGCCGATCGTGGTGTGCACTGAATTCCCCCGCATCCGTCCTCCCCAGGAGGGGAGGGTTATCGCATGTCGTACTCTCAGCAGGCTCGCGCAGCGGCGAATCCCGCGGACCTGCGATTGCCGTGCCGTGGCGACGTGGGGGGCGATCTGGCGACGCGTCCTCGCCGCGGCGCTGGTGCTCGGCGTCACGACAGCGGCCGCGGCCGCCGAGACGCCGCGGCTCTATCTCCACGAGACCTATGTGGAGGACGCCACCCGCGTCACCGAGCTGCCGATCAAGGACACGGTGGCGATGTTCCAATGGGTGCTGGGCAATCTGAAGGAGCGGGTGAAGGTCTACCCGACCGAAAACTACTATTATTTCTACTTCGTCCACAACAGCACCCGCTATGCCGGGAACATTCGGCTCGACGCCAGCGACCGCGACCGCGGCAAGGTGCATTTCGCCTATTACGAGGACCTCGCCGAGTGGAAGGACGAGGAACCGGTCGCCCACATGGTGCTCGACAAGAAGCAGGGGGTAACGGTCGAGAAGGTCGATCGCCTGGCCTACCGGGTGTCGTACAAGGACAAGTCGGTGGTCTTCGAGCTCAACGATCTGGCCGAGGTGAGGCCGCCCGCGACCGTGCTGGGGCCCGACGAGAAATATCTCGGGCCGGTGTTCGACGATTCTGCCATCCGCTTCTTCCTGGTCTACAACACCAGACTGAAGATCTTCCACTATATCCTGGACGAGACGATCCGGCCGGCGGACGAATTCTTCCCCGCCAAGAGCACCGACCGCATCCTGATCGGCCGGCGCACCGGCTTTGCGTTCTACCGCGACGGCCGCATCGAGCGGAAAATCCTGATCGGGGTGTTCGAAGGCAACGCCAGGATCAACAACTATTTCGACGGGCCGTTCGACCAGCTGCCGGACAACTTTCTCCAAGGCGAGACGCTGCGCCGCATCATCCTCGAGGTCGAGCCCGGCCTCGCCGGCAGGATCGATCGCTTCGGCGGCTCGCCGGACGGATCGAGCCGCTTCCTGATCGCGCCCTACCTGCACTACCGCGCCGTCGAGGAGCTCGACGTGTTCCATCAATGCGCGACCAGCAAGGACATCACGCCGGACATCTATTATGCGTGCTTCGTCATCGACCCCGGCGCCGAGGAGGCCGACGCGGGCGCCGACGCGCCGCCGCGGAAAAAAGCCGCAAAGGCGAGGCATCGCATCGCTCATGTGCGGCAGCCGAGAAGATGAGCTCGTAGGCCGATCACATCAGCGGAGATCCCGATGCGTCCCCATCTCTATGGTCCGATCGCCGTCGTCGTCGCGCTCGGGTTCGGCGACCCCGCCGGCGCGGCACTGAAGCGGGTCCCCTATCCGGAGGTCAAGGTCGACGTCAGCGACCCCTACAAGCCCGACGCCGCCTTCAACGCCATGCGCAAGGCCTTGACCGACGCGGTGGCGAAGAAGGATTCGGCTGCCCTGTTCGCGCTGATCGGCCCGACCTTCGTCTGGACCATGCAGGGCGCGACCGTCGAGCAGCTCGATCTGGGCCGCGACTCGCTGCACAATTTCAAGGTGGTGTTCGGCTTCCGCCAGCAGGGCAAGGACGCCGACGGCGGGGTCGAGAACGGGCCGTACTGGGACGCGCTCGCCGCATTCGCCAGCGACGGGACCTACTACGAGGAAAACGGCAACCTGGTGTGCGGCCCGATCTCCGGCAGCATCGCCGACGACCAGGTGTTCGAGCAGGCGCGCGGCAAGATCGAGACGGCGGACGAGGCGGCCGACTGGTACTTCACGGTTGCCGACACCGCAGTCGCCAAGGCGCCGGGCGATGCCGGTCCGCCGATCGGAAAGGTCGGCAAGTTGGCGCTGCCCGTGCTCGGCTCCTATCCGCCTTCGCCCGAGGGCAAGCCGCCGGTCACGCCGACCCATCTGGAGGTGCTGATGCCCAGCGGCAAGTCGGGCTGGATCCCGGTCTCGGCGGCGCGTCCGCTGTCGACCGAACGCCTGTGCTACGCCAAGACCACGAAGGGCGAGTGGAAGATCGTCGCCTACGACCAGCCCGAGGAGTGATCACTCGGCGGCCTTGAGAGCGGTCTCGCGCACCTCCTGGCGATCGCCGTGGCGGTCGAGCCGCAGATGCCGCTGATGGAAGGCGCGCAGCGTCGACCGGTGGCCGATCGAGATGATGGTGGCGCGCGGAATGCGCTCGTGCAGCAGCCGGTACAGTGCCGCCTCGGCGTCCTCGTCGAGCGACGCCGTCGCCTCGTCGAGGAACAGGAAGTCCGGCGTCTGCAGGATGGCGCGGGCGACTGCGAGCCGCTGCTGCTCCCCGGGCGACAGGATGCGCTCCCAATGGGCTGGTTCGTCGAGCCGTGGGGCGAGCGCCGGCAGGCCGACCGCCTCGAGCACGTCGCACACCCTGTCGGGCGGGAAGGCGCCGGGGACCGACGGATAGGAAATGGCCGCCTGCAGCGATCCCACCGGCAGATAGGGCTTTTGCGGCAGCACCATCACGCGGGCGCCGTCCGGCATCACCACCGTTCCGGTCCCGAACGGCCAGATGCCGCCGATGGCGCGGAACAGGGTCGACTTTCCCGAGCCCGACTGCCCGCTCACCAGCACGCGATCGCCGGGTCCGAAGGCGAGGTCGGGAGCGTTGACCAGCGGATCCCCGTTGGGCAGCTGCACGTCGGCGTCGACGCGGAGCTCCGGCGCCTTGCCGGTCGTCGTCACCGATACGCCGGGTCTGGCCGCCGCCAGCGCCTGGCCGTTGGCGATCGCCACGTCGAAGCCCGACAGCCGCTCGATCACCGCCCGCCACTCCGCGAGCGTCTGGTAGATGTTGATGAAGAACGACAGCGCGGTCTGCACGCTGCCGAAGGCGGACGCCGTCTGGGTCAGGAAGCCGAGCGACAGATGCCGGGCGAAGAAGGCCGGGCTGATCACCAGGATGGGAAAGATCGCCGAGATCTGGCTGTATCCGGCGGTGAAGAACGTGAGCCTCTTGGTCCGCGTCATGATGTTGCGCCAGTTGCCGACGACATTGGCGAAGCGGTCCATCAGCCGCAGGCGCTCGGTCGGCTCGCCGGCCATGAGGGCGATCTGCTCGGAATGCTCGCGCGCGCGGACCAGATTGAAGCGGAAATCCGCCTCGTAGCGCTGCTGATCGAAGTTGAGACGGATCAGCGGTCGGCCGATCAGGTGGGTGATCGTGGTGCCGACCGCCGCATAGATCAGCGCCGCCCACACCAGGTAGCCCGGTATCGGCCAATCGGCGCCGAACAGGTGCAGCGGCGCCTGGTCCGACAGAGCCCACAGGATGACGATGAAGGAGGCGAGCGACACCAGCGCGCCGAGCAGACCGACCACGATCCGCAGCGTGCGGTCGACGAACAGCTGGATGTCCTCGGCGATGCGCTGGTCGGGGTTGTCGGGGCGATCGCCGAGCAGCTGCATGCGGTAGTGGTTGGCGCTGTCGAGCCAGTGGCCGAGATAACGCTGCGTCATCCACTGCCGCCAGCGGATCTGCAGCCATTGATTGAGGTACAATTGATAGACGGCAAGCACGATGTAGCATGCGGCGAGCGCGCAGAAGATCAGGAGCTGCTCCACGAAGTCGTCCCAGGCGTACTGCTGCAGCGCGTTGTAGAACCGGTTGCTCCATTGGTTCAGCAGCACGTTGATGCCGACGATGGAGAGCTCGATCGTGATCACGGCGGCGAGCAGGCTGCGCCCTGCGATCCGGTCCTCGGAGCGGAAATACGGGATGAAGAGCCGCCAGATGGTGGAGAGCGTCGAGCCGAGGCCGTTCACTTGCGGGGTCTCCTGTCAGCTGCCGCACGGGTGCGGGCGTGATCCGCCGCGGTCCGGGTTCCGGTCCGGTGCAATTCGGGCAATTCTGCGAGCGTCTTGCCGCGATCGGCCGGGTGCCACGATGGCGAGTGCCCCGTCACGGCTTTTGCTTCCGGCGGGCGGTCTGTCAATGGCAAAGTGGTCGCAGCCGGACCGCGGCCGACGAGGGTGCCGGCAACCCGCGACTGCGGTTGGTCCCGACGTGCCGGTCTCGCCGTAAACGAGCCGGACCTGTTTCCCGCCATCCCGGAGGACAACGATGGATCGCCCGATCTTCCCGCAACGATCAGTCCGCGCGCTGGTGCGCGGGGCCACCCTGGCCCTCGTTCTCGGGCTCGCCGGCTCCGGGGTGGCGTCGGACCGCGGCTTTCCGTTCGAGCGCGAGCTGTTTCTCGATTCCGGGCCGATCGGCAAGTCGCGCAAGATCCCGAGCCTGGAGGTGAGCCGGAACGGCCTCGCCGCCATCGAGCTCTACTGCTCGAGCGGGCAGGGGCAGGTGACGGTGACGAACGACACCATCTCGATCGTGCCCGGGCCCATGGTGGAGACCCAATGCACGCCCGAGCGGCTGCGCGGCGACGACGATCTGGTCGCGGCGCTCGGCGCCGCGACCACCTGGCGGCGCGACGGCGAGGCGCTGGTGCTGATGGGGCCCAGGACCCTGCGCTATCTCCCGGCGACGCACTAGCTGGAACGCAAAAGGCCCCGCATCGCTGCGGGGCCTCTCGTCAACTTGGTCACTGTCGGCCGATCAGTAGTCCATGCCGCCGCCCGGCATGCCGCCGCCGCCCGGCGCCGCCGGCTTCTCCTTGGGCAGCTCGGCGACCATCGCCTCGGTGGTGATCAGCAGGCCGGCGACCGAGGCCGCGTCCTGCAGCGCCGCGCGGACCACCTTGGCCGGGTCGATGATGCCGGCTTCCACCATGTCGACATAGGTCTCGTGCTGGGCGTCGAAGCCGAACGTCTCCGACTTGTTCTCCAGAACCTTGCCGACCACGATCGAGCCCTCGACGCCGGAATTCTCCGCGATCTGGCGGATCGGGGCCTCGAGCGCGCGCAGCACGATCTTGATGCCGGCCTGGATGTCGGGGTTGTCCGACTTCAGCCTCTCGATCACCTTGCGACCGCGCAGCAGCGCCACGCCGCCGCCCGGCACGATGCCTTCCTCGACCGCCGCCCGGGTCGCGTTGAGCGCGTCCTCGACCCGGTCCTTCTTCTCCTTCACCTCGATCTCGGTGGCGCCGCCGACCTTGATCACCGCGACGCCGCCGGCGAGCTTGGCCAGCCGCTCCTGCAGCTTCTCGCGGTCGTAGTCGGAGG
>Ga0209415_10018268_pt1 | contig 11074 bp, 9 predicted proteins | sample PeaSoiSIISIP2007_FD_187696 | JGI IMG/M metagenome (GOLD analysis project Ga0209415, IMG submission 187696) | Peat soil microbial communities from Weissenstadt, Germany - SII-SIP-2007 (SPAdes) (version 2) | ecosystem: Environmental > Terrestrial > Soil > Wetlands > Peat | place: Germany...
TGCACGCTCGCAAGACTCGATAGCCTTCGCTCTCCAGAATGTCGCAAGCGGCTTCGCGCACGAAGGCTTCGTCTTCTACCACCAGAATTGTGTTCCGCGCGGCAAACAAATCAGGGTAGGTGTCCAGCCTGAGGTTGGGCTGGATTTCGTTCACGACAGTTTGAGTCGCATTCAACACTGGGCTCACTCGAAGCTACGGTCGAGGTGTTGCATTTCTCCAGCCATCGGCGGACCAGAGGCAGACACGAAAGGGACAGTTTGATTCTGGGCGGTTTGCAGGTGTGAACCGGGTGAGCAATTGGAATCGAGGGGCGGAGCGAGGTTGCGCACTGTTCAATGCGGGAATTGGGTGAGCAAGATGGGAAGGATTCAGCCAGCCGAGCATCACTCACGCGCCAGCAGTGTCTGCTTGGGGTCGATTAAGATCTTGCGCGTGCCCGCCGGTGCGGTTAGATGAAATGCAGTCTCGGAGCCGTCGGCAAACACCTGCCCGAGCAGCGTCAGTTTCCCGGCGTAGAAAGCGTACAGCGGAACCGGGGTTACCAGATCGTCGGGCGCATCTTTCTGCAAGAGCGTGCCCGTAATGGTGGTGGCCCCGGTTGTGTCCACATATTTCAGCCCGCGGACTTCAAAGCGCGGGACCGCAGTTCCATTGACCCATCCGTCGTAGAACCAGTCCAGCGATCTGCGGCCTTCGTACCATACCGGACGCGGGAGTTCCTCCTCAAAGACGTGCAGCAACTCGCGAGTACTGATGGGTTTCCCCTCGAAACGCTCACGCATCTTGCGCAGAGCCCGCACGAAAGGCTCATCGCGGACGGAGTCCGGAGTAGCAGCGACGGGCGGTTCTGCATCGCGCATCATGTGGCGCAGCATGTGAAGCAGCCAAGTGCCGCGTCCGTAGCTGATCGCTTCATAGCCGGTGGGGAACTGGGAACAAGAGAGTCGTGTGCCCAGAGTGACCGGGCCGTCCTCCATCAGGCGCACACCCGCTGGGTTCTTGAACAGCAGGTCGTTCCGGTACTTTTCCAGCACCTCGTGGAATTTCGTCGAATCTTCCGCTTCTACCAGCATCAGCGCGCTGTAGTTCGCCAAAGCTTCCGGGATCCATTGATCGCGGTAATCGTTCCAGGTAACCAAATCGCCCCACCACTGGTGCGCGGTCTCGTGCCCGATGACCACGCCGATGAGAGTTTTTTCCGCGGGCGAGAGGTGGAGATGCGACTTTTCTTCGTTGCTGAGGTAAGAAAGACTGGAGAGGAAAATCAGCCCCGGCCAGCCCTGGCTCATGTTTCCTGGAAATTGCGTCAGAGCCAACTGGTGATACGGGTAAGGCCCGAACCACCGCGAATACGATTCGATGGCGTGCGCGGACATATTGGCCACCATCTGCTCGTTACGCGCAGGGGAGGGCGCGGCCGAGACCGCCAGAGCGGGGGCCGTCCTGCTGATGGAGGGAATGTCGGGGACGACGGTCTCGCTGTCGCCGAGGAACCCGCGTTCGACTGTTTTGGTGGCGTAGGCTTCCACGACCACGTCTCCCGCGCGCGCTTCAACCCGTTGATATTTGCCGAGGTCGAATCCCGCTACGGGGATGGGCCGCTCCGAAACCCAGTGGCTTACCTGCTCTGCGGGTGAGGTCGTTTCTGCCAGCGCGGTACCCGCAGCGGCGGCAGGGGCATCGACGCGCTGGCCGGTTGCCACCAACGTCCAACCCGGTGGGTAATGGAATTCGAGATCAAAGTTGGACATGGCGATCCCGCGGTTGGGATACCAAGTGCCTCGCGCTCCTACGTAAAGCAATCCCGCCGCAGCTTCTGACAGCACTTCACCGCCGTAGGTAAAGCGCAGTTCGATTTTTTGCCCGGTTTGAAGTGGGGCCGGAAAAACCACCGCAACCATGTCATTCCCATGGCGTGCAAGCTGTGTGCCCTCGACGGCGGGGTTATGGATAAACTCGACCGGATGATCATCGGCCAGTACCTCCTTAATGCGAAGAAGTCTTGCCAGTTCGAACACGACTGCCCGCTGACCTCCCTGCCGGACCTGCAAATCCAAAACTGCGACTGCATCGATGGTTGTGGGCGGTTTTACCTCGACGCGAATCTTGTTGGACAGAATGTCGATGGCGCTCGCCCTGCCCTCTTCGGCGGCGATGCTGTTGGCGCCCTGGGCCTCTGACTTTTTCTTGAGCAACGAATAGGAAGTCCAGACATTGTAGTAAGTCGCGCCCTCGACGGTTTTCGATTGGCCGGCCCAAACTTGTTCGGGGGCGCCGGAATCAAAGAAGACGTCGAAAGTTCCCTTGGTTTGTCCCTGCATGCGGGCGTGCAGGAAGCGGTCGTCGAGGGCTCCGCAGGCCGGTGAGGTTTTCTGGGTCGTGTCCATTGCGGATGGACGCTGGCTGAAGGTCATGAACAAACGCAGCGCATCTGGTTCCGCAAGATTGCGCGCGGTCTGGTTCCACCGGGGGACGAATTCCGTCGAGGGTTCGGCGGGAACCAGATACGGCTGCATTTCGACAAAGGTGTCATCGTTGAAGCGGAAATAGGCGTTGTTGAAGCGTTCCTCCAGGATGGCCGCTCCGGTTTGCAAAGTCATGGAGGCCCGTTCGACCTGATTGGGTGGAGTCAGCAGAATTTCACCCTCGCCTTCGAAAAACGCGCCGGTCACGCAACCGGCGACGTCCTGGGTGAAGCCAATGACGCCGTCGTCGAGCGAAATGTGGAAGGCGGCGCGGTCGATGGAAAGTTCGCGGGCACGGTAGATCCGTGAGCTGTCGAGTCCCACGCTATTTAGCTGCAGGAATAGACTCTCAGCGGCGCTATGCGGAACTGACGTTCCGCCGAGTTGGGCTGGAGGCGGGTGGGCGATGTCCTGGCCCCAAGCGGGGATCAAGGCAGCCAGTAACCCCGTTACCAGGCACAACTTACGTCGCGTTCGTGCCACTACCTTGGTCACCTGCGTAGCGCCTCCCCCTGTTCTAGAATGCGCCTCAATGCGGGCACCTGTCATCCTCTTCGTAAGTGCTTGCGTGTGTGCGCTTTCGCCTAATTGTGCCCGGGCGGAAGTCATCCATTTGAAGAACGGCCGCATCATCTGGGCGGACCACGTTCGAGAAAACGGTTCCCGTATTGAGTATGACGTGGGGGACGACAGTTACGGTATACCGAAATCCCTGGTCGAACGCATCGACGCAGGCGGGGTTCCTCCGCAGAGCACGCCTTCGGCGACGGGGGACCAACATGATCTGCCGGCCTTCGTACCCGCGGACAATCTGAAGAACGACGCTGGACTCGCCAGCCGGATTGTTCCCGATGACCAGGTTGATGAGGAGCAACTGGCGGCGCTGGAGCAATCGGGGAATGGGGCGACCATCGCCGCTGGATATTTCATTGCCGGGAAGCACGAGTTCGATCATGGAAGGTATCCGAAAGCGCGCACTTACTTGGACACCGCGCTGCGCTTCGACGGTCAGAATCCGACTATTCTTAACTATTACGCTGCCCTGTTGGTAAGAACCGGGAAGGCCAGCGAAGCTTTGCCCTATGCGGAACGGGCGGTACGCAGTGCGCCTGATTCTCCGGACGCGCTCACCGTTCTGGGCTATGTGCAGTTTGCGGCCGACCGGGACGAAGACGCGATCCGCGCTTGGAAACATTCTCTGAAGTTGCGTCCCGACGCCACGGTGAAGCAGTACCTGGAGAAAGCCGAGCGCGATGCCACCGCGCAGGCCAACTACTCCCAGCGGGAAAGCGGACATTTCACCCTGCACTATGAAGGCTCACAGACCTCGGAAGCGCTCCGCGGTCAACTGCTGGCCACGCTGGAGTCGGCATACGATGACTTGGCGCGTCAGTTTAGCATCGCGCCGCGCAGCATCGCCGTGGTCATCTATACCGATCAGGCTTTCTTTGACGTTACGCAGGCGCCTTCGTGGACCGGCGCAGTCAATGACGGGAAATTGCGTATTCCGGTTCGCGGCCTCGATTCCGTAACTCCGGAGCTGGCGCGCGTGCTGAAACATGAGCTGGCACACTCCTTTATCAACCAGCTTTCGGCTGGACGCTGCCCGCAGTGGCTGAATGAGGGTATCGCGCAGGCAGTTGAGCCCAAAATGCTCTCAGCTGGAAGCCGCTTAGCCGAGCTCTACCGCAGCCAGCACGAGATTCCCCTGAATGCATTGGAAGCGGGTTTCATGCGATTCTCGCCGCTGGAAGCGGCGGTGGCCTATGAGGAGTCGCTGGCGGCGGCGCAGTACATCATTGACACTCACGGAATGAGCGATCTGCAACGAGTGTTGGAGCGGCTCGGGCAAGGGAGCTCTACGGAAGCGGCGTTGCGGGCGGTCATTCACTCAGACTACGGCCAGCTCGAAGAGGAAGTTGGGAAGTACCTCACCAGCAAGTACGGTCCGTAATCCTCGACGGATCTAGGCGTGCCAGTGCTTGCGTCTTCGCGGAGAAGTTGATCCCGGCCCCGGGGGGATTTTGGCGGTATTCACCTTGTCAGTCGAATCGACCGAGAACAGCATGTATTTGTCGAAGCTGTGACGGCGGTAGTAGCGGTGGCGATGGAAATCGAGATACACCTCGGCGGTTTTCGGCAGCCAGAGTTGCACATTCTTCTTCTCAAAGAGGACGGGGCCGTATTCGGCAATCTGGTGTTCGGCCAGGAATCCAATTCCTTTCAACGGGTTTATCAATTCCGATTCAATGCGGATGATCTGAAACTTGTCGGCAGTGATCCAGGCGCGTCCCTTTAACCGTATCGGGTAGGTATGGGTACCGATCACGTAATCCTGAATGTGACTGGGCCGGTCCTCACGCGCGCGGAAGTGCACGAGCCAGGTGGCTTGCCCTTTCCATTCTCCCAGGCCTTCGCAGGTGATCTCGTAATCCGCCTGCATGGTGGGATGGAATACGAGAGCCAAGGCGGGGAATCCGGAAGTGGCAATCTGGTCGGGCAGGTTGTCGATCCCGTAACGCTCGGTGCGAAATTCATCGACTAGCAGAACCCCGGCGCGGGGCTGGGAAATGTAGGCGGCGTAATCGAACTTACGCGTCTCCCGCGTGGTAGGGTTACCCTGATTATCGAGCCGCTCATGCAGCAAGTCTTCGATGGCGGCGAACCGGCCCACGTTATCCACCAACTCTTGCACGCTGTCGCCGGTTTTGGCGAGTACCTGTTCGACCGGGCAAGTGACGCCGGCGGCGACGGATGGTTTCGCCTCATCGATTCCCGGGGGTTGCCACGCGACCGACAATTCCGGCTCGGTAGTATCGGCCAGCGGGTCGGGATCACCCGCGGCGACGGGTTGCACCACCGTAGTCAGCATCGCCGCTTCCGTCGGCGTATTTGCCGCCCGCTGTTCCAATTGGGAGATGAGGTCTTTGACTTGCGATGCCTGCGGGCTCGTGGGTGCGACCGCAAGAAAACCCTTGAGGGTCTGAATTCCTTCAGCCGTATGGCCCAGGTCGGCCTGAGCTTGGCCCAGCACGAGCCGGGCTGCGCCGGCGTCTCCTTTGCCTTGGTCAATGGCGAGTTGGGCTTGCTCGCGGGCTTTTTCGTATTGCTTCAGCTTCAAATAGACATTGCCCAGCAAGTTATGCGACATCCAGTCGTTGGGATTCGCTACCACCGCACGTTCCAGGAAGGCCTTCGCGGGTTCGTACTGGCCACGCAAGAGCTGCACTCGGCCTAGCAACGCCAGAGTCTGAGCGTCGCTGGGGCTGAGCGTAATGGCGTGATTCAGGTAAGTCTGGGCCTGGTCGTAATCCTTCTGCTCGAAGAACAGATAGCCCATCAGAAAGTTGACTCGGCCACTTTCGGGAACCTGTCTGTACGCGGAGTCGAGCCGCTTACGGGCCTCTTTAAGATTGGAAGACTTCAGCGCAGCGACGGCAGCCGCAGTGTCCTTGGAGGCCTTCGCGGACATCAGCGCGTCTGAGGTACCCGTGGCGTCCAGGTTGATGGCTGCCGGGTCTTTCTGGATCGTCACCGTCACTTGCAGGGTGTCTGTGACACCGGCGACATCGACTTCTTTATTCCCGCTCAGGTATCCGGCAGCGCTCACTTCGAGGCTGTACCTGCCGATCGACAATCCCAGAAAAGTGGTCTGGGAGCCGCCTTTTGTGGTCTGGTAAGTTGTGCCAAGGGGATTATCGCAGTGCATGCGCACCACGGCCTGGCGGTCCAGCTTGGTTTTGTTCTCGGTGAGAACCGTGACCTGAAGGGATGCGCCCTCATGGTAGGCTTGGGTGATATCTTGCGTGCCCTGATTAGCCGGTGCAATACGGGTGCCAGCTGCGCCCTGCGCACCTGCCCGGGGAACGAAAACCAGGATAAACACGGTGGCAGTTACGGTCAGCCAGAATGGCGGAAGAGCCCGTGCTCGAGTGCGACGGCCCATAACGAAGTGGCGGGCATTTTGTCACAAGTCCTGCGGTACGTCAATGGCTCGTTTAGTGGTTGGTTCGCAGCCAGTTCTGTGCTAACTTCTCCGCTCGACGAGCATGAGTCCTCTGTTTAAACTCGGGAAATCACGACCCCAGCCGACCCGCGACGCGGTACACGCCGATGTGCCCGAACTGCGGGGGGCAAACATGGCGGCGGTCTATTACGGCCAGCGGATGGGCGGTGATTTCTACGACTTCCTGCGTGTCAGCCCCAAACGAGTATTGTTTGGGTTGCTCGACGTGGCTGGCCGCCAGGAAGAGAATCACGACATTATTTCAGCGGCGCAGCATGCCTTCCGCACTCTGGGTACGGAGCTTTTTGCGAAGGAAGACATTAATGAAGCCGAAGCGATGATCGAAGTCTGTCTTCAGCTCAACCGGACCATCCTGGAAACCGCGGGCGGCGTCCACTCCTGTCCGGCTTTTGCCGGCTGTTACGACGAGAACTTGGGAACGGTGTGTTACTTCAATGCCGGCCATACTCCAGGACTGGTGCGAGACACGACCGGAGTGGCGGAACTGCCTGCCACCGGGCTGCCGCTGGGACTGTTCTCGCACAGCACTTGTGATGCGTCCACGGTTGCGCTGGAGCCGGGAGCCGTAATGATGCTGGTTTCCCGTGGCATTGTGGAAGCGAAATGCGGCGGCGAAGAGTACGGATTGGACGCGGTGAAGGCCGGGATGCAGCGTTCGACTGCGGCTGACGCCAAGGAGTTTTGTCTAGCCATTCTTGACCAGCTTCAGCAGTTCATGTGCACTCCACCCACCCACAACGATGTGACCACGCTCGCCCTGGCCCGGGACAGCCGGGCAGTTGACTCTTAGCCATCCTTGCCAGATTCCTGCGTCAGTCCTAGTTCAAACTATATGGTCATGATATAATGACCATAGTCATCGGGGGTAGTCATGAAGACCATGCCGGCGGGCCAATTCAAGGCCCGGTGCCTCAAAGTGATGGACGATGTGCAGTCCACGCGCGAACCCGTGGTGATTACGAAGAACGGCCGCCCAGTGGCCAAACTGGTGCCGACCGACACTCCATCCAAGGACATCTTTGGCTGCATGAAGGGTGAGGTCGAAATTGTCGGTGACATCGTGTCGCCAGCGATTCCGCTGGAAGATTGGGATATGTTCCGTTGATCTTTCTGGACACCCACGTCGTGGTGTGGGTTGTGGCCGATGAGGACCGGCTTTCACGGCCAGCGGCATCCGCGATCCGCAGGGCGCGAAACAGCGACGGGATCGCCATTGCCGATGTCGTCATTTGGGAGTTGGCCTTCCTGCTGGCACGCGGGGTCCTTCGGACCCATAACACGATCGAGAAAACAGTCGAGAATTTCATCGTCCGCTCGGGCGTCACCGTGCAATCGATTACGCCGGAGATCGCCACCATCGCAGCGCAGTTCCCGGACAGTTATCCAAAGGATCCCATTGACCGGATCGTGGGTGCCACGGCACGAGCTGCGGGTCTGGCACTGGTCACAAAAGACGAGCGGATTCGCAGCAGCCCTTTCGTAAAGACGATCTGGTGAAGTTATCCCCAAGACCTTCATTACCTTCGTAAGCCTGCTTTAGCTTTTCATCGCCGTCCCATAAGCGGCCTCAGAGACAATTTCAGGAGCACGGAATTCAGCTTCCTGAGGGGTCTTATGCGCGTTTTTCTTGGCAAATCTTGCTTCGTTCTTCTCTGGATTTTTCTGGCCTTGGCAGCCGCACCTGCTCAAGAGCAGATAGTGGATACCAGTTCCACAGCGAGTCAAGGTCAAAGCCTGGGCGACTTGGCACGAAAGGTGCGAAAAGATCACACCGATGAAGTGCAAATGTCGGATGCAGACGCCAAGAAGCTATTCAGTTCGGTGGACGAGATCCTCACCTTCGCGTCGGAAGATACCGGATTCCCGCAGAAGGCCAGTGTAAAGCGGAGGCTGGTCGGCTCCGTCGATGTGGAGAAATACACCCGCGAACAGCAGGCCAAAGCAGGATTCGCACAGCGTTTCACTCGGTCCGAGTTGACCATGAAGAAATTCGGCCTGCTGCCCAAGGACTTCGATCTGCGCGAGTTCCTGGTGAAAGCCAATGGCAAGCAGATCGCGGCGTACTACGATTTTGAAACTAAGACCATTTCGATGCTGAACTGGATTCCGCTGGACAAGCAGAAGCCCATTCTTGCGCATGAATTGACGCATGCTCTCCAGGACCAGAATTACAACCTCAAGACATGGATGCAACTCGACGAAAAACAGGAGGACCCAGCAACGGAGGCGACCAGCAAGCAAGACGATGATGGCGTCTCGACGGTGCGGCGGGCGGTGGTGGAAGGACAGGCGCAGGTGGTTTATCTGGATTACGTGCTGGCTCCCTTTGGGCGGACAGTGCAGAACACGCCGGGGCTGATCTACCAGATGGAGGAACCTGCGGTGCAAGCAGTGGCCGACTCCGAATTGCTGCATAACGCGCCCATGATTGTCCGCGAACTCGGGACATTTCCCTATAAGGCTGGCCTGATTTTCGAAGGTGAGCTGCTGCAAAAGGGCGGCAAGGCGATGGCCTTTGCGGGAGCGTTCTCGCATCCACCGCGAACCACGCACGAGGTGCTGCAACCGAAGGCTTACCTGGAGCACGAAACTCCGCCGAGCGTGATGCTGCCTGATTTGCGTTCTATCGTGGGCAGTAAATATGCGGTCTATGATTCCGGGAGCGTTGGCGAACTTGATCTGCGGGCACTGTTCAAGCAGTACGGCGAGAGGCGAGCCGCGGATGAATTAGCCGCGGCCTGGCAGGGCGGGCGCTATGTGGCGTTCCGCAAGACCGGAGACGCCGCAGCCTCTGCACAGCCGTCGGTCGCCGACCTCGCGCTGGTCTATGTGTCGCGATGGAAGTCGGCTCAAGCTGCGGGACGTTTCGCCAAGATCTATGCCGATGCGGTAGCGCAACGGTATCAGAACGCCGCCCCAGAGACGGCTGCTGCGTGCGTGGGGAACCAGTGTCCAGTGGCGTCCGGGCAGTTTTCGACCGAGACAGGCCCGGTGATCATTGAGCAGTGGGCGGACAACATGGTGCTGGTCTCCGAGAGTTTCGATTCGACGACCACAGCCCGGCTGCTGAATGCGGTGCGAGATGGAGCCGGCGACGCCCACGCAGACAACTTCCAAAGGGATGAACTTGGGCTTCGACTGATGGAAGCGCCGGGGTTTTCTGCGTTTCAGGGCCTAGTGGGAGAAAGAGTTCGCCAGTCGCTCGCGGCGAAATAAGCCGTTTGGCCTGCGCTGCAATTGTCATTGGTCGAACCTACGGATCACGATCCACACTACGATCGCCATTATCGCGATAAAGATGTACAGCGCGTAAAACGGCGCGAACATGCCAGAATATTACGCCTCGTAGGCGTTCTTCATACTGCACCCAGCCACTTGACTGGCAAATGTGCAGCCAGTGCGTTGGCGAGGCGCTCGTCTGCGGTTACGAAGTCGACTGAGCAGTTGAGCGCCAGGGTAACGTACAAACTGTCGTAGAATGTTCGGCCGTAAAGAAGGGCGATGTGCAACGCCTCCGGCAGGAAATCGGCAGCCGAATAGGCGGGAATGTTAAGCGCGTAGAGGAAATCGAGCGCAGAAAAAGCGTCTCCACTCGAAACCCTTCCCACGCGTACGGCTTTCCACAGAACATTGCCCAACTCCGGCCAGAAAAGATCGGGAATGATCAGTCCGATCTCTTTGTGGGCGTAAGCCTCCAGCAGTTGGCGCGCTTGTGCGGACAGGGGCTCGTCCTTCTCAGGCAGGCACCATTTGGCCGCGACGCTGGCATCCACTACGAACGTCTTCAACGCTCACGGTCCTCACGCTGCATTTGCTCCGTGGAGGGGTAAGGTCCGGTTCCGAGTGGCGCTTTAGCACGAAGTTGCTCAAGCTGACGGAATATGCGGCGGCGTTTCTTCAATTCCTGTTCACTGGGGAATCTCTGTTCCAGCATGGTCAGGATCTCGGCGGCAATGGACTTGCGATGCTTGCGCGCGTGCGATCGCAGGGAATCGTAAAGTTCGTCCGGGATGTTCTCCACATAAAGGGTCGCCATAGGCAATCCTAGGGATATTATAGCATAGTATTGGAAGATACTTTTGCTGGTTTTCTTGACACCCTCCTCCAGTGGCCTTTATTCTTAAGTCTCGCTCCCGAGAGAAGTTACGCGTCTGAGCGTACTCCGCGTCGAGGGCGGTAATCGGGGGGCGCGGAGGTCGCGATGTTCATCGAAATCCGTGAGATGGAACTGCATCCGGTAGATTTCCGAGAGGAGATCACTCCGGGTATCCTCGATTTGGGGCCGGATTTTCGCCAGCGCACCCCGTTGCGGGCCAGTGGACGGGCCCAACTGGTCGAGGAACATCACGGGAAACATCAGACAATTAAGGACATACGATTGGACGGCCAGGTGGCCGTAGAATTGGAAACGGATTGTGCCCGCTGCCTAGAGCCGGTGGTTACAGATGTAAAGCACAGTTTTGATCTTCTGTATCGCCCGCTGGGGGCCGATGCCGGCCGGCCCGAGCTTTCGGTGACCAGCGCCGAGGCTGAAATCAGTTATTATCAGGGGGAAGGGTTGCTGCTGGAGGATGTGCTGCG
>Ga0209415_10018269_pt1 | contig 11074 bp, 9 predicted proteins | sample PeaSoiSIISIP2007_FD_187696 | JGI IMG/M metagenome (GOLD analysis project Ga0209415, IMG submission 187696) | Peat soil microbial communities from Weissenstadt, Germany - SII-SIP-2007 (SPAdes) (version 2) | ecosystem: Environmental > Terrestrial > Soil > Wetlands > Peat | place: Germany...
CAGGCGCAGAACTCGATCCGCGGCCGCATCGGCAAGTCGGTCTACCTCGGGGAGAACGCCCAGTACGACTTCGTGTCCGGCGGGACCACGCTGAAGATCCTGGAGCTCAATCCCCGGTTCGTCGACCGCTCGGACAATGAGGAGTTTTTTGCTGGCGTCCGCGCCGAGGACGTCGTCGTGCTGACGGACTGAGGCTTCCCCAATGCTCAAGCGGGGGATCATCATACTGGCGCTTGTGGCGACGGTCGTGGCGCCGTTCATGCTCCGGCCGAGGCAGCCGTCGCCGGAGCAGGCGGATGACACGCTCATCATCATCACCCCCCACAACGCGGCGATCCGCGACGAATTCACACTCGGGTTCCAAGACTGGTACAAGGCCAGGACGGGCCGCACGGTTTTCGTCGACTGGAGGGTGGTGGGCGGAACGAGCGAAATAGCACGCTACCTCGAGGGTGAATATGTGGCGTCGTTCAGGAACCTGTGGACGGGGAAGGCCGGGAGGACGTGGAGCGCCGAGATCCAGTCGGGATTCCAGAACGCACGGCTGAAGGCCGACGCCGCGGCTGTCGTCCGGAGCGCGCGGGAGGCCTTTCTCGCGTCCGAGGCTGGCTGCGGGATCGATCTGTTCTTCGGAGGAGGGGCCTTTGACTTTGACAAGCAGGCTCGGGCGGGACGGCTCGTCGATTCCGGATTGCGGGAGAGGCATGCCGACTGGTTCACGGACGACGCGCTTCCCCTGGACTTCGGGGGCGAGGAGATCCGCGACGCCGGCAACCTGTGGTTTGGGACCGTGCTTAGCTCCTACGGCATCCTTTTCAACCGGGACTCGCTCAAGCGCCTCGGGTTCGACCGGGAGCCGGAGCAATGGGCGGACCTTGCCGATCCCAGGCTGCTGGGGGAGATAGGCCTCTGCGACCCGACGAAGAGCGGGTCGATCGCGGTCGCCTTCGAGAACGTGATCCAGCAGCAGGTCCGACGCAGGCTGGACGCGCTTCGCGCCGCAGATCCGGCGGGAGACCCTAAGGCGGCCGAGGAGAAGGCCGTGCGCCAGGGCTGGAGCGCCGGGATGCGGCTGCTTCAGCTGGTCGGGGCGAACGCCCGCTACTTCACGGACACCTCACAGAAGCCGCCCATAGACGTCGCAGCCGGCGACTGCGCCGCGGGCATGTGCATCGATTTTTACGGGCGTGAGCAGCAGGAGGCGGTCCGCAGGCGCAACGGGTCCGACAGGTTAGGGTACGTTTCCCCGGAGGGTGGATCGGCGTTCTCGGTGGATCCGATAGCGCTCCTGCGGGGTGCGCCGCACCGGCCCGTCGCGGTGGCCTTCATCGAGTTCGTTCTTTCGCTCGACGGCCAGAAACTTTGGAATTTTCGCACGGGAACCCCCGGCGGCCCCCGCCATTTTGCGCTGCGCAGGCTGCCGGTGCGCCGAGATTTCTACGCGCGCGGGGAGTGGGCGCGGTACCGGAGCGATCCCGAGGTGGACCCCTATTCCCAGAGGGAGGTGCTCGTCCACCACTCCGAATGGGCAAGCCCGCTGTACACGGAGGCCTTCGTCATCCGGCTCATGACCGAGGACACGCACCAGGAGCTTGCGCAGGCCTGGCGGGCGATCATCGCGGCGCCCGAGCCCTCGCGGGCGAGGGCCCTGGCGGTCCTCCAGGACGTGTCTCCCGTCGACTTCGATCAAGCATGCGGACCCATCACGAGGGCCCTTGCTTCCGAGAACCAGGTCGACGAGGTCCGCTTCGCCCGGGATCTCGGCGACACGTTCAGAAGGCACTACGCGCGCGCGGAGCGGATCGCCAGAGGCGGGGAGTGACGACGCTCAGAGCGCCGCGAAGGATGCCGCTAGCGCGGCCCTGTCGCGTGCCGCAAAAAAGTGCGTCCCCACCACAAAGGTGTCGGCTCCGTTTGCGCGGCACCTGACGGCGGTGGAGTGCTCGATTCCGCCGTCCACCTCGATGCGCAGGTCGAGACCGCGCTCGCTCCGCCAGCGGTTCACCTGCGCGATCTTGGGAAGCGTGTCCTCCCGGAACGCCTGGCCGCCGAAGCCCGGCTGCACGGTCATGACGAGCACGAGGTCGACCTGGTCCAGGAACGGCTCGACGGCCTTCGCGGGCGTTCCCGGGTTGAGCGCTATCCCCGCCTCGCACCCGTGTGCCCGGATCGACTTTAGCACCGTGGCGTGGTCCAGGGCGGGCTCGATGTGGATCGTGATCCGGTTCGCCCCGGCCCGGGCGAACGGATCAATGAAGAGGTGGGGTTCGGAAAGCATCAGATGCGTGTCAAAGAAGAGGGTCGAGCCGTGGCGCCTGAGCGCGGCGAGGGTCTCCGGGCCGAACGAAAGGTTCGGGACGAAGTGGCCGTCCATTATGTCCAGATGCAGCCAGGCCAGCCCGAGCCTTGAAACGATTGCGGCGCCGTCAGCAAGCGCGCCGTGATCGCCGGCGAGGAGCGAGGGGGCGAGGATCGGGGCGTTCATGGTCGTCCTGTCTGGAGTCCAGCTCACCAGACGTCGAGGACGGCGTGGGTCAGCTTGTCGGAGAGGGAACTGGCGAGAAAGGGCAGGGTGTTGTACTCGGATTGAAGCTGGTCGTTGCTGACGCCGAACGGCACCGCGCCCAGGCCGTTGTCGGTAAAGGCCTCACTCTGGACCTCTATGATTCGGCCGTCAAAGAGCATCCGGCCCGTGCGGTTGTCCCGCAGCCGGCAGCTTGCAGTCAGGTGCAGCGTGAACTTGCGCGCGAGCCCGACGTCGTCCTCGCGGTTGGCCGCGTTGTCGCGGCGGTAGTTGACGAGGGTGACCTCGAGCGTGGCGTCCGCCTCCCCGGAATTGTCCACGACCGTCACGCGCCCGTCGCGCATGAAGGCCTCGCGGATCAGGGTGCTCATCAGCGCCTGCGACTGCGCCAGCATCGTCTTGTTCTTGGCCGGCTCTATGTAGAGCGTGGCAAATGACGGATCCGCGCCGGAGCCCATCCTGTAGTTCGCGCACCCCTGGGCAAGGAGCGCGGAGGCAAGGAGCAGGCTCCACACGCGCTTCATGGGGATCTCCTCCTCGGGTTCAGAACAGCCAGAACCGCTTTTTCGCCGGCGCCCTGGGGCCGACCAACGCCTTGGAGACCCTTGCGTCCAAGTCGCCAAGGCGTTTCTTGGCGATCCGCGCGGGCCCGGAATCCGGATAGGCCGTGATAGCCTCATTGTAGAACACCCGGGCGGCCGTGAAGTTCAACCGCTTGTAGAAATAGAAGTCGCCGATGTAGATTTTGCTCTGCGCCAGGATGGTCTTCATCCTGTCGACGCCTGCCGCCGCCACCGCAATGTTGGAATCGCCGGGGTAGAGGATCATGTAGTCCTCGTAGTAGGTCATCGCCTCCTTTGTAGCCGCCTGGTCGTACTGAGGCCCCTCGGTGAGGGACGCGTGCAGGTCGCCCAGCTTGAGGTAGGCGACCGGGGCGAGGACGCTTTGCGGGTAGTTGTTGATCAGCCTGTCGAGAGCGTCGATCGCCTCGTCCGTGTCCTTGATGTACTGGTCGCCTCGGGCAATGTCCATCAGCACCAGGGGCGCATAGTCGCTGTATGGCGCGTCGAGCAGGATGACCTCGAGGTATTCGATGCCCCTGGTTCGGTTGCTTATCATCGGGAGAAAGCCCCAAGCCCGGTTGTGCGCGCCGTTGGCGAGAGCGGTGGCGATCCTGTACTGCTCGCCAACTGCCTCGTTGAACCGCTTCGTATTGGGGTAGCGCCGCTGCATCTCCTGGAAGTCCTTGAAGGACTGGTAGTATTGCCTTCTCTGAAGGAGAATCATTCCCGCCCGGAACAGCGCCTCCGGTGCGAACACGGTCCCCTGGTATTTGGCGGCAACCTTCTCGTACGCCTTGATGGCGGAGCCCCGGCTCCCGGCATCCTCGTACCTGCGGGCCTTGTTCATCATGTTGAGGGCCGCCCGGCCCTGCGCGCCGGTCAGGCCCGCCAGAGAGCTCGCCTCCACCTGCCATCCCGTCCTGGGGTCCCAAGTCAAGTCTGCGGCCAGACGGGTAGTTGCGCCGAGCATGAACGCCGCCGCGATCCAAATGGGGAGCAGGAATCGGCGGGGAAAAAGGATCGGCATGAGGGCGGAAATCACCAGCGAATCAGGGCGCTCCCGTAGGTCAAGCCCGCCCCGAATGCGACGAGAAGGGTCAGTTCGCCCGGTCTTATTCGGCCCGCCTTGCGAGCCTCGTCAAGCGCGATCGGAATCGATGCGGCGGACGTGTTGCCGTACCGGTCAACGTTGACGAAGAATCGCTCGACGGGCAGCTCGAGATACTGGGCGATCGCCTCGATGATGCGAAGATTGGCCTGGTGGGGGATCACGAGCCCAATCTGATTTGCCGCGAGCCCGTGTTGTTCCAATATATCGCGCGCCGCCTCCTCCATCAGGCGCACGGCCAGCTTGAAGACCTCCTTGCCCTTCATCTTGATGAAGTGGTCGCCCCTCGCCATCGACTTGTGCGACGCCGTCGCGCGGCTTCCGCCCCCGGGGATCTGCAGGAGGCCGGTATTGCCGCCGAGCGTTCCCAGGCGGGTCCCGATCAGCCCCATCCCCGGCTTTGCGATCGCGCCAACGACGGCGGCGCCCGCGCCGTCCCCGAACAGCAGGCACGTCCCGCGGTCGTTCCAGTCGACGACCGAGGAAAGCTTTTCGGCGCCGATCACGAGCGCCCTCTTATAGCGGCCCGCGCCGACCATCGCGCACGCGATGTCCAGCCCGTAGATGAATCCCGAGCACGCGGCATTGATGTCGAAGCACGCGGCCTCGCTCGGGACGCGCAGCCTGTGCTGCACGAAGCAGGCCGTCGCCGGCATCTGGTGGTCCGGCGTGACGGTCGCTACGATGAGCAGATCGATCTCGGAGGCGGGGGTGCCCGCGTCCTCAAGCGCGCGGCGGGCCGCGTGGACCGCCATGTCGGAGGTGGCCTCATCCGCGGCCGCAATCCGCCGCTCGCGGATCCCGCTCCTTGCCCGGATCCACTCGTCCGAGGTGTCCACCAGCCGGGAAAGATCATCGTTTGTGAGAATCCGTTCGGGTGCGTAGGCGCCTGTGCCGAGGATGACAGTCGAGCGGGTGGGCATGCGGCAGGATCTATGGCGGTGGCCCGCTCATCAGCTCATTTGCGCGCGCGATGTCAGCCTCCATACGGTGGTTCATGTCGGTCTTGATGATCTCGCCCGCCGCCCGGATCGCGCTCTTTATCGCGTGGCGGTTGGACGAGCCGTGGGCCTTGAGAATGTTCCCGCGGAGCCCCAGAAGGGGGGCGCCGCCGTACCGCTCCGGATTGATCCGGTCCTTGAGCGCCGCAAAGGCGCCCTTCGAGAGCAGCGCGCCGGTCGCGCGCATCGGGTTGGCGCTCAGCTCCTCCCGCAGCATCCCGGAGATGAATTTCGCAAGGGACTCCCAGCTCTTGAGCATGATGTTGCCGACGAAGCCGTCGCAGACGACCACATCCACGTGCTCCGCGAAGACCTGGAACCCCTCGATAGGGCCGGCGTACCTGATGATCGTGCCGATGCGCTTGAGCAGCTCGTTCGTCTCCGTGATCAGCGAGTTTCCCTTTCCATCCTCGGTGCCAATCGACATGAGCCCCACGCGCGGCGAGTGGATCCCGAGCATGACGCGGCAATAGTGATTTCCCAGGATCGAATTGTGGACCAGATGCTCCGGCTTGGGCTCGGGATTGGCGCCCGCGTCGATCAGGACGAAATGGCCTCCCTCCCTCGGCACGACCGCCGCGAGCGCCGGCCTGGCCACCCCTTCCATCGTCCTAAGGCGCAGGGTCCCGCAGGCCATGAGGGCCCCGGTGTTGCCGCAGCTCACGACGACATTGGCCTCGCCGGCTTTCACGAGCTCTATTGCGCGGGCCATGGACGAATCCTTCTTCTTCTTCAGCGCCACCAGCGGCTTGTCCTCCATCGTTATGACCTCGGAGGCATGAAAGGTGGACAGCCTTTCGCTGCGGTGCAGCCCATAGTGCAGGATGATGGGCCTCAGCTGCGCCTCGTCGCCGACGAGCGTGATGGGATTCAGATGGGGGTTCTGCGCCAGGGCGAGCTTGACCGCGGCGACGACTTCGCTGGGGCCCAAGTCGCCTCCCATCGCGTCAACCGCGATCCGACCGGTTGATCCGGGGGCCATGACCGTCGGCGTACCGCCTAGAGTGGACGGTTTGGCCTCAGACCTCGACGTTGAGGACTTGGCGCCCGCGATATGTTCCGGTCTTTGGGTTTACCCGGTGCGGCCGGAACAAGCTTCCGTCGGAGGGGTCGCGGGCGAATTCCGGCGCTATGAAGGCGTTGGCTGCACGCCTGTTTGCACTACGGCGCTTGGACTGTTTGCGTTTCGGATTGGCCATTGTGAACGGGGTTAAAGGGTGACCGTTTAAAGGCCGCCGGACCCGCCCGTCAAGCGCACACTGGTTTTCACACAAGACTTGTGCCGCCGGCAGGGTCGCGTAGCAAGGAGCGACTCCATGTCGCCTTCGCTCCTTCAAATCGTCGTCCTCGCCATCGTGCAGGGGGCGGCCGAACTGCTCCCGGTCTCGAGTTCAGCCCATGTGATCGCTGCAGAGAAGATCATGCGGCTGGACCCCTCGAGCCCGGAGATGACCTTCCTCCTGGCCATGCTGCACACCGGGACGATGGCTGCGATGATCGTGTACTTTTGGGAGTCCTGGAAACTCAGTTTCTTCGCGAACCCGGCCCGGTTCAGGGCGGCCGTCGCACGGGTCGGGGCCGCGACCGGGGCGACTCTCTGCGTCGGAGTCCCCCTCGTTCTCGCGGTCGAAAGGGTCTTCCTGGGCGGGAGGCCCGGGTCGGACGTCGAGCAGCTGTTCTCCAACCTGCCCCTGGTTGCCGCGTCCCTGGGCGCGGCCGGAGCCGTGATTCTGGTGGCGGGGCTGGGTTCGCGGTCCCCCGAGGCGGCGCCGGCTCCCTCCGAGCCGCCCGGAGAGTCCCTCCCCATCGGCCCGGCGATCTGGATCGGGGCCGTGCAGGGCATCTGCGGACCGTTTCGCGGGCTCTCGCGCTCCGGATTGACGATCTCGGCGGGAATGCTGCTGGGGGTGCCTAGGCGCGTTTCCGAGGAATTCAGCTTTGCGCTCGCCGTCGTGATCACCCCGCCGGTGATCCTCCGCGAATTGCTCAGGTTCTACAGGGCCCGTGCGGCCGAGCCCGGGGCGGTCGACTTCGCGGCGCTCGCCATGCCCGGGCTCCTCGGGATGGTCTTCAGCTTCGGCGCCGGCCTCCTAGCGCTTCGCTGGCTTTCGGGCTGGCTCGAGAAGGGCCACTGGCATTACTTCGGGGTCTACTGTTTTGCGGCCGCCGCCGGGGTCTGCGCCCTTGCGGGCTTGGGTTATTGAGCCATGGGGGACCTTCATTCGCTAACCGCCGCGCTCGGCGCCGGCCGCAATCTCACCCCCGACGAGGTGAAGGGCGCCGCCGCCGCCCTGGCCTCCGACGTGCCGCCGGACGGCGTGAAGGCCGAATTCCTTTCCGCGCTTGCGAAGAAGGGCGAGACTTCGGCCGAAATCGCTGCGTTTGCGGACGCCTTCCGCGCCCTCGCGATCGACCCGGGCGTGGATGATTGGTCGGCCCGCGCGATCGACATCGTCGGGACCGGCGGCGACCACGCAGGGGGTTTCAACGTGTCGAGCCTGGTAGCCCTCGTGGTTGCCTGCGCCGGCGTTCCGGTCATGAAGCACGGCAACCGGGGCATCACGTCAAAGTGCGGCAGCGCGGACTTGTTCGCGGCCCTGGGCGTCAAGCTGGACGCGCCGCCCGAAAGACTGAGAACGGCCCTCGGCGCGCTCGGCTACGCATTCTACTTCGCCCCTTTCTGGCATCCGGCGTTCAAGCGGATCGCCCCCGTTCGGAAGATGCTCGCGGTTCGGGGCGAGCGCACGGTCTTCAACATCCTGGGGCCGCTTTTGAACCCCGGCCGGCCGGCCCACATCCTCCTCGGCGCCGCCTCGCCGGCCCTTGTCGAGAAGCTTGCCGACGCTCTCGAGGCGCTTGGCATCGGGGCCGGCCTGGCGGTTCACGGGGTCATTGGACCGGGCCGCGGGATCGACGAGCTCACCTCGGTGACCCTCAACATCGTCCGCGGCGCGGGCCGCCTCAGGGCGATCCGCTCGGAATGGACGCCTGAGTCATTCGGACTGGCGGCCTCGCCATTCTCCGACATCGCGGGGGGCGACATCGAGGCGAATCTAGCGACGGCAGGCGCCCTGGCCGGCGGGGGAGGGCCCCGCGGGCTCGCCGACACCATCGCGCTCAACAGCGCCGTGGCCCTCTGGATCGCGGGGGCGCGGCCCGACGTGCGGGGATCGATCGGCGAGACCCGGGATATCCTGCTCGGAGGGGCGGTGCGGCAAAAGATCGCGGACACCCGCGATTTCTACGAGAATTAGGGCGCGAGGCATGCAACGGCTTTATTTCGGGACAGACGGCGTGCGGGGCCCCTACGGGGGGCCCGTCATGAACGAGGCCTTCGTCGCGAGGCTCGGCGCGGCGGCAGCCAGGTGGCTTGGGGCCAGAGGCGTGCATTCCGGCCGGGTGCTTATCGGCCGAGACACGCGGGCCTCGGGGGCCTCGCTCGCCGCCGCCCTCGGCGCGGGGATCCTCTTCGGGGGGGGGCGCGCGGCGGCCCTCGGGATTGTCCCGACGCCGGCAGTCTCGCGCGCCGTGAGGCTCGGGGGAGCAGCGCTGGGGGCCGTGATTACCGCGTCGCACAACCCGGCCTCCGACAACGGGGTCAAGTTCTTCGGCCCCGACGGAGCCAAGCTGACCGACGAGGACGAGGCGGAGATCGAGTCGCACATGCCCCCGCCGGGCAGCTTGCCCGACTTCGCGCGCGGGGACCGAGGCGAAATCCCGGGCGAATCGATCCTCGAGCCCTACATCGAGGCGGCCACGCGGATCCTGCCTCACGGCGCGCTTCGGGGCTGGAAGATCGCCCTGGACACGGCGAACGGCGCGACGTGCGCCTCGAGTCCGACTGTCCTTTGGGCGCTCGGAGCCGAGATCGCGGGCCTGGGTGACAGCCCGGACGGCCTGAACATCAACCAGGGCGTCGGCAGCGAGCACCCCGAGGCCCTTGCCCAGCGCGTCCGTTCGGCCGGCGCGCGGCTGGGAATCGCCCACGACGGCGACGGCGACCGCTGCGTGCTGTGCGACGAGCTCGGCGGCATACTCGACGGCGACGAGGTGCTGGCGATACTCGCGACGCACGCCCTAGCGCGGGGGAGCCTTTCGCCCAAGACGCTCATCGTGACGGTCCAGAGCAACCTGGGAATAGACGCGGCGGTCGAGGCCGCGGGAGGTCGCGTCATCCGGACCGCCGTCGGCGACCGCTATGTCGCCGAGCGGATGCGTGCCGAAGGCGCGGTGCTCGGGGGCGAGTCGTCCGGGCACGTCGTGTGCTTTGATTTCGGCCCAACCGGCGACGGTCTTGCCGCGGCCCTCAAGGTCATCGCGGTCATGCTGGAGACGGGCCGGCCGCTCTCGGAGCTGCGCAAGGTGCTGAAGAAGTTTCCCCAGCTCTCGGTCGCGCTCGCGGTGCGCGACAAGAGGCCGCTCGAGGCCCTTCCGGCCCTCGCCGGCGAGATCCGGGCGCTCGAGCGAGAGCTCGGAGCCAGGGGCCGCGTCCTCGTCCGCTACTCGGGGACCGAGTCCAAGTTGCGGCTTCTCGTCGAGGGGCCCGACGAGGCCGCCGTCCGCTCCGGGATCGAGCGGCTCTGCGGCGCTGCGCGGGCCGACCTCGACGTCCTGTAGAGCGCCCTCCTGAGATGTCTTGCGCGGCGGTTCCTGCGGGTTTTGCGTTGCCCATGCTTACACGGAACCTCTTTCGGGGATCGGCGCTGGCCGTGGCATTCATGGCGGCCCCGGGCGGGCGCGCCGCGGACTTCAGCGCCCGCTATGACGAGATCGTCGCGCGGGCGACTCCCGCCCAGCTCTACGCGTTCCTGTACGACATGCCGAAGGGCGGCGACCTGCACAACCACGCGGCCGGAGCCAACCGCGCCGAATGGACGTACGCAGTCTGCACAGATGCCGCCAGGAACGGGGGCGAGACCTACTACGCGCGGACGCGGCTCGCCGGCGCGCCGGACTCGGTCGACCCCGCGGCGCTCTTCCAGACGATCCGCCGGAAGACCTATGACATGCTCCCCGCCCGGGCGAAGGCGGAATTCGTCCCCCTCGCCTCGCTCACGCCGGAGGAGAGAGAAGGCTGGTACGCGAGCACGCGGCTGGACGGCAAGGGCGACGGCAGACTCGAGTTCTTCTCGCACATCTGGCCGCGGCTCGCCCAGCTCAGCCAGTCCCTCCCGCTTGCGACGGAGCTTCTGGTCGAGAACATGAAGGCGTTCGGCGCCGAGCATCTGGCCTACCTGGAGACGCAGTTCCTCGTTGAGGGGATGGTCGACAACGACGGCGACGCGATACCCGATGAGGCGGCGGTCGCCTACGTCAAAAGGCGGCTTTCCATGCCCGACGTCGCGGCGACCGGCGTGACCATCCGGTTCCAGCGCACCATCCTGCGCTTCGCCCCGGATGCCGAGATGCGCCTCGCGAGGGCCTACGCGTTTGCCGACGCCCACCGGGACCTGTGGGTCGGGCTGAACATGGCGGGAATCGAGGAGAACGGGTTCGGATACCCCTCGCGCTTTCTCAACACGTTCCGCGCGATGCGGGCGCGTTATCCAGCGCTCGCGCTCTCGATCCATGCCGGCGAGATGGACGGCCCGGACAACCACGTCCGCGACACGCTGCTCCTCGGGGCATCGCGGATCGGCCACGGCATAAACCTGATCCGCGACCCCGAGACCCTGCTGCTGCTGCAGCAGACGCGCCGCGTCCTGATCGAGATCAACCTGATCTCGAATCGCCTTCTGGGCTACGTCCCCGACCTCACCGCCCACCCGTTTCCGGAATACCTTAGGACAGGGATCCCAGTTTGCCTCAACACCGACGACCGGGGGATGTGGGATTCAAACATGACCGACGAGTACTACACGGCCGTCACCCTGTTCCA
>Ga0209415_10018271_pt1 | contig 11073 bp, 10 predicted proteins | sample PeaSoiSIISIP2007_FD_187696 | JGI IMG/M metagenome (GOLD analysis project Ga0209415, IMG submission 187696) | Peat soil microbial communities from Weissenstadt, Germany - SII-SIP-2007 (SPAdes) (version 2) | ecosystem: Environmental > Terrestrial > Soil > Wetlands > Peat | place: Germany...
GCTCGACGTGCCGGTGGTCGACGCGAAGGGCCAGCTGATCCACGAGGGCGGCGTGGTCGGCCGCCCGGGGCTGTACGCGCTGGGGCTGCCCGTGCTGCGCCGGCGCAAGTCCACGTTCATCTGCGGTATCGAGGACGACGCGCGTGAGGTGATCGATCACCTCACGCGGTACCTGGCCGTGTGGTAACCGAAGCGCACGCCGAGCTGGCCGCGGGCGTCAGGTACGGGCCGCCAGGTCAGGGCCCTGCCTAAGCCCAGCTGATCGTTGACGGATCGTCTTCAGGTGATGCTTGACGGTTTCTAGGGTCTGGCCCGGCCTGGCGCACGTCATTTCTTGACAAAATCAAGCGGTATTATAGAAAATAGTGGCGTTCTGCCCCTGCCCGGGAGGTCAGCAATGTCGCTCAGCTCGCTCATCGCAGACACGCGCAAGGCCGTCGCCGACGACCCCGCGAACGCGCAGGCGCTGTTCGCCGCCCAGGGGACACTGGTCGGCGTCACCGAGGTGGATATCCGGACCGGGGCGCATTCCTTCACGGTCGATGAGCCGCCTGCGCTCGGCGGGGCCGATGCGGCTGCGAACCCGGTGCAGTACGCGCTGGCCTCGCTGGGGTCGTGCCAGGCCATCACCTACCGGTTCTGGGCCGAGCAGCTCGGCATCGGGTTCGACACGCTTACCGTGCGGGTGGAAGGCGACCTCGACATCCGCGGGTTCTTCGGCTTCGATGACAGCGTGCGGCCGGGTTTTTCCGCCGTCCGGGTCGAGGTCACCGTGACCGGGCCGGAGAGCCGCGAGCGCTACCAAGAGCTGGCCGCCGCGGTCGACCGGCACTGCCCCGTTCTCGACCTGTTCGCCAACCCGGTGCCGGTCACCCGCACGCTGGCCGGCTGACCACCGGGGAAGCTGACCCGCACCGGCTGGCTGCCGGCAGGCGCGCCGGAACCGGAAACCGCTAACCACGGTATGAAGGTAAAATTCTTGCAGCATGCGCTCTGAGTGGAGACTGAGCCTGGCCACAACGCCGGCCACCGCGCCCGGCGCCCGCTGGTGACCGACCTGCGGCCAGCCCCCGATGTCGCTCGCGCGATCGCGGCAGCAGCCCTGGGCCGCGACCCCGGCCCCATGGCCACCGCTCAGAGCAGCTCCCACCACGTCTACGTCAGCCCGGACCTCGTCGTGAAGATCATCGACGCTAGCGGCCACTCGCGACTGGACCGGGAGATCATGCTCGCGCCCTACCTGCCGGCCGGCCTCACGGCCCCGCTGCTCGGCAGCGGGCTCTACCGGCTGGGGGCGCGCGACGTCCGCTACGCCTGCTACGCCCGCGTGCCGGGGACGGCTCCCGGCATGGGCCTGCCCGGTGTGGACGGTGCGACCGCGCGCCTGCTGGCCGAGGAGGCAGTCCAGCGGCTCGGCGGACTGCACGGCTGGATGCCCGCGGGCCAGGCCGGGCAGACGCTGGGCGAACCCCTTGACCACGGCGGGTTCGTCAGCCGGGCGGCGCTCTTGGCCGAGGCTGAGCACCTCGCTGCCCTGGACCGGGGACGGAATCATGCCCCGCCATCTGCTCGACGGCCTGACGGCGATAGCGGAGCGCGCGCCGCTGCATGCACGGGCAGCCGTCCCGGTTCACGCGGACTGTCACTGGGGCAACTGGCTCGCGTGCGATCGAAGCGTGACGGCGCTGCTGGACTTCGAATGGGCTCGCTTCGGCGAACCGGTCGATGACTGGTTCTTCCTGGCCCGGTTCAGCGGCCCGCACATGGAGACCGTCCTCGACGTCATTGCCCGTGCGACGGCGACCTCCCCGGAAACCCTGCGAGCAGGGTGCGAGGTTCGCGAAGCGGCCTACCTCGCCTCCGACCTCCGCGTGGCGCTCGAACGCCCCCATGCCCCTGCGCCGATGGCGGCCGACCGTCTCCGTGGACTCGAGGAACTCATCGTCGGCCGCTACTGGTGGCGCCACACCCGGTGATGCCAGTGGCGGCCGGCAACGAGTGTCCCGCTGCTGCCACTGAGGCCCATCTTGAAATGTGCCGGCTGTCTATATATGCAGATGGCATGAGTCAGCGTCCGCTGCAGGAGCCGGCGTTCCTGATCCTCGCCGCGCTGGCTGGCGGGGCCCAGCACGGCTACGGGATCATGACCGACGCCGCCCGCGTCTCGGGCGGCCGGGTCCGGTTGCGCGCCGGGACCTTGTCTGCCGCGCTGGACCGGCTCGGGCGTGATCGGCTCGTCGAGGTGGACCGCGAGGAGGTCGTGGACGGCAGGCTGCGCCGGTACTACCGGCTCACCGAGGCGGGTGCCTAGCGGCTCACGGCCGAGGTTGAACGGCTGCGGGCCAACACTGCCGTCGCGGCCCGGCGGGTTGGCCTCATCGCAGAGACGTCATGAGCGAGCGGGCCGGGCTGGAGCGCCGCTACCGCCGCCTGCTGGCCTGGTACCCGGCCGGGCACCGTCGCGATCATGAGGAAGAGATGCTGGGGGTCCTGCTCGCGGCCGCGCGGGGCGGGCAGCGCCGGCCGGCTCTGGGCGACGCGGTCAACCTGATCTGGGGGAGCGCTGCGGATCAGGGTCCGCACCGGGCCGGGCCCGCTTGGTTCCCGCTGGCGTGACGCGCTGGCGGTCTGCAGCGTGGCGGTGCCGTTGCTGCTGCTGGAGGTGGTCGCGGGAGCCTGGCTCAGCCTACGGCTCGGCCGGATACATGTTCTGGGTCATGCTCGGCGCGCTGGAGACGACGGCGCTGGTCTTCTCTCCCGGCCCGGGGCGCGGGCTGGAACTGCTCGGGCGGCGGCGCATGGCGGCCATGGCCGTGGCTGCCGTGGTGGCGGGTGCCCTGCTCGGCGCGGCGGTGGCAAGTACCGCGGTACCCGTGCCGGTCATCCGGGACCTGGCTGTAGTCCTGGGATCGGCTGCCGCGGCCGCAGTCGCGATCAGGTCCCCGGTGATAGGTCGGCGTGTCCTGGCGCTGCTTGCGATCCCCGCCTGCCCGCTCACCATCGCACTATGCGGTCTCACGCCGACCGGGCCCGTGACGACCGGCAAGCTTGAACTGATTTACCTGCCGGTACTGGTCGTGCTGGGCCTGGTCCTACTGACCTCGCGCAGCCGTGTCCGCCGCCGGGATCCGGGCCTCGATGCGCCGCACCGGCCTGATCCGCCGCCGGGCTCGCGCCCGGACTCCAGTGGTTGCTGACGCCCAGCCACCCCGGCACGGCGCCGTGCGCGGCAGTTCGCTGACCGCCTCTCGGAGCCAGCATTGGCAGCCTGCAACTCGACGGGAGACGCCGATCACGTTGGCGTGCTGGCGGGGGACAACGATGCTGTCGTTGCCCGGGTGGTTCGCTGAGCGTATGGTCAAAGAGCAGTTGTTCTGATCGCCTGGGCACGGTTGTAATCGGGCGGTCTGGGGACGTCGCTCCAGACCTTGGTGGCGTGAGTGAGCTGCCGAGGAAGAGCATCATGGGCGTCCCTGAACGGGCGGGCGTAACCGCGGAGCGGCTAGCGGGCCGGATCGTCGGCAGGCGGGTGCCGCCGGGTCGGGGAATGACACCGCCAGGCCCCGGGTCGGCGGTGGGCCGGCCAGGCAGGCATCGGGACTCCAGCGACCATATCGCCGCGCGTATGCGTGATGGCGGCCTGCCCTCGGGGGCACCCGCTGCGGTGGCCGGGCGAGGCCGCAACCCGCCAACCTGGCTCAGGCCGTCCAGGCGCCAAGCGGCTCCTGGTCTGCCCAGTGTGGGCTGAGCCCGGTGCGTAGCGAGAAGGAGAAACGTCGGATGCTTGGAGAAGCAGCGATACCGCTCACGCGGCTGGTGGAACTGCCCGGCCGCGGGACGACTCGGGTGTGGGAGTGCGCCGGCCCGCCAGGTGCGGGAACCCTGGTGCTTATCCACGGGGTGGCGGGCACGGCCGAGTTGAACTGGGGGAAGGTCTTCGCGCCGCTCGGACGGGATTTCCGGGTCGTCGCCGCCGACCTGCGCGGTCATGGTGACGGGATCCCCCTGCGCTCCCGGTTCCGGCTTGAGGATTGCGCTGACGATGTCGCCGCGCTGGCAGGTGCCCTTGATATTCGCAGGTTCACTGCCGTGGGCTACTCCATGGGCGGCATGGTGGCCCAGCTTCTGTACCGGCGGCACGCGTCGCTGTTGTCGGGTCTGGTGTTGTGCTCTACCGCGCTCAACGTCTGCGGATCACCGGTGGAGCAGATGGCCGCTCTTGCGGTGCCGGCGATGGCCACCGCCCTGCAATGGAACCCGATGCTGCATCTGATGGGCGCCGACTTCTTCGGCATGGGGCTGCTGGGCCACGTGGACGACCCGGCGACAGCCAGGTGGGCCCGCGCCCAGTTGAGCCGGACCACGCTCGCCACCACCCTCTCGGCCATGCAAGCCGTCTGCGGGTTCATGTCAGACAGCTGGATCAGCCAGGTCGATGTGCCCACCGCAGTGGTCATCACGGCCCGGGACCAGGTCGTGCCGCCAGACCGCCAGGTCAGGCTGGCCCGGGCGATCGCGGGCGCATCGGTCCACCACGTGGACGCCGATCACGGGGCATGCATCAACGCGCCGCAGTTGCTCGCCCCCGCATTGCTCGAGGCCTGCTGGTCGGTAACCCCAGCCCGTGGCAGCACACTGCGTAAACCAGCCTGACGCGCCGGCTCCGCGGTGCACCCTGGCCCCCGGACCCCCGCGGTGCACCCTGGCCCCCGGACCCCCGCGGTGCACCCTGGCCCCCGGGCCCACCGTCAGCGACCAGGGGCCGCTGACTGGGTCCGCAGCGGCGCCTGGCCGGTGAGGATATAACCGCTGCCGAGCGCTAGCTCCCGGACCTGCACGTCCTCGAGCAGTTGCTCGAGATGATGCCACGGCCGCTGGAACCCCTCGAAGCTCCGCACGTAGGGAGCGTGCAGCATCGTCACCGGCATGTTCACGGCCATCATCCATGGTGCGGCCCACTTGCCGCCGGCAGCGGCCACCCTGCCACCAGGACGTACCTTGCTCAGGACGTTCCGCAGCGCGCCCTGGGACTGCAGGATGTCGTGGACGGCGCAGAACAGGGCGGCGTCTGCGATTGATGCGATCTGCGCATCCTCGGCCGACGACTGCACGACCGTGACGTTGCTCCAGCCTTCCTGATCGATGCGTTCGCGCGCCACTGCCACCATTTCCGGTGACTCCTCAATGCCGACGACGCTTCCCTGCGGGCCGACCTTGTCCAGCAGCCAGCCGTGGCACAGCCCGGTCCCGCATCCCACGTCCAGGACCACCTGCCCACGGCGGACTGGGAGCGCCTCGACGGCTGCCTGGCGGTAGCCCTGGAATGCGCTCGTCCGCCGATCGTAGGAGCGGGCATGCTCGCGGTAAGCCGGCTGCCGCGGCACCTCTCGTCCCGGCACACGTGCAGCAGGCACGGAATCAGGCGATTCGCTCATGACCTTTCACCCCTCTCCTCGATGGTGCGGCGTCTCTTGACGTATTCTGGGGCCGCCATTCGTGACTGGATCCAAGGTACCCAGGCTTGCGGTTGCCCGTGTTAATGGCGTGTGACGTTTGGCGCTCTGCTGGCGATGCCCCGGAAAGCAGACTGCAAGCCAAGTTATCTTACGGTGATGTCCCGGCTGAGCCCGGTTACCGCTGCTCTCAGTCCCTATCTCGTATCTCAACGTAGCCTGGACCGGGAAATTCCGCAATTCCATCATTATCCCACCGGCCGCTTCAATGCGCTTAAGTCACAACGCGCACACGAATTATTCCCAAATTATTGATACCCTGGAGGTAACTTGTTCCTGTGCTGCGTCTCCGGTCAGCAGCTCAGCCAGTAGTTCACGGGCCGCCGCCAGAGGCTCACTGACCCCACCCAACGCGGAATGTCCTGTCCCGCCGGGCGGCTCGGGCTGCTCGCGGCCGGTTCCGGGAACCGTCTCGACCGGCCATCGTCCTGGTCTCGCGGATCAGCCTCTGGTGGACCAGCGCGGTGGTAATCGCGTTGTCGACCGACCCGGGTGAGCAGCCGTCTACCGTTATCCCGCCGTGCCATCCGGGCTGCTGCAGGACCCCCATGGCCGGCAGTGTCCCGTGCGGTCCGACATGGCCGACGGCGATGGTGGCAATGCCGGTCCGTAGCTGGCTCAGGCTGGCCTGGGTATGGCGACGTCCGTGCGGCTGGACGTGGCGACCGGAATCCGGGTTCCGCTGGCGGTGGGGAAGGTAAAGCCAGCAGCGCCCGCCCGCGTTACCGTCCCGTGGGCAGCGGCGAAGCCCGGGGACACCACCAGCTTGCCCGTGCCGCCGTGAAGCGGCCTCCCGAAGGTGACGTGCGCGGCGGTGATCGTCCCGCCGGATCCGGGGCCAGCCATCATAACCTGTCTTCCGTCGGTGATGTAGCTGAGCGGTAGTCCTTGCATGGACACCCTGGTGGACGCCGTCGTTGTCACCGTCACCGGCTAGCCGGTGGCCGTCTTGATGCTGAGTGCGGTGCGGGCCGCGGCGAGGCGGCTCTACCCGGTGCCGGCCGGGATGACCAGCACGCCGGCGACCTCGGGGAGGGTGAGCCCGCAGCCGAAGACAAGGCCCAGTACGTCGCGGTGGCGGCGGGCGAGCTCCCGGATCGTGCCGGTCACGTCGGCCAGTTCCGCGCGGTCCAGGGCCATCGCCTCCGGTCCTGGACCGGAGCTCGGCTGATCGGCCAGGAAGGCCTCATCCACCACCCGCAGCCGCTGGCCGCGCAGCCGGTCCCGGGCCTGCCGCCGGGCAATGGCGATCACCCAGGAACGCATCCACGACTCACCCCGGAAGGAAGCCGCGCCACTCCAGACGGCCAGCATCGTGTCCTGCAAGATCTCCTTGGCCAGTGCGCGCTCACCAGCCACCAGGAGAATCTGCGCGAACACGACCCGGCCGTGCTCGCGGTAGAACGCGGCCATCGCGCCCTCATCGCCGGCACCGATCCTGCGCAGCAACTGAGCATCGCCACAGGCAGCCATACCGCGCCCGCCCGGCATACCGCGCCCGCCCGGCATGAGGCCCGGCGGGAGCTGCCGTTCGTGTTCACCGGAACGGCGGCGTCCAGCGGCGGCGGCTGGGCATGCTCCTCGTGCCTGTCGCTGAGGCGGGTCCGGCCCGCCAGTTCGCAGCGGCCGGGTCGGCAGCGGAACTGATCATGTTCAGGGTGATGGAGCGGCGCCCGGGCGTGGTGACTGAGGCGCACACGACCGGGCGGGCGCACCGGCTGCGCCGGTCGCCGGAATACCTCACGCTCGGCGGGACGCTCGCTGCGGTGTCGGTGGCCGGGGCCAGGATCGCCCCCTCCAGGCATAACGGTCCAGGTAGGCGACCAATAACCATTAGCGTGGCTGGCTTCCGGGGGGCCGCCGCCCAGCGCCTGGGTGCCCGATGACCGGACCGGTAATGGTGATTTTGTCCGGCATTGGCCATTGTTCGGCGGCAAAGCCGGACGTAACATCTGGGGCACGCGGCGATTAGCGCTGAATCTCCCGTAGAACGAGAGCACCCGAGCCGACCGGAACCCCAACCCTCGCCAGGCGCCCCAGCCCGGCTGAATGAAACGTTTCATAACAGAAGGTGAAACGTTTTATCCGCATCCCCCGCACGCCCGTTCCCAGCCCGCACGCCCGTTCCCAGCCCGCACGCCCATTCCCAGTTCGAGGAGTGACATGATCACCGGAGATCGGGTCCCCCGCCCCCGCCCCCGCCACACCGTCGCGCTTCTGGCCTGCGCGCTGCTCCTGGCCGGGTCGGCGCTGGCCCGCCCCGCGGCCGCCGCCGCCAGCACCAGTGCGCCGGCCGCCTCGAGTACAAGGACGCCGGCCGCCTCGAGTGCCAGGACGTCGGCCGTCCCGAGCACCGGGACGGCGGCCGTCCCGGGTACCAGGGCGCTGGGCCGGGCCGCCGCGCGCACCAGGAAACCGGCCCGGGCCGCCGCAGCCTCGGCCACGCCCTGGCCCGCCGCCCCGGACTGGCAGAGTTACGTCGAGACCCCCTCCAGCCCGGACGTCTGCCCGCAGGCGATCCAGAGCACCTCGGGTGCGGTGAGCGGAGCGCAGAATCTGGTGTGCGGCGGATCGGGCGGCGCCACGCTGACCATGACCTCGGGCGGGGCTACCCCGACCATCGTGCTCGACTACGGCCACGAGGTCGGCGGGGTGCCGTACTTCGATGTGTCGGCCGAGTCGGGCTCGCCGACGCTGGAGGCCGGCTATAGCGAGGGCCTGAACTACCTGTCCGCCACGGGCGACGGTGCCACGCCGTGGGCGGAGGGCGACCCGTCCCGCGCGGACACCTACCCGGTCACCGGGGCGGGGACGATCACCAGTAGCTATGTCCAGGGCGGCGAGCGCTACGAGGAACTCACGCTCACCTCACCGGGCACGGTGACGCTCAGCGCCGCGGGCATCACCTACATCGCCGACCGCAGCAGTTATCAGGGCTACTTCGTCTCCAGCTCCGACGAGCTGAACAAGATCTGGGCCGGCAGCGCCTACACCGCGCAGATCGACTCGGTGCCCGCCGACTCCCTGCCCGGCAACTGGAGGGTCGAGAACGGGGTCATGGACGCGGCCGGCGGCAACGTCGGCCTGCTCAACCAGGGCAGCTCGTGGACCGACTACACCGAGACCTTCGGCGTCAACATCGTCTCGAACCAGGCCGGCTGGGTGGTCCGCGGGCAGGACGCCAACGACGGCTACGTGTTCATCCTGAACGCCAGCAACGACACGGCCGGCACCCCGGACACCCTGCAGGAACTGGACCTGCAGGGCGGCAACTACACCAGCGTCGGCAGCGTGACGCTCCCGGCTGCCCTCGCCCCCGGCACCTGGCACACCGTGACCACCACGGTGTCCGGCACCACGATCACGGTCTCGCTCGACAACCAGCCGGTCGCCACCGTGAACTCCGCGTCGTTCCCCGCGGGGACCACCGCCTATCCGGCCGGGACCATCGGGTTCCGCGAGTACTCCGGCGAGGAAGCCGACTTCCGCAACCTGACCGTGACCAGCAGCTCCGGCTCCACCCTCTACACCAGCCCGCTCAACGCCGCGTCGGACCTGTCGGACTTCGCCGTGCCCGGCGTCAACAGCCTGCCGTCCATCCTGGACGGCGCCAAGCGGGACCGGGCCATCTGGGCGGGTGACATGAACGTCGAGGGCCCGTCCGTCTACTACTCCACCGACCAGGCCCAGTACATCAAGGGCGCGCTGCAGTTGCTCGGCAGCTATCAGCTGTCCAGCGGGTTCGTCACCGGGGACCTGCCGCCGCAGGACGCGCTGCACACCGGCGCCAACCAGAACGGGACGACCGGCACCTACTCCGCCTCGTACTCCCTCTACTGGGTGCTCGGCCTGGGCTCCTACTACCAGTACACCGGCGACGCCGCCTTCGCAGCTCAGGAATGGCCGGTGGTCCAGGCCGAGCTGGCCTGGAATGCCGCGCAACTGGACGCCAACGGCCTGCTCGTCACGAACAGCAGTGACGGCAACGACTGGGACTACTACGACGGTGCCAAGACCGGCGAGGTCACCGAGTACAACGTCCTGTACTACAAGGCCCTGCTGGACGGCGCGCAGCTGGCCATCGCCGCGGGCCAGACCGCCCAGGCCGCGACCTACACCCAGCAGGCCGCGGCGCTCAAGACCGCCATCAACGCCCACCTGTTCGACAGCTCCACCGGGCTCTACTACATCAGCAATACCCAGACGACTGGTGTCGCGCAGGACGCGAACGCGCTGGCCGTGCTGTACGGCGTCGCGCCAGCGGCGGACGACGCGTCGATCCTGGCCTCCCTCAAGGCCGACCTGTGGACCAGCCAGTACGGGCCCATGCCCTTCACCGCCAGCACCGGCTACTCCCAGCGGGTCAGCCCGTACGCCGGCGGCTACGAGCTCGACGCCCGGCTGGCCAGCGGCGACACCGCCGATGCCGAGCAGATGCTCACCACCGAGTGGGGCCACATGATCGCCGCGGGCCCCGACGACACCGGGACGATGTGGGAACTCATCAACAGCGACGGGACGCCCGGCTTCGGGTCCTTCACCAGCCTGTCGCACGGGTGGGCGAGCACGCCGGCCTCGGCGCTGCCGGAGTACATCCTCGGCATCCAGCCCGTTACTCCGGGCTACGCGACGTGGCTGGTGCAGCCCGACCCTGGCGACCTGACCTGGGCCGAAGGCCAGGCGCCGACGCCGCACGGTGCGGTGCAGGTGTCCTGGGCGGGCGAGAGCGGTGCCGGTCAGTTCAGCATGAGCGTGACCGCCCCCTCCGGCACGACCGGCACCATCGCCGTGCCGACCTACGGCGCCGCGAACCCGGTCGTCGAGGTCGGCGGGAAGGTCGTGTGGAGCGGCGGATCGTTCACCGCGACTACCGGAATCGGCGGCGCCCACCAGGATTCCCGCTACGTGTACCTCACCGGGGTACAGCCGGGGACATACACCATTGCCGCCAACCCGGGGCCCGCCGGGGCGCCGGCCGGCTACACCGCCTGCGCGGCGGAGAACGGCACCTGCTCTTTCACCGGCCCGCAGTCAGTCGCCTACGGTGCGGACGGCATCTTCGCGTACCAGACCCTGACCGGCGGGACGGCGTGCGGCAACGCCGTGTTCGGAGACCCCGACTACGGGATCACCAAGTCCTGCTATGCCGGCCCGGTCACCACCGGCCCGGCCGGGTCGGCCTATTGCGCGCCTGAGAACGGCATCTGCTCCTTCTCCGGCACCGCGACCGTCGCCTACGGCGCGAACGGCACGTTCACCAGTAGATCCCTGACCAGCGGTACCCCGTGCGACAACGCGGTGTTCGGGGATCCCGACTACGGCACGGTGAAGGCGTGCTTCCTGGTCCCGGCCAGATAACGGCCAGGAGCCGGCCGGGCCCGTGAGCTCACGGCCCGGCCGGCTCCCGCAGGCAGTGACGGCGGCTCTGGCTGGCCGGGACTCAGGCCTGCGGGACGGCCGGGCAGAGCACGGCGTAGGCGAGCGTCGCACCACTCAGCGCGACGACTCCCTTGCCCGGGGGAGCGGCTTCCAGCGTGACGTTAAGCATGGTTCCCGCGGT
>Ga0209415_10018273_pt1 | contig 11072 bp, 9 predicted proteins | sample PeaSoiSIISIP2007_FD_187696 | JGI IMG/M metagenome (GOLD analysis project Ga0209415, IMG submission 187696) | Peat soil microbial communities from Weissenstadt, Germany - SII-SIP-2007 (SPAdes) (version 2) | ecosystem: Environmental > Terrestrial > Soil > Wetlands > Peat | place: Germany...
GACATGGGCCCTGTCCGCCACGGTGTTGGCTCTTATGCTGTTTCGCCGAAAACTGCAGGTCCGCTAGTCGTCCACTAGCCGCCGGTGGTCGCTACAACTTCTTAACTGCGCTTACTCTAAGACGCGAGGGTCATGTGAAACACTTGTTTCGATTTGCCTGCTTTGGAGCTCCATTCCTGCAGTTGTCCGCATTCGCTCAAGGCCTGACCGGTACGGTACAAGTCGCCGTCAAGCTGCAAGATCCGCCTCTGGTGGTGGCCGTAGGCGCCAATGCCAAACAAAACGGAATCCAAATGACCGCCGCTCAGCAGATCGCTTATCTGGCGCAATTGAAACAGAAGCAGGATGCCGTCATGTCGCAGATCCGTTCGGCGGGCGGCGTCGAACTGGGGCGGGTGAGTAAAGGCCACAACGCACTCATCGTCTCGATCGATGCAGGCCTCCTCCATTCCGTGGAAGGCACCAGCGGCGTGCTTGCAGTCCGACCCCTGACCGACACCAAGCTAGCGCTTGCGGTGACGCTGCCATACATCGGGGCCACAGCCGTGCAGAGTACGGGCATCACCGGCCAGGGAATCCGGGTGGCGATGCTCGATACCGGGATCGACTACACCCACTACAACCTGGGCGGTTCGGGAAATGTGGCCGATTACAACGCAGCAAGCGCTGTCGCGTCCGGAATCCCACCCGCGAATCTATTTCCCACTCAGAAGGTAGTCGGAGGTTACGATTTCGTAGGCGATGTGTGGCCGAGCGGACCGTTGGCGCCTGACTCGAATCCGATCGACCTGAACGGCCATGGCACCAGCACCGCGGATATTGCCGGCGGGCGCAGTCTGGACGGCCTCCATGTCGGCACCGCTCCCGGAGCCCAGCTCTACGCCGTGAAAGTCTGTAGTTCCGTAGGGAGCTCCTGCAGCGCCGCCGCGATCCTGCAAGGGATCGATTTCGCGCTCGATCCCAATAACACGGGAACCCTGAATAACGCGGTAGACATCATCAACCTGTCTCTCGGAAGCGCCTTTGGGCAACGGGAAGACGATGCCAGCGAGGCCTTAACGGACGTGGTGAACTTCGGAGTTGTGGCGGTGGTTTCCGCCGGCGACTCCGGGGACATTCCGTACATTATCGGGCACCCCGCGGCTACACCCGAAGTCCTCGCCGTGGCTGCCACCACCGCCGTCAACTCGTTTGACATTCCACTCGTCGTCAATTCTCCCGCCAGCATCGCGGGAACCTATGCGAATACGGCGACACTGGACTTCGCTCCGGTTTCGTCGGCCGTCACGGGCAACGTCGCATACGTCGGACGGGGATGCCCGGCCAGCGGAGCCACTCCCGCCGATTTGTATCTGGCGAATCCAAGCGGCAAGATTGCGCTGATCGATCGCGGAACATGCAGCGTAAGCCTGAAGATCGATCGGGCGGCAAATGCCGGAGCCATCGGCGTCCTGATCGGTTTGGTCGCGCCAGGCGATGCGATTTCTTTCTCCAACGGCGGTGGATCGACTTTCGTTCCAACTCTGGTGATCACGCAGTCGACTGCCACTCTTATCAAGAACGCCTTGATGTCATCCGCGGTAAACGTGACCTTAAGCGCCGCCAACGCCATTTCGTTGGCGAGCAATGTCGCCAGCTACTCGTCACGGGGACCGAATTACAGTTACAACATGCTCAAGCCGGACATGAGCGCGCCGGGGACCTTAGTGGCCGCAACCGTCGGCACGGGCAACGGGCAAAGTTCGGGGAGCGGCACGTCGTTCGCGAGCCCGCTGGTGGCCGGCTCCGCGGCTCTACTCCTTTCTAAGAACCATACGCTCGGACCGCTGGACGTGAAGGCGCTCTTGATGGAGACAGCCGAGAGCAACGTGTTTGAGAACGTGGCGATCCAGCCTGGCGTCCTCGCCCCAATGAGCCGGATGGGTTCCGGCGAGCTGCGCGTCGATCGGGCACTGGCGGCGAGCACTACGGTCTGGGACGCCAGCGCTCCGCTCGCGGTGAGTCTTTCCTTCGGAACCTACCGGCTCAATACCAATCAGAGCTACCGGAAGAAAGTGATCATTCGGAACTACAGCAATTCTGCGCGCACGTACACCGTCGTCAACACGTACCGCGACGCGCCCAACCTCACCGGCGTCACGATCAGCGTTCCGCCGAGCATTTTTGTGCCGGCCAATGGCAGCGCAAGTTTCAACCTGACTTTGACTGTAAACGTCGCCGCGCTTCCTGTTTGGACCTTGAATGGAGGCACTCAAGGAGGCAATGGCGAGCTGCTCAATACCGTCGAATACGCGGGTTATCTGACCTTCACCAGCGGCGGCGAAAATGTTCACCTGCCGTGGCACATTCTGCCCCATAAAGCCGCCAACGTTCAGCCCGCTGTATCCTCGCTCACGTTGAGTGGGAACCCGACGAATCTCACGTTGTCGAACACCCCTAGCACCGTCGGGGGACTTGTCAGTGTCTTCTCGCTCACCGGGACGGGCGTGCAGTTTCCCCCTTCGGCTCTGCCGGCGGTCGGCTCGGAGCACGCCGTCATCAACCTTCAAGCGGTGGGGGTGCGGCTAATCTGTATCGCCAATTGCGCGGCAACCCCCGTTTATGGCGCCCAATTCGCAATCAGCACTTTCGGACAGAGGTCCCATCCCGATGTTCCGGCGGAGTTCGATGTTCACATCGACATTAACCACGATGGCACGGACGATCTGGACGTATACAACACAGACATCGGCTTTGCCACCACGGGGACCTATAGTGGACAAAATGGCGTGTTCATTGCCGATCTCACAAACGGAATGGCTTCCGGACCGTTCTTCTACACCACCGCCGATCTTGATTCGGCCAATGCGATCCTGACGGTTCCGCTCAGCGCGCTCCAGACGTCGACCGGATTGCAGCTTGGCACCAACACGCCGTTCGCCTTTTCCGTTCTGGCGATCGACAACTATTTCTCGGGCGCCGTTACCGATTCGATCGGCCCAATGCATTACGAGCTGGACATGCCCCAGTTTTATTCAGGCACGACCGACTTCACGGTTCCGGCCAGCGGATCGACAAACCTGACGGTTTTTCCTAACAATGCAGCGAACCCCTACCTCGGAAGTCCGTATAACGGCCAATCTCCATCCCAGACTGGGCTTTTGCTGATGTACACCGACGGGAAGGCTGGCCAAGAGGACTCCCTAGTGACGGTCACTCCGTAATGTCGGCCAATCGCTGAGTGCCCGCGAGCGTACTCGCTCGCGGCGACGGCGGGTTAAACTGTGGAAATGCGGTTTTATCTGCGCGCCGCGCTCGCCCTGTCGGCGGGTGCGATTCCGCTGTTCGCGGATAACACGGCTGTCCTTCCCTTTTCGAATGTTTCCACGGAGTCGCCCGGCGCGATCCGAAACCCAGCCAGCATGGATTGGATCGGCGAAAGCATCGCCGAAACCTTGCGCGCGGCTTTCTCCGCGCGCGGCGTTCTGATTCTCGAACGCGACCGCACCACCGAAGCCTACCGGCGTCTCCAGCTCCGCGAGCGGACCGAGCTGACCGAAGCCTCCATCCTCAAGCTGGGAGAAGTTCTCGATGCGGAGCAGATGGTCCACGGCACGTTTTCCTTTACTCCGGCCGCGGCGCCCGGCGGCTCCAAAGGGTCCTTGAAGATCCAGGCGCGCGTTTCCGATCGCCGTCACCTGCGGCAAAGCGCCCTCTTTGAAGAAACCGGCGCGCTCGAGGACCTGGCCACGCTCGAATCGCACCTGGCCTGGCAGGCTCTGACGGTGGTCGCTCCGGCGCGCGCGCCGGCCGAATCGGAATTCCGGTCCCTGCGCACTTCGGTTCCGCTGGATGTGCTGGAGAATTACATCCGCGGACTACTGGCCGCTACGCCCGAACAGAAAGAGAAGTATTTCACCCAGGCGGCCCGCCTATATCCGGATTTTTCTCCGCCGGCCTTCGAGCTGGGCAAAATCCATTTCGAGCGGAAGGAGTATCGCGAGGCGGCGGTGTGGCTGGAACACGTGGGCCTCGGCGAGAATCACTATCGCGAGGCGACTTTTTTTCTTGGCTTTTCCCGCTATCAGGCGGGCGATTTCGAAGCCGCGCGCAAAGCGTTTCAGACCATCGCCGAGAAGGTCCCCATCAGCCCGGTGTGGAACAATCTGGGAGCGGCCGAGAGCCGCCTGAACCTGCCCCAATCCATCGACACATTTCGCAAGGCTCTCGAACAAGACCCGAGCGATCCCGACTACCATTTCAACCTGGGCTACGCACTGTTCAAGAAGGGCGACTTCGCCGCCGCAGCCGACCGCTTTCGCGCCGTGCTCGACCGCGACCCCGGCGATCAGATGGCGACGCTGCTGCTGGGGCGCTGCCTGAAGAAGCAGGGGCTCCGAGCCGCGACTGCATCGGATGCCCGGCTGCAGGCTCTGGAGCGGCTGAAGAATACATATGAAGAGCGGGTGTACTTCCAACTGAAGTCGATCCTGGAATCGCCGGCGCCTTAAAGCGCGCGCGTTTAAAGGGGACAGGTCTTACTTTGCCGACCGATGATGTTCATTCTAAGGTCGGACCTGTCCCCTTTAAATGCCCACGTTGGCTATAATCCTTAAAGCTCATGCTCGAGGCCTACGGAGCTTCGGACCCAGGTTGCGTCCGCAGCAATAATGAAGACTACTTTCTGGTGGTTCCCGCCATCGGCTTGTATTTGGTGGCCGACGGTATGGGAGGCGCGCAGGCGGGCGAGCACGCCTCGCGTCTGGCCGCGGAAACCATCGAGCAGGCGGTCAAGCAAAACGGCAAGGCCATGGACTCCGAAGGCTTGGTGGACGCGTTCGGCCGCGCCAATCAGCGTGTCATGGACGCCGCCTCGAATGACCCTGACATGGAAGGGATGGGCACCACACTGGTCGCGGCCGTGGAGAACGGCGGCGATCTCCTCATCGCCAGCGTGGGAGACAGCCGGGTGTATACGTTCGAGAACGGCAATCTGCGAACCATCACCGAGGACCAAACCTGGGTCAACGAAGTGGGCCGCCGCCTGGGCATCGACGAGGAAAACCTCAAGAACCATCCCATGCGGCACGTGCTGACCATGGCCATCGGCGTCTCCGACAACCTGCGCGTGCACACGCACCGGATTCATCCGTCGCCGGGCATGCTGATCCTGCTGTGCAGCGACGGCCTGCATGGAGTGGTGAGCGAGGAGGAGCTGAAGAAGGCACTCGCTTCGCAAGGGTCGCTCGAGGCCAAGAGCAAAGAGCTGATCGCGATGGCCCGCTCGCGAGGCGGCCCCGATAATATCACCACCGTACTCTTGCGCGCGGCGTAACGACTGTTTGATAGAATCCCAACGGAGGCAATCATGAAATTCCTGTCAGGACTTGTATTGGGAGCTGTACTCTGCGGAGGCGCCTGGACGCTGTCCGCGCAAAACGAACGCGCGCTGCATCCGCGGATTGCGACTGCCATCGCGGCATTGAAAGATGCTCGCGCTTATATGGAGGCCGCGCCCCATGATTTCGGCGGCCATAAAGCGGACGCCATTCGCGCCACCGATGCGGCCATCCGCCAATTAAATCTGGCTTTGGCGTATCGCGGCAAGGAAGATCGGCGCTAGATTCATTTCGTCAGCACGGTGTGGTGTCAGGCGCAGAACCGCGCGCCTCTTTAGCGAATTTTAATCCTACGCCATCGGGACGGTTGTCCTTTACTTCCAATCAAGTATGCTACTCTCAGTTCTTATACATGCGAACTGTCGACCTCATTCACCAGAAGAGGGATGGCGAAGAACTGTCTACTGAGGACATCGCTTCCCTCGTTGACGGTTATCTTAGCGGAGATATTCCCGACTATCAGATGTCCGCCTTCCTCATGGCCACGTATTTTTCGGGCATGAGCGACCGGGAAGTCAGCGCGATGACCGAGCGGATGATCGCTTCGGGAGTGTCGCTCGACCTCTCCGGAGTACCGGGCATCAAAGTCGATAAACACTCCACCGGCGGCGTCGGCGACAAAACCAGCCTGGTCGCGGCGCCTCTGGCCGCGGCTGCCGGAGTGGTGGTGCCCATGACCGGGGGCCGCGCGCAAGGTTTTGCCGGCGGGACCCTCGATAAACTGGAGGCGATTCCCGGACTCCGGACGAATCTTACCTCGGAAGAGTTTATCGCTCAACTGAACGAGCACAAGCTGGCGTTCGCTGCGGTGCCCGCGGAGATCGCACCGGCCGACGCCCGATTGCAGGCATTGCGTGACGCCACGGCCAGCGTCGAATCGATCGCCCTGATGGCCACGTCGATCATGGCGCGCAAGATGGCAGCCGGCATCGACGCCCTGGTCCTGGACGTCAAGGTGGGCTCGGGCGCATTCATCAAGAAACAAATCGACGCGCGGCGTCTGGCGCAATTAATGGTCGGCATCGGGCGGCGCATGGACAAGCGCGTTCAGGCGCTGATCACCGACATGAACCAGCCGCTGGGCTTTGCCATCGGTAATGCGCTCGAAGTGATGGAAGTTTCGCAGACATTGCAGAACGTCGGGCCGACCGATCTCACGCGGCTGTCGCTCGAGCTGGCTGCGCGCATGATTTTCCTGGGCAAGATTACCGCCACGCTGGAGGAAGCCCGCGAGCTGGCCCAATCGAAGCTTCTCGATGGTTCGGGATACCGCAAGCTCAAAGAAGTGATCACGGCCCAGGGCGGCGATGCCCGCGTGATGGATCGCTTCGAGCTGCTTCCCAATGCCACCGGCGCGCGCGAAATCAATTCGCCGCGGGCGGGCTATGTCAGCGCCATCGATGCCGAGGGAATCGGCCAGGCTTCGGCCATGATCGGCGCCGGCCGCGAGAACAAAGACGACACAATCGATCCGGCCGTAGGCGTGATTCTGGAGGTTAAAGTCGGCCAAAAGGTGGACGCCGGCGGCGTGCTGTGCCGCCTGTATTACACGCGCGAGGATCTGGTGGAAGACGCCGCACAACTGGTGGAAGGCGCATTCCGCATTTCGTCCAGCGCGCCCGAAGAACGCGCATTGATTCTCGAAGTCGTGGGCTAAGCCGGCCACGTTCGCATGCAGCGTTTCACCGGGCTGCTCGGACTCATCGTCATTGTCGCTGTCGCCTTCCTGTCTTCGAACAATCGCCGGGCTATCCGTCCGCGCGTCGTTTACTGGGGACTGGGACTCCAATTCAGTTTCGCCTTCCTGGTCCTGAAAACCCCCGTCGCCGAGTGGTTCAAGACCATCAGCAGCGGGGTGAACAGCATGCTCGGCTATGCCATCGAAGGCAGCCGATTTGTCTTCGGCGATAAACTGGGCGCGCCCAACGACCAGTTCGGCACGGTGTTTGCGTTCCAGGTGCTGCCCATCGTTATCTTCATCGCTTCCTTCTTCGCGATTCTTTATTACCTGGGCGTAATGCAGGTGTTCGTGCGCGGCATGGCGGCCCTGATGCAGCGCGTGATGGGCACCAGCGGCGCCGAATCCACTAGTGTCGCCGCCAGCATCTTCATGGGCCAGACGGAAGCTCCGCTGACGATCCGGCCATTTCTCGCCGGACTGACGCAGAGCGAGCTATTCACCATCATGACCAGCGGCATGGCTCACGTATCCGGCGCGGTGATGGCGGCCTACGTCCTGATCGCGCATGTCGAGATACGACACTTACTAACAGCGGTGATTATGACGTCTCCGGCTACGCTGATGCTCGCCAAGATCCTGATGCCTGAAACCGGGCAGCCGGCCACCATGGGCGGCGTCAAGATCGAAATCGAGAAGCCCGGCGTCAACGTGATCGATGCGGCGGCTCGCGGCGCGGGCGACGGCCTGCATCTCGCTTTGAATATCGCGGCGATGCTGATTGCGTTCATCGGGCTGATCGCCATGCTCAATGGAGGCATCCAGTGGCTCCACGCGACGCGTTATTTTGGATGGCTCCCCGATTCCATGCAGGGCATTCTAGGGAGAATATTTGCGCCCATCGCCTGGCTGCTGGGAGTGAGCTGGAATGATTGCGCTACCGTCGGAAATCTCTTGGGCACGCGGCTGATCCTGAATGAATTCGTGGCCTTTGTGGATCTGGGGAAAATCGGCGGCACGCTGGATCCCAAATCCTTCGTCATCGCAACCTATGCGCTGTGCGGCTTCGCCAACCTGAGCTCCGTGGCGATCCAGGTGGGCGGCATCGGCGCGCTGGCGCCTTCGCGAAAATCGGATCTGGCGCGGCTGGGAATGAAGGCGGTCGCTGCCGGGACCATGGCGAACTTCATGTCGGCCTGTATCGCGGGAATGCTGCTATGAGCGTGGGCGTGATCCTGGGCAGCGGGCTAGGATCGTTTGCCGGCACGCTCGAGAATCGCGCCGAAACTCCGTATTCGGACATACCTGGTTGGCCCGTATCGACAGCGATTGGTCACGCGGGCAAGCTGGTGACCGGACGCCTCGGCGATATCGACGTGATTGTGGCCGCGGGCCGGGCCCACTTGTACGAGGGCTACACGGCGCAGCAGGTCGCTTATCCGATTCGTGAGCTGGCGCGTCGCGGCGTCACCAGTTTGGTGATCACGAATGCCGCCGGCGGCGTCAACATGAGCTATAAGCCGGGAGACTTGGTGCTCATATCGGATCACATCAATCTCATGGGTGTGAATCCTTTGCATGGCCCGGAGTTCATCGACATGAGCGAAGCGTACTCGCGCGAATATCGCGAGATCGCGAAACAAGCGGGCGTACTGAAAGAGGGTGTTTACGCGGCGCTTGCCGGACCGAGTTATGAGACTCCGGCCGAGATCCGTTATCTGCGGACTATTGGCGCCGACCTGGTGGGGATGTCGACGGTTCCCGAAGTGATCGCGGCGAATCATATGGGGATCAAGGTGCTCGGGATCTCTTGCGTCACGAATATGGCGGCGGGGATTCTGCCGCAGAAGCTGACTCACTCCGAGGTCATGGAAACTGGAGAGCGGGTTAAGGACACATTGGCGGCACTGCTGCGCGCGGTGATACCGCAGCTATAGTGGGGCAGCTTTTCAAGCTGCACGCCGATCTCTAGGAAAAAGGGGACAGGCAGCTCTGTCCACTTCCACCCTGGCACGAGAAGTCAGGAGCCTTCCAGAGAGGGGACAGAGTAGCCTGTCCCCTTTTTCAGCACCTCACAGCCGATAGATCGTCACGCCGCTCAGCAGCTTCGGATAAAAATCGGTGGACTTCTGCGGCATCACGCCGCCCGCGAACGCGATCCGAGCCATTTCCTCGATCGGCGTCGGCTCCAGCAAAAACGCTGCCTGCGCGCCATTCTCCCGGGCCTCGGCCACCGCCGCGTTGATGCCGCGCACGTAGGTGATGTATCTCTCGTCGCGCACGGACTCTTCGCTGATCCCCAGCAGGCCGCCCAGGATTTCCGTGTGCAGCACCGGAACATCCAGTTCACCCTCGCGACGCTGTCGCTCCAGAACATAGGCCCGGCTGGCCGCGACCAGCCCGATGCGGACCGTGCCGGCGGGACCTTGCTCCGGCATTCCCTCCCGCACCGACCAGCCGCTTGCGCGCGCTTTGGTCAGCAGCGCCGCGGCCTGGAAACCTTCGAGATTCCGCAGCACGCGATGCGTCGCCAGGATCTTCAGCCCCGGCGAATACATATTGACGAAAGTCATCATCACGTATTCCGCCGCGGGCACGCCGGGATTCTCGTTGCGATAGGCCAAAGCCGTCTCATAGCGATGATGCCCGTCGGCGATCAGCAGCTTCTTGTCGCGCATGAGCGACTGCATGAGCTGGGTGGTCGCCTCATCTGTGATCGGCCACAAACGGTGCCGGGCCTGGTACTCGTCGAGAACGTCGAGCTCGGGCGCACCGCTCGCAGCGCTTTTAAGCACGTGATCGACCGACCCTTCGCGATCCGGATACAGCATGAAGATCTGCCCAAAGTGTCCGCGCGTGTGGCGCAGCAGCTCCAGCCGGTCTTTCTTGGGACCCGACAGTGTCTGCTCGTGGCGATACACCACGCCAGCCGCGTAATCCTCCACTTTGCCGAGCCCGATGAATCCCATGCGCGTGGCGCGTTCGTTCGTATCCGGCACGGCGAAATCCTGAAAGTAGGCGTAGAATCCCGGACGAGGGTCCTGCGCCAGGATGCCATCGCGGGTCCATTCCTCCAGATGCTTCGCGGCGCGCGTGTAGACGTTGTCGGACGGATTATCCGAGCTGTGGCGTTCCCCCAATATGACGCGAACCAGATTGTATGGACTTGCCGCGAGATACTTGGCCTGCATCGCAGGATTGATCTTGTCGTAAGGCTGGGTAAGCAGATTCGCGGGATCGCCGGCCTTGGACGTGTAGCGATAGGGTTGGAACGGTTTGAGAGTGGCCAATACTCAGGATAACGTCAGTTGCTCGCGGTCCGAAACGCCATGGGCGATGTGATGGAAACCGCACGCGGACTCACGACCGCCTTCGCAATCCACGGAGAAAAGAACTGCGACCGGAAATTCACGATGGTCACGCTCAAGGATTCGTCATCGGGTCGATCGGGCGTCGCCACCTGGTGGCGAACCACGACGTTCTCCGGCCGTAATCCGAGAAACGCTTGCGGGTTTCCGCGAGGCGCCTCCGGTTGATTGTAGAGCACCAGGTTTACGACGGCGTCTTCCCCATTCCAGGGATGCACCACGCCCCATCGCACCGCGGCTCGGACGCGTTCCACCAGAGACTGATGCGCGAACAGAACCTGACCGCAATCGATCACGCCCAGAAGCAGCGTGAAGAAGACGATCAGAACGAGTGTGGCTTCGACCATGCTCTGGCCACGCTGTTGTGGCCGTTTCATGGCTCGGTCTCCGCCGGAGCGAATCGTCCCACAAAGGGATACTCGACGGCCGGCTTTCCGGTAAAGCGGAACATTCCGAAGGCCGCATCCACAGTGTAGTCGGCGATCGAAACGTTCACGAACGCAGGTTTTCCGGATTCGTCCATGACCCATTCGACCTGCACCTGTTCCGGCTTCAGATTCGCAACCTGCGGCACAGCGTTGGGCGCCGGACGCGAATCGCCGTACACCACCATGTTGCGGATCGCGGACTTTCCTTTTTCGAGATCGC
>Ga0209415_10018274_pt1 | contig 11072 bp, 13 predicted proteins | sample PeaSoiSIISIP2007_FD_187696 | JGI IMG/M metagenome (GOLD analysis project Ga0209415, IMG submission 187696) | Peat soil microbial communities from Weissenstadt, Germany - SII-SIP-2007 (SPAdes) (version 2) | ecosystem: Environmental > Terrestrial > Soil > Wetlands > Peat | place: Germany...
TTTCGATCCGATGGAGGTTGGGCGGCGCAAGAACGAGTCCTCACGCCCCCGTTCATCGTCTCGATGAGCCCACCGGGGTATCCCTCGGCATGGTTGCGTCCCCGCAGTGCCCGCTTCCGTTTCGCCCGGCAAGATCATTGTAGCTCCGCAACGACCTGCTGTTTCTCAACATCCGTTTGGCCCATGATTCCGCCAGAACCCAGATCGGGCCAGACCCGAATCGCGGGTGTAATCGCTGTTCTCAGCGGTTGACTTACAGACGTTTCCGGCGGAGCATGAAACAGCTAATTCCCCAAGCTAGGATGCCCGTTCCAAGAACAACTGGAGCAAATACTGCGTTAAAAGGGCCTATCCACATCCATGTTGCGACAGCACCCACAACGAACGCAAACGTTGGGGTTCTCCACGAGGCTCCTCCGTGTAAGTGCATCAGAAGCGTCAGGACAACAATGAAGAACGGGAGAATAACGTTCGGTATGGCAGTGATAACGAGAACGCCTGCGCCGGGCCCTGATTGACCAAAGTGGTTGAGAACTTTCGAAATTGCGAATGCGCCCGCAACCGTGATAGCCAGAGCGCTGGCAGCAGCCCCCAGTGTCGCGAGAGCGAACGCCGGCAGTGCTGGAATCTTACGATAAAGGGCGAGGATTGCGGCCATTGATCGAGACTACTGTACCGCATCCTCAATTAGAAGATAACGCTTGGGAAAAAGGAGCCCTGCCTCCGTTCGCTGGATATATTGGCGGCAGGCTTTGAAATCTCACTTTCGCAACTCCTCGCCCGGCTGTGATCAGCGGGAAGTTCTGTCCCCTAGAGCAAGCCCTTGCCGGTACGGGGTCGTTCCTCCGCTACGCGATTTTGGGCAAGCGTAAAAGTCGCCCGCTGGGCCGTTCCCTTGCCAAACCTCATCTCGGCAGTTATCTGGCTCCATGAACGCCCGTGTGCACGCAAAGAGGCAATCCGTGAATCGTCTACAATCACCCGCGGTCTCACAAGTCGTCTCCCTTTGGCGCGGGCGGTTCCGTAGGCCTGGGCACGGATTCTCTCCTGAATTGTCCAGCGGTAATCATGCCCTTTTGGTTCAGTTGGGAGAGCGCATCCAGGCGCTGCGAAAAAGGAAGGGATGGGCACAGACCGATATTGGCGGTCTATCTGGACACGAACCGACGCGTCTTAGATATTGAACGTGGCAAGCGCGAAGTGGGAATCACCACGCTACGGGTGATCGCAAAAGGGCTGAACACGACGATGTCAAGTCTGCTCAAAATCGGGTAGTGGTGCCGTTTCAAATCCACAGGCTCGTCCGCTTCGTCAGTGGGGGGTATTGGCGTTCGTCTTGGGATTGCTATTCAGCTTATCATCCAGCGAGCCAATTCGACTGATTCGTTGTCCAACCATGATCACAAAGTGGTCTGGAGGGAGTTGGGGGCGGACTCCAAACTCGCATCCAGTAACCACGCCGTGCATTCCAGAACAGAATGCATCGAATAGCGCACCCGCTGCCGTATTGGTTCCGGCTATTGGTTGCTCTCTGGAGAAAATCAGAATATCCCCCACGAGGCTCATTCCCCATCTAACGTCCGGCGGAGCCGATTTCGGAATTCTAGGGTCTTCCGCTTCCGGTATCAGTACAATCTCGGGAACTGACCATCCGGCTCCCTTTAGCGCGTTCTGGATTGAGGTAGAAAACAGATATGCCTCTTTGTCGTTAGGAAAAACCCAAATATCCGCAGTGCCCTTCGGCTTGTCCTTGAGTGCTTTAACAAACTTGTCGTTCAAGGAACGGGGGCTGGCCTTTGTGTCGATCATCCACAATAACCGCTTTAGCGCGACCTCGGCCTTTTCGTCCTCAGCCAATTTCCCCGAGAGTTTGCTGGCTCGGCCTGAGGCGTCATCGGCCTTTTGTTGCGCCTTATCGGAGGCTGATTCTGCTGCACCAGCATTGGTTATTGCCGTTTGGGATTGGGTGAGCGCGGTGTTTGATTTTTGGACTGCGGCTTGGGCTAACGTGTCGGCTGCTTCTGCCGTGTCTCTGAGTTTACCGATAACTTCATCAGATTTGCTGTTCGCCCTACTAACACATATAAGTTCCAAAACTAGCGCAGCGACGAGCACCAGTGTTGAAGTTTTCTCAATGCGGTCTTTGTGTGTTACAACCCAGGGTCTCTTATTGAAACTGGCGATGTATTCTCCGGCGCAAGCGGCGGCTACGAGCGAGCCAAAGACATATTCTGCGTGCTCCCACCACCAGAGTTCCCGCACAAGCGATGAGGCATCCGATGAGGTAAACATCATACTGGCGCACCACAAACGCGAGAACCGGGTTCTCTTCGTGTGTATCGCAGCACTGCTGGCATTATTGGCGCTAAAAGTGTACCAGTTCATGCGAGATGAGTCGATAAAAAAGTGATATAATAGCAAAATACTGCTGTACATTTGCCGTTATTGTGCTATTATAAAGCCTGTAAAGAGGCTAACGGCATGAATCGGCTAAGCACGGCAAAACGGACACAGGTGATTGCGGCATTGGTTGAGGGAAACTCCATTAATGCGACGTGCCGGATGCTGGGGGTTGGCAAGCATACCGTTCTGCGGCTCTTGGAAGATGCCGGATGCGCCTGTGCTGCGTATCACGATGCGATGGTGCGCGGTCTAGAAGTGAAGCGCGTCCAGTGCGATGAAATCTGGGCCTTTGTACTCGGGAAGGATAAGAACCTGACGCTAGAGCAGGTAAAGGCTGGATTCGGCAGCGTGTGGACGTGGACGGCGATTGATGCCGAGTCCAAACTAATCATCTCCTACATGGTTGGGGACCGTGGAGCACAGACGGCGCAAGCCTTTATGCGCGATGTTGCTTCTCGCATCAGCAACCGGATTCAGTTAACCACTGACGGCCATCGCGTGTACGCTGAGGCGGTCGAAGATGTGTTCGGCTCTGAGATTGACTATGCGATGCTGGTAAAACTGTACGGCGCATCTGGCGAGAATCCAGAGTCCCGCTACAGTCCTGCAAGCTGCATCGGATGCCGTACCGGGGTGTTGAGCGGCGACCCGGACCCGAAGCACATCTCTACTAGCTACGTCGAACGTCAGAATCTCTCAATGCGAATGGGGATGCGCCGTTTCACGCGCCTAACCAACGGACACAGCAAGAAAGTTGAGAATCACGGCCATCAGGTCGCGCTGTACTTCATGCACTACAACTTCTGCCGCGTTCACTCTACGCTCCGCGTCACTCCGGCGATGGAAGCCAGATTGACCGATCATGTTTGGACGCTGGAAGAACTGTGCGCCTTGCTTCCCGAAAAGAAGCCGAACGCACGGGCCGACAAAGAAATGGTGCTCACGGCACTAAGCAGAATGAACTAAGGGGATTTATGGCAAAGGCAAACCACGTAGAGATTCCGTACCTGGACCCGACCGTGCAACACGTCGGCATCAGCCGTTTACGGGCGCTAAACGTCACGCAGCTTCGGGAGCTTGATAAGACGCTAGTGATTCAGGATAACGATAAACCGCTGGCGGTGCTCTTGAAGTATGAGCACTTCATAGCTATGCAGGAACGGTTGAGCGAAAATGAATAGCCTACTTGCCTTTGGTGGCCTCACGGACGACTCGCAGAGCGTTCTGGCTGGCATCCAGAGGCTTGCATTCGTGGGCCTCGAACGCGGCGTTAATCTCGGAGTCGGTCCCATGGAACTGCGAATTACAGCGTTCACAGATGGCAAGAGTCGGGCTTCGCTTCACGATTCGGAGTTTGCGTTTCGGCATGAGGACAGTCTAGCGCCGAATGCCTGTGCAAATGAAACGGCACCAGTACCCAAAATCGCGAATTAGCTGCGCTGAAGCGTATGTTTCACCTGGGCCAGAAGGCAACACCGCCCAAGGTGGTACGCTCGCCTCAGTTTCCGCGCCTTGAGGAACGCAACGTCCGAACTGGGTTTCTGACGGACGAGCAATACACGGCGCTCGCGAAGGGATGTGCGAGCGCCGGACTGTGGCTGCGCGCCATGCTGGAGGTGGGGTATACCTATGGCTGGCGGATCGAGGAGTTGAAAAGCATGCGGGTCCGTCAAGTTGACTTGGCTGCTCGTATAATTCGTTTGGAACCGGGAACGACCAAGAATCGAGACGGCAGGGAAGTGACTATGACAGACTCCGTTTACTTCCTGCTCTCCAGTTGCACGCATGGGAAGGGGCCTGATGATTTCGTGTTCACTTGGCAGGACGGTAAGCCCGTGCGTGATTTCCGAGGAACGTGGGCAAACGTTTGCAAAGGCGCTGCGGTTCCCGCCCTACTCTTCCATGATCTGCGGCGGACGGCTGCACGCAACCTGCGAAGGGCGGGAGTGGCAGAAGGTGTAATTATGAAAATTGGGGGATGGCGGACTCGCTCTGTATTTGAGCGGTATGCTATCGTTACGCAGTCGGACGTTGCTGATGCGATTTGCAGACTTCAGAATAGCAAGAACAGTGACACTACGGTGACACCTGAGGCAAAATCGGCAGTCCAGCAGGCTTCCGCACGACTAAATTAGCTCTTTATTTGTATGGACTTCAGGTTTAAGCCGGGATGGCGGAACTGGCAGACGCAGCGGACTCAAAATCCGCCGGTACTTAGTACCTTGGGGGTTCAACTCCCCCTCCCGGCACCATCCTAAACCCCTTGGAATCAATCTCCAGCTGGGGCTAGTTCACCGCACGGGATGCGGGAATGTTGGGGGAAGTCGCTTTATTGTGCCCAATTACGATCCTTTCTACGTCGCCAAGCTGAAAGAAGCGCGGGAAAAGTTTGCCGCCCAAAAACTCGATCTGGCGGAAAAGGAAGCGAAGGCTAAAGCCGATCCAAAAGCATGGGCGATCCCGGCGGTTTATTCCGCAAAATTCATGTGCGATGTACCGAAGGCCGAAGAATGGACCGCCAAATACAACGAATTTCATCGCGACGGGCACTGGCCTGCCCTGGTGCTGGCGGACACCTATGCCGCGTGCGGCCAGCCGGAGAAGGCGAGAGCAATGTATCGAGACGTCGTCGCCAGGTACGAGAAATGGGTAAACACAGACTTAACCACCGGAGAGGCCATGCAGGTGTCGGACCAGCAAATGGCCTATCTCGACCTGCAGCTCGAATTGAATCGTTTGCGCGTTATCCGAGGCACACTCTATGCGCGGGACAAGGAATGGTGGCGAGTGAAGGTTGAGTGTGAAGCCGCCGAACGTGGATCTCCGACGCCGGGAATCTACGCGCAGCACGCGAACGCTCTGATTCAGGGCGCTTTCCCAGGGTACGAAGTGGAACTGCAGATGGTCCTCGAAAAAGCGCTGAAGCTCGACCCGAAATTCCTCGACGAACACCCCGAGTACCGCTCGCAGTATAAGGAGCCCGCCAAACAATGAAGAATGGCGGGGCTTCCGTCGTGTGCTGGGCGCTTGCGTGCGCAGCTCTGTCGGCAGTGACATCGTCGGCACAAGTCCTCATGCCGAAATCCGGAGCCCTGGTCGCGATCGACTCGGGGCAAACGCTTTGGATCGCGCCGGTCAACGGCAAGATGCAAGTCATTGCTCTTGATGATTATGTTATCCCGAGAAAGGACGGATTCTGGCGCGTGCTGTTGCCATCGAGGTCGATGCCCCCGGACGTGTTTGCCGTTCCACTTGCGAAAAGCAAAGATGCGATCGCTGCAGAGCAGAAAGCATCGCCTCAAAAGAAGGAAGGTCAGACGGAGGGACAAGATCAACCGGATCAGGAGGCACAGCCAGATCTCAACGAAGTGCATCGCCAGGAAGTGAAGTTCCTGGGTCCGATTTACATTTCCGTCTACACCGAGACTGAACAAACCGAGGCATACAGCCTGTTGCAGACCACCGAACGGACTGGCGAAAGCATGCTGGTGTTTTCCGATTCACATTTGTCGATTCCTGAAGACGTCAGGATGAAAGACGTGAAGCCCTGCATCGACCCAGAGAATCAGGACGCTAACTATCAGGAGTACGCCTCCGACAACGAGAGTCTCGGCATCGTGCGGGCACGCGGAAAATGGCGCTACGACGGTGCGATCTCGCTGCGGGGATACAGTACAAACTGCGCCGTTTCACTAGTGCCGCCCAAGAGCATCGTTGCGCCAACCGAATTGTTCCCGCGCTGGAAAGACATCAAAGACGTGTATCCTGATGCCGACGACGCCTTCTCGTCGCCAAATCACGATGTCCTGCTCGTGTTCTACCAGAACCGGCTCATGGTCGCGCCAGTAAGACAGGGAAAAGTCGGGAAACCGCTCCTGCGTCTGGAAGTGAACGGGAAACCGGTGATGGCGGAGTGGGCTTTGGGAAGGTACGTGGACGCCTGGACGAAACAACTGGCGCCGTATTTTGGCACGTATACGCCGAAAGCGAAGCCCGCTGAATAGTGCCATTGCCGCTTGGTGCCTACCGCGCTCCCTCGGGTCAACTGCTCAACCCGAAAAATGAAGTTCGAAGAGGGAGTGACTGGCTTTCCCATGGCTCGTGTCCTGCAGCACAAAGCAGCAGATGCCGATAGCTTCACGAGGCGGTACAACATCAACCGGCTGGTTTGTTACGAGACATTCCAATGTGTAAACAACGCCCTGGCACGCGAAACAGAAATCAAGAAGTGGCGACGGGAAAAAATCGCACTAATTGTCGCAACAAACGCTACCTGGGAAGACCTGGCCGCGGATTGGGGGAAGCGTTGCATGGCCGGAAAAGCAGATTCCTCCCTTCGGGAGGAATGACAAGGGCTAATAAAGGGCCAGCTTCCATTCGAGATAGAGTATTGTGGGAGGATCGGTCGACTGAATGCTGTGCTGAATGCTGAATGCTCGAACGAAACCAAGCCGCCGACATCTTCACTCGTATCAAGAAGCATTCCTCTGCCGATGAAGTCGAAGTCCTGTTCTATGGTGGGAAGAGCGCGCTCACCCGTTTCGCCAATAACATCATTCATCAGAATGTCGCCGAAGAGAACTATGGTGTGTCGGTGCGGACCGTGTTCGGAGGACGCACGGCCCGAGCCACTACCAACAAGCTCGACGATAACAGCCTGAAGCGAGTGGTTCTGGCGTCGGAAAGCCTGGCCAAGGTTCAGCATCCCGATCCTGATTTGCTCCCGATGCCGGATGCGAGTGCCCCTCTTGCGGGCAACGCTATGCCGTCACGTCATTTCGCCGAATCGGCGGCCATCACACCCGAGCAGCGCGCGGAAACGGTGAAGAAGATTGTTGCGATCGCCACGAAGCACAGGCTCACTACGGCGGGCATTTTCGCAAACTCAGAATCTATTGAAGGAATCTTCAACTCGCGCGGCTTGACGGACTGGCATGCGCAAACGTCGTCTGAAATCTCGGTCACGATGCTGGCGGCGGATTCCTCGGGATGGCAAAAAGCCAATTCGCCGAACGTCGCCAATCTCGACGCGGTGGGGCTGGCGGAGATAGCAGCCCGCAAGGCAATTGAATCAGCCAGTCCGCGGGAAATTCCACCCGGCAGGTACACGGTCATTCTGGAACCGCCGGCCGTGCTCGATATCGTCGGCTTCATGTTCTTCGATTTTGGCGGGCTCGCCATTCTCGACCAGAGATCGTTCCTGAACAATCGCATTGGCGGGCAGTTGTTTGGCCACAACATTGACATCTGGGACGACGTGGCTCATCCCCTGCAATCGGGTACTCCCTTCGACGGCGAGGGCGTGCGCCGACAGAGAGTGCAACTAGTGGAGAACGGCGTGGTCAAGCGGCTGGTGTATGCGCGGGCGAGCGCAGAGAAGATGAAGCACTCGGCGCACAGAGACCAAGTCGGACTCATCGAGCCCACCGGGCACGGGTTTCCGCTTCCCAACGAAATCGGGGAAGCGCCCATGAACATTGTGTTTGGCGCGACGCCAGAGCCGCAAACGGTGGACCAGATGATCGCTTCGACCGAACACGGCGTGCTGGTGACCCGGCTGTGGTACATCCGCGAAGTCGATCCTTACGAAAAAATTCTCACCGGCATGACCCGCGACGGCACTTTCTCCGTGGAGCGGGGCAAGATTCGTCACGGGGTACGCAATTTCCGCTTCAACCAGAGCCTGATCCCCATGCTGTCCAACGTAGAGGCTATGGGAACGCTGGTTCGCGCCAGCGGCGAAGAATCGTTCGATATGGTCGTGCCCGCGATGAAGGTGCGGGAGTTTAATTTCACGGAAGTGACGAAATTCTGAAAGCAGCAGTTAGCAATCAGCATTCAGCACTCAGCCTGCAAGGCGCTCCGCCTCCACCTTGCGGACCAACGATGCTAGCATTCGCTTCACTTCAACCACACCATGATTCAGGTTCTGGTAATCCAGATCGCTCAGCAATGCAAGATCCCGTGCGAGTAGAAAGTGATACTCAAGCTCACTTGCCGACCCGCAAGCGATATTCAAAAATCGTTGAAACTCGCCGTTGCCTCGTTTTCCGCAACCTTCCGCGATGTTGGCGGCAATCGACGCAGCGCACCTGCGGATCTGGATCGTCAGTCCATATGTCTCTGCCTTGGGAAATGCGTGGGTTGCGCGGTAAGAAGCCAGTGTCAACGAATGCGCCTTCTGCCACACCTGCAGGTCTCGAAAATCTTTCATTTCCGGTAACCCTCGTGACTGCTGAATGCTGAGTGCTGAATGCTGAATGCTAACCGTTCGGCAGCCAAGTGCTCTGTGACCGATGAACACCGTCCCACAAGCATCCCAAATCTCCCCGCAAGTTCATGACCCACAAGAATTTAACCCCTAACAGTTCCATGACTTCGGTAACTTTGCACGCTTGATTCCGGGGTGTAATCTGCGGGCGTGATGTCCAACACGGGCCCTTCTACCAAGAACGAGAATTCGGGTACGCAGGCGGAGAAAGAAACCGCGCCCGCTGCGGCTCACGACCCAGTCCCGGGCGGAACGGCTGAGGCGAAAAGCGGCCGCAAGCGCTATCCGGAAATGCAGAGTGCGCCGCGCTTCCCTATCAAGTTGCCGATTTCGGTAAAGTCGGACTCCGGCGAAAGCCGGACCGAAACCCAGAACATTTCCGCCAACGGCGTTCTGTTTCAGATGGTGGACGCTGAAATGCCGGTGGGTTCAATGGTAGACTTCACCATCTCGCTGCCGGCCGATGTGGTGGGCGCGGAGGCCGATGTGCGGCTGGATTGCCGGGGGCGCGTGGTGCGCAGTTTTGAAGATAGTGGCCGCCGCGGTGTGGGCGTGGTCATTGATGAGTATCGTTTCGATCGCCGCTGAGCGGCGAGGAACCTAATGTCGAGTACTCCAGTTCGAGCGGAAGAAAATCTCGGGCAGCCGCACGAGGGTGAGGCCAACGGTCAATTCATCCGCGTAATCGTGGCCGACACCCAGGCCATCTTTCGCGCCGGACTGCGTAAGATTTTTGCCCTGGAAGATGACGTCCGGGTCGTAGGGCAAGCCGAATCTTTGGCACAAACCCTGTCCGCCGCCAAGAAGTTTTCTGCTGACATTCTGCTTTTTGAAGCGGCGTTGGCGTCGAATCCGGTGGAAGCCGTTTCCGATCTGCTGCGGCAGAACCCAACCCTTCGGGTAGTGGTGGTGACCGCGGAGCCCGAAGAAGAACTCACCCTGGAACTGTTTCGCCGTGGCGCTCATGCCATTGTGTCACGGGAGGTTGAACCGGAACTGCTGGTGGATTGCCTGCGCAAAGTAGCCAAGGGCGAGGCCTGGCTGGACAGCCGCGGAATTCACTGGGTGCTGGAGGCTTATCGCACTCAGGGCTCGCGCCCCGGATCATCTCGTCCGAAGGTGCAGTTGACACCGAAAGAATCGCTCATCGTTTCCTGCGTGACCCAGGGCATGAAGAATAAGGAGATTGCGGTCCGTGTGGGCACCACCGAGCAGGTAGTAAAGAACTATTTACGCAAAGTGTATGACAAGCTGGGCGTCGCCGACCGCCTGGAATTGGCCCTCTTTTGCCTCAACAACCGGGTGCTCGAAACTCCTGCCAGGCCACCCGCCGCTGCCCCAGTTTCGCCCACCAATGGCGCCGCGGCCGCCGCGGCTGTGCCGGTTACTCCGGAGAGCCCTGAAAAAATCTCCTAGGCAGAAGCAAGTCAGCATTCAGCACTCAGCAATTGTCCCCACCCAGAAGACCTCGTTCTTGCAAGCATCCTACCGCTCTTTCGACGCGAAGATTCTGCCTTCAGTGTTATAGTTTCCTATTAGCATCCAGCCTGTTTGAATCGGGTAGTTGTCCGAAGCCGCAGCGCTGAGTGCTAAGTGCTGAATGCTCATTGCTGACTGCTATTTGCGAGGCGAATTGTGAAAGGTGATCCAAAAGTAATTGCAGTGCTCAACCAGGTGCTGAAGGCGGAATTGACCGCCATCAACCAATATTTTCTGCATGCCGAAATGTGTGAAAACTGGGGCTATGAAAAGCTGGCCAAGCATACGCGGGCGGAGTCCATCGAAGAGATGCAGCATGCCGAGAAGCTGATGGAACACATCCTCTATCTCGACGGCACGCCTAACATCAGCGACTACTTCAAGATCAACATCGGACCCAACGTGAAGGCCCAAATCCAGAACGATCTGCAGGTGGAGTACGATGCCGTCAAGCGCCTGAATGATGGCATTGAGACTTGCGTCAAGGCGGGAGACAACGGCTCCCGTGAGATCCTCGAAGGCATCCTGCGCGACGAGGAAGAGCACGTCGATTGGCTTGAGGCCCAACTCCACTCCATCAGCGAGATGGGCATCGAAAATTATCTGGCGCAGCAGTTGTATGAAGAAAAGAGTAGCTAGTACCGAGTAGCCGGCAGCTAGTGATCAGGGTCAGCAGTCGTCAGTCCGGAGTGAGGCACCTGGCGACGAGCTGCCACTGCCTAGAGTTCCTGGCCTTGCGGTTTCCGCCTGGCGGGCCATAGAATCGAACAGGCATTGATCGCGGTGCTGCAACCACCGCCGTTGATCTGCAGCAGCTTCCCACAACTTGTGTCCTGCCGCAACGCGGGAGAGATGGCCGAGTGGCTGAAGGCGCACGCTTGGAAAGCGTGTTTACTCGAAAGGGTAACGTGGGTTCGAA
>Ga0209415_10018276_pt1 | contig 11070 bp, 5 predicted proteins | sample PeaSoiSIISIP2007_FD_187696 | JGI IMG/M metagenome (GOLD analysis project Ga0209415, IMG submission 187696) | Peat soil microbial communities from Weissenstadt, Germany - SII-SIP-2007 (SPAdes) (version 2) | ecosystem: Environmental > Terrestrial > Soil > Wetlands > Peat | place: Germany...
GCCGCATAGGAGCGCGGACATTCTTGTCCGCTTCGGGCGACCTACCACGTTCGGCGGACAAGAATGTCCGCGCTCCTGCGTGCGACCCGAATAGTTACCGAAACTTAGGGCCCGTGCAACAATTAGCTCGGCTTCCTTGCTGGAGGCCGGAGCCAAAGCGTCCCGATTCCGAATCGGAACGCTCTATGCTTCCCATTTTCTACACCGTCATTGTATCTGGACCGCGCGATAGAATCGAGCGGTGTTGGTGGCCGCTCCGCTATCCTGCACGTTAACCGAGCTCTGAAAATTCGTGTAAGTTGCCACAGGCGCCCAGGTCTTGAAATCCGTTGTGGCCTCCACACGATAAACGCCGGGCGCGATCGTTTGGAGGTTGAGGCTGAATCCTTGGGACGTGAGTCCGATCGCCTGAAGCTGCGGGGGTGGGGATTGCGCAACTTGGATCACGGCTGGGACCGCCTCAAATTGCACCCAAGCGGTGTTTATCTCGTCGTAGGCCAGGGCGATTGTGTTGGAAAAAGCCAGGCTCTGGGACGGGAGCATCAAGGCGCTTTCAAGAAGGCTCGACTCGCCTGGCGCAAGATTGAGATCCCACGCGAGTTGATTGGCGCCCATGGTCCCACCGCCGGCGTCTATCGCCACCGTTCCGGGGGGCAGGCCTTGCCGCAGGTCGAGCAGCATGAGGCTCGCGGTCGGGTTCCGCACGGAGATGGCCAGGAGACATGAGACGGAGTTGCCGTACTCGACAATCGTGGAGCTCACCGGGACGTCCTCGAGCAGGTCCTGCGGGACCTGGCTGTGGTCGATGGCCTGCCCGTTTGTGTCCACCAACGTTGTTCCAAACTGGCCCGGGACCATCGCCTCCAAATAGACCCCGCCGGCAGTTACTGCCAGCAGCGTGTACATAATTGCCCCCTTCGGTATCTCGAGGAAGTCAATCTCGACGGTCTGCTGGCCTGCCGCGTCCAATTGGACGGGATTTGCGCTGGAGAGCACGTTCAGGGCGTAGTCCCGATCAAAGAGACCGCCCGTATAAAGCGGCAGCAGTTGCTCCGTGGTATAAGTCTTGGGGTAGAGCGCCTCGACGAAGTAGCTCGCGGGAACGGTTCCGGTGTTTTGAATCGTCACCTTCGCGTAAGGCTTAGTGGTGGCCCAGACGGGAGAGAACCCGAATCCTGAGAGCCAGCCCTGGGCGATGGGCTGAACCGACATTTGCCCCCGGGGCACGGCAGGCGCGCGGTTCTGGATTACGTCTTCGAGCCCGTTTTCCGCGTTCGTCGCCATCAGCCCGGCGCTAATCGTCGCCAGGCCTGCGACACCCACACTGGTTGCCCGCATCTGGGCATCCATGGAGACGCCGGCCAGGATCGTGGCCTGATCCAGGGCCTCGCGGCTCATGGTCGAGTCAATACTGACCATGGCCCCCAGGACGCCGCTGGCCCCGCCGCCCGTCGCCAAATCCAGCGCCGCTTGGGCGGCCGTCACCCCGATGTCAAACGAGATGTCGGCCGCTGTCCAGCTCCAACTGCTCTCATCGGCCTGCTTGATCTGATCGAACGTCACCGGGAGGCTCGCCCTGGCCGAGTAGTCATCCGAGATGGCGGAATTGCCAACAAACCGGGCCTGAAGTGCCTGCGCCAATTGGGCGGCCTGGTCCGCGCCAAGTGAGGCGCACGCCGCGATGGCCGCTTGCCTCAGTTGCTCGATTTCCGCCTTCTTTTGCGCGACAAAGCCCTTGATGCCGGGCGCAAAGATTATCGCGTAAGTTTGAGAACTGCCGACAAGCTGGCCGGCCACCCACTTCGCCAGACGCTCGGCCACGTCCCCGACGGCGTCGCCCACCAACTCGTCAGCCGCGTCGCTCGCAAATGTTTTTCCAACCCACCCCGCCAGCTCGCCCGCAGTGGTGCCCGCGTTAATGAGCGCGAAGGCCGCGCTGATGACACTCTCGGTTTCCGCCTCGTTCATGTCCGTCTGGAAATCGTCGGCGGCCGCCGCCGCTTCGTGCGCTTGCGAGGAAATCTGATCCAGCAACGCCGAGGTTTGTTGCGCCAGCTTGTTGACGGCGTCCTGTAGTTGCGGGCTGGCGACCTGGACGGTTTCTGTGCTGGTGGCCTGATTGCCATGGGCGTCTGTCACCGTCAGCGTCACTGTAACCGGGCCGGCTTGGGCGAAGGTCTCGCTCACCGAGGAACTCGCCGCGGTCGCGCCGGCGCCGAAATTCCACTGGTAGCTCAACCCGGACTGACTGGCTGCCTGCGCGGCAAACTGAACGGGACTGCCAGCCAGCGCGATGGTTGGGCTCCGGTCGAACAGGGCCGAGACCAGGGCCGCCGGATCGATCGTGAAATCGGGCGAGGCGCCGTTGCCGAACGGGAGCCAGCCGCTCGTCTGCCCGTTTCCGTCCACGGTCCTGGCCCGCCAGTGGTACGCCTGGCTGGAGAGACCGCTCACCGTTGCAGTCGCCTGATCCCCGCCCGCGACGAAGCCGCTCTGGTGAGTAGGGGCGGAAAAGGCTGCGCCGATGGGCCGCACCTCGAATTGAACGCTGAATTGTTGCGAGCTGGGTCCAGGCGCGGACGCCGCCAGCACGACAGAATTGCCGTTGAGGCTCCCGCCGGACGGGATTGGGGTGATCCCGTCGGGCTTCAACTGCCGTGGGAATGTGGGGGCTGAAGGGCCGGCTCCGGGCGGCGCTAAGACGAGATAATCGCTTGCCGCCCAGCCGGTCTGGCCACCGAACTGCGCGTCGAACCACAGGTACCCATCAGCCGGTTGGCGGTCGCCGAGCAGCGTGACCTCGGAGCCTTCCGGCATGACCAACAGCACGGCAGCAGAAAGGCTCGGCGCGGCGCGCAGCCTGAGGCCGAGGCCGCCGGTGCCCGAAACCCACGCAGGCTGGCTCCCGGCCGGCGCCGAAGAAGTCCTAAACGTCACGTCGTTTCCCAGGGTGGTGCCGGAGTCATTCGATGCATCGAGCCGGCAATGGTAGGTTGTTCCCGGTGTCAGCATGGTTAGGCTGTACCGGAGCGTTTGGGGATTCCCGCCCAACCGAGCTGGAGCTGTCGCGCTTCCGTAAGTAAGGCCTGTCCCGTACTCAAAGTAGGCCGTTACGCCCGGCCCGTTTGGCGTCACGGAGCCGCTCAACGTGGAGGCGGTGGCTGTTACCGAAGTGGGCGTCAAAGTCTCGACGATGGGCGATGCCGGGTTTTGACCGGACACGGCAACAATCGCCAGGCTATGAGCCCCCCCCGCCGCCACGGCCACGACCCCACTCAGCCCGGCGGGCACTGCGCTCTGGCCGTATGAGTTGTCGCCCCAGGCGACGATCGTGCCGTCGCCTCTGAGCGCAAGACTGTGCTCCTCTCCCGCCGCCACGGCCACGACCCCGCCCAGCCCGGCTGGCACTGTGCTCTGGCCGTGGGAGTTGTCGCCCCAGGCGACTACCGTGCCGTCGCTCTTGAGCGCCAAGCTGTGGCTCCCTCCAGCCGCGATGGCCGCGACGCCACTGAGCCCGGCTGGCACCGTGCTCTGGCCGGCGTTGTTGAGCCCCCAAGCGGCAACCGTGCCGTCGCTCTTGAGTGCCACACTGTGATACTCTCCCGCCGCCACGGCCACGGCACCACTCAGCCCGGCTGGCACTGTGCTCTGGCCGTACCAGTTCAGCCCCCAGGCAACGACCGTGCCGTCGCTCTTGAGCGCCACACAGTACTGAAATCCCGCCGCCACGGCCACGACCCCGCTCAGCCCGGGTGGCACTGCGTCCCAACCTGACACGTTGTCGCCCAAGAGGAGGACCGTCCCGTCGCTTTTGAGTGCCAGACTGTGGTAATATCCCGCCGCCACAGCCACGACGCCGCTCAGCCCGGGTGGCACGGTGCTCTCGCCGTAGTAGTCGTCCCCCCAGGCGACGACCGTGCCGTCGCCCTTGAGCGCCAAGGTGTCATACCTTCCCGTCGCGATGGCCACGGCTCCGGTCAGCCCGGGCGGCACTGTGTTCTGGCAGTACTGGTTCCGGCCCCAGGCGGCGGCCGTGCCGTCGCTCTTGAGCGCCAAGCTGTGACTCCCTCCCGCCGCGATGGCCGCGACGGCACTGAGCTCGGCTGGTACCGTGCTCTCGCCCGCGGAGTTGTCGCCCCAAGCGACGACCGTGCCGTCGCTCTTGAGCGCCAAGCTGTGGTACCCTCCTGCCGCCGCAGCCACGACGCCGCTTAGCCCGCTTGGCACTGCCCTCTGGCCGGAGTCGTTGGCGCCCCAGGCGACTACCGTGCCGTCCCTCTTCAGGGCCAGACTGTGTCTCTCTCCCGCCGCCACGGCCGCGACCCCGCGCAATCCGGCTGGCACCGTGCTCTGGCCAAACCTGTTGTCGCCCCAGGCGACTACCGTGCCGTCGCTCTTGAGCGCCAAGCTGTGGTACCCTCCCACCGCCACGGCCAGGAGCCCACTCAGCCCGGCTGGCACCGCGCTCTGGCCGTAGGAGTTGTCGCCCCAAGCCACCACGCTGCCGTCGCTCTTGAGCGCCAGGCTGTGGGACCCTCCCGCCGCTACGGCCACGACCCCGCTCACTCCGGCGGGGACAGTGGCCGGGACCCAGGCTGAACCATTCCAGACCTCTCCCCACGCTGCGACCGTGCCGTCGCTCCTGAGCGCCAAGCTGTGCTCCTCCCCAGCCGCCACACGAACGACCCCGCTCAACCCGGCTGGCACGGTGCATTGGCCATCTGCGTTGTTGCCCCAGGCGACGACCGTGCCATCACCCTTGAGCGTCAGGCTGTGGCTTCCTCCCGCCGCGATCTCTGTAAATCGCGTTCCCGGCGCGACATAGGGCATCACTTGGTCTCCCCAACCCACCACCACGCCGGGTGTCTGGTTCCGCGTCTGAGACAGCCCGTTCGTACCGGCCGCCAGGATTACGCTGCACAGGAATGCACACGTCATCCTCGCGCCCCGGCAGGCGGTTCGGTTGGTCGGGCGTGTGAATTCACGGGCGGACGCGGCGCACCGAGCAACGAATTGGCTGTTCATATACCTGCTCCTGAGATTTGTTTTTGATCATTGCTCACTCGAAATAGCACCCCCCCGCCGCCCCCCGAGCGCGCGCGTCCGGGGCGCGGACATTCCTGTCCGCCGGTTGGTTCGCAGGGCGGCGAGCCGCGGCGCGTGGGGGCGGACAGGAATGTCCGCGCCCCGATGGGGTGGCTCGTGGGCGAGGGCGTCATGGGGCGGCTCCGTCTGCTTGTTTTGTGGCGGGGAGGGGGACCCCGGCGCTCGAGTAATGCTGCGGCACGCCTTTGGGTGGGGAGGCGAAGACGTGCTCCACGCCCGGCGGATAAGCTGGCATGCGCTCGGATACGCCCCCCGGCGGACAGGAATGTCCGCGCTCCGGTTCGGGCGGACAGGAATGTCCGCGCCCCGGTCCGCGCTCCGGCTCCCAGACGAGTTGGGCGCCGCGGTAGCGATCAGGGCCGGTCCAGCGCCATTGTGGGTTGGCGCTGCCGAAGGGCCATTCGGCGGCGGCGCGAGCCAGCCCCGCTTTGAGCGGATTGGACTCGAGGTACCTCAGCGCGCTGCGGAAATGGGCCTCATCGCGGACATAGCGGTCCCAGTAGTCTTGCTGCCACACAGTCCCCCGCTGGCCCTGCAGGCGGTTGATGGCGTTGGCGCTGGCGCCTTTCCAGGCCTTCAGCAGCTCACCCATGGGGATCGTCCAAAGCTCGACCAGGACATGCAGATGGTTGGGCATCACGATCCAGGCCGCCAGCCGGTAGCGGATGCCATCAAAGCGCTGCAGGACCGACTCGACCGATTTAGCCGCGGCCGGCTCTCTCAAGACGCACGAGCCGCAGCCCAGGTCGAGGTAGGCCTCGAGTTTGGCGCGTCTGAGCCGTTCGTCCTGAATGCGAGTCAGGGGTTCCCACTCGGCGCGCCTGGAGGCCGGCAGGGAGTCCGCGAGGCGGAAGGTGATCATCTGGAGCGCGCCCGGAATGTCGCAGTGCGGCAAGTAGCCGCGGGTGTGCCAGCCTCGGAAGCCAAGCTGGCGGCGCACCTCGGCCTCGGCCGGGGCTAGCGGCCCTTCGCTGGCGCGCTTGCGCTCAACGGTGCGATAAACGTTTCCGCTCATGGAGGAGGCAACGGGCAGGGGGCGCGGACATTCCTGTCCGCCGGTTGGTTCGCAGGGCGGCGAGACGCGGGGCGTGGGGGCGGACAGGAATGTCCGCGCTCCGGAAAAATGCGAGATGCGCGCAAGGGAAGCCGGAACGGCCTTTCCGAGCTTCGATTCATCAACAGGGCGTTCTGTTGCCGCAGGCCCATGGTTCTGGTTTATCGAAGCCTTTTGCTTCGCGGATTTGCGAGAGGATTTGGCTTCGATTTTGGCATCATGACCACATCTGCCCTGGATGCAAGCAGAAAAGTCAGCAATTCTCGTTTCGGGGTAACTGTTTAGCTCGCCGTGAGACGCGGCGCCGCATAGGAGCGCGGACATTCCTGTCCGCTTCGGGCGATCTACCACGTTCGGCGGACAAGAATGTCCGCGCTCCTACGCGCGAATAGTTACCCTCGTTTTGGGGCCCTGCCGCATGAATGCGGCGTTCCGGCCGGGTTCGGAACGTCGCATTCATGCGGCAGCGAGGCGCCGAAGCGAGAGTAACCTTGATTGTGAGAGTGAATCAGAATGAGAGGTATTTGAGGACCTGCACCTCTTTTTTGAAGACCAGGCGGATGCGGTTCCGGTCAAACTGGACATCGAGGGGGGCGCGCTCCTGCGAGTGTTCCCAGAGGGGGGCGCCGGTGCGGGGGCTGAGCCGGGTTATCCGCAAGGATGGGGGAGTTTCGAAGCCGGTTTGGACGGGGGGCGGTCCGTCTTCATCGGGTTCCTCGGGCATATAGGACTGGACGGTATAGAGGAACTTGCCGGAGACATAGCTGAGCAGGCCGTCGGGGTGCTGGGTCCAGAGGGTTTTGCCGGTCCGGGAATCGATCTTGAACACGACCGGGCGGGCCTTTTGGGAAATGTCGATTTGACGGGAGTACTTGATTGAGTCGAGGCCGGCGGTCGTGGAACTGACGTAAATGTTGTCCTGGTCATCGAAGAACAAGCCGGCGATGCCGACCGAGGGCAGGCCCCAGCGCCGGGTGCCTGAGGCCAGGTCGAAGGCGACCAACTCGCCTTGGTCAAAGACGTAAAGCCCTCCGTTGTGTTCGACGCACGGGCCCTGGCCATAGCGCCCATTTTCGCCTTCGCCGGCGCCGAGGTTGGGGCTGACGTTATAGCTGAGTGTGCTTTGCCAGAGCTGGCTATTGGCCTTGTCGAGCACGACCATCATCTTGTTCGCCGTCACCACGTTCACCGTGCGGAGGCAGAAAAGCGACGGTGGCCCGACGACCTCCGCGCTCCAGCCTTCTTTACTGCCCGGGGGCTGCAGTTTGACGACGTAGCGGCTCTGGTCCTCCTGGACAACGTCCCCTCCGCGCTCGCGCTGCATGTCGTTGAGGATTTCGTTGGCGGCGTCGGCGGTCCGATTGAGGCTGAGGGTGCCGTTGAGGGCGGATTTGGCGGGTGGGGCTTTCATGGTGCTGCGGGCGACGATGCGGCGTTCGAGCAGGCGCACGGAGAATTGGAGGAAGCCGTCCTGGGTGGGGATGAGCGAGAGGGTCTCGGCGGGGGTAGCGGGGCTGTCGGCCGGCACGGAGCGCGGGGAGGAGTCGCGCATCTCCGCCAGGGCGCGTTCCTGGGAGCGGCTGCTGGCGAGGACGGCGGTCAGGGCGATCCTGGCCGGGTAGGACAGGTGTTGGGCCTGGCGGGCGACTTTGGCCGGGTCCATGGGTTTGCCGGAGTCTTTTCCCGGCAGGCCGACGGGCAGGCCGGCGAAGGCGCCGGCGCGGCGGCCCGGAGGCTGGGCAGCGGCGAGGGCGTTGGTGACGGCCCTGCCATCCAGCGTTTCGGTGCGCGAGTCGCAGTTGGCCAGGTTGATGCGGGTCATGCACGGTTCTCCGCCGTGGGCGGCTGCCACGAGCAACAATTCGTCGCCGCGCGCGAGAACCCCGCCCGCGCCGGGCGGGAGGGCAACCTCCTTGTCCGGTTTGCCGGTCTCCCAGTCGTAGTGGACCAGGCTGACGGGGGAGATGACCCAGATATTGCGGCCGTAAACGCGGAGGTCCAGGGCGGCGGCGGCCATTCTTTCCAGGCGGAGCTTGAGCCGGTCGGGCGAGGGCGTTTTCGGGACGTTGTCGGGGTCGCTCTGGCGGACGCGCTCATTGGCTTGTTCGAGTTCTTTGAATTGAATGGCGGTGGCGGCATCCATTTCCTTTTCATCGAGCAGTTGGCGGGACCAGATTTCCTTGTCCGCCTTGAGGTCGTAGCGCGCGAGCAGGCTGCCATGCAGAAAGACGAGTTGGTCCTCGGCGGCGAAGGCCGACTGCCCGGAATAGGCCGGCTCCGCGAACCGGGTGGAAAAGGCGACCTTGGGGACGGAGCCAAACCACGCATACCAGATCCAGAATCCCAAGGCGGCGGCCATGACCACCGCGCTGATCGTGGCAATCCGCCCCACGTTGCGCCAGAGCCGCGCCTCGACGGCGGACTTAAGGGCGGCGTGGCTGGGGACCTGCCGGCCTTGGGCTTCGGCTTTGGCTTTGCAAAGGGGGCCGCAGACGTAGCCGAACAATTCCATGCACTTGGGACAGATGGGCTTCGAGCAGACGGCGCACTTTTCGACGGCGAATTCCGCCGGATGCCTGGGACAACGGCGGGGTTGGGTTTCCAGGGGCGGCGCAGTGTCCGGCGGGGTGGTTTGGGGAGGAACCTGCAGGCGCGGGGCGCGGGGCGCCGGGGACGCGGGCAGGATGCCCGCGCCACTGGCCTGGCCCAACTGCTGGCGGACCAGACTGGTGACGAGGGCGGAGGAGTCGGCGCCGCACGCCGGGCAGACGAATTGGAGCGGGTTCTGCGCCATCTCGGGCGTGATCTCGAATTCGTACTTCGCTCCGCATCCGCATTGAATCTTCATTTACATCGGCTCCTAAGGATTGAGCAAGACCACTCCCTGCGTGAAAACGAGCGAACCGGGCGCGCGGGGGGCAGACCAATCGGCACGGCCGTCGGTGAAGAGGAGGTTTCCCCCGGTCTTGCCATGGTTATTGCCCGGGGCCCGGCCGGTTTCAGAGAACAGCATCTGGCCGGCGCTCTTGGGGAGGGTGTCCACTTGCCAATCGGTCAACAAGACCTCCGGCGCGCCGGCATCGAGGCGTCCCATGTAGTAGGCGTAGCTGATTCTGCGTTTCCGGAACGATTCGCCGGCCGGCAGGGGGCGGTCTTTGCTGGTTGGGCAGACAAACACCGAGGTGTCAATGGTGTACTGCGGCACCAGCACGTCGAGCGCCTCGGCGGACGTCTGCGCGCCGGTCACGACCGGGAATTTCCCGGACTGTTGATCGGCGTAGATTTTCAAGGCCATGTAGATTCCCTGGAGGTTCTGCTGGCAGGCGGTTCGTTGGCGGTGTTCACGGCTTTCGCCGCCCGAGCCCCAGTACAGGACGAACAAGATGAGAATGAGCGCCGCCACGAGGAGCAGTTCAATGAGCACGAAGCCGGTTGGGGAGCGCGCCCGGGCGCACCCTGGCTGGCCGGAAAAATCCGCCGAGCCACGCGCGCTTTCTCGCCCCCGCTTCATACTGCTGCTATACCTTAACCCGGTCTGCCTGGCAATGCGGAAAGTCCACAGTCCACAGTCCACAGACCATGGGGCCACAGACCACAGAACCTGCCGGCGCTCGATCCCTACTTCGCGGGCGAGAAATCGGTCGGGGCCATCAGCAACGACTTCACGCCGTCCTGGACCGTCAGCGAGCCGTTGACCTCTGAGTCGGCCTTGGCCTTAATCCACTCGGGGTCGGCGCGGAAGGCCTTGAAGGACTCGGCGCAGGCCTCAGGGCTTTTATGGACCAGGAGGTAGATCAAGGTCTCGCCGGCGCCATCCTTCGCCTCCGTGGGCACGAAATAGCCGAATTGGGTCATGCCATGTTTGGCGAAAAGCGCCGTGGTGTGGTTAGCAAATCGGGCCAGCAGGTCCCCGAGCTTGCCCGGGGCCGCGTGATAGGTGCGCAGCTCATACACCCGCGCGGGGTTCGATGGCTCCGGTGCGACGGGCGGCGAAAAATCGGTCGCGGCTAACAATACCGCCTCGACCTTGGTGACCAGCTTCCCGTCCTTCTCGGACGCCGCGACCACGGCCTTCCACTTCGGGTCGGCGCCAAACTCCCTCCAGGCCTTTTCACGGGCTTCGCGGCTGGGAAAAGCGAGCAGGTAAACCAGTTTGTTCTCCGTGTTGGTCAGCGGCAGCCAGTAGCCGATATTGACCATCCCGTGGCTGGCGAAGATCGCCCTCGTATGGTCCCGAAAGCGTGACTGCAGGGCCTCGAGCTTTCCCGGCGCGGCATAGTACGTGCGGAGTTCGAAGCACCGGGTCTCTTTTTCGGCGGCGACCGTGCTGGTGAGCACCAGGGCGGAGCAAGCAAGCAGCATCAAGCATTTCATGGCGCCATGAAACCGCCATCCCGCGGCATTGCCAATCCTAAAATGGCGGTTCCCTAACCCGGCGCGCGCGCGGTGAAAACTGACCAAGCTCAAGAGGCGAACCACCTGTTATCGGCCGGCTGGCCGCAGACCATAATCGAGAGGGACTGCCCTGGAGGCAAGACCCGAGGAACACTCCCTCGAGCGGGGAGAGTAGGTTCAGGCCGCTTGCTGAGGCCGGCATGATCATCGAAGGCTGGCGAACCCATAGCCACATCGGGATGAGCGGGGGACCAAGCCTGCCAGAACGGCGACTTCTGGATTTTGATGAGCTAAACCCTGCTCATAACTATTAGCTGTCCTTTCTATCTGATGCAAGCTCCGGCCCTGGCCACCTTAACCTGCGTCAGGGCCGATTCAAGAACGGTCGGAGCGTGTTGCCCGGCGCGGAAAACCGTTGAAACGGTTGAAACGGCGGGTGACCGGCAATACACACCGCTGAAGCGGTGTGTTAATGAGAGGAGGCCGTGGTTCTTGAATCGGCCCTGAACCTGCGT
>Ga0209415_10018279_pt1 | contig 11069 bp, 9 predicted proteins | sample PeaSoiSIISIP2007_FD_187696 | JGI IMG/M metagenome (GOLD analysis project Ga0209415, IMG submission 187696) | Peat soil microbial communities from Weissenstadt, Germany - SII-SIP-2007 (SPAdes) (version 2) | ecosystem: Environmental > Terrestrial > Soil > Wetlands > Peat | place: Germany...
CGATCCCTCTGGCCCGATCCCTTTGTCAGATCCCTCTGTCAGGTCACTCTGCCCGATCCCTCTGATCAGGACACTCTGAATATAGAGAGCCGAGCTGCGAGCGTTCTCCAGTCGTCAGCTCATCACGGCGTTGGGCAAGAGGGTGCGCAATCTGACCCAGACCACGCTGCGGCGGTGGCGGAGCGAGGCGGTGGCTCACAGCACGGGTTGGCCGGCCTCCACGCGCGCCCGGAGGATGCGAGCAATCCGCTCACGGTGAAAGGCGGCGTCGCCGAAGGTCACCTGGTCGAGTTGCGAGCGCTTGAGGAACAGGTGGAGATCGTGCTCCCATGTGAAGCCAATACCGCCGTGGACCTGTAGCCCCGACGCCATGACACGACGGGCAGCGTCGGTGCACCAGACCTTGGCCGTCGATGCTGCCGCCGAGGCGTCGGGGTCATCAGCGCTCACCGCCCACGCCGCGTAATACGCAGAGGACCGCATCCCCTCGACATCGACAAGCATGTCGGCACACCGATGTTTCACCGCCTGGAAGCTGCCGATGGGGCGTCCGAACTGCACGCGGTCCTTGGCGTACTGGACTGTCATGGCGAGAACAACGTCGGCAGCGCCGAGCATCTCGGCGCACAGCGCGGACAGCGCCCGGTCGAGCACGGCCTCGGCGGCTCGCTCGCCGCCGAGGTGGAGTGCGGGCCGATCCTCGAGGGTCAACCAGCCGAGGCTGCGCGTCCGGTCCATGGCCGGCTCCGGGGTGGGACGGTCGCCGCCTTCGGGCGCCAGCGCGAAAAGAGCCGGCGCCCTGTCAGTCTCGGCGAAGACGACCACGATGTCGGCCTCAGGACCGGAAACGACCGGGTCGGTTCTACCGGTCAGATACCACGTCCCGGCGCCGTCCTGGTGGGCCCGCATGGCCCCCGACCGGCGCGACCACGCCACCGCGCCTGAAGCATCGCCCGCCGAGAGTCGTTCGACCCACCCGGCCACATCGGTGTCCCCGAGGCCCGTCGCAGCTCCCGAGTCAACTTCGCCCGCCGCAATCGCGGCCGACAGGGCCCCGCACGCGATCACCGTGCCGGCGAAGGGCACCGGCGCCAGGTGTCGTCCGAGCTGCTCGCACAACACGGCGACCTCGACCACGCCGAGGCCGAGGCCACCAGCCTCGGGAGGCGACTCGATCGCCGGCCACCCCTGTTCGGCCATCGCCGCCCACAAGACATCGTCGAAGTGGCGATCGGAGCCGGCCACTTCCCGGACGCGGCTGATCGCGCACGCATCCTCGAGAAGGCCCGAAGCGGCATCGCGCAACGCGACCTGGTCCGCGGAGAGCTCGAAGTCCACGGGGCGGAGCCTACCGACAGCCCCGTTCGGGAGCCTGACGCTTGTGTCATGCTGGCGTTTGGCGATGGACCTGACGACGACGCCGGAACAGGAGCGCCTCCGCGAGCAATTGCGGGAGTGGCTCCGCAGTCACCTGCCATGGGAGTACGGGGTGGGCCTGCCGCCGCGCTTCGACGACCTTGGCGAGGAAGTGGCCTTCGGTCGTCAGTGGCAGTCCGATCTGGCCTCGGCCGGGTGGGTCGCGGTCACCTGGCCCTCGGCGTACGGAGGCCGTGATCTCGGTCCAGCCGAGAATTTCGTGGTCCAGGAAGAATTGGCACGGGCCCGAGCCCCCGAGCTGGTGGGCCGCATCGGTGTGAACCTGGCAGGACCGACGCTGCTCGCCCACGGAACCGATGACCAGAAGGCGCGCTGGCTCCCGGCCATCCCTTTGGCCACCAACCTGTGGTGCCAGCTGTTCTCCGAGCCCGACGCCGGCTCTGACCTCGCCGCAGTGCGCACCACGGCAGGTCGTGTCGAGGGTGGCTGGCAGCTCGACGGCCGGAAGGTCTGGACCTCGTACGCGCAGTTCGCGGACTGGGGCGTGTGCCTCGCTCGGAGCGATCCTGACGCACCCAAGCACAAGGGCCTTTCGTTCTTCGTCGTCGACATGCACGCCCCCGGCGTGGATGTCCGCCCCTTGGTACAGCTCACCGGTGAGGCCGAGTTCAACGAGGTCGAGCTCAACGAGGTCTTCGTCCCTGACGACCAATTGGTCGGCGCCCCGGGCGAGGGTTGGCGGGTGGCCGGTTCCACCTTGTCTCACGAGAGGGGCGTGAACCCTCGGCAGCTCGTGATCCATCTGCAACATCTCGAGGAGCTTCTGTCGGCGGCGTCAGCCTGCGACGCCTTTGACGACACGCGGCTGCGGCGCAAGCTGGCGCAGGCCTATGTCGAGGTCCGGCTGTTCCAGCTCCACAATTGGCGGTCACTGTCGAAGCTACAGCGAGGTCTCGAACCCGGTCCCGAGGGAAGCATCCTCAAGCTCTACTGGAGCGAGATGAGCAAGCGCCTGCACGGACTGGCTCTCGAGGTGCTGGGGCCGGCCGCCCCCCTGTGGCGCGACGCCACCGGAAACCCGGGAGACGGTTCGTGGCAGCGAGCCTGGCTCTACTATCAGGCCTCATCGATCTTCGCGGGCACCAACGAGATCCAGCGAAACGTCATCGGTGAACGGGTGCTAGGACTGCCGCGCGAGCCGGTCACGCCCGAAAGGACCCGTTGAACGCGGCCGACCAGGAGGTTCTCGACCTGCCGACGCAGACGAAGGAGGCTTTCCATGTCGAAGAATGAGCCGGTGGTCCGCTATGAGATCGACGGACCGGTGGCGACCTTGACGATGAACCGCCCCGAAGTCGCCAACGCTCAGAACACCACGCTGATAGACGAACTCGACGAAGCCTTCGACCGCGCCGACGCCGATGACAATGTCAGGGTTGTGATCCTGGCGGGCGCGGGCAGACACTTCAGCGCCGGCCACGATCTCAAGACGATCGTCGGAAACGAGGGCGCCGACGACTGGATCGCCATGCGCGAGACCCCCGAGGGCAAGTTCCATCACGAGCAGGTCATGTACGTCGACCGCTGCCGCAAGATCCACGATTTTCGCAAGCCCACCATCGCGGCGGTGCAGGGTAAGTGCATCGCGGCCGGGCTGATGTTGGCATGCATGTGCGACCTGATCGTCGCCGCCGACGACGCGTCGTTCTCCAATCCCGTCCTGCGCATGACCGGTGCCGGAGTCGAGCTCCTCGTCGAGCCGTGGGAGCTCGGGATCCGCAAGGCGAAGGAGTTCCTCCTCGCAGCCGAGGAGCTCGACGCGTCAGAAGCATGGCGGCTCGGTCTGGTCAACAAGGTCGTACCGCGCGCCGAGCTCATGGAACGGACCATGGAGCTGGCCCAGCGCGTCGCGTTGGTCCCCCCCGTGACTGCGCAGGTGGTGAAGAGCTCGCTCAATCACGTGGGTGAGCTCATGGGCAAACAGGCGTCGTGGCGCTACCACTTCATGGCGCACCAGTGGGTCCACAACACCGCCACGGCGCTGTCGGCTCTGGAGCAGCGCAAGCAGATGGGATCAATGAAAGAGGTCTTCGCGGCCCGGGACCGGGGGGACGCCCCCCCCGGTCAGGACTGACGAAGGCTCGATGCCTGCCCCCCTCGACGGCCTGCGGGTCATCGATGTCGGTACCAGGATCGGTGCGCCGTTCTGCGCGGGCCTGCTCGGCGAGTGGGGCGCCGAGGTCGTCAAGGTCGAACAGCCCCGCAGCGGTGACTTCATGCGCACCATCGGGCCCTTCGTCGACGGGTATTCGCTGTTCTGGGCGGTCGAGGGTCGTGGTCGCAAGAGCGTGACCTGCGACCTGCGCAAGCCCGAGGGCCAGGAGCTTTTCCGCCGATTGGCCTCGACGGCGGACCTGGTGTGCGAGAACTTCCGACCCGGGACCATGGAGGAGTGGGGCCTCGGGCCCGGCGCGCTCGATCCACGCATGGTGTTCGTGCGCATCAGCGCGTTCGGCCAGGACGGCCCCTACGCAGGACGGCCGGGGCTCGACCGCTTGGGCGTGGCCTACGGAGGGCTGCTCCACCTGACGGGCGAGGCGGACCGACCACCAGTGCGGCCCGGAGTGACCGTGGCCGACTATCTCACCGGGGTATTCGCGGCCGAGGCGGCGTTGGCCGCGTTGTACCGGCGCGACGCCGGTCGGGGCGACGACGCGGGACGAGGAGCGGTCATCGACGCGTCGTTGTACGGATCGATTCTGCGCATCCTCGAGTGGACGATCCCGGCCTATGACCGTCTCGGGACCGTGCGGTCACGCGAGGGCAATCGCCTGTCGAACTCCGCCCCCCTGGACAACTACCCGACGGCGGACGGTAACTACGTCTGTGTGGTGGCGGGAGGCGATGCGAATTTCGCCCGCCTGTGCCGGGCCATGGGTCGTCTCGACCTTGTTGACGACCCGCGCTTCGCCACCTTGGCCGATAGGGCACTCAACGGCGACGTCATCAACGGGTTGGTCGCGCAGTGGACATCGAGCCAGAGCGCGGCCGAAGTGGAGTCAGCGTGTGTCGCCCATGATGTACCTGTCGCCACTGCCTACACGGCCCGCGACATCGCCCTCGACCCCCACTTCGCGGCGCGCCATGACCTCGTCTCCGTGATCGACCCGGTCCTCGGACCTCTCCTGCAGCAGGCTCCGTATCCGAGACTGATGGGCGACGCCCCGCGCGTTCCCGAGGGCGCGCCGGTGCTCGGCGCCCACAATCACGAGGTCTGGTGCGGACTCGTCGGACTGGCGCAGGCCGAGCTCGAAGAGCTACAGGCCAAGGGCATCGTGTGACCGTAAGAATTGTGTGAGTGACCGCAAGAGTGAGTGCCCGTAAGAGAATCGTGTGAGTGACGGTACGAGAGGAGCCTTCTTGACCATGACCCAGGCCGGACCCACCGCGGGAACCGTGTCATGCGCCGACCATGGCGTCGGGCGGTTTACGTGAGGGCCCTCGTCTTCGGGGCCGCGCCGGCGCCAGACGAACAGAGGCCGCAGCCAAAGGACGACCTCGAACGCATGTTGTTGTCGCTCCCGTTCGGTCTCCACATCGTGGAGGACGCCCGACCACCCCGTCCCGACTGGGTGGTCACCAAGCCGATTCTGTCGGGCATTTGCGGATCCGACGCAAAGCTCGTGCTCGGCGACTTCGGTGAAGGCGACATCGACAATCCGATGTCGGCGTTCTCTTCTCTACCCCATGTGCCGGGGCACGAGGTGGTGGCTGAGGTCGTCGAACTCGGTCCGGCTGCGCAGGGCCTGGAGGTCGGAGACCGCGTGGTGCTCAACCCGTGGCTCACGTGCGCACCGCGCGGCGTGGACCCCCTGTGCCCCCAGTGCCAGGTCGGGAACCTCAATTTGTGCTGGAGCTTCACTCGCGGCGCGTTCGGGCCCGGGGTTCATGTCGGGGTGACCACCGATGCGCCCGGGGCCTGGGCGGACCTCCTCGCCGCGCACGACTCCATGCTCATCCCGGTGCCGCCCCAGCTGTCCGACGATCTCGCCGTGCTGGCCGATCCGTTCGCGGTATCGATGCACGCCATCCTTCATCACCCACCACCGGCGGGAGGCAAGGCGCTCGTCTACGGCGCGGGGGCCCTGGGTGTCACGAGCGTGGCCGCATTACGCACTCTCTTTCCTGACGTCGAAGTAGCTGTCGTGGCGCGCTTTGCGGCCCAAGCCGAGTTCGCGAGCAAACTCGGGGCGAGCGAGGTCTTCGCGCACGAACCGCGGCTCCAGCTCGTCGAGGAGCTGGCCAAGTGGTCAGGCGGAGTGCTCCACACACCCTTCGACGGACTCCCGGTAGCTCATCCCGGAGGTATCGACGTCATCTACGACACGATCGCCCGGCCCGAGACGCTCGAGGTCGGCGTACGCGTGCTCGCCGAGCGCGGCACCCTCGTCCAGACCGGTGTCACAACGCCGGGACGATGGGAGTGGACGCCGATCTACTTCAAAGAGCTCACCATCGCCGGTTCCAACGCGTTCGGCATCGAGGAGATCGGCGGTATCCGCAAGCACGCCATCGCCCACTACCTCGACATGGCAGCTTCCGGACAGGTGGATCTCACCGGAATGCTCACGCACCGGTTCCCACTCGACCGGTGGTGGGACGCTTTGAGAGCCATCGCCCGTCAGGATCAGAGCGGTGCGATCAAAGTCGCTTTCGAGGCATCCTGAGCCGGTCCGTGACTACGATGCCCCGGGAATGGGACCGGCGACCAGGCCGAGCGCCCCATCCGGGCCCGACCCGGTGAGCACCCGGGGCGCGAAGGACGGCACGAACGGGAAACGGGCGGACTCCCGCGGGGCCATTGTGGCCGCCGTGGCCGGGGAGCCTGCTAGCAAACGCGCCCTACGCAGCCAGGGGCGCAAGACGATGCGCAAGCTCCTCGACGCGGCGATGGTCGTCTTTGCGCGCCGCGGGTACCACGCCGCGCGGGTCGACGACATCGTGAAGGTCGCCCGCACGTCGCACGGCACGTTCTACCTCTACTTCTCGAACAAAGAAGATCTCCTGCGCGCTCTGGTGGGTGAGGCAGGTGAGGTGGTCGGCGCGCTCGACGACGGGCTGGGCCCGGTTGGACCCGACCCCGCCGGATGGCAGGAGTTGCGCGCTTGGATGGCACGCTTCTCCGAGGCCTGGCAGCGCTACGCCCCGGTGCTGCGCGCCTGGACCGATCTCGTCATGAGCGACACAGAGCTCACCGCCCAGGCCCATGTGGCGGCGGGCGGCGTGGCGCGCACGCTGGCGGCACGCATCGACAGGGCAGGACCTCAATCCGGCATCGATCCCAATGCCGCCGCCGAAGCCGTCGTAGCGATGGTCGACCGCTTCCACCAACTCCGCCAGTTCGCGGGTGAGCCCGTCGACGCGTCGGCGCTCGACACCCTCACGACGATGGTGCATCGAGCGCTTTTCGGAGGCGGCCCACCGCCTGCCTACCTGTTGTCGACCCCGTCCTCCGATGCGATGGGCGCGGAGCCGACGGCCGAGAGTTAAGCGGGCGGGCGCCGGCGCGTTCCGCCGTCGTCGACAGTGGAGCTCCCTCGCTCCCACCCTCGGCGAGCCCACGGCAGGGCCTCGACCACCCGCAGGAGCCCGAACGCGGGCTCGGTCAATACGATGCTTCCGGCGATCTCCTCCCAGGTCGCACCGACCTCCGCCGCCAGCATCGCGTGGCGCTGAATCCCGGGCGGGTTGCGGAGGATGACAGTGCACACCATTCGGATGAGCTCGTGGGTCTTGCGGTCGGGGGCGCGCAGCGAGTCGATCTGGGACAACCACGCATTCTGAGCTTCGTGCAGGCCTGGTGCGAAGGCGTGCAACTCGGCTTCGAAGGGAAACACCCAATCGTCGCCGGCGCCTGGTTGATCGTGCTCATGGGCCTTGGGACTCACCGTGTCACCTCCTTTCACAGCATGGCAGAACGCCGCGGCGGCACCCAACCGGCGCGCACCCTCGGCGCCCGTGTGGGCTGCGACCTCGGCGCCCGTGTGGGCTGCGGCCTCGGCGCCCGTGTGGGCTGCGGCCTCGGCGCCAGGCCTCACCCGCGGTCGCGGGGCCCGACCTCAGCCAGAGGAGGGTTGAGTGAGAGAAAGCGCGCATAGCGCTCGGAGGCCGCCGCGGCCCAGCGCGGATCGGGCTCCACGCGGCGCCCTATCCGCGCCCACTCTTGGGCGCGGTCGAGGGATGACTCGAGGCCCGCGGTCCACCGCGCGATGTAGGCGGCACCCAAGGCGGAACCCTCGGGGACGCCCACCGTGTCCAGCGGAAGGCCACAGGCATCGGCCACGCCCTGCATCCACGGCAGAACGTGGGTCCCCCCACCGCTGGCCACGATGCGCCGCGCCACGATGCCGGCCCGGTCGAGCATGTGACGAACCACGAATCCGCTTGCTTCGTACGCGGCGCGCTCGACGGACTCGGCGTCATGGGTCATGTCGAGGTCGTGCAACCCGGCGCGGAGGGTCGGGTCGTGAAAAGGGGCACGCTCACCCCGCAGGTAGGGCATCCACACCGGAACGCGCCCGGGGTCGCCTCGGCGCGAGGTCTCTTCGAGGGGTGTACCCGCTTGTGGCTGGTCCGACCGACGCGCCGACCGACGGCTTGCTCCGTGCAGCATGGCGCGAACCCAGTCCACGAAGAGTGCGCCGGCATTGCTTGGTCCCCCGACGAGGACCTTGCCGGCCACGGTGTGGGGGAGGGTCCACAACCCCGGCGCTTCGACCCAGTCGTCGACCACGGCCCACACGATGAGCGTCGCGCCGAAGATCACTAACACATCGCCGGTCTGAGTGGCACCCGACACGATCTGATCGCACAACGCGTCGACCGTGCCCGCTGCCAGCACGGTATCGGTGCCCGTGATCGTCCCCGCCGCCTGTCCCATGGGGACGACGACCGGCAGCTGGCGCTCGGTCACCCCGAGCCGCGCCAATGCGTCTTCATTCCAGTGGTTTCCCGTCCGCATCGAACTCATGCAGATAGCAGTACCGGTGTCGATGGCGGGGACCCGGCCGAGGGCGTAGTTGGCGACCGCCTGTGCGGGCCAGTAGCCGCGCGCTCCGGGAACCTCGCGCACCGTCCACCGCACGAATCCCCCCGCATCGGGCATGGCTTCGTCCAGCTCTCGACCCCCCGAGCTCTTCCGCAGTTCGGAATCGGTCGCGGGTACCGAGAACGCCCGCCCGCGCGCGTCGCCGTAGAGGAGCCCTGGGGATCGGGGAATGCCACGGCCGTCAACCGCGGTGAGGGAGGGGACCATGCTTGTCACACACACAGCGGCGAGATCGCCCCCGGCCGTCCCGACCTGTGCCAGCGCACGCACCGGGCCCCGGCGCCAGGCCTGAGCCGCGTCGTGCTCGAGCTGGTCCGGGGTCGGGGTCAGCAAGCGGTGCGGGATGCGGGCCCGGGCCAGGACGGCCCCCGTCTCGTCGGCGGCGACTGCTTTCACAGCCGTCGTCCCGATGTCGATGCCCACGGTCACTGAACCTGACACGGCCGTCATGATTCGGCCATTATGAATGACTTCGGCGGCCGAAGGAGGATCGATGGATCGGACCCGCCCTCGGGCGCTCGTAACCACCCCGGTTCGGGGCACCGGGGTCGAGTTGTTGCGTGAGCTCGCCGACCTCGTCATCGATCCTTGGATCGACCACCAACCTCTTCGAATCTACAACGCGGAGCAGCTGGCCGAGCGGGCCGCCGCCGAGGGTGCCACCATCCTCATGGTCGAGGCCGATCGCTGTGCCGGCCCGGTGTTCGATCTCCCGCTAGTGGCCGTCGCCAGCACACGCGGGGACCCCAATAACGTCGATGTCGACGCCGCCACCGCGGCGGGCGTGCCCGTTCTGCGCGCTCCGGCTCGCAACGCCGATGCGGTCGCCGAGCTGGGTGTCGCGCTCCTCCTGGCCGCCACCCGGGGCGTCCTCAGCGCCGATCGTGATGTCCGCTCCGGAGAGGTCTACAGGGACGGGACCATCCCCTACCAGCGGTTCCGGGCATGGCAGTTGGCGGGACGGACGGCCGGGCTCGTCGGACTCGGGGCTGTAGGGCGTGCGCTGCGGTGGCGCCTCGAAGGTCTGGGAATGCACGTCGTCGCCTACGACCCTTACGCGGCGGACGCGACCCACAGCCTCGAGCAACTCCTCGAGGTCTCCGACGTGGTGTCGCTGCACGCGCCGGTCACAGAAGAGACGGCCGGGATGATCGGGCCCGAACAGTTCTCGGCCATGCGCGACGGGGTGGTCTTCCTCAACACCGCACGCGCTCAGCTCCATGACGGCGATGCACTGGTCGAGGCGTTGCGCACGGGGAAGGTGGGGGCGGCCGGGCTCGATCATTTCGTCGGGGAACACCTCCCCACCGATCACCCGCTGACCACGTTCCCGAACGTGGTGCTCACGCCCCACATCGGGGGTGCCACCTACGACACCGAGGTCAACCACACTCAGACAATCGCGGATGACCTGTGCCGCCTTCTGGCAGGTGCCACGCCGCGCAATATCGTGAACCCCGACGTCTTGAAGCACTGAGGGAACCGTGGACTTCTCCTATACCCCAGACGACGACGAGTTCCGAGCCGAGTTGCGTGCATGGCTTGACGCCAATCTGCCGGAGTTCATGGCATCGGGTGAGATCGGGGACGAGAACAATCCGGACAGGCGCACGATGCTGCGCCGCCAGGCCTGGCAACGCCGCCTGCACGAGGGTCGGTGGGCCGCCATCAACTGGCCGAAGTCGTGGGGTGGTCGTGAGGCCACCGTCATGCAGAACACCATCTATTCCGAGGAGATGGCGCGGGCGAAGACGCCGGGCATCTACAACGCCAACGGACTCTGGCAGATCGGACCCATGATCTTGCGTTGGGGCTCTGAGGAGCAGCAGCAGATGTGGCTCCCGGGCATCCTCAACGCCGATGTCCACTGGTGCCAGGGGTTCACCGAACCCGAGGCGGGATCCGATCTCGCCAACCTACGCACGCAGGCCGTGCTCGACGGCGACGAGTACGTCGTCACCGGGCGAAAGATCTGGATCTCCACCGCCCATCTGGCCAAGTGGGGTCTGTTCCTCGTCCGCACCGACCCGACCGCCATCGAACGGGGACTGAAGCACGAGGGGATCACAGCCCTCATCATCGATATGGAGCTGCCCGGTATCGAGGTGAACGTCATCCGCGACATCACCGGCGGCGAGCTCTTCTGTGAGGTCAACTTCGACGGCGCCCGCGTTCCCGCGGCCTACCGGCTCGGCGAGGAGAATCAAGGTTGGAACGTGGCCATGGGGACCCTCGCCAACGAGAGGGTCGGTACGTCGGGGTTGTCGGTGTCCATGCGCATCGAGCTGGACAACCTCATCGCCACAGCCCGTAAGCACAACCCTGCCGCGCTCGACGACCCCGGAATCCGCGATCGCGTGGCGCGTGTGTGGACCCAGCTCGAGCTCACCCGTCTGTTGAACGCCCGGGCACTGTCGAAGATCCTCAAAGGCGAGAAGAACTGGCCCGAGGTGCCCCTCGCCAAGTTGCAGTGGAGCTATCTGTCACAAACCATCGCCGAGCTCGGCGTGGACATCTTGGGGGCCTCCGGGGTCTTGTCGCGCGGTGGTCCCGATGCGGTTGACAAGGGGCACTGGAGTCACAA
>Ga0209415_10018280_pt1 | contig 11069 bp, 9 predicted proteins | sample PeaSoiSIISIP2007_FD_187696 | JGI IMG/M metagenome (GOLD analysis project Ga0209415, IMG submission 187696) | Peat soil microbial communities from Weissenstadt, Germany - SII-SIP-2007 (SPAdes) (version 2) | ecosystem: Environmental > Terrestrial > Soil > Wetlands > Peat | place: Germany...
TCGGCGGGGGCAAGCGCAAGGGCGCGACGCTGACCGCGTGCAAGGACGAGCACGAGGCCGAGCGGCGCAAGCTCGCGATCGCCGAGCTCGTCGCACGTCTCCGCGAGGCCGGGCACACGGGCATGGTCCCGAGCACGATCGAGGAAGGGGCAACGGCCAACGCGGAGGACTTCCGCGCGCTTCAAAAGCTCGTCGCGCGCATCATCGCCGGGAAAGAGCCCGGCCTTGTTGGCGCCCCTCGGGTGCGTCGCGAAGGCATGACCGTCGCCGAGCTCGCGAAGGACTGGACGTCGGGCAAGCTCGCCAAGGACTACCCCGACCACGTGCGGGTCAAGAGATCGAGCTCCAAGGACGCGCGCATGTTCGAGTGGCTCACCAAGATCCGCATGCCGGACGGCTCGACGTTCGGGGATCGCGCGGTGGCGGCCGTTACTCTCGACGACTGCGATCACGTAATGGGGGGGCTCCCGAAGCGGGCGGAGTCTCCCGGGGCGCGACGGCACTATGCGCAATCGGTGAGGAAGCTCCTGACCTACGCGGTCTATCCGCTCCGCCTCCGTGAGGCGGTCCCCATCCCGAAGGGGTGGGTCCCCCGGGCCGGGAACGACAAGGCGAAGGCGTGGGTCTACCCGAGCGAGGACCTCGCCATGATGCAGTGTCGCGACGTACCGATCGCGTGGCGGCTGTTCTTCGGCCTGCTCGCCCGCGAGGGCATGCGCGTCGGCGAGGCCCTCGGCCTGACCTGGGCCGATCTCGACCTCGGCCGGGGCGTCGTGCGCCTCGACGAAAACAAGACGGACGATCCCCGATCGTGGGCGCTCGGCGAGGACGTCGCGCGGGCGCTGGCCCTGTGGCGGGAGCTCCGGGGCAAGAGGGCCGAGAAGAGCCCGCACGTCTTCCCAAAGGCGCTCCTGGGCAGCAACGCGGGCGGGGAGACGGCCAGGCGTCTGCGCGCGTCGCTCACCCTGGCGAACGTGAAGCGACCGGAGCTCACGGTCCCGAAGGCGGGGCGTCTGCTCCTTCGCGCGCACGACCTGCGCGGTTCGTTCGTCACGCTCGCGCTCGCCGCTGGGCGGACGGAGGCGTGGGTCACGGACCGGACCGGGCACCGCTCGAGCCAGATGATCTACCTCTACAAGCGTGCATCGAGGACCGCGGCGGAGCTCGGCCTTGGGTGGTTCGCGCCCCTCGACGAGGCGATCCCAGAGCTCGCCGAGAGGGGTCGAAAAGGTGCAAATGGGGTGCAAACGGGTGGTCGGAGAGGACGCGAGGGGCGAGGCGCCAATCGGAAATCACGAGAAATCGGTACGTCAGGACAGGCGGGACCCACCGAGACCCGCCTAAGATGCCTCCGTGAATACGGCCTCGACGAGCCTGAGCCCGCCACGCGATGGGCGCGCGTGGCCGCTGCTCCCGCTCGCACCGGCGGTCGTCATCCTGGTCGGGCTGGCGGTGGCGGTCGGGATCGGCTTCTTCGGCGTTTCGAACCTCGCCACGGCCAGCGACGATCATGCCGCGGCGCGCGCCGCGCTGCTGGCGTCCACGCTGGGCGCGCGCCTCGCGCAGCTTCCCAAGGCGGAGCGCCTTGAGGCCATGCAGCGCGCCGCTCGCAAGACCGGCGCCGAGTTTCTGGTGGTTTCGCCCAAAGGGGACGTCGTCCTCGATGCCAGCCTCGGCATCTCGGACCGTGCGGCGCTGGAGCGGGTCGTCAAGCAGCGGACGGGCGAGGCGATCACGGGGCTGGGTCGCACGAGCTTCTCGACGGAGACGGTCGCCGGCTCGCGGGACACGCTCGTCGCGTTCGTGCGCGAGCCGAGCGCGCCGGAGGGGGGACCCGCGCTCTTGCGCGCGCTGGTCGCGCTGACCACGCTTCTCGTCGGCGTCGCGGCGGCCGTGGCGTACGCCGTCGCCCGCGACGCGAACAAGGACGTCGAGTTCGTAGGCGAGCGCGTGCGAGGCATGCTCCACGTGCGCTCCGAGCCGGCCGGGGAAGCCGTGCCCGTCCGTACGATGGACCAGGTGGGGGCTCTTACCGTGGCGTTCAACGCCCTCGTCGACCGCTTCGCGGCGGCCCAGTCGACCTACCAGAGCGACCTCGAGCGCGTGCGCGCAGCCGACCGCGATCGCGCCGCCTTCTTGGCTGCCGTGAGCCACGAGCTGCGCAGTCCCCTCAACGCGATCCTGGGCTTCGCGGACATCCTTCTGACGGAGGTCGACGGTCCGCTGTCGCCGGAGGCGCGCGAGGAAGTGGACCAGATCCTTGGCTCGGGCAAGCACCTGCTCGACCTGATAAACGACATCCTCGAGCTCAGCGCGCTCGAGAGCGGGCAGCTGCGGCTCTCGCGCGGCAAGGTCGACCTGGCCGTCGTCGCGCGGGACGTCGTGCGCGAGGCCGGCGGGCTCGTCGGCACGCGCCCCGTGACGGTGCGCATCGAAGGGGATGGGGGCGTCTATTCGTTCGCCGACGCCAAGCGTGTCCGGCAAATTTTGACGAACCTCGTCGGCAACGCCATCAAGTTCACGCAAGAGGGCGAGGTCGTCGTCGAGGTCGCCCGTGAGGGCCGCCTAGCGCGCCTGAGCGTGCGCGACACGGGGCCGGGGATCCAGGCGCAGGATCGGGCGGTGATCTTCGAAGAGTACAAGCAGACCAAGGCGGAGCGCGCGCGGCGGCGCGGTACCGGCCTGGGCCTGGCCATCACCCGGCGGCTGGTGCTCATGCACGGCGGGACGATCGACGTCGACACCCAGATCGGCCACGGGTCGAAGTTCTCGGTGTGGCTCCCGGTCTGGACCGAGCCCCGATCGGACAAGCCATGAAGAACGCAGCGAGCCGTCTTGTCGCGCGCCTCGTGGCGATCCAGGTGATCGCGTGGGGCGCGACCGGGCTGCTCGTGGCCGCCTTTGCGCCCCGCCTCTTGCTGCTCGACCCGAGCGTCGTCGAGGGAAGCGCGCGGCTCGCGCTGTCGGCCTGGGCGGCGACCGTCGCGCTGGTCGCCCTTGCCCCCCTGCTGGCGGCTCGAACGGTTCGGCCGCTTCTCTCGGCGCTGGCGGCGGGGTCGTCGCAGGTCGAGGTGGCTGACGTCCTCGCCCTTTACTCGATACCCGCGCGTCTGGTTGTCCTCGACCTCGCGGGGACGCTCGCGGTCGGGGCGGCGACCCTCATCTCGCCCTTGCGCCCGGAGAGCAACGACGTCTACACGCAGATGGATCTGGTCCTGCTCGCGATGACCATGGCGAGCGTCGCCGCGCTGCCCGCCTATGTCACGATGCGGGTGTCGGTGGCCAGGGCGCTTGAGCTCGTGCCCGTCTCGGCGTCGCGCGACGCGATCGAGCGCATGGGGACGCCCGAGCGACGCATTGCGCGCGTGCGCCAGCGGCTGCTCGCGGCCGTCGTCGCGCCCGTGGCGTTCGTCGCGCTCGGGGCCTCGCTCCTCGTGCACGCGCACCTGCGCGCGTTCGACACGTCGTCCCGCCAGAACGACGCGGCGGGGCTGGCGCGCGGGGTCTTCGACCCGGTCGAAGGGGACGTGCGCGGGCGCAAGGCGGCGATCGACGCGGCGCGTGCCGACGGATTCGACATCGACATCTCCCGCTCGGATGCGCCCTTCTCGGTCACGCTCAACGACGAGGGAAGGACCTCGCTGGCCGTTCCGCTCGCCGACGGTCACGCGCTCGTGCGCTTCCAGACGACGCGCTTCAGCCCCGTCACCGGCGTGTACCTAGGCCTGGCGCTGGGGGCGATCGCGGTCGCCGGCTTGCTCGGCTGGCGCATCGGGCGCGCCTTCGCCGATGACGTGGCGCTCGCCACGCGCGAGCTCGAGGCCGCGGGCGTCGCGGACGTGCTGCGCGGAGGCCGCATCCGGGGCGACGCGCGCTTCGAGTCCGTCTCGGCGCTGATGAACGCCGCGAACGAGCTCGGGGGCGTCTTCCGCGAGTTCGCGAGCGCGCAGGAGCGGGCGATCGAGGCGCGCACCGCGACCGAGCGCATGCGGGGACTGTTCCTAGCCTCCATGTCGCACGACCTGAAGGCGCCGCTCAACGCGATCCTCGGCTTCGCCGAGCTCGTTTCGCGCGGACCCCTCACCGACGGACAGCGCGAGAGCGTCGCGATCATCGAGCAGCGGGGGCGCGAGCTGCTCTACCTCATCGATATGATCCTCGACGCCGCCCGCGTCGAGGCCGGGGAGCTCACGATATCGCCGGAGTGGACGCGCATCGGCGACGTCGTGATGCCCGCGGTCCTCGACGCGCGCGAGCTGACCGTGGGGATGCAGATCCCGCTCGTCGCCGAGGTCCAGCCCGGCGTTCCGCGCGTCATGGTGGACCCGGCCCGGCTCACGCAGGCGCTGAAGGCGATTATCTTGGCGGCGTCCCGCTTCGCGGAGCGTGGTCGAGTGGTCGTGCGCGCAACGATGCCTGCGGCGGGCGAGCAGGTCCGCGTCGACGTCGAGGTGAGTGGACGCGGGACCTCGGCCGCGGACCGCGAGAAGATATTCGACGCGTTCAAGCACCCGGAGGGCGCGAGGCGTCACGGGGGCCTCGGGCTGGGTCCGTCGCTAGCGCGATCGATCGTCGAGCTGCACGGCGGTGGGATCGACGTGGAGACGACGGGCGCCGGAGGAACCGTCTTTCACGTCTGGGTGCCGAGCGAGCGCGGCTCGTCGAGGGGGGGACGTCGCCGCCGTGGGCCCGGCCGCCCCCGTCCGCTGCTAGGATGCGGGGGCATGAAGCCGGTGCTCTCGCGAGCCCAGATGCGCGCCTTCGACGCGTACGCGATCTCGCAGTGCCGCGTACCGAGCCTCGTGCTCATGGAGAACGCCGGCCGCGGAGCCGCCGACGTGCTCGTCCGGGAGCTGTGTTCGGGCGACGCGAGCGGGGCCAGGGCGCTCGTCGTGTGCGGCACCGGGAACAACGGAGGCGACGGACTGGTGGTCGCGCGCCGCCTCGCGGTGCGCGGCGCCAGGCCGACGGTCGTCGTTGCCGGAGATGTCGCGCGGGCGTCTGCGGATGCGCTGGCCAACCTGGAAGCGTGGCGCGGCATCGGGGGAGAAGTCCTCGAGCTCCCGGCGGGGGCGCAGCTCGCCGTGCTGACCGATGCGCTCGGCGCGGCGGACGTCGTCGTCGACGCCCTGTTCGGGACCGGGCTCGATCGCGCGATCGACGGCTTTCTGGCGGACGTCGTGCGGGCGGTCAACGCGTCGCGGGCGAGGCGGTTTGCCCTCGACCTGCCGTCGGGCCTCGATGCCGACACGGGCGCCGTGCTCGGGGTCGCCGTCGAGGCGACGAGCACCGCCACGTTCGCCCACGCCAAGCTCGGGCTCATGACGCCGAACGGCGCTCGCCTGGCGGGGCGGGTTCACGTGGTCGACATCGGCGTCCCTTCTTCGCTCGTCTGCCACGTCGGCGATGTGGCGCAGGCGCTGGAGGCTGCCGACGTGGCGCGGTGGATGAGCCCGCGTCCTCCGGGAGCGTACAAGACGACCGCCGGGCACGTCCTGGTCGTCGGCGGTTCGCCTGGGAAGATCGGCGCGCCGCAGCTCGTCGCCCTCGGCGCCATGCGCGCGGGCGCGGGGCTCGCGACGATCGCGACGTGGGCGGCGGCGGCGGCTTCGGTCGAGGTGCGCGTCCTCGAGGTGATGACCGCCCGGATCGACCCGTCGAGGATGGCCCAGAGCCTGGACGACGCGTTGAGACAGAAACAGGCGGTGGTCGTGGGGCCCGGGCTGGGGCTCGGCGACGACGCGCGCGCGGTGGTGGAGCACGTCCTCACGGCATGGCGGGGACCGATTGTGGTCGACGCCGACGCGCTGACCATGAACGCCGGCAAGCCGACCCTCTTCGCGCGCGCGAAGCAGGCCATCCTCACGCCGCACCCCGGAGAGGCCGCGCGTCTTCTCGGCAAGGAGCCGGCCGAGGTCGAGGCAGACCGTTACCGCGCGGCGCGCGACCTCGCCGCCGCCACGGGGGCCGTCGTCGTTCTCAAGGGAGCGCACACGATCGTCGCCTCGCCCGATTCGCGCCTCGCCGTGTCGCCCGTCGCCTGTCCAGCCCTGGCCACGGCCGGCGCCGGCGACGTTCTCGGCGGCGTCGTCGCGGCGATGGCCTGTACGCTGGCCCCCTTCGAGGCCGCCTGCGCGGGGGTCATGCGTCACGCCCTCGCCGGTGAAGCATGGTCGCTGGCCCACGCCGGAGGGGACAGGGGGATGCTGGCGTCCGACATCGCCGACGCGCTGGTTGCACGCCCGCCCGTCACGCGGGACCATCTGCCCGGCGCATGAAGCTCTACACGAAGACCGGTGACGACGGGACGACCGGCCTCTTCGGCGGCGGGCGCGTTCCGAAGGCCAGCGCGCGCGTGCACGCGTACGGAACCGTCGACGAGACGAACGCCGCCATCGGCGTCGCACGAGCCGCAGGGCTCGATGCGACGACGGACGCCGTTCTGGCCCGCGTTCAGACGGATATGTTCGTGCTGGGCGCAGAGCTCGCGTGCGTGCCGGGGCGCGAATCCAAGCTGAGCATGAACCTCCTTGGAGAGGGCGATATCGAGCGTCTCGAGCGCGATATCGACGAGGCGGACGCGGCGTGCCCTCCCTTGAAGAGCTTCGTGCTGCCCGGCGGATCGCCCCAGGCCGCCGCGCTGCACCTGGCGCGAACGATCTGCCGGCGCGCGGAGAGAAGCGTCCTGTCCATCGAGGACGGCCCCGCCCGGCGCGACCTCGTCGTGTATCTCAATCGCCTGAGCGATCTGCTCTTCGCCCTCGCCCGTCGCGCCAACGTCGTCGCTCACGTCATCGACGTCCCCTGGCAGCCTCGCTAGCCCTTCTGCGCCGCCGCGATCAGGGTCTGGGCGCGCGTTGCGACGTACTCCTGATAAAAGGCGAGCGCGGATCTGATGTAGTCGTTCGCGCCGGCCAGCGTGTCGTGCGCGTCGTCGGCAGCGGACTTTGCGTCGCTGCTGGCTGCCTCGTACGACTTCGCGTTTGCCTCGTCGTCCTTCTGCCCGGCGGCGAAGTAGCCGTCGGCCAACTTGCCTGCCAGCAGGACGGACGAGCCGGCCGTGCCGGGGGCAACGGAGGCGCCGGACCCGCCCGATCCGCCGGCGATGACGCTGCTGCCGAACTGGGCGCCCAGCGTCGTGCCCGCGTCCACCCAGGCCTGTACACGCAGGCTCGACGCCTCGGCGCGAATCGCGCCCACTTCCTGGGCGTCTTCCCACTCCTTGCGCACCTGGGCCGCCTCTCGCTCTTCGCGCGCGAGGGAGCCCTCCGCCATGCCGGTCTCCACCGCGAGGGCGGCGATCTCGGCTCCGACGTCGCCGCTCGACAGCAGCGCGACGACGGGCTCGGGGAGCAGCGAGCCCGTCGTCGTGCCGGCCGCCCATCCGGGCTCGGTGCGGCTCGTCGTCGTCACGACTGTCATTCCCGTAGCTTCCACCGTCGACATGGTCATCCCCTTACCGTGATGGACGCCGCTCCGCGCAGCGTCTCATCGCCAATCTTGATGGCGCCGCGAAGGGCGTCGAGCGCGCGTCCGTACGACCCGTCCGCCGTCTTCAGATCGTCCAGCATCCATCCGGCCTCCGTCTGCAGCGAGCCAACCTCGTGCTGGTCCGCTGCCGCGTCGGCCCCCGCGTCCATGACCTCCGCGGCGAAGTACGCGCCGCGCACATTTGCGAGAGTGACGCCGGCCGTGGCTGCCTCGTCGACGGCGCCCGCAGCCGCCGCGACGATCGTGCCTGCGCCCGGGACGAGCCGCGCCACCGTGGCGATTCCCTCCGCCACCTCCGAGACGGTTCTCAGTCCCTTCACGAGATCGCTCCAGAACTTCGGACTGTTCCAGGCGTCGCCGATGTCGCTTCCCGTGCCGCTGATCGCTTGCCCGACCTTTCCCCGGGCGAGGTCTCCCGCGACGTCGCTGACGAGGTGGCCGATGCTCGAGAACAAACCGCGCCCCGATCCGGCCTCGTTGGCCTCTTGCCGCTTCAGCGCGCCTTGTTCGTGGGCGAGGTCTGCGTCCTGCAGGGTCTTGTTCTCCGCGACGCTCTCCTGCGTGGACTCGACGTCGAGCGCCTGAAGCTGCGAGATCACGGCGTAGATGCAGCTCATCGCGTCGTCCAGCTGGCCGCCCGAAGACGGGATGGGATCGGGAAGGAGCGCGCGATCCCCCGCGGGCATCGCGTCAGACTCGGTCGATGTCGCGACGCTGAACGTGTCGCTCCGGGTCACTGCGGTCACGATCGCCTCTTTTCTGCGGCGACGAGCGCGCTCAGGTCCTCGTCGCCCAGCTCCTCGGCGATTCGAGCTGCTTCGGCGAACGCGTCGGTCGCGTCGTCGTTCATTCCCCGTGTCCGCAGGATGCGCCCGCGAGCGATGCCGCAGCGCGGTGCCGACGCCGCGACTCGTCGCGCCTCGTCGTAGAGCTCGAGAGCGACGTCGTGGCGATCCTGTGCTTCGTGACAGGCGCCCAGGGCAAGCCAGCCGCGCTCGTCGTGCGGCGCGACGCGAATCACGGCGCGGAAGACGGTGACCGCGTCGTCGATGCGCTGCTGCGTGTACAGCCAGTGTCCCGCGGCGTAGAGCGCCTCGACCGCCCTGCACCGCGCGTCCGGGACGTTACCAGGCACCTGAGACGGCGCTGACTGCGGCATGGCGTTCACTGCCTTCTCAGTGGCCGAGGTTCTCGGCGATCTTCTGGGCCTGGTCTCCGAGCGATTGCACGAGGTTCGTCGTGAGCTCGACCGCGGTCTGCCGCTCGGACATCAGCGACTGGAGCTGGATCATCTGCAGCGCCGAGCCGGAATTGAGATCGCTCGCGCAGCCCTGCAGGCTCTGGATGAACCCTTGCATTTCATTGGCACCGATCACGTTGTCACCCTGCGGGCCGTTCTGGTTCGGCGGGTAGGAGCTCTCGTCGATGTACTGGAGAGCCGGCGTCGTGGCCGTCGCGGCCTGGGGGCCCGTCCCCGTGTAGAGCAGGTCGTTGTACGTCTGTTTGAGCTTGCCGAGCTCGGGGCAGCCGGGGTCGGAGGCCGTGATCTGCTGGATGAGGCCGCTCAGCGCGGTTTCCATGGCGGCGCACTTGCTGGCGCCCTGGGAATCGCCCGACGTCACGCCCGCGCTGTACGTCTGGAACGTCGCGATCACCTGCTGGAGGGCCGACGACTCGCGGTTGCTGACCTCCTGCTCGTTGAACGTGCGGTCGATCTGGCCGTCGATCGAGTCGAGGCGCGACTGGCAGTACGCCATCAGGGCGTCCGGGGAGAGGTTTGCGGCGTCGTCGCCGCCGCGGTCCGCGATGCTCGCTCCGCCGATCGGGATGCCTGCGGCGGCGTCGCTGGGAATGAAGTTCAGGGTCATGATTCCTCTCCTCCCGTCAGGCCCGGAGACCTTGAGTATTGGCGCGGCAGCTGCGTGCCAGCGCGTCCATTCGCTCGAAGAACTCGGGCCTCACCGAGACGCGCTCGTCCCCGACGTCGACGAGCCTGCGCATGGCCCGCCCCCACCGTTCGTCCTGGTCTTCGCGCTCCTTCTTCAGCCGGGCGACCGGCTCCTCGGGCGGGTTGGGCATGACGCTCTCCTTTCTTCTTTCCCTTTCGGTCGGACCCGCGGTCCAGTTGCGCGAAAAGCGGACGAACGTCGAATCGTCGAGCGGCCGCAGCTGCAGCGCATGTCGATCTAGAATCGCAAGCATGCGTCGCGAGCCCGGGCTCGTCCTCATCATCGGCTACAAGCTCGTCAAGGGCGGGCTCTGGCTCGTCTTCGCGGCGGTCCTGCTGGCGGCGATGCGCATGGGGCTCGGCGACAGGATGCTCGGCTTTGCGGCGCACCTGCGTCACCACCCGGGCGCGTGGAGCCTCGAGCTCGCCGAGGTGGTCGTCCGCGCCGCGAGTCGTCGCGGGCTGTGGATCATCACGGTGGCGCTCGTCGCGGACGGAGCGCTCAGCCTGGTGGAGGGCTGGGCGCTCCTGCACGGACACTGGTGGGGGCCGTGGCTCGTCGTCGCCGCCACGGGCTCGCTCTTGCCGTTCGAGGTCTTCGCGCTCCTGAGACATCCGCACGCGGTCCGCGCGGCCGTCCTCGCGGGCAACGCCGCCATCGTCCTTTACCTCGCGCGCAAGGCGCTGCGCGAACGCGGGGTCAGGCGTCTCGTTCGACCCGGCCGACAATCCGGCTGACGCCCTCGCGCAGCGTCGCCTCCGGGGTCAACAAGCTCACGACCACGTACGCCTCGTCCTCGAAGTCGAAGAAGTGCCCCGGGTGCACGTAGACGCCGTCCTGCTCGAGGAAGGCCAGAGCCCACGCCTCCTCGGCGCGCGTGCCGGGGAGACGGAGGGTCGCGTACCAGCCGCCCTCCACGTCGAGGAGCGACACGGCGGACCGCTCGACCGCGGAGGCCAGGCCGGCGAGGTTCGCGAGCACGCGCCTGCGGATCGCGCTCTCGGCGAGGACGCGCGAAGCGAGGAGGGCGACGAGGGCGTGCTGCACGGGCGTCCCCACCGAGAGAAACGCGTCGGCGATCACCTCGAGGCGCGCCAGAGCCCCGGTGACCCGCGAGCCCTGGCCGCCCGCGGCGATCCACGCCAGCTTCACCTGCGGCAGCCCCGCCAGCTTCGACAGCCCGCCCAGGGCGAAGACGAGCGGCGCGCGATCCGCGGCCTCGAGGGCCGAGGTCGCCCGCGCCTCGTCCGTCCGGGCGGCGTAGCGCCCGAAGACCTCGTCGCTGACGATGGGCAGCCCGAGATCGGCCAGGGCGCCGAGCTCGTTCCGCTTCAGGTAAGAGCCGGTCGGGTTGTTGGGGCTGACGGCGACGACGGCGCGCGTGCGTCCGGAGATGGCGGCGCGCACGGAGGGGAGGTCCACGTGCCACGCGCCGTCGTACGCGAGCCGGTACGGAACGGCCCGGACGCACTCGAGCCGCGCGAGGTGCTCGAAGAGCGGGTAGCTCGGGCGAGGCACGAGCACCTCGTCGCCCGGATCGCACAGGAGCTTGAAGAGAAAGGCGTACGCCTCGCTCGTGCTCGCGGTGAGCAGGACCCGCGAGGGGTCGACCGGCGGGCCGTGGGCGCG
>Ga0209415_10018283_pt1 | contig 11067 bp, 9 predicted proteins | sample PeaSoiSIISIP2007_FD_187696 | JGI IMG/M metagenome (GOLD analysis project Ga0209415, IMG submission 187696) | Peat soil microbial communities from Weissenstadt, Germany - SII-SIP-2007 (SPAdes) (version 2) | ecosystem: Environmental > Terrestrial > Soil > Wetlands > Peat | place: Germany...
TTTCAACCCCGAGTATTTTTTCATGGCAGTAGGATTGGCAAGATGAAGTGTATATTTCTCCGCCATGAGCAGATCAAGCAACCAATACCAATTATAGGTTGACTCAACCACGATACCAACAATATCAATTTTGAACTGTGCCAAGGCATTGAGAATTACCCCCGGATCATTCGGCAACTTTTTCTTAAATACGCGCTTGCCGGTTTCATCAAGAATATCCACTTAACTATTGGTTGAATGTAGATCAATACCTGTGTACAATCTCATAAAGCACCTCCTGGGATGGGATTGGTGTCTCTTCCCAAGAGCATATCAAAATCAACCGATTCTGATATGCTCGGAGATGCCCTTTATATGATTATCAATTTTCAATTAGTTTATTGCAGTCATCTACCATCTTTTCACCATTCGGAAGTATTGCAATTTGGCGTCATTGACATAGCTCTAATTCAGGAATATATTCGTCTAAAGAGGAGTCTGCCATATATCGCTAATATGCGGATCGCCATTTCAGGTACGCACTTTACAGGAAAATCGACTCTCGTCGAGGCATTATCCGAAGCGCTCCCCCAGTATACGATCATCGACGAGCCCTACCACATCCTGCAAGAGGAGGGGTACGAGTTTGCCGAGATGCCCTCCATTGAAGACTTCGAGCTGCAACTTGAGCGATCCATCGAGAGTATGGACGAAAGAGCGCCGAACATCATTTTCGACCGATGTCCTGCCGACATCCTAGGTTATCTCCTTTCGCATACCAACGTTGAAGCTTTTGACCTCGCGGAGTGGCTACCACGCATTCAAACTGCGATTAGGAAGCTCGATCTATTAGTCTTCTTGCCCATCGAAGAGCCTGACCGGATAGTTCTACCGTCGTCACAGGATGCTGCGTACAGACAGCGTGTGGACGAAAAGCTCAAAGAGATAATCTTGGAGAATTTATTCGACTTCGAGGTGGATGTACTGGAAGTCACGGGTAGTCCGAAGATGCGAGTCGAGCGGGTATTGGGGCATATTTCCTATTAGGGTGCTAGACGTTATTATAGAGACTAGGGAAGTCCAGACGTAGCTTTTTTGCATATAATTTCCTGTAACAAACAACAGTTTCAGCTTTTGGAAATTGCGGACTTCATGTTGTTAGCTGATTAAGAAAATGCTTTTAATAAAACCTTGCGAAAAAGATTCGGATTTTCTCTTTGCAAAGCAGCTAGTGAAAGACTACATTCGCTGGCTCAACATTGACCTAACGTTTCAGGATATTGATAAGGAATTATCAGATCTATCCTCAATGTATGGCCATCCTAAAGGGTTTTTTTGCTCGCGTGGCAAGAATACCAGCTTGCAGGTGGCGTAGGCATAAGAATGCTTGAGCCCACTGTTTGTGAGATGAAGCGTCTATATGTCTACGACAAATTCAAGAATAAGGATATAAGCGAAGATTGTGCATCGCACTCATCCAAGAAGCAAGAAATCTGGGTATGAAAAAATGAGGCTGGATACTCTAGACCGGATGAAGTCTGCCATAGGGCTCTACAAAAGCTTGGGGCTCAAAGATCTCGTACGTTATTGGCTCGATTGGAGTGACTTTCCTCTTCACACATTTTGCACCGGAAGCGAAGGCCCACGGCGTGCCTGAGGTCATGGACGCCGTGCACTACAGCAAGGGCGCAATCAGTCCTGCCGTCGTCTTATTCAAATCCCTTGCCTCGGCCCTTTCCATCGGCAGCGGCGGTTCCGTGGGAAGGGAGGGCCGATCGCCCAAGTGCGATCGGCATTCGGATCCACCATGGGTCAGCTCTTTTCCATAATTCAAACCGATTCATTAACACACCGATTCACAAACTCAGTCGACATCGTGTCGACATCGTTGACAACGCCATGCGTCAGGCATATATTTAGGGCAACATCCGGTTGTAGTTATCTGAATAGTCTGATCCCATTTAAGAATTGTTCAGACCAGCTTAGTAACATGGTTGGACAAGATTCGCTTCGGTCAATTCGACCAAAATTCAAAGGAGGTTTAATGAAATTCGATTTGACTGTTATGATCTTTCGAATCCAAAAAAATTTGTTGATAAGTGTCCAACGCATGACAAAATAACGACGAAAAATGCTGCGGAAGCATCAATGAGAACTAAATAAACATCTAGTGCACAACTATTACCGTCATCAAAGATGAAAGAACAAGTCGCCAAATTGTTACGAAGAACGAAATGGCGAAAAGTCTAGCAGTCGATCGCCTTTTGATGAGATGCCGAAAAAGCCGAACGTATTATTGTAAATGACCAACGAAGTAACTCCGACACATGGAGGTATTGATTGTGTGTAGAAACATCAAAACCTTGTTCAACTTCGAACCGCCTGTGACAGACGAAGAGATTCGTGCGGCCGCACTACAATTCGTTAGAAAAGTGAGCGGCTTCAGCAAACCATCGAAAATCAATGAAGCTGCATTCCTTAAGGCCGTTGACGATGTAGCGAAAGTTTCCAGAAACCTTCTGAACTCGCTTCAGACGAACGTCCCGCCGAGGAACCGTGCGGAAAAGTTTGTCAAAGCACGGGAACGCGCTGTTAAGAGATCTCCCGCCTGAATACTTTGCCGTCAAGCTGCAGGTATTAGAGCGGAGCGCCTCAAACATGCGGTTCAGCCTTCTTCCTAAGCTGTTGAAGTTGTGTTAATTTGAGACATATAGTTTACATTCTGCATCTGTTGGAATATCCTTAAATTTCCATCACACCATTCGGAAGTGCTGTGCGATTTTCTAAACAGGTGGTACCCTGAAGCACTCTTGATGACTTTCTCCATCATAGATATAAAGCCGGGCATGGTGGATATACTATAACCAAGTACTTAAGCTGCCGGCAGCAAAAAATGACGGATAAATGGTCAACGTATCCTTGAAACGTAGGGAATCGTTCCTGCCTCAATATGGTCAACAATGTATTGTGAAGATATCAGAATTCGCATTCCGGGATTATAATTGACAGGAGGTACGCTATGTCAACAGACGAAAAAGGAGCCATTGGGCCGGACGCTCCGACTGGCGAATATGTTGCGATCGACTATAAGGCGCTTGGGTTCAAAATCAGGCACGTTCGGGGTACTGCTACTCAGGCGGACTTCGCCAAACAATTCGGCATAACGCGGGCGGAGGTCAGCAAGATCGAGCGAGGTGAAGTCCGGCCGACTGCTGAGCTGCTTTATAATATTTGCTTAAAGCATCATCTCAGCCTTGAGTGGATGTTGTCCGGTCACGAGCCTTCACTTGAGTCCGCCCAGGAAGAACTCTTTAAAGAAGAGTCTATAAAAGCAGCGCCAGTCAAAGAGGGTCCACCGGCAGTGTGCGCAACGCCGATCCTTGAAATAACCGATATGATCGAATGGTTCAGGCTACACCCGGAAGACCTGTGCTTGGTCAGTAAGATGATTCAGGGCAAGAAACTTATGCTGGATTCAATGAAGGAGCTAGAGAAATAACAGGGAAGTACCCGCCCTTTGTTCACCGAGCGAAGAAGACTGATGCGCAAGACGACGAGCCTTATTTTCTGAAGATGTTAAAGTTTCCATTCACCTGTAAAAGGGCAGTTTACAATCTTATTGCTTGAAGGAAGTATGCTTGCTCTATAAACCTCAAGAATGACGTAGTCCCGTAGATAATGCGTGGCGAACCAATTGATAACCTCTCCCGCAAACTAGGTTTTGACGCTATCCGGTTGTCCCGCAGAAACCGGTGTGATCATTCCATGGCTTACGAATACAGAATCGGGGCGAGTGAGAAAGTACTTTTAGCGATAGTTCAGTCGCTGCATACTTTGTATTTGTTGGCGTTTCAACCCATCGCAACCCGCATAATTATAGATGGAGCCCGAAGAGCCGGCATCACAAAGAATATGAATAATTCCATTTGAAGTTTATAATCGATACTCCTTCATCTTACGTCGCTGCTAACGTTTACCCTCTTGGCAACATAAAAGACTACAATCAGTAATCGATAGTATGTTTTGATGTTGCTCGATATGGCAAGCATCAGCACCTGAGAGCCCGTTTCAGGTTAAGAAGACCACATATCTAGAATGTCAGACAGATTGAGGGGATGCTTATAATTCACTCTATTCCACGTGTTTTAATTGTACGTCAGTTTTCGTTCAAGGTCTTTCGAGTGAGAGATGCGCTTTGCCTCATCGAGAGTTAAGAGTTCCGCTCTGCAGAGCTCAATGAGATGCTGGTCCATTGTCTGCATGCCGTATTCGTCGCGTCCCTTTTCGATGTACTGCTCAATCTCATCGAGGTGATTGTCCCTGATACACGCCTTAATGGAAGAAGTTGCATACATCACTTCAAGGACGGGAAGAATGGTTTCTTCTTTTTTCCCTCTTACAAGCCTCAGAGAGATAATTGCTATCAGGCTCTCTGCTAGCCTTTGCCTGATATTCTCATGCGCCTGGGGCGGAAAATAACCAACCATACGATTGATGGACGAAGCGGTATTATGGGTATGAAGTGTGGACAATATCAGATGTCCCGTCTCGGCGGCCTTCACACAGGCGTCTATGGTTTCGAGATCGCGCATTTCTCCAACCATGATGACGTCCGGGTTCATGCGCATTGCAGACCGTAATGCAACGCTGAAACTTTCCGTATCTATGCCTACTTCCCTCTGGATAATACAGCTTTTGTTCGAAGTGAACAGAAACTCGATCGGGTCCTCAATCGTAATGATATTGTAATCGAAATTATCATTGATAAACCTCATCATTGAAGCGAGCGTCGTTGATTTGCCGTTGCCGGTCGGCCCGGTGACGAGAATCAGGCCGTTAGGAACCTGCACAATCCTGCCGAGCACCGGTGGAAGATTCAACTCCTCGAACGTACCTATCTGGTGAGGTATAACGCGCATAACAACGCCGAGATTGCCGCGCTGACGGAAGATGCTCACCCGAAAGCGGCCAACATTTGCCAGAGTATAGGAAGTATCAAATTCCTTTAAGTCTTCGGGCGGCTTCCGGTTTTGCTGCTCCATGACCGCGTTTGCGACGAACTCAGTATCTTTTTTCGTTAAGTTCCCGAGCTTGGAGCGAATAAGATGGCCGCGTGCCCGGAACATCGGCGGGTTGTCGACCTCAAAATGGATATCCGAGACCCTTTTTTCGAAGGCAATGTGAAGGATCTGATTCAGTATTGTATTGTCCATGACGCCCTTTTACCTCCGTTTTCCATCTTAGTCTAAGACACATTCAGGTATCTATGATTTTTGAGCCGATTTCGTCATCTGCCTGCGGAAAAGCGAATATTCCAGAACAATGCCAACCTGCTGAGCAAGGATCTCGAGTATATCGAGCTGCACGGGGGATGCCTCTTTCTTTCCGAAATCCCCGTATACAACCGCTACGACCTTTCGATCGCATATCACAGGCAGCAGGACAACAGCCGGACTCAGGGGTTTGCCGATTTCTTTATAGAGTTCCTTTACCGCTTCATCGCTGCTCTCTCCATAATGCACCAGCCCTTTTTCGAGCACATCCCGGAAAACCGAAGGTTTTGAGAGTGATATCTTCAGCCTGTCCGCCGGAGTCGGCCCCATGCTTTTTTCGGAACTCACTCCTATGGCTCTTTCACCGATCAATTCTGAAGGACGGACAAAAAACGTGATCACACGTTCAAACATTTCGGCAACAGCTGCGAGAATCACCAGCGCCGCATCAGAAGGGTTAATGATCTCGCGAAGCGATTTTATGTTGTCTTTCAGTTCTTTCACGTACCTGTCGGTGGTATCGGGTTGGTACTGAAAACTCTTGATATACGCCTTGAAGGTGCCGAGAAACTTTATAGTATCTTGGACGTACGTTTCTCTCCGAATTTCTTTCAACGGCTTCGGGAGAACGGCCCTGACGCCTTCACTGTACGATTGAAGGATGAAGTTGCTCTCCTGGGGAGAGGCAAGTTGAAGAAGAGGAACCGCAGAGTACTTTCCCCTCAACCGATTCCGCAGGTTGATGATTTTTTCCTCGGGAAATGCGTCCTCGGATTTCCCGGGACTGTCAAAAACAACCACTGGTATTCTCATGGAAGAGAGACACTGCGATACAATCCGTTCGAGGTCCATTTCGTCGTCTGTTGCAAATACGGGTATTCCTTCTTCTTTGCATAGGGTCATAACTGAATGCCTGATCAGCTTATCACCGCTGAAAAGAACGACAGCCTTGCCCGCCTGCTGCAGCGCAGCGTCGGGCGCAGCCTTACGATCTGCGGATCTTCTCAGAAAAGAAACAAATGCCTCCTGCTCTTCAAAAGAAAAACCCGCGAGTATTTCCTTTATTTTCTGGCGATGGATTTCGACCGGATCGAAGATCTCCATGTCAGAAACAGGCCGGGGTATTTTCTTCTCAAGCCGATCAATATCAGCAAGCCCGAGATCATCCGCTGTAATTGTCGAACGTTCATCTTTTGTTTTACTCGCGTTTTCCTCTGGAAGGACATCGGCATAGAGTGCCTCCAAGGACGGAACCTCTTTTCCGTTCGAACGGTCGCGTTCACGCTCGTCAAAGATACGAATCGCATCCATCAAAACCATCTGGGCATCAACTACCACATCCTGTTCCGTGTCGTCGGAAGAAGCCCCTTCTTCGGAAGAAACGACGATCGTATCCGTATCGAACGTAAAGGTACCCTTGGTCCAGCTCATCAGCTCAACGATAGTTATCTCGACCAGCTTTTTGAGTCCTCTCAGAGCATCTTCCCGTTTTAGCTTGCCCATCTGCATTAAAGTAATCATAAGCGGTCTACGGTTCTTAGCGGCATCGTTCGTGACGTCCAATGCCTGCTTGAGATCATCGATTGATATAGCGCCCGTCTTTACCAGAACGGTCCCGATGCGGACTCTATCGTTGATATGATTTGCACTGACAATATATCCGCTGCTGAAGACAATCTTACTCTCTCCCTTGCTTCCGTTAACGGAAAAAATGCCCGACTTCCGCGTTGTGTGGACCAACTGGATAATGTCTACTATAGGCAGATGTTCTAAATCTCCAGTAAACGCCATATTCTATAAGTATTACTCCTTTGTAAGTATCCCCTTAGGGGTACTGAAATATTAGCTTGGAAAGCACAAGCTTCATCAACAAGATAAAATCGACAATCGTACAGCCCCCCGGAGACTTCCTGTACTTGGAATGGGATTATCCAAATATACAGTTGGTGCCCCGGAGGGGCACTTCCTTGAATTATATAATGATAGGGGATAAGAATCAAGTGCGCTTCTCGCGAATGTCAACCCAAAGCCAAAATGTCCGATATTGTAATACTGCCTGACGTTGACTTCCTGCTTTAGCCATTGCCCTCGCGGGGAACTTCCAAGGATGCGTCACTGGCTGCTGATGCACCGTTATGATGGGCATGACGGTATCAGTGGAGTCTTATGCGATACTCTGCCAATCAATTTCTCTTGCCCGCAGAGTTGTCGTTATCTGGATGAAGTGAAGGATTCTATTTCAAGCGAATGACAACGATTCCTTCCTGAATCAGTGGACACTTGTAAACACAATATGATTTCATATTTCAAGTTGAATTATTGAACTTTCAGACTGCACAATGTAAAGGTATCCAAATTCAATTGACATAGCTAGCATTAATGATAATATATTACATGCATATTGATCCCTCAACAGTTATTGGTAAGATTCCTAAATCATTACTGATGATTCTTGGTGTTTCTCTTGTATTATTAATTGGCGCGATCGATTATGGTTCTGGCTATGAAATATCTGTATCATTTCTTTATTTGCTTCCTATTTTGCTGTTTGCTTTGGGTGGCACTCCGACGTCTGCTATCCTGATATCAATTTTTAGTGCCGTCACGTTGTTTTGGGCTGATCTGGCAAGTGGGCATGTTTATTCTCATAAAGCTATACCCATATGGAACTTTATCATGGCATTGGGTGTTTTTTTGACTATCGCGTTTTCCAATCTTAAAATAAAGGAGTTAATGCAAAGAGAACACGAGTACGCCTGTAACGACTACTTGACAAATGTTTATAGCACGAGGTATTTTTATGAACAGGCGCGCATAGAAATTAGTAGATCGTCCAGATATAAACAACCTCTTTCCCTCGCTTACATCGACATCGATAACTTCAAATACATAAATGATACATATGGACATAGTATAGGAGATAATCTTCTCCGGATTGTGGCAGAGTCTATGAAGACGATGCTACGTTCAACGGACATAATTTCAAGATTGGGCGGTGACGAATTTGCCATTCTTATGCCGGAGACAAATGAGGCGCATTCGAAGGTAGCCATCACCAAAGTTCAAAAGCAGTTACTTGAGACCGTAGAAAAGAACGGTTGGCCTGTCACCTTCAGCATTGGTGTCGTAACTTGCTATGGTCCAATATGTTCACAGGATGAACTAATTAAGATGGCCGATGATCTAATGTATGATGTTAAGAAAAGCGGGAAGAATATGATTAAATATGGACTTTTTGAGCGTCCTAATGCATCTTAACAAATCAGATAGAATTTTCTGCTGCAATTGCCAAACAGGGAAGTCATCCTGCGCTGAAGTTCAAATTTCCCAAAGTTAATGATACTAAAGACACAATAAATATCAAAAATGTCAACCAGTAGTCGATAGAGTTATTGATCATTAAAACTCGTTTGCTTGTAGGTGTTGTCAGGAAGTGGATCGGATCAAGACAGACGCGCAAAAGCGCGTCTTGGCCGAGCGTTGATATGCAATATTGAATCCGAATTTTTGGAAACTTAAGAACGAGTGACTGTTATTCAATTACTGCTAATTCTTTCCGACTATCAATAGGTCGATGTATTATTCCTTTTATTCTTTGCATAGTGTAATTTATACTTGAATTCATCATGCGGCAAAAAAGAGATGCTAATGGGGGGATCGTGCCTTCTCAACTGCCCATGAGTTGGACTTTTCGTAAAAGAGTGCTTTCATAAGGAGAGATCCTGTTCAATATCGTGGCTCATCTTCCTCAAATATTGCATTAGGAGGGAACCCGTCATGAACAAGACGATTTTTTCAGGCATAGCTCTGTTGATTCTTCTTTTTCCCTGCTCCGCACTCTCCATCGCACCCGACTGCCGGAAGTGCCACGAGAAGCTGCTGAGGGAAAAAATCGTGCATCCCGCAATTACTATGGGGTGCGAGGTATGCCACACGGGTATCGATGCCTCGACAGTACCGCACAAGAATACCGGTAAAATAGCTCACGGACTCTCTTCGGATCAGCCCACGCTGTGCTACGGCTGCCATGATTCATCCCTTTTCACAAAAAAGGACGTTCATCCCGCGCTCTCAATGGGCTGCACTGTCTGCCATAATCCCCATTCTTCACCCTATGCTAAACTGCTTGTAGCGGAGCCGCCCGAGCTGTGCTTTACCTGCCATGACAAGTCGGGGTTCACCAACAAGCTGAATAACCACTCGCCCGTTGCCCAGGGCAAATGCCTCATTTGCCATACCCCGCATTCTTCGGACGAGATGGCATTGCTCCTGAAGAAGCCCTTAGACGTCTGCCTTGGATGCCACGAGAACATCAGCCACGGTGAACATAACACTCTGTCGCCGGGAAAAGAGCTCCAGGACCCATTACGGCCCGGCAGACCCTTTTACTGTGGTACCTGTCACAACCCCCATGGCTCCAACGGCGTGCTGATGTTCAGGTTCGATGCCCAGTCGACAAAGAGCCTCTGTGAACATTGTCACGAATTCTAGCAGGTGGACGGGATCCAATGATATTGCCAGGCTCCATTCGAGTAACGGCACCTCAGGATACCAATTGTATTAGTCGGTTCCGGGGAGCATCTCTTGAACGACATCGATTTGCGTGCTTTGGGCTATGAATGCGCACAGTACGTCTGCGGCCCAGATCTTTCTGCGAAAACGCGCGTGAGACCCATCCGGCTCGCTTGGTGGGCCACCTAACGCCTCATTCAAGCGGGACGCGCTTAAGCGAGCCTCTTAATTCAAACGTTCATACGCACTTTTCATCCAGGATTCTGCATTGAAATTTTGTCAACAGGGCCTGCATGATTGTACGTGATGTTCAGGTCGCCCGTTCCGGAAAAGAATTGGCGAATACTGTTTGAAATATGCAGAGATGAGTTCCTCCTAAGATTATGAAAGCCCGAGGAGTTCCTTAATGAGAAGACTCGGATCCGCTTGTCTCAGGCATGATTTCCCAGCCGGAAGGAGCTTGCATGGAAGGTAAACGCGTAACGAACAGCAGCGTCATCATGGCGCAGATGATGATCCCCCAGGACGCGAACCCCGCAGGGAACGTCCACGGCGGTGTCGTCGTGAAGATCATCGACGAAGCGGCCGGAGTGGTCGCCGCGCGCCATTCCCGCATGAACGTTGTCACTGCGTCCATCGACCGCATGGACTTTCATCACCCCATTTTCGTCGGCGACCTCCTTTTCTTCAAGGCAAGCCTGAACTCTGTCGGCAGAACTTCCATGGAGATCGGCGTGCGCGTGGAGGCCGAGAACCTGAAGACCGGCGAGGTGCGCCACGCAGCTTCGGCTTATCTCACCTTTGTTGCCATCGACCAACAGGGTAAACCCGTGCCCGTGCCGCCGCTTGTCCTTGAGACCGAGGAGGAACGACGAAGGAACAACGACGCGCGCTCCCGCAGGGCCATGCGGCTGGCCGAGCGGAACCGACAGGCGCAGTGCAAGCAAGACTCGAACGCCTGTTCGCAGTGAGGTCATGATGACTGTGTCAGACTTGAATCTGGAGTTAGTAGTATTGTGTATGCGTATTTTATTCAATATTCGTTAGAGATTCAGGCAATTGAAACTCGTTTGACTGTAGGTGTTAATCGGATCGCCAGCGCCGGTAAAAGAAGCGATTAATACCATTTGAAGTATGAATTCAAAGGTCCTTCCTCTTCTAAGGCAGTTGTCAAGTTTTTAAAGACAACTCATCTGTTGAAGTCGTGTGGTTGTGGCGAGCTTCACCCCCGTAACCAACGTCGTCTTCTTTATCCTTTGACGCCTTTCATACTGCTTGTTATAATCATTATTAAGCATGGCAA
>Ga0209415_10018284_pt1 | contig 11066 bp, 8 predicted proteins | sample PeaSoiSIISIP2007_FD_187696 | JGI IMG/M metagenome (GOLD analysis project Ga0209415, IMG submission 187696) | Peat soil microbial communities from Weissenstadt, Germany - SII-SIP-2007 (SPAdes) (version 2) | ecosystem: Environmental > Terrestrial > Soil > Wetlands > Peat | place: Germany...
AGATTCACCGCCAGCGTGCGCATCCACTGATCCAGTTCGATTTGTTCCAGAGGCGTTTCGCGGGCAATGCCGGCGTTGTTGACCAGAATTTCAACCTCGTCCCACTGCCGGCGGATTTCCTGGAGGAGGGAATCGCATTCGGCGGGGAGGGATACATCGGCCTTCACCTTGAGGCCGTGGCCGCCCGATGCGGCGATCTCGCTGACGACGGAGCCTGCCTCGGACCGGACATAATTGACGGCGACTTTCGCTCCACGGCGCGCCAGTTCCAGAGCGATCGCGCGGCCGATGCCGCGGGCCCCCCCGGTGACGAGCGCCACCTTGCCGCTGAGTTCTTGATTTGCAAACATAATTCAATCCTCATTTCCGGGACTTAATTCCACGCTGTTTCCAATCTCCATGCAGCGCATTCCCTTCAACACACCTGGGCGAACGCACTCCTGAAATCGACGATGGCAGGTCTCAAAGGATGAATAACGTGCGTGAACATCAGCCCGAGGATAATCACTTTTCCTTTTCCCAAAGGTGCTGCTAGACCATCCCAGGTGCAAGCAGTTGCGGTGAAAAGCTGGGGGCATCGTTGCCCCATGCTCACCTTTCACGGATACCCGGAGCCGACTCGGGTCGGCTCCCGCCGCGCTTTTTGGGACAGGGAGAAGCGTGGACCCCTGGCGCCACCCGGCGACCGTGCCATGTGTTCAGGGCAGCCTATCCGACACATGAAGAAGTTTGCAAAGGGAGCGGGTTATCACTCCGGATATGCGCACCTCCAGGTTTCTTGTCATCGAGAGGATGGAGCCCCCAAATACGCGACTCACGATTGTAAACAGGGCCAGAAACAGCAGGAGCGCTGGAGCAAATAGGAGCGGCCAGCCTCGGGAAATGGGTGGAAACGGCTTTGGGAGAGTCAGGTATGTGGAGACCAACAACAGGCCTATGACCGCTGCCAAGAATGCTCTTGAGGTCCACAATCCGATAGTCGCGCCGATGTAGCGGAGACGGTCTAATTGGGCTTGCAATCGAGCTTTCGCGCTGGCTTCGATAGATTCCGCCCGCTGCTCGGCTCTAGAGCGCGCTTCCTGCTCGGATTGGAGTGTCGCCTCCGTCTGGGCCCGCAGGGAAGCCTTTGCCTTGTCCAAAACCTGCTCCACGGTTCCTTCTGAGAATGCGTCGGCATCTCCTAGTGTGAGATCCATGAGCGCGGTCCTAGCCTCCATTGAGTAGCGCAGCATGAGATAGTCGTTCTCCGTGATTAGCCCCGCCCGGCGCAGTCGGTCCATTTCTCCGAGATACCGTCTCCAAAGGTTATCGGGAGGGTTCAGCGCGGCGTAACAGTTGGCGATCATCCGTTTTCGAGGCAGATCGGGTGCCTTTAGAGGCCTTTTCAGCCAGACCAGCGTGCCCAGTAGATAATCGAGAACACAGTGCGGCACCGCTCCTCCAACATTCCGAAATTCTTCTGTGAAGAAGCGCGCGCTACATCGCGCTAATGATGCATTCGTGGTAACAAACATTGCATTGCAATTCTCAATGTGTCGATAGAGTTGCCCATTTCTCAATCGATGAATGGCTGTTAAACAATCCAGGTCGTGGTTAAGCGCCTCCTGCCGACGGTAGCCCACGTTTTGTCTGAGCGCATCGCGCAGTTTCGCTTCGTCAAGGCCCAGGGCGGCTGTATGTTGAGGTTTGGCTCTGACCTTGATGTGCAGCCGTCGAAAGGAGTCTTCCAAACGCGCGATCAGGAGTTCTACGTCACTCTTTTGGTAATTCGAGTCAATGAAATACTGCATCGTCTCGCCGTGGGCGTGGTCGAGGAACCCTCTGTTCCTCAAGGCGGTCAGGGCGGCGTCCAATACGCCGTGAATTTCGTCGCGAGTATGTTCAAAGACTCTGAGATTGGCATTCTCTTCGTAAAGGAGGTTGATTACTTCCAGCGAGGGTGTCTCCATGTGCCGTCCCGCTAAGCCGAGGGCGCGCAGCATAAACGGGGTATCTAAGTAGATTTCCACTGAGTGAAAGTTCTGGATTATTCCACCGAGTTCAGGAAAGAGCAACACGTCCGCCAACATGCGTCCCTTGACAACCGTCTCCAGGAAGTCAAAGCCTTCCGGGTCGGTCTTGTGTAACTCCGCGACGAATGCATTCACCAGGAACTCAGCGTGCTTCACCACGTCGGTCGGCGGCAGGATTGCCGCGCCTTCCACGGCTGCGGCCAGAATCGGTATCGAGTGTTCTTCAAGATAAAGGAGCAGAGCGGTCTCTGCTTCTTCTTGAGACCATTTCACTTGATACTTGGTGTCACAGAAGATGGTCAGCTTCTGTACTAGCGCTTCATGCTGACGTAAGGCTTGCTCCCGAGTTTGCGAGATGGTCAGCTTGTCCAATGCATGATCAATGCGACGATAGATCCCCTGTGTGCGCGTGATGTACCCGGCCTTCACCGCCCGGCGGAGGATTGTTTTCAAAGCATTTTGCGGAATGCGCAGCCCAAACTCGCGCGCGACAAGATCTTGAAGATCGGGAAGAGAAACTTCGGCTTGCGACGAAACCCGGATACACTCAGCTACAAACGGAACAAAATTGTCGATGTAGTCGTGGCCGGTGTCCCAGTTCACCTTTAGCATCGCCAGGCTAGGAATGACGCGCTCGACCTTAGGTGCTCCGTCCATGCGTGGCAGTCTATCAAAGTACCAGGGCCCAAAGCGCCGACACGCTATTCTGCAGCCCGGAAAGCTGCAACCCTGGCCCATTGAGAAAGAGGCCCACGGGGAAGCGAGAAGCCGTGCCGCCCCGGACGAATCTGGCGCCAAACGCGGCCGTCAGTACGATCGGGAACCTCACCCGCACATCGAACATCGCCTCTTGCGGCCCTCTTCAGGGGCGCTCCCCGGCGGACGGCCGAAGAAGCCTTTGATCCGGAATTTCCTCTTTGGCTTCGAAAACGGCAATAATCGTACACCTGTTTTGCCCTCCTGCACGTTGGGTAAACCATGTTCCATCTGGGCCGCCCCCAAAGGTCTGCGATCCGCACCATCACGGCAGATCTAGCATTTCAATTGCTCGCTGTTTTCAACCTCCGCGCGCGGCCAAAACTCTCTCCGGATAGCGGCTCCACGATGTCGTTCATTCCGCCCACTTCTCCCACCGCGACCTTGTCCACCACCTGAAAGTGCTCCGGGCAGGTCCGGCACGCAACCAAGCACACCCCATTCCCTGAGCCAGCCTGGGACCCAGCAATGCCGGTGAGCCTTCGCGCACCAGCTTCACTCCGTTGCTGTAAAAGGACATTTTCAAGGGAGCTCTTCACGCCAGTTCGGCCCACGCCGCTCACTGCTGCTGTGGGGTTTCACACCAGTCATTTGACCGTGCCCAAAACGGTTATTTGGCCCCCCGAAAGCTCGAACTCAATTGCGGAATTCAGCTAGTTGAGGGACTGGACGCTGTCCGGAAGCAAGAGTGTGAATTCGCAGCCGGCCACGCCACACATCAGGATACCCCGCCGGACGATGCGAGCGGGACCGGGGCCGGGAAACTCGACGGGGAATTTCATGGCCGCGAAGCGCGGACCAGCATTCCTCAGACTCTCCGAGCCGCCGATAAACTTCGCATCGTCCACTTTGCCGCCCGGGGACAAGAGCACGAAGAACTCGCCGCTAACGGCCTTGCTCGTGATGGTCGGAAGCTTAACCGTGCGCATGCGGCTCAATTCCTCGCCCGGCCAACTCGGTGTAGGCGCTGTAGTACTGTTGGGACGACGACTCAACGTTGGCGTCGTGGCGTCGATGAGGTTGTTCCCCGTGAGTTTCTTGTAGCGATCGGCAGCTTCGGCACCAGCGTCAACCTCGGCATAAGCGAGTTCGTACATGTGCGCCGCTTCCTTGCGCTTCCCCTCGTGTTCGTACACCTGGCCGAGGTGGTCGCCCGCCACCGGTGATTGACCAAGCACCCAGGCGGCACGCAGGTACTTCTCAGCGTTGGGCAGGTCGCTCATGCGGAAGTAAACCCAGCCAAGCGTATCCCAGTACTTTGCGAGAAAATTGACCCGTCGCAGATCCTCGACTTGCAGTCCAGAGAGAGTAATCTTTGCAGTCTCGGCTTCGAGTTGCGAGACAGCTCTTTCCGCCCACTGCCTCGCGAGATCGAGAAAGCTGCCGCTGTCGGCGGCCGAATAAGCTACGTCGTTGAGCATGGCCGGCGAGGGATCGAGTTCCACCGCCTTCTTCAAGGCCGCCTCGGCCTTGTCGGTCTGCTTCGTGTCCAAATAAGCATAGCCAAGCGATGCCTGCAGCGTGGGACTATCAGGACTTTGAGCGGTCGCGCCTTCCAGCACCTGTACCGCCTCGGCATAACGCTTCTTCCGTGTCAAGACTTTGCCGAGAACAGCGGCGGCTTCCCGGTTCTTGGGATCCACCTGGAGTAGCTTGCGCCACTGATCGATCGCGTCGTCCTCGCGTTTGACCCTCGCATAGATCGAACCGAGGGTGCGGTACCAGAAGGGTTCTTTGGGATTGATTTCCTCTTCCTTCAGGAGTTCGCCAATACCCTCGTCCATGCGCTTGCGCATGGTGTCGATTATGCCGGCGTAGCCGTGTGCGTTGGGGAACTTGGGGTCGCGAGCGAGGATTTTGCGAAAGTCCTCCTCTGCGGTGGTGATATCGCGCTTCTGCAGCGCCTCATAACCCTCGTGGAAGATGCGCGCGAGTTCCGGATCCGCAGGCGACGAGGAGCCGGAACTGGCGTCGGCGGCCGTCTCGCCCGTAAGGTTGAGATCGATGTACTGGTTTTCGTCATCCATCACCGCTTTCCGGAATTTGCGGTACTGATCCCATGATGCGAGAGCGACCTCTGGCTTTTTGATAACGAAGCGGCGCTCGGCAATGAGCACGTTGTGCTCAAGCTTGTAGGTGGCGTGGTACTCGGCGAAGTCATCATCGGAAACATCGACCTGCTTCGGCAAGCTCGGCTTTGAACCGGGAGGCAGTTTGACGTTGGCGCGATACACGACTTCCCCAGGAGCGCCGAGCAACAGCGGCTCAGAGGGCTTCTTGTCGTCGTTGTCGCCGACCTCGATGCCGAACGGCGGGAACGGCGGAGTAATGCGCCGGTTACCCCAATCAGAATAGTCCTTGCGTTTGTAATCGTAGGAGAACTCGAAGGGCTTATCGGTGTCGTCAGGAGCGGAAGCCGTGGCCGCGCTGACGTCGCCGCCGAAACCGGAAGCATAAGAGATCCTCTGCATCAACTCCTTCCATTGCGGCTGCGGCACTTGCCGAAACCCGAGACGAAAGATCACCTCAGCGTCGCCGCGAACGCTACGCTGCACGTGGGCGGTGAACACGCCGCTGGCGTCTAGCTCGCCCTCGGCAGTGAAGGACTGCACGGCGGGGAAGGGCGGACTCGCGGGCGTGGTCTGAAGCGACGCTACTTTGCCGGCGGAGATGACCAGTGCCTGCTTGTCCCGCAGGTTGGTCAGCAGCAGCCCAAACGGCGCGACCTCCGGCGTTGTGTCCAGCCAAAGGACATTGTTGCTGCGGGGTACCACGGTAATGACGTGATCGAATTGCGCCGGCGAAGGAACATCGGGATCGAGCTTGCGAGAAGAACTGATGAGCGCTGGCCACGCATCGTATCCAGCGGCCTTCAGCAACGCGGCTACGAGCGTATGCTTGTCCTTACAATCCCCGTACTCGTTCTCTAGGACCTCTTCGGCGACGTGCGGCTGATAGCGGCCGATGCCGAATGAAAGCGAGATGTAGTGCATGCGCGTGGATACGAACTTGTAGAGCGCGCGAATACGGTCGTCATCGGTGGTTAGCCCCTTCGTCAGTTCGGCGGCTTTGGCTTGGATACCCGGGGTGATGACGATTTGCGTCTTCTGTAGATCGCCGTACCAGCGGCCGACGTCGTCCCACGTCCGGAATGTTGTCACCTGGACGGACGGATTGGGCTGGTAGCGCTTGGGTCCTTGCTCCGTCGTATCCTCGCGAACAAGATTCGTACTCTTCCACGTGTAGGTCCGGCTGGTGTTTTCGTCGTTAATCTGCGGCTTAAACTCGGGGCTGCTGACTTTGGCGTATTTGTCACGAGGGATGGTGATGTCGAGTTCCTCGTCCTTGACGATCACATCCTTAGTGAAACTGTACTCGAACCAGAACTGGCCCGGGACCTCCGGCTTGAGAGTGCGATAGCGGACGAGGTACTCAAGAGTATCGCCTACACCTAGAGCTTTGACGGTAACGTGTTTCTCGCGAACGTCGCTGTATAGCGGTGCGACGCGGGTCACATCGGCAGGCATTTCTTGGGTGTTGTAGGCGGGGGTGACGACCACTGTGCCGTCGGGTTTACGAACCCGAACATAATCGATGTCCACTGTTTCGTAGCTGCCGTTGTACTGGAATCGAAGCACGGCCAAGCTCTGCATAGCCGCTTCCGCCTGCACGTGCAAGACTGCGGATGTCTCGCGGACGGAGTTGCCGTCTCCCTGGAATGTGGCCCGGGTGACGTAATGCTCAATGACTAACGCTTCTTTCGCATAATCGAAGCGCTGTGTGGGCGCGCTAGTTTGCGCGGAAGTGAAGCTGGGAAGCAGGAGAAAGAAGGCGGCGAACCGCATGAACACAAATCGACTCCCAACGTAAGCTGCCCCTACGATAACACGCGCTACGTCATTGGTGAGAAGGGGATTAATCAGGGATTTTCCTTTTTGAGTTCTCAGCGGTCGGCGTTGTACACTTAGTTGCCTCGTTTTTCGCGTCAATCTGGCGCGTTTTTCCACCCCCAGGCTGTCCCCATCGCCCCCTCTGCAATTGAAGGTACAGGCGAAATTGTCAAGGTAGGCTACGCACCCGCTTGGCATGAAGCAACAGCGGTTTTGTGATGTGCGGTGCGGTGTGAGGCCGCACAGCCGATTGCGGGCTCCGTTTTTCCGGATGCTTACCCACTTCTTGCTCGCGGTGGCTCCCAATCCCCTGTTCCGCAAAACGCTTGATGTTGGACGTCAAGGCAAGCGGTTCGGCGATGGATGTTAGGTCTACTACAGCAATACCATTCCCAGTGGCGCCGGTAATGGCAATCAGGACGTTGTCTTTGCCATCGCTTACTAACGCATCGTAGTTCGGTGACGGCGGGACGGGCAGCGAAACGCGATCTTGTAGGTTGCCGAGTCCGTTGCCGAATACATCGATGCCGTTGGTGGTAGGCTGGAAGATCAACCGCCCATCTGGGCTTAGCTTGGCGCCGTAAACATAGAGTGTGTTTAGTCTCTCCGTCGTGCCCGCAGGAGGCGTAATCGGGATCGGACTCAACCATTTCCCCTCGGCGCGTGAAAAAACCTGAATCTGGGTGGTGTCCGTGAAGTAATAGCAAGTGCAGGAGAAGGCCATCTTCGAAGACCAGCAACGCCTTCGGGAGAACATGAAGGCCCTTCGCGGCAGTGCAGAGGAGAAAACCCTGCTGCAACGTTACACCCGCCAGTTGGATGCGCAGGAGGACCGGCTGGAATCGCTGCGGAGAACCATTACCGACCTGAAACACTCCCGCGAACAGAGCATCGCGGAGATGAACCGAATGATTGAGCAATTGTCACTGGATGTGGGTAGCTAGCCTGTGTGTAACGGCAATGCGCCGTCCGACCAGCAACCCCGTCTGTCGAGCAGCTACGTGATCGGGCCAACCTTTCTAGTAGACTGCTCCAGATATCTTTCACAGCACTGCAGTCCAGAAGCGTGCAAAGTTCCAATGCGCAGCTCCCTCGGAAAAAAGCGTGGCTCGACTGCGTCCGCGCGTCGGCGCGTGTTTCGGCTGCCATAACGGCAACTCGCAGGATTGTGTGCTTGTAGCCTGGTTCCACCCGTGCTGTTTACCGGCCGGAGTGGCCAGCTCTCCTACTGTCCGTCGCCTTCACCACCGGCGAAAACTCTACGCCAGGATTCCGTGGCCCCGATGTGTTGCCACGACCTCCAAGCTTTCTTCTCCCTGCTCTAAAGCCAAGAGCAGGCCTTGAAACTCCGCCATCGTCTCTGCAAAATGCGTCTCCGCGAATTCTCTAGCTTCGGTCTCCGTGGCATCGGCAAAGAACCTGCGGTAAAGCTCGATCTTCTGCGACTCCGCAGCCTTCCCCAGGAAGAGCTTGTAATCAATGCGCCCTGGCCTCAATAACGCAGGATCGAGTGCCTCGATTCTGTTCGTGGTCATCACGAAAAGCACGTTTTCAGGCGCATGGAAACCATCCACCACATTGAGCAATCCCGAAAGCGTTACACCGAAGCGTTCCGCAGGATCATTCTTCGCATTGCCATTCTTGGGCGCCTGCTTTAGCGCCCAATCGTCCGGGTCCGGCGTGCGATTTCCCCCCTTCATACAATCTATGTCCTCAAACAAAATCACTGAGTCTTCTGGCACATCATTAATCGCGCTTTTGAGAGCTCGATCATTGAACTCGGTCAAGTTGACGGCATATATCGACATCCCAAACTTCGCGGCCAGGCCCGAGACCAACGACGTCTTGCCGGTTCCCGGAGGCCCGTACAGCAGATAACCACGGTGATACGGCACTCCGAGCCGACGATACCGCTGCCGCGATGCCCTGAATTTCTCAATGTCCTGAATCAGGTGTTCTTTCTCGCCTGGCTTTAGGATCACTGAATCCAACAAACGCGGAGCGTACGCCTGTACACTCGCCCAACCGTCGTCGTACACGTAGAGGAACGAAGCCATTTTCATTTTGTTCTTGTGGCACGCCACGACCTCATCCACCAGCCGCTTGATAAACTCCTGGTCCCTGCCGACGGTTCGAAACGTGAGTGACTCCATTCGTCGCTGGGTCCTACCTTTTGTATCTTCGCTTCGGTAAAACCACACCCAAAATGGTCGACTTGCATGCCAGAACCAATGGCGCCCCGGAGCCGGGATCAGCGCCAGCTCCTCGCCCCGAAGGGTAGTATCAAGGTCCACTCGGCGGACTCGCTTCAGGAACTCCTGCTCCAGCAACCATTCCTTCACCCACACGAACGCCGCATCGTCGTCCTTCACTGTGACCATCATCGTGGTCTGCGCGATGACCCACCACCAAAACCGCTGGGGCAAAGCACGCAAATAGACGCCAATGCCGCCGATGATCATCAGCAGCAATCCGCCGGAAGCAAACTGGTTCTGGCCCGTCAGTACGTGTTTTAAGAAGTCCAACATCGTTGCATTTTTCTAACCGGCACAATGCCGGAGCCTGTTGGTTTCGCGGACGAGAGTGTCCGGGCAGCACGCCTTGTACTCATGCGCCGGGGGAACAAGCGACAACGGGTTCTTAATCGATTCACAGTCGAAGGAACTGTTGATCTTCGCCACCCAGCGATATCTGGCTGTCTGAGATTGCGTAGGAGTTAGCGCCGGAGGTCAGCTAAACAGGACAAAGCACGCCCGGCGGCAATCGCTGTCCAGGTACGACAGCCAATGCCTACGCACTTCGGATTGCGTTCGTTTCGTCATCGGGCGTTCTCCTACTGCGTTTGTAACCATGCCATAAAAGGCCGCTACTTGCAACTACGAAAGTGCCGACGCAGTGTGGTCTTTTTTCTGAACGACAGAGGAAGCCCATGCTCCGCGCGCGAGCGCCCTGTTTTCAATCTCCACGCGAAGGCAAAAGTCTCCTCGGATAGCAGCACCAGGTGTGTGAATACGGGACTGATCCCTTGGGTGGGTTCGAGCCCAGGAGGTCGATTTTCCGTACGCCTCACACGCCTCAATTCACAACAAGGAGCTTACCAATGTCGGAAATCACCCGATTGCCTAACACTCCGGTCTCAAATGAAACCGGTCTGAATCTCAACCAGAAGTGGAAGTTCATTCGCTTCTTCTTCGACAAACGTGCTTTCGAGTTGAAGCTCGAGGGCATTCTTCGGGCCGCCGCAGGTCACGAGGGAAACTCGCTACCAGCAGGCGATTCAGAGTACGAGTTGCTCAGCACTGAAGCAAACAAGGTCGTCGCCGAGTTTGCCGATCGCTGGGGACTCGACGTTGATCTTCTCAAGGCTCGGATTCCCGGACTGGCCAAACTGGAGGGACTCGCTGTTCCTCCGCCGACGAAGAACTATGCCAGGCTCGCATGCCTCGCCATGGTCGCCATTCCCCTGGCGTTCCTCCTCATGGGCGCAGTGGCTGGCTTGTTCAACGTCGGATTTCACCTGGTAGGAGGGCGATAGCCATGGCACTCATTGCTCTTATCGCCGCTGCGGAAGCAACGCTTTTCTCCGCTTCCCAGGCCAAACGGTACCACGCCCGTAGGCAGCAGGTGCTGATGGGCAACGCCGTGGACTCGCTCCGTCCTCTGCCGTTTATCGATGACTACCTCAAGCGGAAGAACGTCGGGGCAAGCAGAGTCCAGGTCTTCGTTGCTTCGAAAGTGGCACAGATCTGCCGCCAAGCGGTTCACACCCGGTCGTTCGAATACCTGCTCTTGCATCTGATCCGAACGGCTATCCATAAACGTCGTCGAAAGATTTCCATTCCACACTTGGGGGTAACTCTATGACCTTGACTCCTTCAACCAAAGGCTCGTTTATCGCAGGCGTCGGTCTCTGGTGTCTCATCTGGGCCGCATTGTTTAAGGCCGATGAGATCGCTGCAGCCGGCGGCTTACAGCGTTGGGTCAGCTCGGAGCAATGCCTTCGCTGGATCCGCAACCACAAGAGCACGTCTCTGCTTGGGACAGAGCTCTTCAACTATGGGACGCACGGGATCAGCGATCCGCTGGGGGTTACGTTCGCCCTCGGGGGGCACACTGGTCAACGTGCTTATGATCTTCCTGCTGCTTCCGATGCGGGAGAGAGCAAAGCGGGGCCGTACGGTGCTTAACCTGCAGCCGTAGCTCACAATCAGCACGTAATCGTCATTAGGGCGGCTTCCCCAAGCCGCCCTTTTCATTTCTACAGCAAGTAACGCTTCACGTCAGTTCCCACTCATTTCACACACGAACCGAAAGGAGATCTTTATGTCGAATCTCACTCTTGTCCAAATTAGCTTTTGAACAGCGGCGGTAGAGCTCTGTTACGGTTGCGTTGAGAGACGTGACCGCA
>Ga0209415_10018285_pt1 | contig 11066 bp, 9 predicted proteins | sample PeaSoiSIISIP2007_FD_187696 | JGI IMG/M metagenome (GOLD analysis project Ga0209415, IMG submission 187696) | Peat soil microbial communities from Weissenstadt, Germany - SII-SIP-2007 (SPAdes) (version 2) | ecosystem: Environmental > Terrestrial > Soil > Wetlands > Peat | place: Germany...
GGGGTGGCCCCGCCGCATCCCATGAGCATTCCACCGACAGCGGCCGCGAGCATCGTCTTGGTCAGGTTCATGGTTTCTCTCCGGTTCGAAGCAACAGTACGGCGCACGACCTAGGCCGTTTCGGTCGAAAACGCCAGATTCCGACGATCAGGGCGTGTGACTCACACGCCACAGCCTCCCGAAGGTCGGCTAGCGTCCTCCGATGCCACGCCGCACTGCCGCGAGCGGGGCCGTGTCGTCGAACGTCACGCGATCGGCCTCGACCTTCACGCCGAGCCGGCGCCACAGGGCGGGGAGGTCCACCGTGCCGGGGGCCAGCCCGAGCTCGCGGTAGACGTCGTGGAGCGCGTGCGTCCCCGTCGCCGCGTCGCCCACGTCCAGCAGGCGCGCGACGTCCCAGTGCGCCTCGACGTCGGCCCCCGACGCGACGACGGCGCGGAGGACATCGTCGAGCGAGCGGGTGTTCCGGGTCTCTTCGCGGATGCGGACGTCGGAGATCAGGCAGTAGAGCGAGCCTCCCCAGTACGTTCGCCCCCACGTGTGCGTCTTCTCGAGCCCCTCGTCGCCTTGCCCCGGCAAGCCCTGCGGCAGACCCTCGACGAGGTCGCGCCACAGCTTCTCCGGCGCCAGCGTCCCGGCGCGCGCCCGCACGATGGGCTCGACGTACGACGGGATCCCCTCGGACAGCCAGACGTGATCATGCGTCAGCGAGGGCATCACGACGTGCAGGAGCTCGTGGGTCATCACCCAGTCGTCGCGCGTCGTCGCCGCCGTCACCCCGTCGCCCGCGCGCACGAGGACGGCGGGTCCTCCGTCGCCGAGCGTCTCACCGCGCGTCGGGTTCCCCGGCGTGCCCCGCTGCACGATGACCAGCGTGCGCGGCGCGGGGAAGGCTCGCCCGAGGTACGACGCGATGCCGTCGACGGCGCCCTTCACCCACGCCGTGACGTCCCTGTCGGTCAGGGGCAGGTCGTGCGGGGCGATGGAGACCAGCACACGCGCGGTGCCGCTCTCGATGGTCGCGGCGCGGAAGGCCCCGAACGCGGCGAAGCTCGACTCGTCCAGGGTGGCCGTCGGCGCCTCGTACGTGTCCGGGGCGCCGTCCGGCGATGGGTGGGTGCCTGCGACGAAGCCGGCGGGGGATGCCGTGACGACGTGGAAACGGAAGCTCCCCGGGGTCGCGACCTCTGGATGCAGCAGCCAGGTCGACGGAGGCGCGACGACGACGTCGCCCGATGCGATCGCCGTGTCCACGTCCTTCCGCTGCTCGGCCGCCTCGCGCAGCGCGAACCGGTAGCGGACGACGCGCCAGCCCGCCTCCATGGTGGTCGCGAGGTCGCGCACGAAGGGCGCCGCGTCGTCGTCGACACGGGGTGTGCCGGTGACTCCCGGTGCGAAGCGGGCCTCGACCTGGAGCTCCGGTCCGCGCAGCGTGACCTCGTATCGCCACGGGACCGGGTCCGCAGCGGGAAGGGGCGCCGAGATGGGTGGAGCGGGCGCGCGCGAGCACGCGAGGAGCACCACGAGGAGCACCACCGGTAGACAAGCTGGTAACTTCCTCGCCGCTCCCCCGTACTGGGGAGACGGAGGGACGTGACGATGGGACGCATCGAGTCGCTGCGAGGGCGTGCGCTGGAGGTGCTGGGAAGGCTTCACTGGCTCGCACCGCTGCTCGGGCGACTGGCGGTGGGTCTCGTCTTCATGTCGACCGGCTGGGGCAAGGTCCACAACGTCGAGAAGGTGACGGGGTTCTTCACCTCGCTCGGCATCCCCGCGCCGCACTTCCACGCCATCCTCGTGGGGTACAGCGAGCTCCTGTGCGGCACCGCGCTCGTCGTGGGGCTGCTCACCCGCCTCGCGACCATCCCGCTCGTCGTCAGCATGCTCGTCGCCATCCTCACGGCGAAGCTGCCCGACCTGCACAACCTCTTCGACCTCGTCGGCTTCGACGAGTTCACGTACCTCGTCGTGCTCGTCATGATCGCGATCCTGGGGCCCGGCCCGTTCGCCCTCGACGCCATCCTCGTGAGGCGCCTCGGCTGGCGTACGGCGGCTGCCGCATCCTGAGGGCGCTCATTTCGTCGTCGCCACGTAGACGCCGTCCCAGTCGGCGGGGGGCGGGCTGGCGAGCATGGCCGCGCATCGCGCGGCGAGGACACAGCTCGGAGGGTCGTCCGGCAGCGCCAGCAGCATGTCTCTCGCGCGGGTGAAGTCGCGCGCGAGGTACGCGGCGAAGGCCTCCTCGTAGATTTCCACGGTCTCGGTCCTCTTTCCCTCCAGCAGCTCGTAGACGCGCACGGCAACGTGTTTGCCCTTCACGGCGACCCTGTCGACGAGGCGGAACGATGGCGCGTCGCCGCCGGCACCCGCAGGCGCCCCGGCGACGGCGGTCACGATGGCCTCGCTCACGAGCGCCGCCACCCCGTACTGCTTGCAGAGCGGCTCCAGGCGCGCCGCCAGGTTCACCCCGTCGCCCAGCGCGGTGTACGACAGGCGCTCCGGCGCTCCGAAGTGCCCCACCAGGACGCGCGCCGTGTGCAGGCCGTAGCGCGTGAAGAGCGGCGAGAGGCCCTTCCACGCCGGGGAGGCATAGAGGGAGCGCGTCGCCTTCATGCAGGCCAGCGCGGCACGGCAGGCCCGCAGCGGATGATCCGGCAGGCGCCGAGGCGCGTTCCAGAACGCCATCACAGCGTCGCCGATGAACTTGTCCACCGTGCCGTCGGTCGAGCGAACGCCCGCCGTCATCGCCTCGAGATACGCGCCGAGGGCCACGGCGAGCGCGTCCGGCGTGAGCCGCTCGGCGAGGCTCGTGAACCCCTCGAGGTCCGTGAACATCATCGACAGGTCGACCAGCTCTCCGCCGAGCTCGGGCTCGCGGTTGGCGGCGTAGAGCTCGCGCACCAGATCCATCGGCACGTACTTGCCCAGCGCACGCATCGAGGTCTTCGCGCGCTCCACGCCCTCCATGACCTCCGCCACCTCGCGCAGGGGCGCGTCCGTCGGCGACGGCACCAGATCGAAGCGCCCCATGCGCGCCGTCGCGTCGACGACCCGCGCCAGCGAGCGCCGGATCGGGCGCAGCGCGGCAGCGCCGATGACGAGCGCCACGACGGTCAGCGACAGGATCATCAGGAGGAACCGGTCGCGGAGCTCGCGGAGATCGCGCGTGTAGTACGCCTCGGGGACGAGGATGCCGACCAGCCAGTCCTGCGAGTGCGCGACCCGGCGGAACGTCACCAGCCACTTCACGCCCCCGACCTCGATCGACCCTCCCTGTCCCGGGTGCAAGAGCGCCGCAGCAACCTCGGGGGAAGCGCTGGAAGAGGGCACGCGCAGGTCGTCGCCCACGCTCTCGTGAGGGTCGTCCGGGTGAATGCGCGTCAGGAGGCGGCCGTCGGTGTCGCACAGGAAGACCTGCGCCGGTCCGCCCGGGTCGACGTCCTCGGCCCCGAGGCGCGGGATGGCGTCGATGGTCCGCGCGAGGAGCGCCGTGCGAAGCACTCCGAAGCGCTGCCCCCGGGAGTCTTCCACGGACTTCTGCAGCGTCAGCACGACGCGCCGCTGGGCCAGGGGTCGCGGCGCGTCGATCTCCGACCGCGAGAGATCGCTCCACAGGAGGCGCCCGTAGTTCCCGGGCTCGAGGGGCACCTGGTAGGTCAAGTGCTCGGTCGGATCGGAAGGCGTCCCCGCCTCGCGCTCGAAGGGGACCGCGAGCAGACCGCCATCGCGCGGGCGCCGCCGCACCTCGGCGACCAGCCCACCGCCCTCGCGCCGGATGCGTCGCGTCCAGATCTCGCCCGTGTCGTCGGCCGACCTCCGGAACACCGACGTCTGCCAGGCGAGGCCGTCCGGACCGGCGTGGGTCAGGGCGACGTCGGAGAGGGTGGCGTGATCGAGCAGCTCCGAGAAGAGCCGCGCTTCCACGGCCTCCGGGTCGTCGACGCGCACCGAGTCGAAGTGTATCGCCCGGTCGATGTCGTCCACGGCCTTCACGGCCACGCCCAGCTCGGCGTCGATTCTCGTCTCGACGCGCGAGGCCACGGCCTCCCGGCGCTCTGCCGAGCGAGCGAGGATGCTCTGCTCCGAGGAGGCGAAGAACGCGAAGAACGTCGCACCACCGACGAGCGCGAGCGCCAGGGTCGTGAGGACGAACAGGCGGGTGAGGGTCAGGCGGGGCGTGGCAGCACAGTACGCGGCTCGGGGCGCGTCGGGTACGGAGGCGTCGCGCTACCCCATGAGCGACGGCTGGAACTCGGGGCGAGGATGGGCACGGTACTCGACGACCGCGGGCCGCTCCCACTGCCGCTCGGCGTAGTCGCGGAGGCGTCCGGGCACGTCGTACGCCGTCTTGACCAGGCGCTGGAGCATCATGGCCAGGTCGGTGTCGGCGATGCACCACGAGCCGAAGAGCGGGCCTGCGTCCGCCGGCACGAGGCGCTCCGCCGCGCCGAGCAGCTTCGCCGTCGCGCGTAGCCCTGCCGCCGAGAGGGGCGCCAGCGCCTTGAGTCGGTCGTGCGCGTAGAAGACGTATTCCGCCGATCGCTCCTCGCGGATGGGCATCAGATCGCTGCGCAGCCACGCCATCACCTGGCGCGCCCTCGCGCGAGACCGCAGGTCCGCGGGCAGGACGCGCCCGTGCTGCGGCGGCGGGTAGCGGTCCTCCAGGTACTCGACGATCGCGCTCGACTCGGACAGGGTCAGGTCCCCGTCCACGAGGACCGGCACGCGCGCGGTGAGCGACTGCGCGGCGAACGCGGTCTTGAAGTGGGCGCCGGAGTGCAGCGCGACGTCGTTCACCTCGAAGGCGAGGCCCTTCTCGCGCAGCGCGACGAAGCACGAGAGCACGTACGGGCTGGTCCAGGTGGAGTTCCCGAGGAGCAGGAGCATGGGCGGGAATGTAGCCCGCCTGCCGGCTACCGGCTGGCCGCGTCGAGATCGAGGAAGAATCCCACGAGGTCCTGCTCGCGGTTGCGCTGCACCAGGAACCGGTGGACTCGCCCGATGGGGGTGAAGACGGTGCCGGGCGGGACGCTCATCGTCCACAGGCCCGGGTGGTCCCCGGAGATGTTGATCCAGTCGCCGCCGAGGCGACGAGCGACGATCTCGCCCAGCAGCGCGCCGTGACGCGCCACCTCGGTGGCCAGGGCGCGCGAGTCCATCCGGCCCGCAGACACCTCCGAGGCGAGGCCGATGAGCTGGCGCTGGGCGACCTCGATGGCCGCCGCATCGGTGCGGAGCACGCAGCCGCGATGACGCCGGTAGTCGTGCCCCAGCCCCCGCACGACGCGGATGATCGCGATGCGGACCTGGTCCTCCCCCTCGGGTCGCGCCCCGACCGACAGCATGTCCTCGCGGAGCGGGGAAGGGAGCGAGAGCGACTCGACGTCCTCGGCCAGACGGGGCTCGCACCATCGGACGAGGGAGCGTCGGGGTGGCGCGGGCTCGGCTGGGCGGGAGGAGACGTGCTGCTCCGGGCGGTTGGCGCGAGGCGCAGGGCTCGGTGCGGGTCGGGGGGATGGGCGGGGTACGGCCCGCAGGGCGCGGACGCCCGAGTCGTCCTTGTGCCAGGGGTTGCGGTCGATGGTCGTCGGATCTTCGTCGACGTCGACATCCTCTCGAGGGGAGCGCGGGGTCATGAAAGATCCAGCGTCCACCCTTTAGGCGTGAAACCTCCGATGTCAACCCACCCCGACCTCACCCGACGCGAGATCACGAAAGAATCGGGCCTCAGTAAGGATTGTCGTCCTCGGCCAGGGCCGCCGACGGGGCAGGTCGGGGGGTGCGCTGCAGGGAGGCCACGGTCACCACCGGAGCCGCGAGGGGCGCGGCGGTGCCGGACGGCATCGGGAGCTCGGCGATTTCGGGGAGGGCTTCGGAGGCCTCGATGCTCGGCGCCCTGGCCGACGCAGGCGCCGCCGCCGCCACGGGGGCCACGGCGGGCAGGCTCACGAGCGTCCACGCTCTTCCCGTCGCGACGCCTCCGGCGAACACGAGGAGCACGCCGAGGACCGCCGCGGCATGCCACATCGGACGCTTCGCCGGCGTCGCGGGGACCGTCGGCTGCGCCGCCTGCACCTCGAGCACCTCGGGCATGCTCGTTCGCTGGGTCGGTTCCACCTCCGGGGCCGGCAGCCGGGCCGCCTGGGCCAGCTCCTCCCGCATCTCCGTCGCGCTCCGGTGGCGCTCCGCGGGCCGGCGACGCATCGCCCGCGTGACCACTTGCTCCAGGGCACGCGCGACCGCGTCCGTCCGCCCCGTCTCGAACGGTGGCGCTTCGCCCATCACCTTCGCCCGCGCGATGTCCCGAGCTTCCTCGTGCTCGCCGAAGGCGGGCACGCCGGTGACGGCGCGGTAGAGGATCGCGCCGACCGCGTAGAGGTCCGACAGCTCGGTGGCCTGTCGCGCGTTGAGCACCTGCTCCGGCGCCATGTACCTCAGCGTCCCCATCGCCTGGTCGCCCTTCGTGATCTCGGTGAGCGACGGCGAGCTCTTGTCGCCGTCGCGCCGGCTCGCGAGGCGGCTCAGGCCGAAGTCGCAGATGACGGGACGCAGGCGCCCGTCTTCCTGCACGCGGAGGAGGATGTTCCCGGGCTTCAGATCGCGGTGAATGACCCGCGCGCCGTGCAGGACCTCGACGCCCGCGAGGAGATCGACGCCGAGCTCGAGGGCTTCTTCCACCGAGAGGGTCCGCTGCTCGAGCGCGCGGTCGAGCGGCTCGCCATCCACCAGCTCCATGACGAGGGCCATTCCCATGGTGCGATCGAAGACGAAGTCATGGATGCGCGCCACGTGGACGCTCTGCGCGCGCCGGAGGAAGTATGCCTCGCGTCGGAAGCGCTCCACGGTCTCGTCGTCGGTCGCCGCCTCCGTGGCGAGCACCTTGAGGGCGAAGCGCGCCCCCGTCGACGTCTCTCGGGCCGCCCATACCTCCCCCGACGCGCCCTGACCGAGGAGATGCTCGACCTCGTACGTCCCCGCCACGACCTGCCCCGGACGCAGGCGCGTGGCGCGCGTGCGAGCCGGCGACACGGACCTCCCGGATCGCGCGACCTTCGTGGAGCGGACGGACCGGGTGGAACGAGCGCACCGGATCGAGCCGGTGGAAGGCGCGCAGTCCACGGTCACGAGCCCGTCCCGCGGACGACGACGCCCAGCGTGCGCGCCAGGACCCAGACGTCGAGCCACGGCGACCAGTTGCGGACGTAGTGCACGTCGGTCGCGATGCGCGCGTCGAAGCGGGTCGCGTTGCGGTCGCCCACCTGCCAGAGGCCGGTCATGCCGGGGAGAGCGCGCAAGATGACCATCTCGCGCCGCTCCATGTGAGGGATCTCCCGCTCCAGGTACGGCCGTGGTCCGACCAGGCTCATGTCGCCGGTGAGGACGTTCCAGAGCTGCGGCAGCTCGTCCAGGCTGTACTTGCGGAGGATGCGGCCGACGCGCGTGACCCGCGGGTCGTGGCTCAGCTTGTGGAACTCCCGGTACTCGGCGGCGAGCTTCGGGTCGGCGTCGAGCACCGCGCGGAGGCGCTCCTCGCCGTCGCCGTGCATGCTGCGGAACTTCAGCGCGCGAAAGCGTCGGCCGTCGCGCCCCAGGCGGTCCTGCGGATACAGCGCGGGGCCTTTGGAGTCGATCCGGATGATCCACGCGAGCAGCAGGATCAGCGGCAGGATGCACGCGCCGCCGAGGACGGTGAGCACGACGTCCATGACCCGCTTGGCGAGCCGGGGTCCCGGAAGGAGCAGCTGCTGGCGTACCTCCAGGCCGAGGATGCCGTCCACGTCACGCGCCGGAACCCCGAGGCTCGCGAGCCCGAAGAGATCCGGGATCACCAGCAGGTGCGAGAAGACGCCGCCGACACGCTCGACGAGGCCCGCCAGCTTCTCCGAGCCGAGGCCCGGCATGGCCACGATGGCGTACGGCACGCCGAGCCCCTCGGCCAGCACCGGCGCGAGCGCCAGCCCGCCCACGACGGGCACTCCCTCGACCTCGGCGAACATGCCCCGGGCGCGTTCCCTGGGACGCGGCTCGGGCCGGGCCCGCACGCTCGATTGCTCGTCCTCGCCCAGCAGGGTGGCGCTCATCAGGCGGAGCGACGGCGTCGCCAGCTCGGCGGCGCACTGGTTCACCGACTGCAGCTCGAGCGCGTCGTTCCTCAGGTCGGCGCGCAGCGTGCCCTGCTTGGCGCGATCGTCGTCGAGCATCATCACGGGCTTCAGGCCGCAGCGCGGGTTCGCGCGCAGCGTACGCACGACGAGCCGGCCGGTCTTGCCCGCCCCGAGCACCACCACCGGATGACCCCACCACGCCCGGCGCGCGCACATCGAACGCACGAGAGCGCGCGCCAGCGGCACGACCACGAGCGCGGTCGCCCACGTCGAAGCCACGAGCGGCAACGACCACGCGTGCCGTCCTCCGTGAAGGAGCGTGACCGCGCCGACGCACGAGAGCGCCAGCGTGGTCGCGGCCGTCGCGTTGCGGATCTCGTCGGGCGGGCTCGGCGCCATCGCCCCGTAGAGGCCGAGCATCCAGAAGGCGGCCAGACAGACGACGACGGCTAGGCCGAGCAGCGGCAAGGTGGCGCCCGAGAGCGTCCCGGTGTGCGCCAGCTCGACGCCGTGGCCCACGAGGGCCGCGCCGAGGAGCGCCATCGTGTCCGTCAGGAGCAGCGCGGATGTCGTGAGGAGGGGGCTCGCAGCGACGCGCAGGCCGGCCAGGGCCGGGTTCTCGCGCGCGGCGATGGACGAGCTGACTTGTCCGCGCGCGCTGGAGCTCCGGAGCTGCTCGAGCAGCGCGCGTGCCAGGCCGGCCTCCGTACATGCACCCGAGCCGAGGAGGATGCGTCCGAGCTGCCCGCCGCGCTCCTCCTGGACCCGCAGGGCCTTTCGCAGGAGCTGGGGTGCGATGTCGCCGTTACGGAGGAGGATCTGCCCCAGGAGATCGGGAGAGCGCTTCTTGCGGCGCCGGTAGAACGCGGGTTCGCGTGCGGGCTCGGGCTTCCAGCTCGTCGCGGTGGCCACTAGGACCCGCTCCGGGTCGCCGCGTCGAGATCGAGGAAGAAGCCCACGAGGTCCTGCTCGCGGTTGCGCTGCAGGAGGAACCGGTGGACGCGGGCGATGGGGCTGACGACCGTCGTGGGGGGGACGGACATCCGCCATGCCCCCGGCTGGTCGCCGGACAGGTCGACCCACGTCGCGCCCAGGCGGCGGGCGAGGATCTCGCCGAAGAGAGCCCCGTGGCGCGCGAGCTCCGGGGCGAGCGTACGCGCGTCCATGCGTCCCGCGAGCACCTCGGTGGCGGAGGTGAGGAGGTGACGCTGCAGGGTCTCGATGGCCGCGGCGTCCGTCCGCAGCACGCAGCCGCGACGCTGGCGGTAGTCGCGCCCGAGCTCGCGTGCCACGCGGACGATCGCGATGCGGACCTGGTCGTGATCGAGCGGTCGTGCCCCGACGGCGAGCATGTCCTCGCGGAGGCCCTCGGGGAGCGAGAGCGTCTCCACGAGCTCCGAGACTCGAGGCCCGCGTTTGCGCACCAGCGCCAGCGGGAAGGCCGGGGGCTCCGCCGGTCGATCGACCGGTACGACGAGCGCGGCGGCCACGGGGCGCGGTGCCGAGCGCACGATGGGGCGAACCTCCGTGATCGAGTCGTCGTCCCCCGTCCGCGCAGCCGCGCGCCGGGCCGCCGTGAGGTGCCACGGGACGGTGTCGAACATCGTGTGCTCGTCGTCGGCGAGCGCCACGGGAGGTGTCCGACGTAGCGCGGGCTGAATCCTAGTCATGCTGGAAAGATCCAGTGTGCATGTTGCGAGCCGGTACCCGTTGGGCGCATCGCCCGGAGCAGCTCGAGCAGAATCAAGGACCTCGCACTGCGTCACGACCCGATGGCCGGGGGCCACCTGGATCAGATGCGATCCCGGCTGGATCGAGCGCGATCCAAGGATCCGTCGCCGCCGTCCATGTCTTCGGGCAGACTTGCGAGCGCCATGCGCGCCTTCTCCATCGCGTACTGGGGCTTCATCATCCTCTGCTGCATCCCGTTCTTCGCGATCGCGCTCGTGCTCTTCGCCGTCACGCTGCCGTTCGACCGGCGGCGTGTCGTCCTGCACCTCTTCTCGTGCTTCTGGGGCGCCTTCTACATCTACGCGAACCCCATCTGGCACCTGCGCGTCGTCGGTCGCGAGAAGCTCCCGTGGCGGGGTCCCGCCGTGCTCGTCGCCAACCATGCGTCGCTCATCGACGTCCTCGTGCTGTTCTCGCTGTACCGACCGTTCAAGTGGGTCTCGAAGGCGGGCAACTTCAAGATCCCCTTCATCGGCTGGAACATGACGCTCAACGGCTACGTGCCGCTCGTCCGCGGCAACCAGCGCTCGACGCTGCGGGCCATGAAGGAGTGCAGGAAGCTCCTGCGACGCGGGATGTCGGTCCTCATCTTCCCCGAGGGCACGCGCACGATGACGGGCGAGCTCCAGGCCTTCAAGGACGGAGCCTTCTTCCTCGCCGCCGAGCTGGGCTGCCCGGTCGTGCCCATCGCGGTGCACGCGACGGGGGACTGTCTGCCCAAGCACGGCGCCGTGCTGCGCCAGAAGATGTACGCGCGGGTCGAGGTGCTCGACCCCATCGTTCCGGGGGACATGGGCAAGGTGGAGCTACGCAACGCGGCGCGCGCGGCCATCGCGCAGGCGCTGGAGCGGGGGAGGGGAGAGGCGCGCGAGGCGGAGGTGGTGGCGGCGTAAGGCCCTCAGGGCAGCCGCGCCATCCACTGCCCCTCGAAGACCTCCACCTCGCTGAGGCAGAGGACGGTGTTGCGGGGTACCTGGAAGCGCACGTAACGCGCCGGCTCGCCCTCGACGCGGATGCGCCAGGGGAAGGCCTGCGTGAACATCGTGTCGCGCCGGGCGATCACGGTGAAGTTCGTGTTGTCGTTCGACACGCTCAGCTCGAGCGGCAGCTGCTCTTCCTCGAACCCGTCGGCGCGGTTGTACACGCGGATGGAGCCGATGTCGCGCGGGCGACCCAGGTCGACGGTCACCCACGGCGAGTCCTGGCGCTTCGTGTGGAGGCCGTACTCCG
>Ga0209415_10018286_pt1 | contig 11065 bp, 9 predicted proteins | sample PeaSoiSIISIP2007_FD_187696 | JGI IMG/M metagenome (GOLD analysis project Ga0209415, IMG submission 187696) | Peat soil microbial communities from Weissenstadt, Germany - SII-SIP-2007 (SPAdes) (version 2) | ecosystem: Environmental > Terrestrial > Soil > Wetlands > Peat | place: Germany...
GCACCGCCGGGGCCTGGCTGGACGAGGCAGCTTCCCTGGCCGGCCGGGTGCCGGATACGCCCATGGCCAGCTGGCAGCTGTTCTCGGCGACCAATGTCGGCATCTGGCGGGTTCAGGTTGGCTGCGAGCGGGGGCTGGCCGGTGCGAAGATGCTGGAGCTTGCCGGGCAGGTGGACATCAGCCGAGTGAGCGAGCATTCCCAGCGCAGGGCAGCGTTCCTTGCCGACGTAGGGCGCGGGCTGGCCCGTGAGCCGCGTACCAGGCGCGAGGCTGTCCGGTGGCTGCTTCAGGCGGAGAAGGCCGCCCCGCAGTGGACCCGCAACAACTCAGCCGCACGGGAAGCAGTCTCCTACCTGCTCGACCGGACGGCCGCGTCAGCTACACGCGAGGTCAGGGGGATGGCCGCCCGGATGGGCATCCCGCACTGAGCGATGGGCGGTTAACGCCGCTTCAGTTCGGCGCTGCGGCTGGCCTGACAATCGATCAGTCGTCACCTTGGTTAAGCCCAGGGCATGTCAGAGGCGGAAGATGCGGGGTCGTCGGGCAGGTTCGGGCGGCGGCGGGCGCGACGAAGGTGCCGCGACCCTGGCGGGTGATGACCAGGCCGCAATCGCGCAGGAGCTTCATGGAGTGCCGCAGCGTCTGGTAGGAGACCCCGAACTCCGCGGCGAGATCGCGCTCGGCGGGGAGTCGGTGCGTGATCTTGCCGATCTCGATGCGCGCCGCGACGGCCTTCGCCACCTGCCTGTAGGTGTATTCCGGCTTGCCGAGCGGATCAATCTCGTGCACGTATCAATGATAGCACTCAATGCTCTGAGACTATCTCACATCAGATCTGGAGGACGCGGCGCGCCCGGTCTGCGGGATGATCCGGGCGCTCGGACGGCACATACGGCTCGCAGAACAGCTGCGGGTCGTCCATGTAGGGATCTTCGGACGCGCCCAGGCAGCCCGGATGGTCGTGAGTCCCGCCGCGACGCACGGCTGCCGCGCCGTTCAGAGGCTGGCGTGTCTGCAGTGGGTCATGGCGCCTGTAGCGCCCGGCTGAGATGCTCGAGGACACGCGGCTGCTGGCCGGGGCGCTGTTGGGCTGCGGCGGCGGGCTGGCCGACGAGGTACGGGTCGATGAGGTGATGGCGGCGTTGTTGCAGCGTGAGCCGGTGGTGCTCGATTGCGTCGCGGAATGCGACCATGACGGTGTGGGCATGCGTCGTCAGCTATCCAGGCACCGGGCCTATACCCAGACTCGGGTTTCGTTGCGGGCTTCCTTGATGCGGAATGCGTCTTCGAGGTTGATTCCGCATCGGTTGACAATCGACATCAGAAGGATCAGCGCATCAACGGCTTCGTCGCCGACGTCAGCGATCCGGCCACCCGGATCCTGGGGCTGTCCTTGCAGCTTGCGGACGGCCCGGTACAGCTCGCCGACCTCTTCCCCGAGCTTGAGGCACTGGGAGGGCAGATCCTGCTTGTCCAGCCCCCGCTCGGCCTCCATCTTGGCCACGTAGTCCTGTATTCCGGGCAGGGAGGTGCCCTGGCTCAATGGCTCCATGCGGTGGTCACCTCGTGTACTCGGCGGGACTGACCGGGGTTGTGACGCTAGCAGTCGGTCATGTCGGCGACGGTGCTATTCGCGGCGACGGCTGGGATCGGCACTTGGCAGGTGCGCCGCGATGGCAGGCTGGGTGCCCACGCTGTGCGAAGCGTCTCGGTCAGTGCTGTGGCGCGGACCTTCACCTGGCGCCGGATGGGCGGAGGGATCTTGCCGCGAGTCAGGTCGACGTCGATGCTGGCGGTACGGGCGTTCCACGACCAGGTGCCAGCGACTGTGCCGTCGACGAGGACAGTGGGCAGGGCCTCCCCGATCTGGTTGAACGCCTGTTGCTGTGGCAGGCCGCCTAGATAGCGGCTGCGGGTCTGGAAGTAGGCCTTGAGGGCCGTGTCCTCGTGGGCGAGGAACTGCACTCCCGTGGTGATTGCCTCGGCGGCGGCGATCTCCTCCGCCTGGTCGGCGAACATCAGGCAGTGATCTTCGCTCCAGGGCGTAGCGACCGCGATGATGGCCCGATCGCACGCCAGCAGCGCCGCGGTGATGTCGGTCGCGGACAGGCCAGACCACCAGGTGGCGTCCCGGATGGTCGCGGGCCCGTACCGGTCGAAGTAGGCGGCGACCAGTTCGGTGAGGGCCTGGTCGCGGGTGAGGGACACGTCCAGAGCGGGGTAGGCGGCGGAAGTGAGGGCGAAGGTTCTGGCCTCGCGGTTCCATGCGGTGGTCGCGTTGATGTAGGCGATCGTCCCGCGTTCCCATGCGACCTTGATGGCCAGTCGGCCAGTATGGACGTCCCTGCTGTGGGTGGCCAGGCATGATTCGATGGCGCGGTGCGGTAGCGGGCCGTCGTGCAGGAGCTCGCACAGACGGTCGATCATCCGGTCGATGGTGGCCATGGCGTGGCCGGCGTTGAGCACGGCGCGGCGGGCGTCGCGATCACGGAACCTGAGGGTGGCGGTATGAGCGGCGGCCGCGAGGGGCAGCGGCAGGGTGTGCAGGGTCTTGCGCATGCACCGGACGGTGAGTAACGACTCGCGTACCGGACTTGTGAACAGGCTGGCTGGCACGGCGGGGTCGCCGGTACGAGCGGCGACGATGGCATACGGGGACGGCAGCCGGGCCGCGTGCAGCCCGAGGACGGCGTCGGCGACCTGCCATGCACTGATGAGGCGGCGAGAATCGGCGAGTCCCTGCCGGGCGAGGATCCAGTTCCAGGTCCGCGTGGCGGCCGTCTCGTCCAGTACGCGCAGCGCGGCCCCGGGCGCGATGGGGTTCGGCGAGGCCACCGTGGCAGGCTAGCCGAGAGTGCCCGGCAGGTTACCGGTTCCTGGCCAGGATGGGGCAGCAGGATCAGCTCTGCGGACCCCAGGTGGCCTCGACGAAGTCACGGAGCCGTCCGTAGGAGGACTCGACCTGCGCCCACTGGGCGTCGGTGCCCCACCAGCGGCGGGTGTTGTGGTGGATATGGAATGCCGACCAGTCGCCGTCCCAGCCGGGCTGCAGGTGAGTGCCGGTCACCCCGTAAGCATCCGGATTGGCGTACACCTGGGTGCCGGGCAGCGGCACGAACCGGAACAGTGAAACCCGCGCCAGGTCAGGCGCGAGCTCGGCGAGCAGGCTGATGGTGTCGTCGGTGGTCTGGTCGTCCTCGCCGGGGAACCCGTGGATGACAAACACTTTCGCCGCGATGCCGGCCTCGACCGTCGCGTGGACCGCCCGGCGGATCTGCTCCCGCTTGGTGTTCTTCCGCATGGCTTTCAGCAGGTCCTCGCTGCCAGACTCCATCCCGAACTTGACCTCGATGCAGCCGGAGGCGGCCATCTTGGCCAGGAGCGGGGCGTCGATGGTGTCGACCCGCGACAGTGCTGACCATTTCAGGCCGAGGCCGGTGATGTGGTGGCAGATGTCGCCGACCTTGGTCTTGTTAACGATGAAGTTGTCGTCGACGATCGCGAAACCTTCGATGCCGTAGGCGCTGATGAGGTGCTCGAGTTCGAGCCGGGCGGACTGGCCGCCGCGGTACTGGATGCGGGTCTGGCCGGCGGCGCAGAAACTGCACGGGAATGGGCAGCCGCGGCTGAACATGACGTGGGCCATGCGCAGGTCGGTGCCCGCGAGCCGGTCGGCCAGCACCACGTGCCCGGCGGGCAGGAGGTGCCGGGCGGGGAGCGGCAGCTGGTCGATGTCGCGCATCAGCGGCCGGGCGTGGTTGCGGTGGACCTGCTCGTCCGGGCCGCGCCATAAGATCCCGGGAATGCCGGCGAAGTTCCGCCGGGCGCCACGTTCCAGGATTTCCAGGATCGTCTCCTCCGATTCGCCGTCGGCGGCCAGGTCGGCACCGAAATCGGCCAAGCTGGACTCGGGGTAGAAGTTGCAGTGCACCCCGCCGACCATGATCAGAGCCTGCTCAGCGAATGATGACTGGCGGCGGGCCTGGAGCATTAGCCCGTAGGTCGCTGATGACGCCAAGCTGAACCCGACGGCGTCGTAGCCGCTCAGCTCCAGGCGGGTATGCGAGGGGGTCACGGCCTGGACCGCGACGCCGTGACCGGCCTGCTCGATGACCGCCGCCAGGTACAGGACCCCGAATGGCGGGAACTCCTTGCGCTTGTCCTTGAAGCGGGCCATGTCGTAGACCTCGGGGTAGAGCAGCGCGACCCTCATCGCAGGGCCTCCTTCATCGCTTGGTGCGGGCGGTGGTCATGCGGTCCTGGATGAGCCCGAGCACGGTGCCGGCGACCTGCTCAGCGGTGCGGTCGCCGATGCCGAGGACCTCGATGGGGTAGCCGTAGCCGGTCAGCAGGTCGGCGGAGCTGGCGTAGAGGGCGGCTTCGGTTGTCGTCGCGGCGGCGCCGCCTTCGTGGAAGCGGCTGTAAAGGCCGCGGCCAGCCGCGCGTGCCCGGCAGACGGCCGGGTCGCCGGTGAGGATGACGGCCAGATCCGGCCAGCGCAGGTACCGGTAGATGCCCCAGATGAACTCGGGGTCTGCACCGTCGAGCTGATCCAGGACGAGGGCTGTGGTCACGTACCGGTCGCATACCACCACCTGGCCGGCCTGCAGCGCCGGGGTAATGACGTGGTCCTGGTGGTGGTAGCGGTCAGCGGCCATAAGGAGGCTGAGCGGTAACCCTTGCAGATCGTAGGTGGAGGCCCGTGCGAGCTTGCCCATAGCCGAGTCCGACGGCTGTCTGGTCACTACTGCGGGGACGCCGTGTTCGGTCAGCCAGGCACCGGCCAGCGCGGTGACAGTGGTCTTACCTACGCCGGCCGGGCCGTCGATCGTGACCAGGAAACCCGGAGTTCCAGGGACGGCATGAACATCGATCTTGGCCAGGCCCGCCTCGATGGCGCATAAATCCGCCGCGAGCGGCTGCGCGGGCACCTGAGTGGCCATGATCATGTCCTCGTGCCATCGGAGATGGGCTGACTTCAGTAAAGACCAGAACGCCCCCCGTTATTAACAGCTAGTTAATCCGTCCCGGGTCGGGGCGATCTACTACCGGCGGCCGACCCAGTTTCAGATGGACGAGCGAATGTCCGGGCCGGAGCTGGCCTTCGCCTACGGTGAGGCTCGGCGGGGTGCTGGCCGCGCTCGCCGTCCGTGGCACCTGCCTGTGGCTGAACGACCCGGTGGATTGGCGGGAAACTGTGCGGGATGGCTGCACGGATGAGCGCACTGAACTCCCGTCGTGGCCACGACCGCCGGTGGCCTGCCGAGCTCATTCGGGCCGATTAACGCCTGGTTAACGCGCGCTGCGGTGAGCCTTCTACCGTCCTGCAGGACTGCCAGTGCCCGTGGAGATGGCCTGCGAACTGGGCGGGCCGTTCTGGCTTGTGTCATCACTCACGGAGCAGCAGGTCATTGGCCCTGGCAGGTGCTTTCGGAAGGAATGGTGTGAAGGAGTACGACTACATCGTGGTCGGTGCCGGCACGGCCGGCTGTGTGGTGGCGGCCAGGCTGTCGCAGGACGCGAGTGCCCGGGTGCTGCTGCTGGAGGCGGGGAGTTCGGAGCGGACGCGCGCGATGACGGTGCCGAACGCGTGGCCGGAGAACCTGGGCTCGGCAGCGGACTGGGGCAATGTCACGGTCGGGCAGGCTGATGCGGGGGCGCTGGCCTACCCGAGGGGCCGGGCTCTGGGCGGGTCTGGGGCCATCAACGCGATGGCGCACGTCCGCGGGCACCGGGCGGTGTATGACGGCTGGGACGCGGGCGGGGCGGCCGGCTGGGGGTTCGCGGACCTGCTGCCGTACTTCCGGCGCAGCGAGCGGGCGGAGGGCCGCGATCCGGCGCTGCGCGGCACCGAGGGCCCGGTCCGGGTCGCCCCCGCCGCCGAAGGCGGCCGGCATCCGGTCGCCCGCGCGTTCGCCGGGGCCCTGGCCGCGGCCGGCTTCCCGGTGACCGATGACCTCAGCGGCGCGAGGCAGGAGGGCGTGGCCTGGATCGATCTGGCCATCGCCGGCGGGCAGCGGGTCAGCGCGGCCGATGCCTACTTACGGCCGGTCTTGCATCGCCCGAACCTGGTCGTCGAGGCTGACTGCCTGGTCACCCGCCTGCAGGTGCGGCGCGGCCGCTGCACGGGCGTCAGCTACGTCCGCGGCGGAGCACCGGCCGAGGCGGAAACCTCCGGCGAGGTGATCGTGTGCGCGGGGGCGATCGGCTCGCCGCAGCTGCTGATGCTGTCAGGTATCGGCCCTGCCGGGCAGGTGCGTGCCCTGGGCATCGACCTGGTGGCCGATATCGCCGGGGTCGGCCGGAACCTGCAGGACCACCCGATCGTGATGGCGTCGTACGCCAGCGCCTCGCTGCTGCGCGCGAGTGAGTACAACCACGGCGAGGCGTACGCGGCGCTGCGCAGCGGGCTGGCGGGTGACCACCCCGACCTGCACCTGTTCCCCATTCTGCTGCCGTTAGCCCCGGCCGGGTTCCAGCCGCCCGCCGCGGGTTACGCGCTGGTCGCCGCGGTGGTCGCCCCGGACAGCCGGGGCTCGGTCCGCCTGGCTTCCGCGGACCCGGCGCAGGCCCCGCTGATCGACCCGGGCTTCCTGCGTGACGGGCGTGATGTGGACCGGCTGGCCGAAGGGCTGGACATGGCGCGCCGGGCGGGGGCCGGCCCGGAGTTCTCTCAGGCGCGGCAGGCCGAGGCGTGGCCTGGCCCGGATGTGCGCACCGGCGCCGGGCTGCGTGCCTACATCCGCCGCGCGGTGGGCAGCTATTACCATCCGGCCGGCACCTGCCGGATGGGATCGGACGCCGCCGCGGTCGTGGACGTGCAACTGCGGGTGCAGGGGGTGGCCGGGCTGCGGGTCGCCGATGCCTCGGTGATGCCGGTGCTCCCCAACGCCCACCCGAACGCGACGGTGCTGGCCATCGCCGAGCGGGCGGCCGAGCTGATCAGCGGCCGGTAGCAGTCCGGATCACGCAGAAGTGCAAGCCATGCAAGCGGTACTTCACGGCAGACGCCGACAGTTTTCTTCTGGAAAGGGATGACTAGATCATGTCTGAAACCGCGGTAGCGAGTGAGCATCTGCGCCGGTATGTCGAGAATCACCACATTGACATGATTCCTGCCGGGGCGCGGCACGGGAAGCCGTGGCACCAGTTCGCGTTCTGGTGGGGCGGCAACGTGAACGTGTTCAACGTCGTCCTGGGCGCCGTGGTCGTCTCCATCGGGCTGTCGTTCTGGTGGGCGCTGATCGCCATCGCCGCCGGAACCCTGATCGGAGCTCTGCTGATCGCGCTGCACGCGACCCAGGGTCCTAAGCTCGGGGTGCCGCAGACGATTCAGAGCCGGGCGCAGTTCGGCTTCTACGGCTCAGCGTTCTTGTTCCCGGCCGTGCTGCTGATCAACGTCGGGTTCATCGCCGCGCAGCTGGTCATCCAGGCCCAGGCCATGCAAGGCGTCACCGGCTCGGTGTCCATCCCGGCCTGGATCGTGATCCTGACCGTCCCGGCGGTCGTGATCGGGATCTTCGGATACCGGTGGATCCACCGGGTCATGCAGGCCACCGCGATCGTGGTCGGCGTGTCGCTGGTCATCATGTTCGTCCAGGGCCTGCGCTACGGGTCGCTGCCCGCCGGGGAGATGAGCCTGGCCCGGCCCTCTGCCGGGCTGTTCCTGGCCGGGGTGGCGCTGCTGGTCATCGACATGCTCTCGTTCGGCCCGTTCGTGTCCGACTACACCCGCTACCTGCCGGCCGAGACGAACGGGCGGCGGCTGTTCTGGGCGATCTACGCCGGGAACGTGCTGGCCACCGTCGGCTCGTGCGCGATCGGCGCCTACCTCGCGGCGCTGCTGCCCGCACTCGGGCCGGTGGCGGCGATCGGGAAGGTGTCGGGGTCGTGGGCGCTGGTGGTGATGGCGTTCAGCCTGGTCAACGCGGGTACCTTCAATGCCTACACCGGCGCGTTCCAGGTGCTGGCGTTCGGGAACATGTGGCGCCGGTTCAAGTCGGTGTCGGTGCTGGTGCGGCTGGTCCCGTTCTTGTGCGTGATGGCGGCCGGGGTGGCGGTCGCGCTGCTGGGCTACCGGTCGTTCGTGGCGAACCTGTCGAACTTCCTTGGCGTGCTGCTGGTCTTGTTCATCCCCTGGTCGGCGGTCAACCTGGCCGACTACTTCGTGGTCCGCCGCGCCCGCTATGACGTCGGATCGTTCTTCATCGCCGACGGCATCTACGGGAAATTCGCCTGGCGCGGGCTGCTGGCATACGTGATCGGCCTGGCCGCGGAGTGGCCGTTCGTGTCCCAGCCGGACTACATCGGCCCGCTGGTCCGGGCACTCGGCGGCGCGGACATCTCCTGGCTTGTCGGATGGTTCGCCGCGGCCATCGTCTACCTGCTCCTGATGCGCGTCACCGATGCTGACCGCCGCAGCCGCCACGCAGCCGGCGCATCATCGAGGACCGCTGGCATAGCCGGAGGAGCCGGAGCGTGAGGCATGCCACGGCAGGGAGGTTCCGGTGCGCGCAGACAGCCGGGTAACAGCCGCGCTGGCTGAGCCGACGGCCCCGGGTCCGGCATGGCCGGTCCGGTCGGGGGCGGTACCTCCGCTTGCCGATGGTTTCAGTGCCCGGCCGGAGACGGCGCCTGACCTCGTGGCGGCGCTCGTCCCGGGTGCCGTTGCGGCGCTGGTCCCGGGGCGGGCTGCGGAGCAGTCGCGAGAACCGCTGGAGTCGTCCGGCAAGACCCAGCTCGCGGTGTTCTTCGCCGGGTCGGCGTGGCAGTCCGGCCGGGTGGACTTCCTGGCCTGGGTCGCTGCGACGAGCAGGGCGTCGGTGCTGTCCGGCTACGTGCAGGCGGCGGCGGCGGTCGGGATCAATCCCGCTGGCGCCGCCGAGCCGGTGGCTGCTCGCTTCGTCAGCTGGCTCGCCGAGACTCACCGGCCGTGGCTGGTGGTGCTCGATGATCTGCGTGATGCGGCGGACCTGGAAGGGCTGTGGCCGGCCGGGCCCGCGGGCCGGGTTCTGATCACGGCCCCGGACGACAGGATCGTCTGCGGCGAATCCCGAAGGGTACAGGTTTTCCCGGTCGGTGTGTTCAGCCGCCGCGAGGCCCTGAACTATGTCCGGGGCCGGCTGACGGCGGACCCGGACCAGCGCCACGGGGCGATCGACCTCGCCGCCGAACTGGGCTGCGAGCCGTCCGCGCTTACTCAGGCCAGCGCGGTGATCGCCAGCTCAGGGCTGTCGTGCGGTGACTACCGGGCCCACTTCACGCACAGGCGGGCGCAGCTCGCAGGGCAGGCCGGCGGCGACTGGCCGGCCACGGCCGCCGAGGTTACCCAGTCGCTGTCTGCCGAGCAGGCCGGACGGCTGTCGCCCGGCGCCGGCGCCGGGCTGCTCCTGGCCGTTGCCGCGCTCTTGGACGGCCATGTGATTCCCGGCACGGTGCTCACCACGCCGGCCGCGTGCCGGTACCTCGCGGGCGGCGGCGGGGCGGTCGATCCGGAACGTGCCTGGGATGCGGTACTCAGCCTGGAGCGGACCGGTTTGCTGGCCATCGACCCGGCGACCGCGCCGCCGACGGTCCGGATGAGCCCGGTGGTCGCGGCGCAGGTCCGGTCGGCCATGACGGAGGAGATGCTCGGCCGGGCGGCAGTTGCGGCTGCGGACGCGCTGCTGCAGGCGTGGCCAGATGATGAACCGCAGCCGTGGCTGGCCGCGGGACTGCGGTCGTGCGCGGCCAGCCTGCAGCACGCCGCCGGAGACCGGCTGTGGGCGGCAGATGGCTGCCATCCGCTGCTGCTGCGGACCGGGCAGAGCCTGGACGCCGCGCGGCTGACCGGCCCCGCTGCCGGATACTGGACCCGGCTTGCTGCGGCCAGCGACCGGATCCTCGGGTCGGCTAGCCCGTGCACCCTGATGGCGGGCAGCCAGCTCGCCCGGGCGCTGCTGGCCGCCGGGCAGGCAGCCGACGCCGTCGCGTGGTCGCAATGGGTTCTGGCCGGCCGTGCCCGCATGCTGGGGCCGGACCATCCGGGCGCCATCGCGGCGCGGGTGAGCCTGGGCCGCGCCCTGGTGGCCGCCGGCCAGCCCGGCGCCGCGGTCACCGTCTTGAACGAGGCCGCCGGCGACTGCGAGCGCGTCCGCGGAGCTGACCACCCCGGAACCCTCAGCGTCCGGGAGGAGCTCGCCGCCGCGTGCCGCGCCGCAGGCAAGCCCGCCGACGCCATCGGGCAGTACCGGCGCGCGCTGGCCGGCCGAGAGCGCGTCCAGGGCTCCCGGCACGCCGACACGATGACCGCCCGCGAGAAGCTGGCCGACGCCTGCCTGGCCGACGGCCGGGCCAAGGAGGCCATTGCCCACTTCGAGCGAACCTTCGCCGACCGGGAACGCGTTCTTGGCCCCGATCATCTGGACACGATCGCGACCCGCGGCCATATCGCGTCCGCCTGCCACGCGGCGGGCAATATGGCCGCCGCGCTGGACCTGCACGAGCAAGTCTGCGCGGATTGCGAGCGAGTGCTGGGCGCGGACCACCCAGACACCCTGGCGCGCCGCGCGGACCTGGCGAACGCCTACTACGCCGCGGGCCGGCTGACCGACGCCACGACGCTGCTCCGGGACACTATGTCTCGCTGCGAGCAGGCCCTGCCAGCCGGGGATCCGCTGACGCGGGCCCTGCGGGATGCGATGGCGGACATGGCAGGGTGATGACAAAGTGTCGCGGCGCATGCCGGGTCTCTGGCAGGAACTCGATCCGCTGCTGCACGATGCGCAGGCCGGCCCGTCTATGCCGCCCTGGCGTGCGCCGGTGCTCACCGGAGGCATCGGTGAGCACCGGGTGGGTTGAGGTCAGAACGGGGCCTCGATGTCGTGCAGCCAGCTGGGGACAGGACCGGCGCAGCCGGTGCAGACCTGCCCGCAGCCGTCGATGTAGGTGGACTCGGCCAGGGTGGTGGGTGTGCCGCAGCTGGGCTTGGCGCAGGTGATGGTGCCTGAGGGGGAGGTGGTGGCGTTCATGGTGTGCTCCCTTCGTGGTGGTCCCCGGCGGCGGGGTCCTGGTTTGCGGGGTGTTC
>Ga0209415_10018290_pt1 | contig 11064 bp, 15 predicted proteins | sample PeaSoiSIISIP2007_FD_187696 | JGI IMG/M metagenome (GOLD analysis project Ga0209415, IMG submission 187696) | Peat soil microbial communities from Weissenstadt, Germany - SII-SIP-2007 (SPAdes) (version 2) | ecosystem: Environmental > Terrestrial > Soil > Wetlands > Peat | place: Germany...
AGCCGCGAGGTGGTTACTCAAGAAATTCACTGGGTGGTTCTTATTAGGGGTCGGTTTCTTATCCGTGGTACTGATCTCAATCGTATTGTGCGTTGCTGCCGTTTACTTGTTGAGTCCGTATGCACCTGGCTGGATTGTCCCGCTCATTCTTGTCCTTCTGGTATTGTTGGCCATAGGCCTTGTCATCGTGTGGCCGCTCAGTGTATTTGTGTGCTTCGGGCTCGCTGCCTTTTTATCGGGCTTGGCCCTGTCCACGCTTATAGCCGTTCTCGCTCCGCTTCTGATGCTCACCGCAACCCTCCCTTTTGGGTGGGGACTGGGAATCGCCTCGCTCTGGATTGAGCTAACAGTTGAAGCGGCTCCGATGGGGACTTGGAACGTTGTGACTTTGCAGCCAACCGTGAAGAACGCGACGTTAAGGCACAGCTTGGGCTACGCCGAGGAGGCTGCACTGGCTCAATTGATCAGCTTCATGAGGAACATAACAAAATCTTAGAAGCGGGTACCTGGGTGCCCCAGGCCTCGCCATTGGGATCCGGAGATCCACAACGGTCCCCCCAACGCCTTGCAGACATTCGCTATCCTGAAAGCACCGAATAAGGCGCTCGCCCCGGAGGCCAACATGCTCGACATCACCGCCGACATCCAATCGTTGACCACCTTCCGCCGCTCTTCCGGCAGTTTTATGAAACATCTCAAGAAGACCAAACGCCCCATGGTGCTCACGGTGAATGGAAAGGCCGCGGCCGTAGTGCAGGACGCTGAGGCCGATCAGCGCCTGCTCGACATTGCCGCGCAGGCTGACGCCGGAGAAGGCATCCGCCAGGGCCTCGACGACGAAAGAAAGGGAAAGCTCCAGCCAATAAGGGAGTTTTTCGCCGAGTTCGAAGCCACCCATGGCCTATCTCGTTAACATCACGTCCTGTGTGCATGATTCATCACAGAAGCTGGTAGGCTGATATCCTCTGATGAAAATCACTCCCCACGACGTTCTCATCGTCATCGACGTACAAAACGACTTCTGCCCCGGCGGCGCGCTGGCCGTTGCCAACGGCGATGCCGTCCTCGCTCCCATTCATCGCATCGCCTCAAACTTCGATCACATCGTCCTCACTCAGGACTGGCACCCGGCCAACCACACCTCCTTCGCCTCGTCCCATCCCGGCAAGAAGCCCTTCGAGCAGATCGAAGTGAGCTACGGAACACAGACGCTTTGGCCCGATCACTGCGTCCAAGGCAGCAACGGAGCGGAGTTCCAACCTGCGCTCAATCTGCCCCAGGCTGAACTCATCCTGCGCAAAGGCTTTCGCCCGCAGATCGATTCCTATTCAGCTTTTTTTGAAAACGACCGCGCAACCGCAACCGGCCTCGCCGGTTATCTCCGCGAGCGCAACCTCACCCGCGTCTACCTCGCCGGCCTCGCCTACGACTTCTGCGTTGGCTACTCGGCTCTCGATGCGCGCCGCCTGGGCTTTGAGACCATCGTCCTCCGCGACGCCTGCCGCGCCATCGACCTGAACGGTTCCGTGGCAAACATGGAGGCCGAGTTCGCCCAGGCCGGGGTGAGCCTGATGGAGAGCGAGGAAGTTTTGGGCTGAGGCATCCTCTGCGAGCACCGGCTCTACGGCCGATCCTGAGAGGTGTGAAGAAAGCGCAGAATGTGAACGGACTGATCGTCCACCGCGTAGATCATGAGGTAAGGAAGGGGAGCGAGCACCAGTTCGCGGGTCCCGGTTTTCTTCCCGCCGCGGCCAGTATTGGGAAACTCTCTCAGCGATTTTGCAGCATCGTAGAGCCGTTGGATGGTTGAGGCAGCAAAGGAGGGGTGATGAAGATGGAGGTAGTCGCTGATCCCTTCAAGATCGTCGGCAGCGGCCATGGACCACCGCAGTTTCCTCAACCGCGCATCATCCGCGCGACGCGGGCGTCCATCTCTTCCTCTTCGAGGAATTCGCCGCGGGCGATCTGATCGATTCCCAACTGCACCTGCGCGTCGAACCAGGCCTCTTGGGCGAGTAGGCGGTCCACGGCATCCACAACCAACTCGTCGGGGCTGCGGCCGGTGCGCGTCGCAAGGCTGGCGAGCCCTGCTGCCTGGCGTTCGGGAAGCTGAAGTTCCATATCTGAAAGACTAGGTAGGTTCATCTGCGCTGTCAAGGAAATGCCAGGAAGCCTGCCCAGCCGCGTAGAATCGCAACAGGCTTGAGCGGGTTTTCCCGCACCCTTCTCTATGTCGCGCAACTTCTACATCCTCGCCGCTACGCTGGGCCTCTTCGCGCTGATCTCGGCGGGCATGTCGCTGGTGCCTTCGAGCTTTCAGCCGGGCCTGCCGGCCAACGGTTCGCTGTGGCGCACGGTGGCCATGTTCCTGCTGCTCTTCGGTTTGGCGGCGGCGCTGATCGGCGTGATGAGCCACCTCTTCGAGCAGGTGGACCGCCGCAGCGAAGAGGCCCGGCTGGCGGCGCGGCGGAAACGGCGGGAGGGACGCGGATAGAACCTGGAGTGATTGAAGCCTGCACCGGGCGCGAAGAGGACCGACGAAGTCAGCCGGGAGGCACGGCCGGGAGTAACCGAAGAGAAGAGATATATGAGGCCAGGCCGCCCAATTCTGGCTTCGTGGGTATATTCTGTTCGCCTGAGTCCGTGCTGTCGGCAGTTTTGGAGGTCCCCATGCGTGTCCGGCTATTGTTCTCGCTCACGTTCATCGCTTCGTGCCTGGCCTGCGAAGCGATTGCGCAGGCTCCGCCTCAGCAACCCGTGATCCGCGTCAACGACGGTGGAACCAGCGGCCGCATGGAGAGCATCTTCATCCCGCCCAAGGCCGGCGCTCCCTTCAGCTTCACGCTGGCGACGGAGTGGACCCGCCCCATGAACAATGGCGGCAACTTCACCCTGACCAATGAGCGCCACATCGTCCGCGACAGCAAAGGGCGCATCTACCAGGAGCGGTGGATTCTGGTCCCCAAAGGCAGCAAGATCAAATCCTGGATGGACATCTTCCAGATCACCGATCCCGAGCAGCATACCTGGTACAACTGCGAGACCAGGACCAAAACCTGCACCCTGCTCCGCTACAGCCTGACGACCCAGGACAAGTTCGAGCCGCCGATCAGCGCCACAGGGGCCCTGGCGGACGGCACCGGCTTCCGTCAACATGAGGATCTGGGCCTGAGCAACACACAAGGCGTCGAGACCCACGGCTACCGGGAAACGACCACCTTCAACCCCGGAGTCATGGGCAACGACAAGCCGATGGTCGTGACGCGGGAGTTCTGGTATGCGCCGCTGCTGGGGGTGAATCTGCTTTCGACCGTCGACGAGCCGATGACCGGCAAACAGGTATTCACGGCGAAGGAACTCTCCACCGCCGAGCCGGACCCGAGCTCCTTCGAGGTGCCCGCCGACTACAAAGTCGTCGATCGGTTGAACGAGCAGAACTGAATCGCCGGAGACCGCAAAGCTCTGCGAGAGCCTAAAATAGATTCAGGGATTCTTCCCCGCAGGATCGAGCAGACGCCGATGTATGAAGTCACCGTGGAGTCGGGATTTTCCTCCGGCCACTATCTCCGCAACTACAAGGGCAAGTGCGAAAACCCGCACGGGCACAACTACAAGGTCCGCTTGACCCTTGCCGGCGAAACTCTCGACGAGGCCGGGCTGCTGCTCGACTTCAAGCTGCTCAAGCACGTAATGCGCCCAGTGATCGAGCGCATCGACCACCAGATGCTCAACGACCTGGAGCCCTTTACGGTGCTCAACCCCTCCGCCGAGAACCTGGCCAAATACTTCTACGACCAGACCTGCCAGCAGCTCTCCGGCATGACCCAAGGCCGGGTCCGCGTAAAGGACTGCACCATCTGGGAGACGGACACCACCACGGCCACCTACTACGAATGACCGCTGCCGCTCTAATTCATCTGGCTTGATCGGGATTTCAGGTACTTGTCGAAGGGAATCTCGAAGTAGAACAGCTCCTGGCCGTCGGCGTCGCGCAGCTTGTGCAGGTGGAGCTTGGCGCCCTTGAGCGGGTGGTCGAGCTGGGAAACGTCGTAGAACAGGAAACCGGCGCGCGTGGTGTGCGGTTCCACCACCAGGGCCTGGTACTCGAAGGTGTCGAAATCCTCCTCGATCTCCTTGTTGCTGGCCTTGGGTTTGAGCTTGATCGATGGGATGGGGCCGGGCATGGGGATCTTGCCGCCTTGCCGCTCCTTCTGGGTCATCAGCCGCTCCACGTCATCCGGCTCGGCGGCCTGGATCTTGTCGCCCGCGGCGGTCAGGAAGAGAATCCGCGCGTCGCGCAGGCTGATGGGCCGGTCGCCGTTGTTGGTCACGATCAGCCGCACCGGAATGACGCCGTGGCTCAGGTAGTCCACGCGGAAGATCGATTCCTTTTCCTTGGTGTCGTAGGGTTCGGCGGCGATGGCCACCTTCTCGTCGTCGTGCACCTCGACCGCGGCAAAGGTGGTGGCCGGCTGCACGGGAGGCGGAGTGTGATCGCTGGCCATGGCCGGCAGCGCCAGCCAGAGCAGGGAGAGCGGAATTGCCCGCGAGGTCCTCATCGTGCTCGAAGGTATCATGTGAGACCTGCTTGTATCATTTGAGGGTTAGACCCGCGGAAGGCAAGTTCCGTCACTCATGATTCTCTTTTTCTACAACCTGGCGTTGCTGGCGGCCCTGATTGTGGGTGCGCCATGGTGGCTTTTCCGCATGGCCACCACGCACAAGTACCGCGAAGGGCTTCTAGAAAGACTTGGATGGGTGCGGCTGGGTCTAGTTCCCGCCTGGCTCGGCAAGCCGGGGCTGCGGGCGGCCGGGGAACGGCCAGTCATCTGGCTTCACGCGGTTTCAGTGGGCGAGGTGCTGGCCGCAAGCCGCCTTGTTGCAGAGCTGGATCGCGCCCTGCCCGATCACCGACTGCTGATCTCCACCACTACCCGCACCGGCCAGGCCCTGGCCCGCGATCGCTTCGGCGCGAACCGCGTCTTCTATTGCCCGCTGGACCTGCCCTGGGCCGTCCGCTCCTACCTCAACGCACTCCAGCCCCACCTTTTCATCCTGGCTGAAACCGAATTCTGGCCCAACCTGCTCAGCGGCTGCTTCCGCCGCGGAATCCCCGTGGCCGTGGTCAACGCCCGCGTCTCCGATCGCTCCTGGCCCCGCTACCGGCGGCTCCGCAGACTCTGGCGGCCGTTCCTGAGCCGGCTCAGCCGCGTTCTGGCCCAGAGCGAAACAGATGCTGACCGGCTCAAAGCAATCGGCTGCCTGCCGGAGCGAGTCCTGGTAGCAGGCAATCTGAAATTCGACGTGCGCGCCGCCATAGAAGCCGAAGCAACCCGGCAACTCCGGGAGTTGGCTCCCGACGTGCGCCTGATCGTAGCCGGCAGCACGCTGGACGGCGAAGAAGCGGCGCTTCTCGATGTCTGGCCGCGCCTGCTCGAGACCGATCCGAAACTGGCAATGGTTCTCGCGCCCCGCCACCCGGAGCGGTTTGGGTCGGTGGAGGCGTTGCTCAACGCGTCCGGCGTCCCCTGGGTCAAGCGGTCGAATTGGCGTTCCCAGCCCGCCATTTCGCTCAAGCCGCTTTTTCCCGGCCAAATTGTGTTGCTCAATACAATCGGCGAGCTGGCCTCGGTGTATTCTTTGGCCTCGGTGGCTTTTGTGGGCGGCAGCCTGTTTCCGGCCGGCGGCCACAACCCGCTGGAGCCGGCACAGTTTGGCGTGCCCATCGTTATGGGTCCCCATTACCCCAACTTCCGCGCCATTACCGACAACCTGCGGGCGCACGGGGCGATCCGCATTGTCGAGGAGCCCGCGCTGGCGGGAGCCTTGACTGAACTGCTGCATGACCGGACTGCGGCCGTGGCCATGGGCGAACGCGCCCGCCGCGTCTTCGACCAGCAGGCTGGAGCGACAGGGCGCTGCGTTGAGGCTCTGCGCGAGTTGCTTTCGTCAAATAGTGGGTCGGAGCCTTCCCTATGAGCCCTCGTCTTTCCCCGAACAGGCTGCTGTTCCCTCTCGTTCCAGCCTACTGGTTGGCGCTTTGGCAACGCGAGCGGCGCCTTGGGACGCGGGCCGAGCCAGTCCGGCGGCTGCGCTTTCCCGTGGTTAGCATCGGCAACCTCTCCACCGGGGGCGCGGGCAAAACGCCCTTGACCATCGCTCTGGCCAAGGCGCTCACGCAGCGCGGCTTGCAGGTGGATGTGCTTTCCCGAGGCTACGGCCGCCGCGACCGGCTCCCTACCCGCGTATCCCTTCAAGGGAGCGCGGAGGAACTCGGCGATGAGCCGCTGCTGATCGCGCGCAAGGCCGGTGTTCCCGTCTACGTGGCCCCGGAGCGCTACCAGGCGGGCCTGCTCGCCGAAGGCGATGCGGCAGCGATTGCCTTCCTCGGAGAGCAGCAAAAGCCCGTTGTCCACCTGCTCGACGACGGCTTCCAGCATCGCCAACTCCACCGCGATGTGGACATTCTGCTGCTCAACCGCAAGGACTGGACCGGCCATCTGCTGCCGGCGGGCAATCTCCGTGAACCGCGCAGCGCCATTCGCCGCGCCGGAATCCTCGCCGTCCCGGCCGATGATCCGCAATTGGAGGAGGAACTGAAGGCCTGGGGGTGGGATGGTCCGATCTGGCGGCTGCGGCGACACATGGAAGCTCCAGCCATCGATGGACCGGTAGCGGCCTTCTGCGGCATCGCCCACCCCAGGCAGTTCTTTGCCGGGCTCGAAGACGCAGGCCTGCAACTCGCTGTGCACAAAACCTTTCCCGACCACCACCTCTACTCCTCCGCCGACCTCGACCGCCTGCAAAAGGCCGCCCGCGCCGCTGGGGCCGTTGCTCTGGTCACAACAGAAAAGGACGAGGTCCGGCTTGGCAGCCTCATCTCCGCCACTCCGGATTCCCTGCCCCTGAAAACTGCCCGGCTGCGCATTGAGATCGAGCAGGAGGACGCGGAAATCACCTGGCTCATGAACCTGCTCAAGCCTGCTGCCGCCCGCACGTCCCTGTGAGAAAATCAGAGTTTGCACACGCAATCCAAGTTCCGCTTGCTTGTGGTCCGTCTGGGCGCTATGGGCGATATTCTGCACGCGCTCCCCGCCGTAACGGCGCTTCGCCAGGCCCATCCGGGCTGGGTCATAGACTGGGTCGTCGAGCCGCGCTGGCGGACCCTGCTTGGGGCTGAAGGCAGCACCGGCCGCCAGGCAGACCTCAACGCCCTCATGCCCAATCCCGCGCAGCCCATCCCGGCGCAACCGATCGTGGACCAGCTTCACCTGGCCCCCACCAGGCAGTGGCGCAAGTCCCCCCTGAGCCGCCAGACTCTTCATGAAATCAGTGCTTTACGCCGTGCGTTGCGAGCCGGCGACTACGATACCGTGCTCGACTTGCAGGGCGCCATACGCTCCGCGGTGGTGGGCCGGCTGGCGGGTTGCCAGCGGCTAATCGGCGAAGAGAATCCACGTGAGCGCCCCGCGCGCTGGCTGTTCACCGAGCGCGTGGCCACCCTGGGCGCCCACGTGATCGAGCAGGGCGTCGAGTTGGCCGCGGCTGTGGCAGGCGACGACCTAAGCCCCACGGCGCCCTGGCTGCCGGTCGATCCCAGCGCCGAGGCCTGGGCCGACGGGATTCTTCCGAGCGATTCCCCCCAAAAAACTGCCCTCGTCAATCCCGGCGCCGGCTGGGGCGCGAAGTGCTGGCCGGTGGAGCGATATACTGCCGTCGCAAGGGGGCTCATTGACTGCGGCATGCGCATCGTCGTCAATACCGGGCCGGGAGAGGAACCGCTGGCTGAAGCCATCTCCGCAGGCACCGGCGGAGCTGCCACTCCGCTCACCTGCACGCTCCCGCAGCTTATCGCCCTCACCCGCCGGGTTGCGCTGCTCATCGCAGGAGACACCGGCCCGCTCCACCTGGCCTGCGCCCTGGGCCGGCCGGTTGTGGGCATTTACGGCCCCACAGACCCCAGCCGCAACGGCCCTTTCGGAACCAGGTTCCGCGTCTTGCGCAGCCCGGAGAGCCGCCGCGACCACACCCGCCACGCCGCCCCGGAGGCTGGCCTGCTGACCATCGCGCCCGAGGAGGTTCTCCAGGCTGCCCAAGACCTGCTCGCCGAGGAGGAAACCTGATGGCCAGCCGCAGAACTCCTCCAAAACCCCACCCCATGGAGCCGGATTGGATCGCCCGCTGGCAGCGTGTGGCCCGGCGCATCCGTGTGCCCCTGGGCTTTCTCACCGCCGGCCTCTACCTGTTTGAACTCTGGCGGCGCGCTCCACAGCCTTCCGCCATCGCCTGGAGCCTGGCGCTGGTGCTGCCCGGCCTCTGGCTGCGCGGCTATGCTGCCGGATACGTGAAGAAGAACCGCGAGCTGACCGTCACCGGACCCTACGCCCACACCCGCAACCCGCTTTACCTGGGATCGATGCTGATTGCCGCCGGTTTTGCCCTGGCCCTGCTCAGCTGGCCGGTCGCGCTGGTGCTGGCGGTGGGCTTCTGCGCCATTTACGTTCCCGTCATCGCCTCGGAAGAGCGCTTTCTGCGCGCCACATTTCCCGGCTTCGACGACTACTGCCGCCGCGTTCCCCGACTGATTCCCCGGCTTATCCCTCAACCCAATCCAAAAGGGAAAAGCGCCAACGGCGCCGCCTTCTCCCTGGCGCTCTATCTCAAGCATCGCGAGTACAATGCAGGTATAGGGGCCGCACTGCTATACATCAGCCTGCTCATCCTGCGGCCGGCTTTTGGCGCTATTGTTCATGTGCTCCGGTGAGCGCTTCCAGCGCCAGAACAGTCGATCTATCAATCCCATGAGGAGTTTTACCCTGACGTTGAAGACGCGCACAACCGCAATCATCATTCTCTGTGCCCTTGCCGCAGCTGCCTCGTCGCCGGCCCAGCAGGTGGCCCCGCTCACCCCGCCGCGCGCGGAATTCAGCTTTCCCGAGAAGCAGACCCTCACCTATGCCGTCGACTGGCGGTTCTTCCCCGCCGGAACGGCCGTGCTGCACTTCGAGGCCAACGGGACCAGCGAGCGCATCACCGCCAACGCCGACACCATCGGCGCAATCAACCTGATCTTCCACGTGGGCGACCGCTTTCAATCCACCTTCGACCGCGAAAAGGGCTGCACCAACGAGTTCGACAAGCAGACCGTGGAAGGCCGCCGCAAGATCAACTCCAACCTCAAGCTCGACTACGCCCAGGGCAAATCCATCCTGGACGAGAAGAACCTGGTCACCGGCCAGACCAAGCACGTTGAAGCCGCGGTGCCCGGCTGCATGACCGACCTGCTCGGCGGCATCTATTACGCCTCGTCGCAGCCCATGGAAGTGGGCAAGACCTTCGTCATCCCGGTGGTGGACGCGATGCACATCGTCCCGGTGACCATGAAGGTGGAGGGCCGCGAGGAGATCAAGACCTCGCTCGGCACCTTCAAGACCCTGCGCGTGCAGCCCACGGCCGACGCCGGCGTGGTGAAGAACCGCGGCAACATCTGGATCTGGTACACCGACGACGACCGCCACCTGCCCGTACAGATGCGCGCCCGGCTGTTCTGGGGAACGATCACTTTCCGGCTGACCGGGAACGAGAACAAGTAGCGCCGGCCAGGCCCTCGTCACCGCTCGCGGTGTAAACTTCTCCTTCGCGCGGACGCGCTCGGCTCCTCTGCGCGAACAGGAAGAATCTCATGCGCAAATCCTTAATCGCCCTCTTTCTCGCCCTCCTCGCCGCCGCACAGTTCTGCCCAGCCCAGTCCGCTCCCGCCAAACGGCCCATGACCTTCGAGGACATGATGAAGATGAAGCGGCTGGGCGAGACCGCAGTCTCGCCGGACGGCAAGTGGCTGGCCTACTCCGTCACCACCGTCAACCTCGACCAAAACACCAAAACGGCCGAGCTGTGGCTGCAAGCCATAGTCGGCGGCAATCCCATTCCCTTGGCCGTGAGCAAGCCCGGTGACTCCGGCCCGCAGTTCTCGCCCGACGGCAAGCGGATTCTGTTCCTCTCCAGCCGCGAAGGGGGCCAGCAGGTTTGGCTGGCGGACTTCGACCCGGCGACCGGAACCTGGAAGCTGTACACACCGGACGGACGCAACGCGGGAACGGCGACCTATGATCCCAATGGGAACGCCGGCCGCGGCGACTGGCGAATAACTTCGCCCGATGGCGGCGATCTTGGAACATTTGAGCCTCAGCCGTAGATTTCCTGCGGGCCGGCCAAATTCGGAGGGCAGGGCGGGCGACTGAACTTCGGCTGGCGACTTGCTAACTTCCAGTCCCGGCCTTCCTCGAGCCACCTCAGTGCGGTCCGTCGATGAGCAGACGGACCAGCCGGCGCGAGCGCTCGTGCCGGTCAGGCTACAAGCTCGGGTACCGGCACAAATTCCTCCTAACCACGTGTTTTGAAACGGTTTTTAGGAATGTCGGATTTCAGCACATTTTCAGGGCGGGGCCACATCGAACCACACGCCAGTCGCCTCCAGGGGGCCATCCGTTTACCAAACGGGGCCCCGCCTTGGCCGGCTGCATGTCTCAAGGTAGGATGGCAATGCAAATCCAGAGCAGACTTGGGGGAGCCGACATGACTGACAAGATCAAGGACGGCTCGGGTGAGGCCGCAGGACATGCGACGCCGGCCGAGCCCCTGGACGCCGCCGCATCGGCGCGGCGTGCCATGCTGAAGAGGCTCGGTCGCTTTGCAGCGGTGACGCCGCCGGCCGTCACGCTGCTCCTGGCCGCAGGCTTACTGCCGACAAAGGCACAGGCCGCGACCTAACGAAGCAGAACTCTCAGGGCGACCAGCGATGGGGCAGCATTGGCCCCTGGCGTCACCACCGTCATTCCTCCGGCGATGCAACGATTTCGCGGCCACGGTCGGCGTCGCCGTGCAGCAGCAGAATCCGCCACCCAGTGGCCCAAGGTCGGGCGCAAGCGCAAACGACGAGCGATACCCATCAATGGATGAAACTTGGGGCTCATATCAAGGCGTGTAGCGCCAGGAACGCAGGAAGCAGCACGCGCACCGCGAGCAGCGTGCGTTCCTCGGCGCACACGGCGAGCATATCCTTTA
>Ga0209415_10018291_pt1 | contig 11064 bp, 12 predicted proteins | sample PeaSoiSIISIP2007_FD_187696 | JGI IMG/M metagenome (GOLD analysis project Ga0209415, IMG submission 187696) | Peat soil microbial communities from Weissenstadt, Germany - SII-SIP-2007 (SPAdes) (version 2) | ecosystem: Environmental > Terrestrial > Soil > Wetlands > Peat | place: Germany...
CGCTCGCGCTGCGCATCGCTGAGCGCCCGCGAGGCGGCCACGTCGAAGACCGCCTCGACGCGCGAGTCGGTGACGTTCGCGTGCTGGCCGCCGGGGCCCGACGAGCGGCTGACGCGCAGCTCGATTTCCGCCAGCGGGACCGTCACACCGTGGCCGAGCTCGAGACCGTCCGTGCGCTCCATTGCCCAAGCATCCCCGATCGCCCCGTCGTATAGATTGCCCGGCGATGGCCGCACGCACCTTTGACTGCGTCGTGATCGGCGCCGGCCCCGGTGGCTATGTGGCGGCGATCCGCGCCGCGCAGCTCGGCATGGCCACCGCGGTCGTCGAGCGCGACAGCGTCGGAGGACGCTGCCTGAACGTCGCCTGCATTCCGGCCAAGGCGGTCCTGCGCGCCGCCGACGTGCTCAGCGAGGTCCGCGAGGCCGGCGACTTCGGGATCCGGGTCGGCGAGCCGAGCGTCGACTTCGGCGCCATCATGGAGCGCCGCGACAAGGTCGTGCTGACGCTCACCGGCGGGGTCTCGGGATTGTTCAAGAAGAACAAGATCGAGCTGCTGGCGGGTAGCGCGACGCTCACCGAAGCCGGAACGGTTCGCGTCGGGGACGACGAGCTGAGTGCGAAGACGATCATCCTCGCGACCGGGTCGGTTCCCCGCGCGGTGCCGGGAATCGAGTTCGGCGGCCGCGTCATCGGCACCGAGGAGGCGTGGGCGTTCGCGGCCCTGCCGGGCCGTCTCGCCGTCGTCGGGGCCGGCGCCTCGGGCGCCGAGATCGCCTCGGCATATGCGCGGCTGGGTTCCGAGACCCTGCTGTTCGAGGTCCTCGACCGTGTGCTGCCGACCGAGGACGAGGACATCTCGAAGGTCGTCGGGCGCGGGCTTTCGCGCCAGGGGATCAAGGTGCACGTCGCGACGGCGATCGAGAACGTCGCGAGCGGCGAGAGCTCGGTGACGTTCAGCGTGGCCGGCGAGCAGGTCGAGGTCGACTGGCTGGTGCTCGCCGCGGGACGCGGACCGGACGTCGCCGGGCTGGGCCTCGAGCAGGCGCAGGTCAAGCTGACCGAGCGAGGCCTGGTCGAGGTCGACGGAGCGCAGCGCACCTCGCGCGAGGGGATCTACGCGATCGGCGATCTGACGGCAGGGCCGGCGCTCGCGCACAAGGCATCGGACGAGGGCATCATCGCCGCCGAGGCCGCGTCCGGCCTGAGCACCCATCCGCTGGTCCACGTCGACATCCCGCGCGCGACCTTCTGCACGCCGAACGTGGCGAGCTTCGGGCTGACCGAGGCGCAGGCCCGCGAGGCGGGTCACGACGTCGCGATCGGCAAGGTCCAGTACGGCGCCGTCGGCGCCGGCACGATCCTCGGCGACCGCAGCGGGCTCGTCAAGCTCGTCGGCGAGCGGCGCTACGGCGAGCTGCTCGGCGGGCACATCGTCGGAACGAAGGCGACCGAGCTGATCCAGGAGCTGGTCAACGTGCGCGCCCTGGAGGGCGGCTTCGCCGAAGTCGCGCGGATCGTGCACGGCCACCCGACGCTCTCCGAGGCGGTGCTCGAGGCCGCGCGCGACTGCGACGGCTGGCTGATCCACGGGTAGACCGATGGGCCACTCGATGGCCGTCCCCGCGGCGTTCTACTTCGACCTTCGCAGCCCCGAGGCGTACTTCGCGGCCGAGCGCGCGCTGGCGGTCCTGCCCGCGCCGTGCGAATGGCAGCCGATCCTCTCCTCGATGCTGCCGCATGCGGAGACCTTCGAGACCTACCGCTGCGAGTACGAGGTGGCGGCGATGCGCGAAAACGTCGAGCGGCGCGCGGCGGCGCTCGAGCTGCAGCCGTTCGTCTGGCCTGAGCCGTTCCCGTTCGACAGTGAGTTCGCGATGCTCGTCGCGACCTTCGCGAAGCGGATCGGCAAGACCGTCGCGTTCGCGCTCGCCGCGTTTCGCCAGGCGTTCGCCGGCGGTCACGCGCTGAGCGACCGCGACCACGTGCTGATCGCCGCGGCGGCGTGCGAGATGCACCCGCGGGCGATCCTCGGGGCCACGGCGACGCGCGGGCTGCGAGCCGAGCTCGAGCGGGCGAGCGAGGGCGCGCTCGAGCTCGGCGTCAGCGACGTGCCGGCCGTGCGCATCGGCGAGCGGGTGCTCGTCGGCGAGCGGGTGCTCGAGGAGGCCGGCGCGCTGCTGGCGAGCGCGCGGCGATGAGAGCCGGCCTCGCCTACCGGCTGCTGGTCCGTCGCGGCGGCGCCGCGCCGGCGCTGCTGGCCTCGCCGGACCGGATCGATCACGTCGAGATCGTCGAGATCGGCTCGGGCGAGGCGGTGCTGTTCTGGGACTGCAACCCGCGCGAGGCCTCGCGGCTGGTGCGGGCGCTGCGAACCGACCTCGCCGGACGCGAAGCCGACGAGTTCATCGCGCACTGGTCCGCGCCGGGCGGATAGCGGGCGCGGACGGCGATCGCGGTCTGCCATCCTGATCGAATGGATGCGTTGTGGGTGTGCCAACTCGGGATCGTCGACTTTCGCGAGGCGCTCGCGCTGCAGGAGCGCCTGCGCGCGGCTCGCCAGGCGGACGAGGTCCCGGACACGCTGCTGCTGCTCGAGCATCCTCCCGTGTACACGCGCGGGCGGCGCTCGAGCGCCGATGAGCTGCCGCTCGGCGAGGCCTTCTACGCCGCGCAGGGGATCGAGATCGTCGAGGTCGATCGCGGGGGACGCGTCACCTACCACGGCCCCGGGCAGCTGGTCGGCTACCCGATCATGCGAATCGGCGACATCATCGGCTACCTGCGCACGATCGAGACCGCGATCGTCGCCGCGCTCGCGCAGGAGGATGTCGCGGCGCGCGGCGGCGGCGACCGGCCGACCGGCGTCTGGGCCGGCGGGAGCAAGATCGCCTCGATCGGCGTGCACGTCTCGCGGCGCGTGAGCACGCACGGCTTCGCCGTCAACGTCGACAACGACCTCGAGCCGTTCGACTGGATCGTTCCCTGCGGCCTGCCCGGGGTGGCGCTGACCTCGATCGCCCACGAGACCGGCCGCGCCGAGAACCTGGAGCGCTTCCGCGCGCGGATGGCCGGGCAGTTCGCGCTCGCGTTCGAGCGCGACCCGCGATCGATCTCTGCGGAGCGCCTGTTCGCCGCGCTCGCCTCGCCGGTCCCACTAGGCTGATCAGGCGATGGCGACGACCGCGACACGCTCACGCTCGAACCCCGGCGGCATGGACGTCCGGACGGTGCTCGGCAGCTCCACGGTCAAGCTGGGCGAGCGCAAGCCGCCGTGGTTCAAGGTGCCCGCCCCCGGCGGCCCGCGCTACCGCGAGCTGACGGCGCTGATCGCCGATGCGCAGCTGCACACCGTCTGCCAGGAGGCGGCCTGCCCGAACGTCGGCGAGTGCTGGGAGCGCGGCACGGCCACGTTCATGATCCTCGGCGACACCTGCACGCGGCGCTGCGGCTTCTGCAACGTCAAGACCGGCAGGCCGACCTGGAACGACCCGCTCGAGCCGGCGCGCGTGGCGCGCTCGGTGGCGCGAATGGGCCTGCGCCACGCGGTGATCACCTCGGTCGATCGCGACGACCTGGCCGACCTCGGCTCAGCCGCGTTCGTCGCCGTGATCCGCGAGATCCGCCGCCAGGCGCCCGGCTGCCAGGTCGAGGTGCTGACGCCGGACTTCCAGGGCCAGGAGATGCCGCTCGCGCGGGTCATCGCGGCGCGGCCCGACGTCTTCAATCACAACGTCGAGGTCGTCCCGCGGCTCTATCCGCTGGCCCGGCGCGGCTCGGCCTTCCTGCGCTCGGCGCGGGTGCTGCGCAACGCCAAGGAGCTCGGTGGCGAGGAGGTGACGACGAAGTCAGGGCTGATGGTCGGGCTCGGCGAGAGCCACGAGGAGATGGTCGAGACCTTCGGACTGCTGCGCGAGCACCACGTCCAGGTGCTGACGATCGGCCAGTACCTGCGCCCCTCGGAGCAGCATCTGCCGATCGTCCGCTACTGGCACCCCGATGAGTTCGCGGCGCTCGAGCGCGCCGCCTACGAGTTTGGCTTCGAGCACGTCGCGGCCGGACCGCTCGTACGGTCCTCCTACCACGCGGACCAGCACGTTCCGCAGGCCCAACCGGGCGCCGGGCCGCTCGCGGTTCCCGCCGGACGCGGGGACCGCTAACGCTTGATCCCGCTGCGGGACAGCGTCCGTCTGGCGCGCTTGCCGATCATCACGATCGCGCTGATCATGGCCAACGTGATCGCCTACCTGATCTCGATCTCGAGCGCGGGCGGCTCGATCATCAACGGTCCGAGCGTCTCGACGATCATCAACTACGGCGCGATCCCCTACGAGTTCGCCCACCTCTCGAGCCACTGCGCGCTGGGCGCCGCCGGCTTCTCGCAGACCGTGCTGTGCAGCGGTCAACCCGGGGTGGGAGGCATTCCCCCGCCCCAGCCGGCGACCTGGGAGACGGCGTTCACGTCGATGTTCCTGCACGCGAACCTGCTGCACATCGGCGGCAACATGGTGTTCCTCGCGGTCTTCGGCGCCACGCTGGAGGACACGATCGGCCGGCTGCGCTTCCTGTTGTTCTACTTCCTCGGAGGGCTTGCCGCGCTCGCGCTGACGGTCGCCGTGAGCCCCGACTCGGCCGTTCCCACGCTCGGCGCCTCGGGGGCGATCGCCGCGGTGCTCGGCGGCTACATCCTGCTCTACCCGCGGGCGCGGATCCTGACCGTGGTGCTGCTGATCCTGTTCTTCACGATCATCGAGCTGCCCGCCTGGGTGATGCTCGGGCTGTGGCTGATCTTCGACGCGGTGCTCGGCGCGCTGCACGTGATCACGCCGTTCGGCGGCGGCGCCGGCGTCGCCTATTACGCACACATCGGCGGGTTTGCGTTCGGGCTGCTGGCGGTTCGCGCCTTCGCGCACGGACGCGCGGACCGCTACGGGCCGCTGCGCACCGCGTAGGCGACCGCGGGCAGCGCGCCGACCACCGTCTGCCAGGCCACGACCGCGCGGTCGGTGGCGGGGTCGATCGCCACCGACGGTGCGCTGTTGGGACCGGCGGCGGCCAGCTGCGTGGGCGCCTCGAAGGCGACGCCGCCGGGGCCGCCGGGGACGCTGCGCGCGGCGAGAATCGCCTGCCGGCTCGCGTCGAAGCCGGTGGCGGCGCGCGGCGCCTCCTCGAGCACGACGACGGCGTCGTTGTCGGGGCCGGTGGCCAGCGCAGCGAGGCGCAGGTCGGCGCCGGGCGCCGCCAGCGTCCCCGGCGGCAGGACATGCGTGCTGGTCAGGCCGGCAGCCTCGACGATGTAGTTGCCGTCGTGCGCGAGCGTCCACGCGGCGAGCACCCCCTCCGAGGGCGTCATCCGCACGAGCGCGATCGAATGGGGCGTCAGCCGCTGGCCCGTCGGCTCGCTGAACGCCGCGAGCGTATGCGGATGCGGCGCGCCGAACGACACGTTGTTCCCCGAATGCTCGAGATAGATCCGGCTGAGGCCGGCGACGCCCGGCGGGGGCTCGTTGGTCCACATCACGAAAGCGTGGTTGTTGTCGCTGAGCACCGCGGCGAGCTGCGGGTCGTAGCCGGCCGGGCCGAGCACCTGCGGCGGGGAGGCGCGCCCGGCGTTCGAGATCCATTGCGCGTGGGCCTCGCCGCCCTGGACCCAGAGCACGATCGAGTCGGCGCGGAAGTCCATCGCGACGGTCAGCGTCGTGATCGGGGCGAAGCCCTCGTGCAGCACCACCGGCGGCGCGAACGACGTGGCGTAGTGGCGCTGCTCACGCAGCTCGATCAGCTGTCCCCCGCCGACCGCCGTCGCCGTGCTGGCGACGTCGGCGTCGCCGATGTAGCCATCGGTGGTCGCAACCAGCGCGGCGGGACCGCCCAGCTCGGTGAGGGAGTGCAGCGAGCCGCCCGCCAGGCCCTCGCCGAACAGCGCTCCGGGCAGCGCGCCCGAGGGGTTGCCGGTGTCGCCGGCGACCGCGACGATCTGGCCCGCAGTTGTCGTCGCGGTCGCCAGCGGGCCGACCAGCCGGTGCCCCGAGACGATCGCCCGCGGCACACCCGGCGCGTCGTCTGAATGCAGCGACGCCGAGTCGAGCGTCGCCGGCTGACCACCGCCGCCGGAGCAGCTCGGCGCGCCACCGAGCCAGAGGATCGCCCCGCGCCCGCTGCGCTGATCGGGCGAGCTGAAGGGAAAGACCACGCTGGGGTCGCTCGCCGGTGCGCAGGTGGCAAGCGTCGAGGGACCGGTCCACGTCGCCGCGGCGGCGACCGAGGCGATCTGAGAGAGCGCGAGCGCAACTATCGCGAGGCGCGCCAGGGGCATCGCGCGAAACGCTAGCGGGCCGCTCAACGCTGTGCGCCGCCCGCCGGCCACGCCGCCGCCACACCCCACAGGGCACGTTCGGAAACCTGATATGCGAGACTGCCGGCCGCCGGAAACCGTGCGAACATGGAGAGCGAGATGGACGCCGCAGACAGACCGAGCACCGAGGGGGTGGTGACCGACCTCGCCGGCCTCGCGGCGCTCGCGGGCGTCGAGCTCGGACCCACGGAGTGGCGCGAGATGACCCAGGATCGGGTCGACGCGTTCGCGCACGTCACCGAGGATCACAACTTCATCCACGTCGATCCGGCGCGCGCGAGCGAGACGCCGTTCGGCGGGACGATCGCGCACGGCTACCTGACCCTGTCGCTGCTCGCCCCGATCACGCAGGAGCTGCTGAGCGTGAGCGATGCCGCGGTCAGCATCAACTACGGGCTCGACCGGGTCCGCTTCCCGGCGCCGCTGCCCGTCGGCGCGCGGTTCCGCGGCTCTGCCACGGTCAGCGAGGTCAGCCCGATCGACGGTGGCGTCCAGGTCAAGGTGCTGGCGAGTGTCGAGGTCGCCGAGCAGCCGAAGCCGGCGCTCGTCGCCGAATGCGTCTTTCGGTACTACGCATGAGCGAGCCGCTGCGACTCGACGGCCGCGTGGCGATCGTCACCGGAAGCGGGCGCGGCCTCGGCCGGGCCTACGCCGTCGCGCTGGCCGCCGCCGGCGCCGCGGTCGTGGTCAACGACGTCGACGGCAGCGGGGCGCGCCGCACCGTCGCAGCGATCAACTCGGCGGGCGGGCGGGCGATCGCGCAGATCGCCCCGGTCGGCGGGGCGAGCGTCGCCGACGCGCTCGTCGCGCGCGCGATCGAGGCCTTCGGGCGCGTCGACATCATGTGCACCAACGCCGGCGTGCTGCGCGACCGCGTGCTGTGGAAGATGACCGACGAGGACTTCGACCTGGTGATCGAGACGCACCTGCGGGGCACCTTCACCTGCGCTCGCGCCGCCGCGGTGGCGATGCGCGAGCAGGCCGAGGGCGGGCGGATCATCGTCGTCGGCTCGCCGGCCGGCCAGCGCGGCAACTTCGGCCAGACAAACTACGCCGCGGCGAAGGCCGGGATCGCGGCGTTCGCGCGCACCTGGGCGATGGAGCTGGCGCGCAGCGAGATCACCGTCAACGCGATCGTGCCCACCGCCTGGACCGCGATGACCGCGAGCATCCCCGCCTACGCACCGCTCGTCGAGCGCGTCGAGCGCGGCGAGGGCCTGCCGCGGGCGGTGCGCCAGGAGCACGCGGTCGGCATGCCGGAGGACTGCGCCGGGCTCGTCGTGTTCCTGGCCTCCGACGCGGCCGCCGCGGTCACCGGGCAGTGCATCGGGATCGGCGGCGACCGCCTGAGCCTGTGGTCGCACCCTGCCGAGACCGTCTCGGAGCTGCGCGAGGGCGGCTGGAGCGCCGAGCAGATCGCCGAGCGCTGGAGCGAGGCGTTCGCGCCGGCGGAGCAGAGCTACGGCATCGTGTTCAGCGACCTCGACCTGGGCGGCCCGTGAGCGTCGATCTCGAGCGGATCGTCGCGATCGATGTGCACACGCACGCGGAACGCTCGACGCACGACCCTCAGGACCCGGTCACCGGGGAGCTGCTCGACGCGGCGGCGAAGTACTTCGGCGGGCATCCGCCGCAGCCGACCGCCCAGGAGGTCGCCGACTACTACCGCGAGCGCTCGATGCTCGCGGTCGTCTTCACCGTCGACGACGAGGCCGGGATGGGTCGCGCGCGGATCTCCAACGACGAGGTCCTGGCGGCCGCCGCCGCGAACCCCGACGCGCTGATCCCGTTCGCGAGCATCGACCCGCACAAGGGCAAGCTCGGCGTGCGCGAAGCAAGGCGGCTGATCGAGGAGCACCCCGCGCTGCGCGGCTTCAAGTTCCACCCCAACACGCAGGCGTTCTGGCCCAACGACCGCGCCCACTACCCGCTGTATGAGGTGATCGCCCAGGCCGGCAAGATCGCGCTGTTCCACACCGGCCAGACCGGGATCGGCGCCGGCATGCGCGGCGGCGGCGGCGTGCGGCTGAAGTACTCCAACCCGATGGCGGTCGACGACGTCGCCGCCGACTTCCCGGATCTCGACATCATCCTCGCGCACCCCTCGTTCCCCTGGCAGGAGGAGGCGCTCGCGGTCGCGACGCACAAGCCGAACGTCTACATCGACCTCTCGGGCTGGTCGCCGAAGTACTTCCCCGAGATCCTGATCCGCTACGTCAACACGCTGCTGCGCGACAAGATGCTGTTCGGCTCGGACTTCCCGCTGCTCACGCCCGACCGCTGGCTCGCCGACTTCGAGCGTCTTGAGATCCGCGACGAGGTCCGTCCGCTGGTGCTGAAGGAGAACGCCGCACGCCTCCTGCGGCTCTGAACGAGCGCGACAGCTCTTCCATCGCCGAGAGCAGCGAACGGTGGACGATCTCGCGCCGTTGCGGCGCGACGGGGGCCAGCAGCTCGTCCTCCAGCTCGGCGATCACCGCGTCGGCGCGACCGAGGATGCGCCGTCCCGAAGCCGTCAGCTCGGCGCGCATGATCCGCGCGTTGGCGGGGTCGGCGCGGCGGCGCACCAGGCCGCGCCGCTCGAGCGACGCGAGCACCTCGATCATCGACTGCGGCGTGATCAGCGCGCGGCGGGCGAGCTGCGCGTTCGAGAGGCACGCGCGCCCGCGCAGCACCGACAGCGTGGTGACGTCGGCGACGCTGAGCTCACACGACGAAAGCCGCTCGCGCAGCTCGCGCCGGATGCCCTGGCTGACGCGCCCGATGACGTAGACCAGCGACGGCTCGGGCCGCTGCTCACCCTCGCCGTCCGCGACGCGGCTCACGCCGCTGACGCTAGTGGTTAGCCGTGACGGATGTCGGCGCGAAGCGCGCGACCGTCGGTCGCCTCAGCGCAGCGGGATCGACTGGTCGAAGCTGAAGACGTCGTCGGGGTCGTAGGCGCGCTTGATCGACTCAAGCCGCGGGAGGTTCGCGCCGTAGTAGGCCCGCGGCCAGTCGGCGAGCGTCGGGTCGATGTAGTTCTGGTAGGCCTCGCCGTTGGTGTAGGGGGCGAGCCGGGTCGCGGTCTCGCTCAGCCACGCCGCGACCGCCGCGGTGCCCGCCGCCGAGGTCCCCGACCCCCACGAGCCGCTCATCTGGAGCTGGCACAGCGCGTCACGGTGGACGAACGCGGTCGCGTCGGCCGCGACCGCGTTGATCGCCCCGCCGTAGGGGTCGAACGCGAGACCGCCGCCGAGCTGCGGCAGCTCGCGCTGGAAGCTCTCGACGGCGTCGACGATCGCGGCGACGCCGGCGCTCGGAGGCGCGGTCGAGAAGTACGCCGACTTCGCGGCGAAGGCCGAGCGCGCGAGCGTTCCCGGCGTGCCCGGCGCCTGCAGGTGGCACTGCGCGAGCGTGATCTCGGCGCAGCCGGCCTCGACGAGCATCGCCTGCAGGTAGCCGTCGGAGCGGACGTAGTTCGTCGTCGGTGCGGCACCCACGGCGCTCACGAGCTGACCGACGAGTGCGGAGAGCGCTGCGAGGGCGCCGACGTAGACGCCGGTCGCGCGGGCGATCAGCCCGCTGACGCCGGCGCTCAGCAGCAGGCAGTTCGACCACAGCTCGTCGGGTGCGCGGCCGATCCACTCCGCCCACGCGCCGAACAGCGCAGCGGCGGCCGCCCAGGGAAACTCGAGCGTGAACAGCGCGAGCGGCGGGATCGGCTCGGCGGCGAAGTCGAACGCGGTGGCGATCCCGAAGTTGCGCCCGCCGCCGCCGCGGCTGGCCCAGTACAGGTCGGGCTCGCTCGCCGCGTCGGCCCGGCGCAGGCTGCCGTCGGCGGTCACGACGGTCAGCGCCCGGATCGCGTCGGAGGTCAGGCCGTACTTGCGGCCGAGCACCCCGACGCCGCCGCCCAGCGCGAGCCCCGCGATGCCGACGCTCGGGCAGCTGCCGCCCGGCACCAGGACGCCCGCGGCGGCCAGCGCACTGTAGAGGTCGACGAGGCGGGTGCCCGCCCCGACCGTGGCGGTCGAGCCGGCAACGCTGACGCCGTTCAGCCCGCTGACGTCGACGATCAGGCCGGCGCCCGTCGAGTAGCCGGCGTAGCTGTGGCCGCCGCAGCGGGGGATCGGCGCGATCGCGTGGCTGCGCGCGAAGTCGACCAGCCGCTGCACGTCGGTCGTCGAGGCGGCGTAGGCGATCGCCGCGGGCGAGGAATCCTCGAAGCGCAGGTCGTAGACGAGCCTGGCGTCGCCGTAGGCGGCGTCGGCCGGCAGCACGAGCTTCCCCGAGAGCGAGTCGCGCAGCGCCGACCACTGCGCCGCGCTCGGCGGGCCGGACTCGGTGCTCGTCGTGGTCGTGGTGGTGGCGGCGGTCGTCGACGTCGTCGAGTCGGCGGTGCTGGCGGTGCTCGGCGAGCCGCTGCCGCAGCCGGCGAGCGCGCTTGCTCCGAGGGCGGTCAGCGCGCCACGGCGCAGAAACGCGCGCCGACTCAGGGGCGTCGCTCCTTCCACGCCGGACACCGTATTGGTCGGCGCGGGTTGGGGAGGGGCGGCCGCCTGAGGGCCGGGGCCGCCGTCCCTCCCCGACGCGTCAGCCGGTCATTGGACTGCCGGCAGCAGCACGATCTCGCTGAACAGGACGTCAAACCGGCGCGCAGGCCGGGTCAACGGATGATCGGTCCGAGAGCGCGCCCCGCTCGCGCGCCGCCCGCTCAGCGAGGGCGA
>Ga0209415_10018292_pt1 | contig 11064 bp, 11 predicted proteins | sample PeaSoiSIISIP2007_FD_187696 | JGI IMG/M metagenome (GOLD analysis project Ga0209415, IMG submission 187696) | Peat soil microbial communities from Weissenstadt, Germany - SII-SIP-2007 (SPAdes) (version 2) | ecosystem: Environmental > Terrestrial > Soil > Wetlands > Peat | place: Germany...
GCTGAAGGCGCACGCTTGGAAAGCGTGTTTACTCGAAAGGGTAACGTGGGTTCGAATCCCACTCTCTCCGCCATTACCTCACTTTTCCCCAGTAAAGGCGGAATTCGACTCATTTCCTTAACACACCTTCCTTAACCACGAATTCGCGATTTTCCCTGAGACGCAGTGACTATCACAGGGAAGTCATGAGTGTTTGGAAATACGTGAAGGTCAATGGCGCTTGGCGCTACAAAGCCGCCATCGAAGACAAAGGCAAGATCATCCCGAACATGGTGCGCGTCAATGGACACGTGGAATTCCACGAGGAAGGAACCTACTATTTTCGCAGCGGTCGCCAATGGATAAGGTTGGATGCCATGCCGACGAGCACGCAGGCAGCGCGAGAACGGCTACAGGCGCACGATCTGGCGGTGAGGCATGGTCTGGTGTCAGCGCCTTCAAACACGCTGCCCAACAGCCTCAGGGACGCTATAGAACCGTATCTAACGAGCTACGCGCCGGGGCATGAGATCAAGACCGTAAACGGCATTCGGCGCAGGCTTAACGCGTTTCTTGCGCTGATTGGCAACAAGCGCTTGTCCGCCGTCACTAAAGAGGACGTGAAGAAGTTCTGGCAGCAGGTTGTGGATGAAAGCCCGACGAACTCGTGGCGCACCGCATCCAACGAGTGCAACAAGGTGCGGATGTTTCTCGTCGAGCATGGGGTGGACGTTATTGGTGAAGGCAAGAACAGCAAGGGCGAGAAACGCCTTCGGCAGCAGGTTGGCCGACTGGACGTTTCCCCGGATGAGCTCGATGGCCGTAATCAACGGAGCGCGCTCTTCAAAACCGTGTTCCTCGTATTTCGGGGGGCAGGCGCAAAAGACTGGCGGTCGCAAGTGGCCATCGCGCTTAACCATTCCGGATCACAGCACAAGCTTCAGTTCCATCATATCTTCCCAAAAGCCGTGCTCAAGAGCAATTACACTAGCCGCGAGGCAGACGACATAGCTAATCTGTGCTTCATCGCCGGCAAAACCAACCAACAGATAAGCGATAAGCCGCCAGAGAAGTACTTTCCTGAGATGATCGCGAAGTCCGGGCTGGCGGCGTTCGAGGCACAATGCATTCCAACGGAGTCTCATCTTATCGGGACCGACAGACTCGGCGCAGCCTTGAGTCCTTCAGGTGGGAATACCAAGTTTTGGCAGTAGCCATTGCGTCAAGACCACATAGGCGACAAGGAATGCCACTCCCCAAACCCAATCGGGCATCTTCTTTCTCCTATCTGCCAACTCCAAGTTTACCCAGGAAAGTCATCATCGGGCACCAGTTCGTGAATCCAGATAGAAACAGGTTCAGACCAACAAAAGCCGTGAAAAGATACCAGTACGGGCTTACATAGTGCCCAAGTGCCAGCGACGGAAGAATAAAGCTGCCAGCAATCAAACGAAGTGTTCGTTCTACGGTCATAACGGTTCTCCTTCAGTTCTTCACAATTTCGCATTGCGGTGTTTCGCATTCAGCGACATTTTCCGGCGCATGCGCATGCATCGGTGGAAACGAGTGCCCCCTCTGAGACAGGTAGTAAAGGACCGGCACTGCCATTCGTGACAGAACGGTAGACGCGACTTCGCCTGCCATCAAGGACAATGCCAGTCCCTGGAAAATCGGGTCGAACAGGATCACACTCGCTCCCACCACCACGGCCGCTGCTGTCAGAAGCATTGGCCGGAAGCGCACCGCGCCCGCATCGACCACTGCATCCTCCAGCGACATTCCCTGGGAGCGGCGAAGTTCGATGAAGTCGACGAGAATGATGGAATTGCGAACGATAATGCCGGCCCCAGCGATGAAGCCGATCATCGAAGTCGCAGTGAAGAATGCCCCCATCAACGCGTGAGCCGGGAGAATGCCCACCAGGGTGAGCGGAATCGGCGCCATGATGACCAACGGGGTGACGAACGAACGAAACCAGCCTACGACGAGCACGTAGATCAAGACCAACACAGCCGCAAAGGCGAGTCCCAGATCGCGGAAGACTTCCGCCGTGATGTGCCACTCGCCATCCCACTTCATGGAGAAGCGGTCGGTGCGCTCGGGCATAGTGGTGCCCTTGTATTGCTTCACTCCGTAGCCATCGGGCAATTTGATTTTTTCGATGGCTTCGCTCATCTTCATGATGGCGTACGCAGGGCTCTCTTCTCCGCCCGCGACATCTCCCGTCACATAAACGACTGGCTGCAGATTCTTGCGGTAGACGCTGGTATCGATGGTGGTTTGCTGCAGATTCGTCACTTCCTGCAGAGCGATCTCTCCACCGGAAGGCGTCGGCAGCTTCAGGTTGCCAAGGTCTTCGATTCCCGAGCGATCGGGGCGCGCCAGCTGCACTTCGATGGGGATATCCTCGCGAGAATGGGGATCGTGCAGCAAGCCGGCTTCAGCGCCGCCGAGTCCTACTTGCAGAGTGCGCGTCACGTCGGCGGGCGAGATGCCGTGGAGAGCGGCTTTGTCCAGGTCCACTTTCATGTCGTACTTGATTTGCGGATCTTCGACGTACCAGTCGACATCCACGACGCCCGGCGTCTGCTGAAAGATTTTCTTGACTTGAGCTGCCAGCTCAATTTGCCCTTTGTAGTCTGGCCCATAAATCTCAGCAACCAAAGTCTGAAGGACCGGCGGACCGGGCGGAACTTCGGCAACCTTGATGCGCGCGCCGAAGGGCGCGGCAATCTTGTCCAACTCCGGCCGTAACCGACGCGCGATCTCGTGGCTCTGCGCCTTGCGATCGTGCCGCGAGAGCAGATTCACCTGGATGTCGGCCTGATTAGGCTGATTCCGCAAGAAATAGTGCCGCACCAGGCCATTGAAATTGTAAGGACCGGAGGTCCCGGCATAGATCTGATAATTGATAACCTCTGGCTGCTGGCCGAGATACTGTCCCAGAGCCTGCGCCACGTGAGTGGTTTGCTCCAGCGGTGTCCCATCCGGCATGTCAATAATGACCTGAAACTCGCTTTTGTTGTCGAAGGGCAACATTTTTACGCGCACCCACTTCAACGGGACGAACGCGATCGCCGCAAGCAGCAGGATCACTACGACGCCGAGAAACATCCAGCGGCGACGCGCATTTAGGATGAGCGGATTCATCATGCGGCGATACAGGCGGGTGGTCCAGCCCTCGGTTTCATGCCCAGAATGACCGCTGGCTCCCGCATATTTCCGCAGCAGCCGCAACGCCGCCCACGGCGAAACCACGAAGGCCACAATCAGCGAGAACAACATGGCTGCCGAAGCGCCGACTGGGATCGGGCGCATATATGGGCCCATCAGGCCGCGCACGAAGGCCATAGGTAGAATTGCGCCGATGACGGCGAAGGTGGCGAGAATCGTAGGATTGCCGACTTCATCCACCGCTTCAACCGCGACGTCGGTCAGCGGTCGCCCGTGGCTTTCCGGCAAGCGGAAATGGCGCACGATGTTCTCGACCACAACGATGGCGTCGTCAACCAGGATGCCGATCGAGAAGATCAATGCGAATAGTGTGACCCGGTTCAGCGTGTAGCCATACAAATAGAAAACAGTAAGGGTGAGCGCCAGCGTGACTGGCACCGCGAGCAGTACCACGCCGGACTCTCGCCAGCCCAGCGCCAGTGCAATCAGCAATGTGACTGACAACGTCGCGATCAGCAGGTGCTTGAGGAGTTCGTCGGACTTGTCCTTGGCGGTCTCGCCATAGTTGCGCGTGACCGTGATGTTCAGGTCGCTGGGAAGCACGTAACCGCGCAGAGCGATGACTTTGTCGAGCACGCGCTCGGAAATGTCGGTGGCGTTCGTGCCTTTGCGCTTGGAAAGCGTGATGGTTACTGCGGGACATTCTGCGCCCGCTGTCTGTCCTGCGCCGCCTTTGGCATTGGCAAATAGCACGTAAGTATTGGCTTCGGCTGGTCCGTCTTCCAGTGTCTCCACTACGTCGCGCAAGTACACCGGACGTCCGGCGTGGACGCCGACCACAACCTGACGCAAATCTTCGAGACTGGTAAAAAATGTGCCTGCTTCGACCTGAAACTCGCGATTGTCGCGCGCAAAACTGCCGGCTTGGCGCCGGCTGTTGGCGTTCTGAAGTTGTGCCACGATCGCGCCCGGCGTAAGCCCGTATGCGGCGAGCCGTTCTGTATCGAGCACCACTCTTACTTGCCTAGGCTGCCCGCCGATGATTTTCGTTTCAGAGACGTCGTCGAGTTGCTTGAGGGAGTTTTCCAGTTCACCCGCGATTCGCCGCAGACGGTAAGAGTCGTAGTCTTTGCCCCACAGCGTCAAGGTCATGATCGGCACGTCATCAATCGACCGGACCTTGATGATCGGCTGCGACACGCCCGGTGGAATACGATCGAAATTGGAATAGAGCTTGTTGTAAGTCTGGATGACTGCATCTTCTTCTTTGGTGCCGACGTAAAAACGCACGACCAGCATGCTCACGCCGGGGTGGCTGATCGAATAGATGTACTCGACGCCCGGCACTTCGCGCAGCAACTTCTCCATCGGAAGGCTGACGCGCTGTGCCACCTCGTCGGCAGATGCGCCCGGCATCTGCACGAATACATCGAGCATGGGCACGACGATCTGCGGCTCTTCTTCTCGTGGAGTCTTGAGAATGCTGAAAGCGCCCAGGAGTAACGCGGCGACGATTACCAGCGGTGTTAGTTTCGAATCGATGAAACTGCGGGCAATGCTGCCGGCCAGGCGCAAGCTTTTCGGGGGCTGAATTGGCGGCTTGGATTTGTTGTCAGGCATTACTGGACCTCAATGCGTTTGCCATCCAGGTCAACTGCACCCGGACTGGCCACAATCCGCTCGCCGTCCTGGAGCCCCGCCAGTACTTCGACCTCGGCTCCGGAAGCCTTCCCCAAAGTGATGTAACGCAAGCTCGCAACCTTGTTTTGGTCGAGCACATAAATACCCTGCAATTGGCCCCGTTCGACTACCGCCGAACGCGGAATCAACAGCGCCTGACGCTCGCCACGAGAAAACTGGGCTCGCCCGAACAATCCTGAATGCAGCCGTGCGTCCGCGGGCAACTCGATCTTCACCAGGAAGGCGCGGCTCGCGGGGTCGGCGGCCGGAACAATCTGCACGACTTTGCCTTTCAGCGCCGCGTTGTCGAGGGCATCGATGACGACCGAAACCTGCTGTCCCGTTCGCACGTAGCGAAGATCGTTTTCGTTGACTGTGGCTTCCAGTCGATAGCGGCGGACATCCTCGACGGTGAAGATCGCCGTGCCTGGAGACGCCAATGTGCCGGAGTCAGCTTTCTTCTCCGTCACAATGCCGTCGAAAGGCGCCCGAATCCGCGTGTAATCCAGAGACGTGCGTGCCTGGCTCAACGCTGCCTGCGCCTGGGCCTGGCCTGCCTTTGCCATGTCGCGGCGAGCGAAAGCCGCCTGCCGGCGCGCTTTCACCTCATCGAACTCCTGCGGACTGACCGCTTTTCGCTCGTAGAGAGTTTGGTAACGCTTCAGCGTCGATTCCGCCAGCGCTAGGTCGGAATCTGCTCCGACCAGTTGCTGTTGAGCGGCAAGGTTGGCTGCGGTCGAGCGATCTACTGCGGCTCGCGGCTGGGAGTCGTCGATCACGGCGAGCACTTGCCCTCGCTGCACGTGATCTCCTTCGTGAGCCCTGATCTCGACAATGTTCCCCATCATTTGGCTGGAGGCGTCGCTGGTTTGGGCGGCGCGTACTGTTCCGACCGCTTCCAAAAGATCGGGAACGCCGGCTTGCTGGACGACGAGTACAGGAATGTTGTGCACGCTTTCCGGAGACGACTCTTTTGCTGGTTGCTCATTCGAGCAACTGCTGAGACCAACCAGAGCGGCTACGATCAATGAACCAACTTTGAGTCCTGTATTCATACGATTCATGGCATCACCACGGGAGACTGTGGATTCAAGCTGCCGCTCGCCAACTCCAGGTTGGCGTAGCTGGTCTGGAAGTGATAAATGGCTTCCCAGTAGTCGGTCTGGCTGCGGCGCGCAGCTTCTTCCGCGCCCAGCAGGTCGGTAATCGTGGTCAAGCCGCTGTCGTAGCGGTCCCGGTTGATGCGCAGGCTCTCCTGCGCTTGGGCGATTGCCGCTCGGGCCAATTCGATCTGCTGGCGGTTCGCATCCGTCTCGTAGTAGGCTCGCCTCACTTCGAGGCGAACTGCATCGCCGGCCGCCTGCTTCATCGCCGCGACCTTGTCTTCGAGGGCCTTCTGCCGGGAAAGTTCCGCCCGCTTGGCGCCGCCTTGGAAGATGTCGAATTGCACCTCGATCCCGCCCAGCCAGTTGTTGCCTCCGCCGCCCGCCACGAACGTGGGGTTGTCCATCTCCCAATCGGCAAAGGCATTCACGCGCGGACCAAATGACGACTTGGCAATCGACACGCTCTGCCGCTGGGCTGCTTGCTCGGAAGCAATGCGCTTCAAGTCGGGCCGATTCGTCAGCGCCTGCTTTTCGACATCTTGTAGAACGGGGATCGGAAGTGCGCGCTCGCCCAACCCTTCGGTAATCTGAAACGCAGATTCAACCGGCATGCCCATTACCGTGTTCAGCTCGGCCCGCGCCTCCTCCAAAGTGTTTGTGTCCCGAATCACTTCCTGCTGTCGCGCCGCCATGCGAACTTTCGCTGTCAGCAGATCTGACTCGACGGTCAACCCGCTGTAGAATCTCGCCTGGCTCCGGTCAGTGATTGACTGCGCAGTCTTGGCAGACTGCTCGGCAACTTCCAGCTGCTTGGCGGCAAGCAAAACGTCGTAGTAGGAGCTGATCACCCGGAAGACGATCTCCTGATCGGTGCGCTCCAACTGGTGTCCGGCAGCTTCGTTCATCTGTTTTGCCTGATTCAACCCATGCCAGGCGGCAAACGAATCAAACAGGCTCCAGGTTCCCCCCAACCGCGTGCTGAAGTTGCCGAGGGGCAGAGGCGTGTTGAGCTTGTTCAACGTGAAGTCGGCCTGGGTAAAGCGCTGCTGTCGTAGCTTGCTCCCGAAGACGTACACGGGGTCATCGCCACGAGTCGCTGTTTCGGAGAAACTCAAGTGCGGCAGGAGGAACGAGCGTGCCTCACGAACTCCGGCAGAGGCAGCTTTGGTGTCTGCAATCGCCGCCTTGCGCAGCGGATTGTTCTCCAACACGATTGCTACCGCCTGTTGCAAAGTAAGAGATGCAGGCTGGGCCTCTTGCTGAGCCGAAGCCGACACCCAAGATAGCCACAACGTAGTCACGCTCAGAACCACTTTGAAGAAGGCTTTCAAGCCTGCACTCCCGCGGCCTGAGCCGGCTTCATCCACTCGGTCTTGTCTTCAACGATTTCGTAGGTGGTGTGAAAACTCGCCGTCTTCTGCACCATGGCCCCCACCGAGCAATACTTCTCCTCGGAGAGACGGATGGCTTCCTCCAGCGCCGCCACGTCAATCTCAATGCCGGTGACCACATGGTGGATTCGCACCGCCGTAAACACCTGGGGTGGACGTTCCGCTTGATCGGCCTCGACCCGCACTGTGTAGCCGGTGACTTTCTGGTGGTACTTCTGGCGCAGGATGGTGACGACATCGAACGCCGTGCACCCGGCCAATCCGGCGGCAACCAGTTCAATCGGCTTAGGGCCGGTGCCTCCGGCTGCATCGTCCAACAGCAGGTGGTGGCCGCTTCCGGTCTGGGCCACAAATTGGCGCTGCTGCTTAAGTGGTTGAGTCAGTTCGACTTTGGCTGCGATCATGATTGCCCTCCCTGCTGCTCCTATCGGCTGAGTACACGAATAAATGCAGTCGGAGGGATTTTGTTACAGGAAAACTTTCGGCAGCCGATGGATGGCGAGCCCAGCGCGTCTCTGTATGGCAGCTGTATGATTGACGTTGATAATGCGGAGGGAACACCCATGAAGCTTCGCCTCGGGTTTCGCCGGATGCCTCGCGTCTTCATCCCTATGCTTGGGATCGGCGCGATTGCCCTGGCATCCTTGGCTCTTGCCGATCAGGCGAGCCTCATCCCGGCCTCACGCCTGATCAACCCTGACGAACTGGCTAAGATTATTCAGTCGGCCAAGAGTAAGAAGCCGCTGATGATTCAAGTGGGTTCCCACGTCCTCTACACGCAGGCGCACATTCCCGGCTCGGAATACATCGGTCCGGCCTCCAGTGAGAGTGGCTTACAGTCCTTGCGCAAGCGCGTGGAATCTCTGCCGCGAAATAGGTTCATCGTTCTGTATTGCGGCTGTTGCCCTTGGAGCCACTGTCCAAATGTCAAGCCTGCTGACGACGCGCTGCATGCAATGGGCTTCACCAACGTGAAGGTTCTGTATGTTGCGAATAACTTTGGGGCCGATTGGGTCGACAAAGGCTATCCGGTTGCCAAGGGAGACTAGGGAACCGAACGCTTCCGGACTGAGGTCGGGCATATTGAAGAAAGGGATTCTCCGCGGCCTGGCGTTGATCGCAGTGGTGGCGGGATTTTATCTCATAACCCATCATCATGGCGTGGCCCACGGCGTCGGGGGCGCAGGCGCCATGGAACATTCTCTGGCCCCCGATTTTTCGCTCCCCGACATGACGGGACAAGAACTCCATCTCTCATCCTATCGGGGCAAGGTCGTCCTTCTCGACTTCTGGGCAACCTGGTGCGATCCCTGCCGGGAGGAGATCCCTCGCTTCGTCGAATTGCAAAACAAGTACGGCGACCAAGGTCTGCAGATCATCGGCGTCTCGATGGATGACGGGCCTGAGCCTGTGCGCGAGTTCTACCGGCGCTTCAAAATGATCTATCCGGTTGTGATGGGAAATGCAAAAGTGGGTGAACTCTATGGAGGAGTTCTCGGATTACCGATCGCGTTCCTGATCGGGCGAAATGGCCGGATCAGTGCCAAGCACGTTGGCGCAACCGACGTCTCGTCTCTTGAACGCGAGATCAACGTGCAACTGCGGGGTCAGTGATATTTCCCGCAAATCCATAAGAAACTGCAAGCATCTGCATGGAACTTTTCCTCTGTCTCAAGGTGAATGGACATAGCGCCATGTCTTCTACGAGTGGGGTCAACCTGGAAAATTACAACAGTCGGCTCCGTTTGCGTTATTGTGTTGGGGAACAAATTTGCCGATCGGAGGAATCTGTGATGGCCACCTACTTGTCCCCGGCCTGCAGCCGCAGGGACCTAATCAAGGCCGGCGCTTTGGCCGTAATTCCATTGGCCCTTCCCTCAGCGATTTATGCGCTACAGGACCAACCAGCGATGACCGCGAACGGCGGCACAGATCCTTTCCCAATTCCCTGGCTAGATAAAAATGGCAGCCATAATCAGCCGGCAGGCCCAAGTCTGGAACCGGCACACATTTACCATTTCAAGGGACGGGTGGCCCGATGCAGCACCTTTACTGGCATGGGCACCGATAACAAGGGGAATCGAATCGCATTTGGCAGTCCCACAACGGATTATGGCGTCATGCGGGGTGAATATTGGGCCGCTCGAACAACCCAGCAAGGGACCTTTACTCACATATGACTGACCCTGTTCCGGGGACAGGCTGTTCCCGCTAACCAGATACACGACTTTCATCCGCCCATTGCCCCGTCCGGACTTTACTGGGTCGTTCCTGTTCCAGAGCGTGCTCTGAGTATTAGTCCCGACGGGAACACCTTCACGCTCGAGATGCGGAATGTAGCAGTGGTCGATCAGCCGCGCTGGCCGGCGCTGGACTCGGTAGCCACTCCGGCAAGAATGACCTTCAAAATGGTTTGGGCATCAACCGGCGAACCCGCGAAGTACGAGGACGCCTCGAAGCATTTCCGATTCACGGGCACCCCTGCGACGTGCCAGATGGAGGCGGAAGTTGAGGTCCCATCTATCGATTTTTCGTGGAAGTCCGATCCGCTTAATACGTCTAAGTGCGACTTCGCCATCATCGGGGAAGAAGTGAACGGGCGTTATTACGACGTGTGAGCGTGCAAAGAGGAACAGGTCTATCGACGCCTGTCAGGGCTTCAATGCCGTCGGATCCGGACACGAGCGGCTCTGGAAGAGAACGCGACGATACATCCGCAACGGGGAGAGCGTCGTCACCTGTTCGCCATAGCTCGCTCGTAATTCGATATCACTTGCTTCCGCAACTTGGCTGCCTTGGCGCGATCCGGGACTGGACTGCGCAAATGACGGCAATCTTCTATCGTCGCTTCCACGCTGGCAAGGAACGCTTTGCAGGCATCACAACCGTCGAGGTGTTTCTCCAGTTCCTCGCATAACGAGTCATCGAGTTGTTCGTCCAAGTAGTTCGAAAGTTCTGCGAACATCGCCTTACACCGCGCAGGTCTGGGCTGCTGGGTGGCGGTCCGAGACTTAACAGGCTCGATCATCCGTCTGGTGCGCGGACGTGCCCTCTTCACCTTCATCAATTCCTTCCGGACGAACAGCCGCGCCCTGTGTAGCCGAACTCGCACTGTTCCAGAACGCAGCCCAGTAATCTCGGCCACTTCCTCGTCGGTCAGGCCCTCCATATCGCGCAGCACCAGAACAATGCGGTATGGCGGCGGCAGTTTCTGAATGGCATCTCGCAACCGACCCGCTTCTTCACTGCGGATAGCGAACACTTCGGGGTTGATACTGCCCATCTGCTCAAGTTCTTTCCGGTCGGGCATCAGTTCCTCCAAGGAAAGATCCTGCTTGGGGACGAACTTGCTCCGGCGCCGGCTCATCAAGCAGCGATTCCTTGCCACTTTATAGAGCCACACCACGAGTGCCTTGGGACTGTCGAATTTGGGTAGGTACGGAACCGACTTGAGTAGCACCTCTTGCATCGTGTCTTCCGCGTCCTCGCGCTGGCCGCAGACCCGCATGCTAAAGGAGAACACGGTATTTTGGAGCAGGGCCAGCGCCTGCTCTAGAGCGGCATCGTCACCCCGCTGCAACAGTTGCACGGCCTGTTCTATCTCAGAACGCATTTCCGTAAATGTAGCACGGACGTTCCCGGCGGTTACTGCTCCTCTGACCTGCCCTCGAAAAACTCCACCAGCTAGAATTGGGGACCTCACGTCGCGGCATTAGCGACGAAGGAGGGTCTGG
>Ga0209415_10018294_pt1 | contig 11062 bp, 7 predicted proteins | sample PeaSoiSIISIP2007_FD_187696 | JGI IMG/M metagenome (GOLD analysis project Ga0209415, IMG submission 187696) | Peat soil microbial communities from Weissenstadt, Germany - SII-SIP-2007 (SPAdes) (version 2) | ecosystem: Environmental > Terrestrial > Soil > Wetlands > Peat | place: Germany...
ACATGATCCATGCCTAAGCGTAAGCGTAAGACCCGGTCGATGGCGGCTGCAAAGGCGTCGAAGACCAAGAAGGCGAAACGGAAGCCCGCAAAGAAGAAGGGCGGCAAGAAGAAGAAGTAACAAGTAGGGTGCATTGTCCCGGCGGCGAGTGCCGCCGGGACCCCAAAAAGAAAGGGCTTGGCCGCCTCGGTGGCCAAGCCCTTTCGGTTTTGGGGTAGACCCGATAATCAGCCGCTCAGCACGTCGCCGAACAGCTCCCAGCTCTTGCCGTTGAAGCGCTGCAGCTGCATCTGCTTGATCGGCGCGAAGTTGTCCGCGGAGGTGTTGATCTTGATGCCCGGCAGCAGCATGGGCATCTCCAGATCCTTGAGGCTCGCGGCTTGCGTCATGATGTTCTCGCGCGAGAGATCGTTCCCGCACTGCTTCAGCACCTGCACCAGCGTCATCGCCACCATCATGCCGTAGGGGAAATTGTTGTCCTTGAGATCGGCATCCGGCATGTACTTCTGCATGAAGGCGAGCCACTGCTTGTAGCCCGCATCGTCCTTCCAGCGCGGGTCGCTCGCGTCCTTGCGGTAGTCGGCGCTGATGATGCCCTGAGACTTCTCGAACCCGGCGGGCTCCAGCACCGAGCCCACGGATATCGACACATTCGTGAGGTAGTGCACGGGCTTCCAGCCGACATCGTAGGCCTTTCGGATGGCTTGAGCCGCGAACTTCGGGATCGCGGCCGTCAGCAGCGTGTCGGCGCCGGACCCCTGGAGGGTCACGATCTGCGAATCGACGGTGGGGTCGGTCGCCTCGTAGGAGACCTCCTTGACGACCATCGTGCCGGCCTTTTCGCCGAGACCGTCCTTGAGGCCGACCACGTAGTCCTTACCGAAGTCGTCGTTCTGATAGAGGATACCGATCTTCGACTCGGGCTTGGTCGAGAGGATCTGCCGCGCGTAGATGTGCGCCTCGGTCCGGTAGTTGGGCTGCCAGCCCATGGTCCACGGGAAATTCTTGGGGTCATTCCACTTCGCCGCGCCCGTGGCGACGAAGAGCTGTGGCACCTTGTGGTCGTTCATGTACTTGTGGATCGCGGAATTGCTGGGCGTGCCGAGGGTCTGGAAGCAGAGCGCGACCTCCTCCTGCTCGACGAGCCGGCGCACGAGCTCCACCGTCTTGGGCGGGCTGTACTGATCGTCGAGGCTGATGAAGTTGATCATGCGGCCGTTGATGCCGCCCTGATCGTTGATCATCTTGAAATAGGCTGCCTCGGCCTTGCCGATGGCGCCATAGGCCGATGCGTTGCCGCTGTATGGCATCGTCTGCCCGATCTTGATCTCCTTGTCGGTGATCCCCGGCGCGCTCGCGGCCCTGGCGCGCAGCGCGGGAGCCGCCATGAGCGCCGCCGATGCGGCGGCGGTCTGCAAGAGTCTGCGTCGTGTGATCATGGGTTTCCTCCTCCATTGGGCTGCGCCTGTCGACGCAAGCGAGTTGCGATGACTCAGGTTTTTTCTCCAGAGCCGCCCTGTCCTCGTCGGCGCGCGGCCGCTGCAGAGACAAGGCGCACGAACCCTGCAACGCCGGTCGGCATAAGATACATGAAGGCAATCAGGACCAACCCGTAGATCGTCCACTGCGCGGCCGTCGCCGCCTGCTCCGCCACGTTCGGGGTATAGCCGAGGACCCATTTGGCGAGGTACGGGATGTTCCGCGCAAATTCGTCGGAAAGATTAGGTACGAACTCGATGAAGACGGCGCCGAACACCGCGCCCGAGATCGACGCAAGCCCGCCCGCCACGATGCCCACGAGGAAGCTCAGCGACAGGAACAGAGGAAAGCTGTCGGGAGAGACGAAGCCCGTGACGATCGCGCCGAGCGCGCCGGCGACGCCGGTGTAAAGCGCGCTCACGCCGAAGGTCATCGACTTATAGAAGGGGATGTTGACCCCCATGGTCTCCGCCGCCGTCGGATTGTCTCGGATCGCCGCGATGGCGCGGCCGGTGCGTCCGTGCACGAGGTTGGCGCCTGCCCAGAACAGCGCGATCGCGCAGGCGAGGCAGAGGAAATAGAGCCACTGATCGCCGGTCAGCGGCAGGCTCCAAGGCGCCTCCGGCTTCTCCACCAGGACGCCCTGAGAGCCGCCGGTCCATTGGTCAAACGCCTTGAATTTCAGGAGCTGCGGCGTGGCAAGCGCCAACGCGAAGGTGGCGAGCGCCAGATAGAGCCCTTCGAGCCGAAGCGCCGGCAGGCCGAAGAGAAAGCCCGCCGCCAGGCAGATGAGGCCCGCGACCGGCACCGTCGCCCAATAGGGGACATTGAGCTGCGCGGTGAGGATCGCGGTCGTGTAGGCGCCGATCGCGTAGAAGGCGCCGTGCCCGAGGGAGATCTGCCCGTTGTAACCGGTGAGCAGGTTGAGCCCGAGGAGCGCGATCGCATAGACCAGCACGGTCGTGAGCTGGAATATGTGGTAGCCGCTGACGAAGAACGGTACCGCCACGGCCGCAAGCAGCAACACAGCCAAGCCGGCGCGCCGCCGGCTGCGCGCGGCGACTTGCCTCGGAAGCGCCTTCGGTGAAGCGGGAGCGGCGGCGCTTGCGGAGGTCATGGGGCCTAGACCCGGCTCGCGACTTGCCGGCCGAAGAGGCCGGAGGGCTTCGCGACCAGCACACCCACGATGATGACGAGCGCGACCGAGAGCTTGATCTCGGTGCCGACCAAATAAGCTCCGGCGATATTCTCGAGCACGCCCACCGCGAAGCCGCCGATGACCGCGCCCCAGGGATTGTCGATGCCGCCCAACAGCGCGCCCGCGAAGCTATAGAGCAGGATGCTCCCCATCATGTTGGGATCGAGATAGAAGATGGGCGCGGCCATCATGCCGGCGGCGGCGCCGATCGCGGCGGCAAGGCCCCAGCCCAAGGCGAGCATCCAGCCCACGCGGATGCCGACGAGCCGGCTGGAGACCGGATTCTGCGCCACGGCGCGCATCGCGAGGCCAAGCGGCGTGAACCGAAAAAAGGCGTAGACGAGGACGAGGACGCCCATCGTCACCATGATCGAGCCCGCTTCGTGCGCCGAGATAAACGAGTTGCCGTACCAGGCGTCCGACGGGAACGGGCTCGGAAACGGCGTGATGGTGTAGCTGTAGATGGCGCCGGCCATGCTGTTGATGATGACCAGCAAGCCGATGAACACGATCACGACCGACAGCACGGGTGCGTTCTGCACCGGGCGGATCACGATCCACTGGATCGCGAGTCCGCCCAGGAACGAGATTGCGAGCGTCAGCGCAAAAGCCGCCCAATAGGGAATGCCCCAACCGATCAGCGAGGAGGCGATATAGGTCGAGAACATCGCCATCTCGCCCTGGGCGAAATTCACCAGGTGGGTTGCCTGATAGATCATGACCAGCGCCAAGGCGACGCTCGCGTAGATGCCGCCGGTCGCGAGACCGGAGAAAATCTGATGGAGGAGCGCGGTCATGTTGCGTGCCCACCCGTGGGCCGCCGAGAAACACCCCCCTCCCTACCCGCCCTCTCAAGGGGGGAGGGGCAGTATGCGACGCCGCCAGCAAATCCCCTCCCCTCTTGAGGGGGAGGGTTAGGGTTGGGGGTCCGCCAGAGACTCATCCGCTCAATACCCGAGATACGCCCGGCGCACCGCCTCGTCGCCGCGGATCGCGGCGGCGGTGCCGCTCATCACGGCGCGCCCGGTCTCGAGGAGATAGGCGTGATCGGCGAGCTCGAGCGCGAGATTGGCGTTCTGCTCGACGATCAGCATGCTGACTCGCTGCTCCTGGTTGATCGTGCGCAGGATCCGGAAGATGTCCTTCACCACCAGCGGCGCCAGGCCGAACGAGGGCTCGTCCAGCAGCAGCAGCTTGGGCGCCAGCATAAGCGCGCGCGAGATCGCCAGCATCTGCTGCTCGCCGCCCGAGAGGGTGCCCGCCTGCTGGCGGCGCCGCTCGCGGAGCCGCGGAAAATAACCGTAGACGCGCTCGAAATCCTGGCCGACGCGCGCGCGGTCGCCCCGGGTGTAGGCGCCGAGGCGAAGATTCTCCTCCACCGTCAGATGCACGAAGGTTCCGCGTCCGTCCGGTACATGGGCGACGCCGAGGCGCACGACGTCCTCGGTGCCGAGCCCGTCGAGCGCGCGCTCGGCGAAGCGGATCTCGCCCTCCCGACGCACCATGGCGCAGATCGCGCGCAGCAGCGTGGTCTTGCCCGCGCCGTTGGCGCCCAGAAGCGCGGTGATGCCGCCCGCCTCGACCGCGAGATGGACACCGTGCAGCACCGGCGTCGACCCGTAGTAGGCCTTGAGGCCGCGCACTTCGAGCAGCGCCGCCATCAGGCGGCGTCTCCGAGATAGGCGCGGATCACGTCGGGATTCCGCTGCACCTCGGCCGGCGTGCCGTCCGCGATCTTGCGGCCGAAGTCGAGCGCGACGACCTGGTCGGAGACCCGCATCACCAGGTTCATGTGGTGCTCGACCAGCAGCACGGTGATGCCGCGGCGCTCGCGGATCGTCTGGATCTCGCCGCGGAGCCGGTCGACCTCCTCGTGATTGAGCCCGCCCGCGGGCTCGTCGAGCAGCAGGAGCTTGGGATCGCTCGCGAGCGCGCGCGCGAGCTCGACGCGCTTGCGGGTGCCGAACGGGAGCGCGCTCACGGAGAGGCCCGCGACCTCCGCCAAGCCGAGCTCCGCCAGCAGAGCCTCGGCGTGCTCGCGGGCGCGTTTCTCGTCGGCCGAGGTAACCGGCAGTCTCAGCGCCTGGGCGAGGAAGCCGCCATGGCCGCGGCAGTGCGTGCCGACCATGACATTCTCGAGCACGGTCATGGTGCGGAACAGCGCAAGATTCTGAAACGTCCGCCCGATGCCGAGCGCGGCGATCCGGTGCTTCGGCATTTGGAAGAGCGGCCGATCCTCGAACAGGATGCTGCCGCGCTCGGCGCGGTAGAGTCGCGAGAGGCAATTGAAGAGCGTGGTCTTGCCGGCGCCGTTCGGACCGATGAGGCCGCAGATCTGGCCTCGCCCCACGTCGAAGGAGACGCCGTCTAGCGCGACGATGCCGCCGAAACGCACCGAGAGGTCGCGCACGCGCAGGAGCGCGCTCGCCTCGGCGCCGTTTCGCAGCGGGATCACCGCCACGACATCAGCCGTCCTCGGCGGCCGTCCGCCGTGCCTTGGCTTTCGGGTCCCACACCCGCACGCGTAACCTCCCAGACTCTATCTCTTCTTGTGGGTCTCCGCTTTTCGCGGGACCGCGGAGCCCATTGTCGTAGCCCCATTCTCGTAGCCCACCCCGAGCTTCGCGGCGCTTCACGACTGCGCGATGCCCGCACGCTATCGCACCCAAGGTACGATAAAACCGGCCGGATCAGAAGCGGTCAAAGCTGTGGCTTGGGCTTCGGCCCCAGCCCCTTGCCCGCTCCGCCGTAGGCTGCCTCAGCGCAGCCCGACGACCTGATGGACGATGCCGGGCCGGGTCAGACCCTTCAGCGGGATCTCTCCGATCGCTTCAAGCGCAGCGATCTCTTCGCTCGAAGCGGCGGCCCGTTGGCTGATCAGGATCTGGCCGTCGCGGGCGGCGTCGCAGAGCCGGGCGGCGAGGTTTGTGACCGTACCCATCGCCGTATAGTCGATGTGGTCTTTGAAGCCGATCCGCCCGAGCGTGGCGTAGCCCTGGGCGATGCCGACACCGAAACCGATCTCATGGCCGCGCTTGCGCCAGTCGGTGGCGAGCGTGGCCACCGCTGCGCGCATCTCGACTGCAAGGCGCACCGCGCGCGCCGCAGGGTCGGGGCAGGGCACGGGGTCGTTGAAGAACACCATGAGACCGTCGCCCGTGAACCGCATCAGCGTGCCTTCGTGCCGGTGGATCAGGGGCCCCAGCGCCTCGTGGTAGCTGCGGAGCACCCCCATTACTTCCTCCGGCTCGGCGGTCTCGGAGAAGGCGGTGAAGCCGCGCAGGTCGCAGAACAGCACCACGATCTCGCGCCGGTGGCTCTCGAAGATGCGCTCGTCGCCGGACGAGACGATCATCTCGACGAGCTTGGGCGCCAGGAACCGACGCAGGCGGCCGATGCGCTCGATCTCGGAAACCTGCGCCGCAACGCGGCTCTCGAGACCGGTGTTGAGAGTTTTCAGCTCCGCGCGCTGGGCCTCGACGGTGTCGTGCAGCGCCTTGATGCGGAGCATGGAGCGGACGCGAGCCACCAGCGAAGCGTGGTCGAAGGGCTTGGTGAGATAGTCGTCGCCGCCGGCATCGAGTCCGGTCACCACGTCCTTGGCGTCCGCCTTGGCGGTAACCAGGATGATCGGCATGAACGGCAGCGTGGCGTCGGCCTTGAGACGCCGCGTCACCTCGATGCCGTCGAGCTTCGGCATCATGATGTCGAGCAGCAGCAGGTCAGGCTGGCTCGCGCGCGCCTTCGCGAGGGCGTCCTCGCCATCTACCGCCGTGACAACCTCATACCCCTGGCTCTCGAGGCGCATCTTGGCGATGTCGAGGTTGGCCTCGTTGTCGTCGACGACCAGGATGCGCGGCGGATCGTGCATGGGTGTCCCTCAGCCCAGGAGCTCGCGCACCTTGGCGAGCAGCTGGCGCGGACTGAAGGGTTTTGCGACATAGGCGTTGCACCCGGCTGCGCGAGTCTTCGCCTCGTCGCCCGCTAGCGCGTAGGAGGTGACGGCGATCACTGGAATCTGGGCAAGCGCCGGGTCGGCCTTGATCCGACGTGTCGCCTCGTAGCCGTCGAGTACGGGAAGCTGCATGTCCATCAGGATCAGGTCGGGCTTGTGCTCGGCCGCCATCGCCACGCCCTGCGCGCCGTCCAGCGCCTCGATCATCTCGTAGCCGGCGCTGGTCAGGAGATCCCGGATGATCTGCCGGTTGTCCTCGGTATCCTCGACCACCAGGATGCGTTTCGTCATGCGACCTCCTTCGCCGGCTCGACCTGAACGGGGACGGTGACCAGGAAGGTCGAGCCCTTCCCGGGCTCGGAGTCCACCGTGAGCGTGCCGCCGTGCATCTCGACAATGCGCTTCGAGATCGCAAGACCGAGGCCCGTGCCGCCCTTCTGCCGCGTGTTCGAATTGTCCACCTGCTGGAACTCCTCGAAGATGCGCGCCTGGTCCGCCTTGGCGATGCCGGGCCCGGTGTCCTTCACGGCGAGCTCGAAGCGGTTGTTGGCGAGCGTCACCTCGATCCCGACGGAGCCCTTGTCGGTGAATTTGATCGCATTGCCGACCAGGTTCAGCAGCACCTGGGTCAGGCGCCGCTCGTCGCCGCGGGCCATGGGCAGCACGCGCGGCACCGAGGTCACCAGCGTGAGGCCTTTTGCCTTGGCGAGCGACTCCGTGGCGCTCACCACGGAATGCACGACCGCCGGCATGGCGTAGTCGTCGATCGCGAGCGTGAGCTGCCCGGCCTCGATCTTGGAGAGGTCGAGTACGTCGTTGATCAGGCCGAGCAGGTGCTTGCCGTTGGTCTGGATGCGCTCCAGCACGCCGCGCGCCCTCTCGCCGAGCTCGCCATAGATCCCATCCGCCAGCAGCTCGGCGTAGCCCAGCACGGCGTTGAGCGGCGTGCGGAGCTCGTGGCTCATATTGGCGAGGAACTGCGACTTGTGCTGACTCGCGAGCGCGAGCGCCTGGCCCTGCTCCTCGACCTCGCGGAAGAGCCGCGCGTTTTGGATCGCCAGCACCGACTGGCTCGCGAAGGTCTGCATGACCTTCACCGTGCTCTCCGGGAACTCGCCGACGCTCTTCTTCTGGATCGAGAGCACGCCGAACACGCGGTCGGCGGCATGCAGTGGCACCATCAGCACCGAGCGGAATCCCGCCGCCACCATGAGATCGCGCAGCGGCAAGTGAGGTGCCGCCTCGAGATCCGGGACCTGCACGGGCGCCCGCTGCTGAATGGCGCGCGCGAGCGCGAACGTCTCCGCCTCCCGGATCGGCGCTTCGCGAATCCTGGCGGCAAGCTCCGCGTCGAAACCGTGGAAGGTGCCGAACCGGAACTGGTGATCGGACTTGCGGTATCGATAGATAGCGCCCGCCTCGGCGCCCCCGAGCGCGACGGCGCGCGCCACGATCGTCTCCAAGACCTTGGTGAGGTCGAGGGTCGAGCTGACGGCCTCGCCGACCTCTCGCAGCGTCGTGAGCTCCTCGACTGAGCGGGCCAGCTCCGCCGACCGCTCGCGCAGCTCCTCGAACAGCCGCACATTCTCGATCGCGATTACCGCTTGGTCCGCGAAGATCGTCACCAGCGCGATCTGCTTGTCCGTGAACGGCTTGACCTCCAGCCTGTAGATGGTGATGACGCCAACGAGCTCGTTGGCTTTGAGCATCGGGACCGCGAGAAGCGTCCGGATCGGGTCGATGTCGAACAGCGCATAAGAATATTCGGGATCGGCCTGGACGTCGGCGATTTGCACCGTTCGGCGCTCGAGGGCCGCGCGCGCCGACACGCTGTGGCGTCCCGGAGCGATCGGATTCCGCTCGACGTACTCCATGAGCTCCGCAGACGCGTTGTGCCACGCCGCCGGCCGAAGCACCTTGCCGTCGAACCGGAAGATGATCGCCCTCTCGGCGGCGCACAGCTTGACGGCATTCTCGGCCAGCGTCTGGAAGACCGGCGTGAGGTCGAAGGTGGAGCGGCTGATGACTTTCAGCACCTCGCCGGTCACCGTCTGCTGCTCCAGCGATTCCGCGAGATCGGTGTTGCGGCTTCGGAGCTCGCCGAGCAGCCGTGCGTTCTCGATCGCGATCACCGCCTGGTCGGCGAAGGTCGTGACCAGCGCGATCTGCTTCTCGGTGAACGGGCGAACCTCGCGCCGATAGATCACGATCACGCCGAGCAGGGTGTCGTCCTTCCGCAAGGCGACCCAGAGCGCCGTGCGCGCACCCGTCTGCTCGACCAGCCTGCGACGGGAAGCGACCCCGGAGCGGTAGGCCTCGGTATCGATCACGTCCGGGATGTGGATCACCCGCTCGCCCCCGAGCAGGCTATCGAGCGCGCTTCCCGGGTCGATCACGATCGGGTGGCGGAACATCTCGGCCATTGCGGGAGTCGCGCCGCGCACCGCCAACGGGTGCATGACCTTGCCGTCGGAGCGGTGCAGCATGCCGAGCGATGCATCGCAGAGCCGCATCGCCTTTTCTAGCATGGCCTCGAATACCGGCTTGAGGTCGCCTGGCGAGGCATTGATGACCTGCAGCACCTCGGCGGTCGCGGTCTGCTGATCCAGGGCCTCTCGCGTCTCGCTGATGAGCCGCGCGTTCTCGATCGCGATCACGGCTTGGTCGGCGAAGGTGGTGACCAGCGCCACCTGGGTGTCGGCGAAAGGCCGAGGCTCGGGCAGATAGATGAGGAAAGCGCCGATCACCTCGCCCTTCTTGAGCAAGGGAACCACGAGCTGGGCGCGGGCACCGCCTTGCTCCACCAGCGCGGTGCGCAGCGGCCGTCGCTCGATATAGGCGATATCCTGACGCAGGTCCTCGATGGCGATTGGCTGCTTGGTCGCGAGGATACGGGCGGTGGCGGTGTTCGGCTCCGGTCTATGCACATCGCCGAACAGAGTGGCGACAGCCGGGGGCATATTCTTCGTCGCCACGGCCCTGTAGGTCTCGCCATCGTACAGCAGGAGCGCACCGAATTTAGCCGCGCAAAGCTCCGTCGCCTTTTCCAGCATGGCGGCGAAGACGGGCTGCAGATCGTCGGGCGAGGTCGCCACGATGCGCAGCACTTCGCTGGTCGCGGTCTGATACTCCAGCGCCTCCGCGAGATCGGCGTTGCGCTGGCGCAGCTCGCCGAGCAGGCGGGCATTCTCGATCGCGATCACGGCCTGGTCGGCGAAGGTCTTGAGGAGCTCGATTTGAGCGTCCGTGAAGGCGCGGGGTTGGCGGCGCAGGACCAGGATGGAGCCGATCGCAGAGCCCTCGCGCAGCATCGGAACGAAGACGAACGCTCGACCTCCGGCGCTTGCGACGGTGTGCTTGAGGTGGCTGCGCGGATCGACGGTGATGTCCGGCGCGTGCACCACGCTCCGCTTCTCCAGGGCTTCCGCCAGCAGCCCGACCGGTTTCGAGGGGAACGCCGCCTTGAGCGGCGCAAACTCGCCGGGCTCCATGCCGTGCAATGCCACCAGATGCGCGAGCTCGCCGTCGTAGCGGATGACGACGCCGAAATCGCCTTCGCAAAGTCGTTGCGCGCTCACCGCGATCGCGTCGAACACCGGTTGCGTATCGCTCGGTGACTGGCTGATCGCCCGAAGCACCTCGCTCGTGGCGGTCTGCCGCTCCAGAGCCTCCGCCAGATCGGCGTTGCGTGTGCGCAGCTCGCCCAGCAGCCGGGAGTTCTCGATCGCGATCACCGCCTGATCGGCAAAGGTGGTCACCAGCTCGATCTGCTTCTCGGTGAACGCCTCGACTCGTTTCCGGAACAGGACCAATCCGCCAATCAACGTATGCTCTTTGAGCAGCGGCACCGCGATCATGGTGCGCGCACCACCGAGCTCGAAGGCAGCCACCGAAAACGGGTTCCTGGACCGGTAGGCGGAGCCGGCCGCGATGTCGAGCAGATGAACCGCCTTGAGCTCGGAGGCCATGCGGTCAAGCGCGCCGCCGGAACCCCGCCGGTTCGGGTGTTCTTCCAGGAACTTCGTGTACTCCGGCGAGGCGCCGCGCACTGCGGCATTGATGAAGGTCTCTCCGTCGTAGAGCGCCAGCCTGCCGAACTCGGCCTGACAGATGCGGGTCGCGTTTTCGAGCATGGTCGCGAAGACGGACTGCAGGTCGCCCGGCGATCGGCTGATGGCGCGCAGCACCTCGCTCGTGGCGGTCTGCCGGTCCAGCGACTCCGCGAGGTCGGCGTTGCGCGTTCGCAGCTCGCCTAGCAGCCGGGAGTTCTCGATCGCGATCACCGCCTGGTCCGCGAAGGTGGTCACCAGCTCGATCTGCTTCTCGGTGAACGGCTCGACCCGTTTGCGGAACAGGACCAATGCTCCGATCAGCGTGTCTTCCTTGAGCAGCGGCACATTGATCTGACTCCGCGCGCCGCCGAGCTCGAC
>Ga0209415_10018295_pt1 | contig 11062 bp, 6 predicted proteins | sample PeaSoiSIISIP2007_FD_187696 | JGI IMG/M metagenome (GOLD analysis project Ga0209415, IMG submission 187696) | Peat soil microbial communities from Weissenstadt, Germany - SII-SIP-2007 (SPAdes) (version 2) | ecosystem: Environmental > Terrestrial > Soil > Wetlands > Peat | place: Germany...
ATTCGTCGCCATGGTTTTCATTCGGTTCGAGATCGTGTCGATGCAGTCGCGACCCTGGTTCACTGCGTTCTTGATCAAAGCTAACCCACCGAGTTCTCCGACGATGAACAGGTTCTGGATACTGGTCTCATACTCCGGCGTGAGGCGCGGCATGTCAGCACTCATGCTGGGGCTGGCCATCACCATGGTGATCGCACCGACGGGACAAGCCTCGGCACATAGGCTGTGGCCGATACATTTGTATCCGTTCACGATGACGGCTTTGCCCCCAAGCATGGCAAGTACATCGCCCTCAGGACAGACGGTGGTGCAAGTCTGACAACCGATGCAGTACGTGGTGTCGATATGCGGATGCTGGGCCTTGGGCCCCTCGGAAAATACTTTCCCCTTCTCTGCAGCCTGGCGTGCGAGCTCCTCTCTCTTCTGAAGCTTTTTCAGATAGCCGTGGACGAAGATCAGGGTGACCACGGTTGCGATGATTAATGTGATGAGGTTGTCCATGTTTATCTCGCTAGAAGTAGCCCATCATTATGACGGTCACGATATGGATCAGTGCGAGGACTGCAAACGAGTAACTGAACGGCTTATGGATGACGTGCCACAGATGGAAAACCTGTTGTGAGCGCGAAAGGAATAGAACTCGCTTGGCGAGTGCCGCTTCCTCTCTGGCATGGGAGATCGCCTTTTCGAGATCGGCATGTCGGGCCGGTAGAAAACCTCCCAGGGTTTGCAGCCTTTCGGTGAATTGCAAAGTTCGCCGCCGGAGTTTGGCGATGCGGAAGGAGCGAGCCACGTCGAGGACGACCATGTAGACCAAGGCGACAACGATGGGTAGCTTCTTCACCCGGTCTGGACTAGGCAAACGCAGGAGTGACTGCAGGGAGGCTTGCGGCAAGAGCTTCTGTTCTTGAAGTTGTTGCGCCAGCCGAGCCTGCACTTCCTGGAGTTCTTTCATCGACAATTCCGCCGCGTTCAGGCTGCGGGGGATCTGCGAGTACAGGTAGCGTCCGATGATCCCGCTGAGCGAGACGGCCAGCATGATCCAGAACGCGATGCCGGCAAATCCGCCAAACTTGAACGATGCGTGGAACGCGATCACAAAGGGCGCAGCCAATCCCAGAAGGACATGGAAGTCCAGCCAGTGCCGGGAAAGTCCCTGCTGGGAGAGCCATTTCCAGCGCTTGCGCAGCGGATAGAGGAAGATGACCAGGAACATCCCGAAGCCAAGGAATCCAAGCTTCAATCCGATCGCGCCGCTGGGCTTCAGGAGGACATGCTTCGGAGAGAACGGGCGATCGGCGGAAGCGAGAGTATAGTAGCTGAAACCGTAAATCGCCAGAGCTGTGATCAGGGCAATGGCGACCACGTAGCCCGACACGAGAAGGCCATCGTGACGGCGGTCTTTACCTGGAACCGATACAGCAGCGGTTGCAACAGCGGCGTTGGCACTCATTTGCTTGAGACTTGCTCCTCCGTGCTTACTGAGAATCGTTTGTAGTCCGTGAAACGATGAGTGTTTCGCCAGTGCTGACGTGGCGTCTCCACCTCCACGCTCGCGACGACCGGGAACCAGTGCGGCTCTTTCAGGTCGTGAAAAGGATCTGGCGCGAATGTCACTTCCGATTGCAGTGACTTGAGGCCAACATCCTCCAAGGTGTGGGCGATTCCGGCTACAATCCTTGCGATTACGCCAGTTTGCGGGTCAATCCAGGCGGTACCGGAGAGCTCTAGCGGGTATTCGCGACCGCGCAAGGCCAGGGCGGCGGGGGATCGCGTCCCAGGAATGTGCTCAAAGCTGATTTTGGAGAATCGCCGACCGTCGAGGGTTTCATCCGGCAGCAAAGCAAACTTGAAACTCTGCGCATAATAAGGATGAAAGACCAGGAACAGGGTTGCGAACCCATTGCTCACTAGAAGCGGCCTGTTTTTCTTATCCGGTTTGGCTTCGTGCACCGGCAAGCGTGACTCGTCCAGACTCAATTCGCCGCCGGGGTTGGTTAGAATCACCAGGTAGTCGTAGGTGGATTCTTCCTTAAGCTCCACCTTGCCGTCCTTTCCTATTTTTTCCTGATCGACCTGCTCGGTGCACTTCACTTCGGAGAACTGATCCAGAAACCCCGTTACCTGAGTATTGGTGCGAGCCAACAAGTCATCGAGATTGTTGGGCGCTGCGGATGCGTCGGCAAGGCAAATCCCGCACAGGGCCACGAAGGCAGCCGTGCTACGCCACATCGTGAGATTTGTCCGCACCATCATTCGTGACGCCTTTCCTTCGAATCAAAGCGGTAGCCAATGGTGAACATCCACTGGTCATAGCTCAACTGCCCGCGGTTGGCTGTGTACGCTCCCTGAACAAAGTAATGAGAGCCCAGATTCGTCTCCACGTTGCCGGTGATGAACCGGTAACGGTTGTTACTCGTGAAAGTAGAGGCGAAATTCTGATCTCCTGCCAGAACCTCCAGTCGCAGACCGTCAAGAAAGTTCCGCGACAGAGAAAATGCGCGGTAGGAGCCGTTTCCAAATGAGCTGTTGAATCGCGCGTAATGCGCATCGGCACGCAAGCCGAGCCAGGGCAGGCGCCCAAAAGTGATTCCATACATCTGATTTAGCGAGCTGGTCGTGTCGCCCGTCCGGTTGCTGCGTCCTATGTCGGTGTAGACGGAAATCTGTTTCCACATCTCAACCCGTCCGCCCACGCTGAAGCCCTGGAATAGGTATTTGTCGAGTAGGCCGGTACCAATAAGGGTTGGGTCGAAGGTTGGAATGTCGCGAAAGTAGTTGTAGTTAAAATCCAACTCCACCCTGGGATGCGGCTGCACGCGCACGGTAAGGAAGTTGACGCTCAACCCGGGACCGGGGGCTGGCACCGCCGGGTTGCCGCTCGGATTGTCCGCCTGCAACGAATCATAGATCGACAAATATCGCTTATAGGACACGGTGTTTTCGAAGAAAACGAACGGCCTGTTCTGCTGCCAGTTCACCATGCTGATTCCGGCGCCCGAGGTGCTGCTGTAATAGACTCCGTCGAAGTTTCCACCGCCAAAATTGATGAAGGCCCCTCCGATGACACGGCCTGGACTGTAATTCCATGAGGTTGGGTCGGGAGTCGAGCCGCCAAAAACGCCCAGCGTCGTGCCTTTCGACAGCCGCTTTCCGAAATAGCCGCCGTCGATGGTGTTCAGGCTCGGTGCCCATGGCAAATAGAGACGCCCGAACCCCGCGACCAGGGAGGAGTTCGGATTGTCATAAGTCATGCTGATGTGATAAGTGCGATTGATCAAATCCTGCAAAGTCTGCTGGCCTGCGGGTACTTGCGACGTGAATCCGCCGCGCCAATAGCCGCTCAGATTCCAATACGTTCCATTTATGCGCGTAATGTCACCGCGAAAAATCATACCTACATCCGAACTGGTAATCGCGGTAGTGCCGTGGCTTATCGTGCCCATGTAGTCGAAGCCGAAGCGGCCGCGGGCGCGGTTCACGGAGGGCATGGGTGGGCGTGGTACTTCGTCGCGAACTTCTTCGTCGAGAGGATCGCCTTCCGTGAAGGTGATCACGGCGGGATACTTTCGAGTGGCGCTCAGGGCTCGCTGCTGTACCAGTGCCTCAGAATCTCCCGAAGAGAGGTAAGCGAGATCGCCGGGCTTGACCGAGCGCTTAGGGACGTGAATCTCCGTCACGGCGGAAGTCTCCGCTATCGCGGTCACGACCAGTTCGGCAATGACGCCGGCATCTGAGGGTTCAACGGCAACGCCTTCGCGCGGAACGTGGTCTGAATCCTGGACTTCCAATTTCATGCCTTCGGTCAGCCCGGAACTGCGGCCTCCGTCAAGGTAGGCGACTCCTTCGGCGACGTACTTTACTTTGAACACCGTCCGCAAGCTGGGATCGGCCGCGCGAACAGTCAGAACTGCCTGCGTGGCGTCGGAAGCTGATGCCACTGGAGTGCTGGCAGTCGGCGTTGATGCGCCGTTGCTTCCATCATTCGTTGCATGCGACGAAGACTGAGCATCCTGAGCCGGATCAAATGTGGGCTGCTCCGCGTGGTCCTGTGAAGCCCTAATCGTAGCCGCGTGCTGCGGCAGTGAAGTGACTTGAGGCGGCGCAGAAGAAGCGACTGTCGGCGACGGAGGAACGGTATTGGACACCGTCGGGGAAGTTTGTATTCCCGAGGGCCCCTCCACCTTAGTACTTAGATTGTCGTCATCCGGTGCTTGCGGGTCTGTGTGACGCCGAAATATTCCGGTGATGCTCCCCGAAGCACCCGCTCCGGGCGCACCTCGAGACGATCCGGTGGCTAGCTTCGCAGTTGCGAGGATGTCCAGGATGATTCGCGTTCCTTCTTGTTTCATGGTGTATTCATGCGGCTGATCGAGATCCACCACCACACGGACGACCGGGGGGCCGTCGCCGTACTGTGCTGTCTGCACTTTCCGTACACCGTTGAGGTTCACGTTCATCCTTCCCGCTTTTTTCCCGTATGTCGCACCGGCTAGTTCGAGCACCAGCCGGTCGGGATGACTCGCAGTCTTCACTGACGCTCCGACGGCCGCAGTCATCGTCACCTCAACCCGCACGCCAGTCCCTTCCTTCGCTGCAGTGACATCTCGCACCGCTGCGATCCTGTTTTGTGCAGCAGCACAAGACACCAACAGCATCAACATCCCGAATCGTTTCAGTACTGCCTTCATGGCCTGTAATCACTCGCTGGCGCTCCACTTGCCGCCGAAAGATCGCTCCTAAATTCGTAATCAGCCGCCATGCCCTGTGGGGTGGCACTGATAGCAGTTCGGGCTGTTATAGACATAGCCAGACACACCCTGGTGCTGTTGGTCGGTCTGCGTCTTGCCGTGACAAATCGTGCAGGAAAACACCGCGTAGTTCGATGGATTCGTGTGGCAGTTGCTGCACGTAGTTGCCCCTCCGTGCTTCATGGGGAACCAGGTGTGGTTGAACACAGCTCCCTGCCAGGAATTCGTGGTATGGCAGGTCTGGCAAGTGGTGGGGAATCCAGCAGCCTTGTGGTTCGGGTCCGTGGTGTTGTTGTAATCCTTCTGGTGACAGGAATAACAATCCGTCGGAACGTTTATGTAGTTGTTGTTCACGTGGCACTGGTTGCAGGGCACGGTCTTGTGCGCACCAGTGAGGGGAAAAATCGTTTTACTGTGATCAAAGGATGCTGGAATCCACGCCGCCGTGTTGTGGCACACTTCACATTGCTGCGGAAATCCTACCTGCACATGGTTGGGGTTGTTGGTGTTCTTGAAATCCGTCAAGTGACAGGCAACACAAACTGTGTTCGTCAGCTTGTAATTTCCATTGATGTGACACTGCGAACATTGCAGTGTGGTATGGGCGCCGGTCAGCGGAAAGCCTGTGCTGTTGTGGTTGAACTGTGCGCCAGACCAGCATGACGTGCTATGGCAGGTGTCGCAGGTCGTGGGAAATCCAGCTTGGGCATGATTGGGATCGGTGGTGTTGTTGTAATCCTTCATGTGACACGTGGAGCACGCGCCACTGGTCAGCTTATAGTTCCCATTCACGTGGCACTGCGCGCACGGCAGAGTGGTGTGCGCTCCGGTTAGAGCAAAGCCCGTGCTGGCGTGATTGAAACTCGCATTTCCCCAGCTCACGGTGCTGTGGCAAACCTGACAGGTCTGAGGTATCCCCGCCTGCACATGGTTCGGATCAGTGGTGCCCTGGTAATCCTTCAAATGGCAGGACACACAGGATGTATCGGTGATGTGGTAATTGCTGTTGACGTGGCACTGCGAGCAAGCCGTAGTGGCGTGCGCCCCGGTAAGCGGAAACCCGGTGTTGGCGTGATTGAAACTGGCATTGGCCCATGAGTTCGTGTTGTGGCAAGTTGCACAGGTAGTCGGGATGCCGGCCGTTTTGTGGTTTGGATTAGTCGTGCCGTTGTAATCCTTCATGTGGCACGAGGCGCAATCTGTACTGGTGAGATTGAAATTCCCGTTGATGTGGCATTGCGAACATTGCAGAGTGGCGTGTGCTCCGGTCAGGGGAAATCCTACCAAGCTGTGATCAAACGTCGCAGGCTGCCAAGCGCTGGTCGTGTGGCAAGTCTGACAGGTCTGTGGAAGGTTCAACGTCACATGGTTCGGGTTCGTGGTGCGGCGGAAATCGGGCAAGTGGCATCCGACGCAATCCGCAGGCGTGCCTTTGAATTTCCCCCCGATGTGGCACGCCGTGCACTCGAGCGTGGCATGCATTCCAGTCAGCGCGAACCCCGTGAATTTCAGGTGATCAAAATTCACGCCAAACCAGTTGTCCATGCTGTGGCATTGCTCGCAAGTGGTGGGGAAACTCGCAGACACGTGGCTGGGGCCGGTAGTGTTCTGATAATCAGTTGCGTGGCAGGAGTAGCACTGCGTTGCCAGTCCCTGGAACTGTCCGGTTGCTGCCCCCTTGTGACAGGAGTCGCACTCCAATGCGGCATGTGCGCCGAGTAAAGGAAACCGATTCTGGTGCTGCCGGATCTGTTGTATTGCCACTTGCCATCCCTTGACGGTGTGGCACTGTGCACAATTAGCTCCAAACTGGCGCTGATGAATGTCGGCATGGCAGTCGGCGCATCTTTGACTCACGTTGGTAAAAATCGGTTTGATGTGACACTGGGTGCAAGCCACGTTCTGGTGCATGCCACGAAGCGGATATCGCGTCTGATTATGATCAAACTCCGGGACATTGCGGATCGGTTTCCAGCCACTAAGGGTGTGGCAATTTTGGCAAGGGATATTCAAAGGGCCATGCGGGCTGCGCGTACTGGCAGGGGCCTGCCACTGCGCGGCTCCGGGAACTGCGGAAGCGAACAGCAGCAACGACACGATCAGATTGATCAGAGTCCCTGAACTCAACATGCCCATCCACTTTTGAAAACCAAGAAAGCCGCAAGAAAAGAAATGAAGATGAATTGAAGACGACTTAGCAATTCGACGCCCAGTCAGAATAGTTGGTTGTGTGCGTCGCGAAAAGTTACGCAAGTCGGTGTTCATCACGCCAATTCACAGGTGTTCAAATTTCTGTCCAGGTGATCCTTCCATAGTTGCGAAACGTAAGATCTGCGCAGGGGCGCATTTTTTACGCAGGGCAAGAGAGTGTTCAAGAAACTCGACTTGTACAAAAATCTGTTCACTGTTTGCGATCGGTGCTGGAGAAGATTGATTACCTCGGTAATCTGAGCCAGGATGGACGGTCAGTTCGTAGGCTTCGGCGGGATGTTTGATCCGTGGCACGCGGCACAGTCTTTGGGAGTGGGCTTATAGAACAAAACGGGTTTGCCATCCACGGCGCGCGTCAGTTTATGACACGCATCGCAGCGCACGTTGCGATGCACACCCTGGAGAGAGAAAGCGGTTCGGGTGTCGTGATCGAATGAGGATGGCTTCCACTTCACACTGTTGTGGCAGTCGGCACAAGGGGTTTTCCCGCCTTTTGCAAATTGCCGGCCGTGAATGTCCTGGTGACACTCTTCACAGCTCGTCGGCGCTGTTTTGAAATCCGCATCAATCAGTTTGGTGCTCATGTTCTGCGGTTTGTGGCAGTCGATACAAGCCGTGGCGCGGTGAGTTCCCAACAGCGGGAAAGAAGTCTTGGAGTGATCGAAGCTGGACAGTTCTTTCCATGACTTGGTCGAGTGACAAGCTTCACAACCAACCGGGCTTCCGCCGGCTCGCACCTGCAGCATGCGCTGCTTAAATTGGCCTTTGTGCGGATCAGCATGGCAACTGGTGCAGGCAAGATCCTGCCAGTGGTAAATCACGGCTGGTTTTGGTTTGAACTCTGAGGACTCTTTGTGGCAGTCACTGCACGGAACCGCGATGTGCCCGCCGGTCAGGATGAAGTGCGTCTGTTTGTGGCGTGCCAGCGTGAAGGTAGAGGGCTTGTAACCTTCAAGGTTGTGGCACCGGTCGCACGCGTTGAGATACGGTGCCGCCGCGAACTGCCCGGCATGCTGATCGTTGTGGCAGTCGGTGCAGCGCTGGAACTTGATTTTGAAGAGAGTGTCTTTGCCCTTCGGAATGTGGCATTGGGCACACTGCAGCCGCGCATGTCCTCCCTGCAACGGATAGGCGGAGGCCGCGTGGTCCTTCACCGTGAACTTCGACGGTTTCCATCCATCCACGGTATGACATGAGGAACACTCGGGACCGGAAGGCCGCTTGGCAAACTGCCCATTGTGTGGATCGGGTTTGTGACAGTCCATGCATTGCTGAAACGCCAGCGGCTTCTTGAAGTCTCCGCTGCCGTGACATTGAATGCAGTCGACCGTCACATGCTTTCCGAGCAGAGGGTATTTCGTTTTCGAGTGATCGAAGCGCTCGCTAATCGCTTGCGAAGAGACCTTCTTCCACCCGTTGGTGTTATGGCAAGTCTGGCACCCTTGCGCGAAACTTCCACGATGCGGATCGGAGTGACAATCAGAACACAACGTGAAGGGAATCCCGACGTAGCGCGGTTTGTTGTCAGTTCCGGGCGTGTGGCATTTCTGACAGGCTACCGGCGCATGTAGACCAGTCAGCGGATAGCGTGTTTTCGCATGATCGAATTGTTCAACCTTAATCGTCTTCCAGTCTTGATAATTATGGCACTGCAAACAATTTGTCCCCAGCCGCCCTTTGTGTTCGTCCTGGTGGCAGGTAACGCAGGCCGGCGAAATGCCGAGAAACGTCCGGTTCAGGTCTTTAACCTCGATGGTTGTGCGATCAGAGGCAGACACCTTGTCGGCTGAGTGACATTTCTCGCAGGCCAGACCCGCGTGCTTTCCTTCGAGGGTGTATCCCGTCTGCTTGTGGTCAAAGGTCTTCGGATCCCACTTGACGATGGGGAAGCTCTCGCCATTGTGCTCCGAGTGGCAGCTCACACACTCTTTGCTCGAGCCTGGGTTGAGGTGATACGTGGCGTGCAGTCCCTTTCGATTGGCAAGCCGGGTAGCGATCTCTGCGTGGCAATCCAAACACTTGAAGTTCGCTTCGCCAGCACCGAGCTTGTGACAAGTCGTGCAGTTGGTGGTGCCGTTCAGAGACTGATGCGCACGGGAAAGCGGGCCGGGAGAAATCTGTGCGGCGGCGAAAGAAGCAAAAAGCAGAACCGTGCAGGTGACGATCTCCAGAATCAGACCACGTTTGCTCGGTGCGTTTGCCATGTCTGATCAACACAATTCTTGCTGAAACTGCAATCGATAACAGTTTCTTAGCTTGTACGCAAGATACGAGAAGTCTAAGTTTGCACCTTAGTCACCGTTCAGTGCTGTGCCGTTTGTCACCATCGTGGGTTAACTTTGCTCGGTCGCGGAATTCCGTAGCACGCGCAAAAGCACCCCCGGCTAGTCGCGAACGACCAACCGGAGGCATCGGGGAGAAACTGCGAGGATCGTGACCTATCAGCCGGGGATGATAGCAATCACCTTCCCCGTGTAGGCATTGACCTTGACTTCGTATTCGTTTCCGTTCGTGGCCCTCACATCCACCGACCAGTCAGCAGGGTTGTCGCTCTTCTCAAGAACCACTAAGAGGACGGTGCCACCGCCAACCGCGTTCAGGGCGATCTGCTCCGCTTTGGCTTTGCTGATGAATTTCATACTCGCAGCGTTGCCTCGTTTGATGGTCTTAAGAACCGCACCGCTATGCGCATCGACGTAGACGTCGTACTCCCATCCTGGCTGGGTGATGGCGACGTCCCAGATTTCGTACCCCTTCCATTGATCTAGCTGAGCTTGTACAACCTTGCCGCCACCGGCCGCCTTGAGAGCAATCTGTTCGGCTTGCTGCTTAGTGATAGTTTTGCTTGGTGGCAAGTGCAGAATGACTGTGAGGATCGTGCCAGTGTGCGCGTCCACCCAGACTTGGTAGTAAGTCGACGTTTCAAAGATGTCTACCGCCCACACCAGCTTACCCATCTCTTTTTCGACATAGGCCTGAACAACAGTGCCAGAGCCTACCGCACTCAGAGCATCTTGTTCCGCCTGAAATTTCGTAATCAGTCCAGAGGTCATGGCTTGCATCACACCAGCCAGCAGGACAAGGGGGAGCAGAGCTGCCAACTTCTTCATAACTTTTCTCCTGAAACTCCTTGATTTTGTTTTCGAATCTGTGAAGCGCCGTCCTCGCGAGGTAGCGGCCATCTTTGTACCTGTCATTTGCAGTTTGCGTTCCATATCGGACGTAGTGAAAACGCTGGCACTTAGTCGGGGCTGATTCCTGGGTGTCCAGAAAAGTTTTGAGCGCCTGGGGCAGGCGGTTCAGAATTCCGAACACTTCCAACGCAGTGGTTGTCCGCTTCAGGGTTTCGGTCGGAAAGTTTTGTTACCGGAAGGCTTCTCGTGTTCCCGATCGCCTCCCCAACTGAAGCGTCGGCCGAGAATGAATTTCACGATCAGACGATCGCTTGGGTTGCTAACGTCGTAGCCCACTCCGAAATTAATCTCCCATTTGGGCGAGACATCCAGATCGATGCTCGGAAAGAATTGGTGATGCTGATGGTTCCAGGGGCTGAATCCGGTGACTGGCCCTACGGAGCCGTAGTATTCCAGTCCGCCCGCAATCTTCTTCGTGAAATCGAAGCTGACCTTAGCGTTGGGAGAGAACTCGAATCCGTTCTTGACGCCCTCACCATGAAGCGCACGATCGAAAGTAGGATTGAACGACATGTACCAGCGCCCTGCTTTCTTGTCGATGATCGGACGGATCTCCCAGGTCCAGGTGTCTTCCGAAAATGACCGCTGCTGATAGCCGAATTCTTGCGCCAGGCTCAGCCCAACCGGCCAGTGCCAGGACTCGGGCACGGTCAGGCGTGGGCGTATGTGGTCGCCCACCCACTGCCAGCCGCCGTCCGGCTGAATGCTGGTGAATACGTAAAAGCCGCTCTCGAACCAATCGGTGAAGCCGTGGGTTATTTCCAGCGTTTCGTGCATGGAGTGCTGGGTGGGATTGACGCCGTCCTTCACCGTAGTGCTTCCTAGAACCGTGAAGTTGCTGTGGAGTTCCATCATGGTAGAGCCTGGCGGACCCATCTCAGAGCCGTATACCTGAATCTCGTAATT
>Ga0209415_10018296_pt1 | contig 11060 bp, 9 predicted proteins | sample PeaSoiSIISIP2007_FD_187696 | JGI IMG/M metagenome (GOLD analysis project Ga0209415, IMG submission 187696) | Peat soil microbial communities from Weissenstadt, Germany - SII-SIP-2007 (SPAdes) (version 2) | ecosystem: Environmental > Terrestrial > Soil > Wetlands > Peat | place: Germany...
CTGAAGCAGTGGCAATTTCTCACCAGCCGCAATCGCTGCCGCATCAAAGGCGCGAAGCCGTGCATGGCCGGCGCGACCAATCCCGGAAACATCGGCCACGCCTGGGTCAAGGCGCTGTGGGTCGATCGCGCGCCCGCTCCCGGGATGGACCGGCCCGACCAGTACGATCCCGGCGACTACGAATTTATTCACGCCACGATCGCGGACAATCCGTACTTCGCGCACGACGACGAATACAAAAAAACGCTGGGGCAGCTTCCCGAAGCGCTGCGGCGCGCGTTTCTTGACGGCGAGTGGGACGTCTACGCTGGACAGTATTTCGATATTTTTTCGCACGAGCGGCACACGATTCGCGCCGAACAGGTGCAGCTCGAGGCGTGGACGCCGCGCTGGATTTCGATTGACTGGGGATTCGAGCATCCCAGCGCGGTCTACTGGCACGCGACGCGCAACGACGGCGTCATCGTGACGTATCGCGAGTTCGTGCAGAACCGGCTCTCGCCGCGAATGCTCGCGGCGGCCATCGCGGAGCGCAGCGTCGATCGCCTCGGCCGCGCCGAGCGCATTCGCGACATTTTTCTTTCGCCCGACGCGTTCGCGCAACGCACCGCGGATGCTTCCATCGCCGACCAGCTGGCCGACGGCCTGGCCGCCGCGGGCCTGCCGCGCCCGACTCCGGCCGACAACGATCGCGTGGGCGGCTGGATGCTGATGTACCAGGCGCTCGAGGCCGATCGCTGGCTGATCGCCGAAAATTGCGCGCGCCTCATCGAAAATTTGCCGACGCTCACGCGCGATCCCGCCAACGTCGAGGACACGCTGAAGTGCGACGGCGACGATCCCGCCGACTCCGCCCGCTACGGCTTGAAGTCCGCGCTCGAGCCGGGCCGCGCGCCGGCCGAAGTGCTCGCCGCCGAGCGCATCACCGCCGTAGATCCCACGTCGCGGGCAATCTGGCTGAAGAAGTTTTCCGCCGAGGAGTCGCGAAGAGTAGCGCCAGTCGTGCCGCGCCGGTGGCGCCCGCAAGGATGGTAAGTGGTTTGGGTTTAAGTGGCGCAGGCTTCCAGCCTGTGGGGGTTGGTTGCTAGGACATCGAGCCTTGGCGCAACTAGAACCCGCAGGCTGGAAGCCTGCGCCACCAAAACGAGTCACTTGCTCTGATCTACTTACTCAATCGGGTGCGAAGCGCTGGACCAGGGCCAGTCTTCCGCGCGGGCGACCAGTCCGGCGGCGACTGGATTACGCTCGATGTAAGACCGAATCTTCTGCCACTCCGCGGGATTGCGCACCCAGTGATCGAACGATTCATCCTGCCAGAAGCGCGTTCCTGTGCGAGAGAGAATGAGATTTGACTGGCGTGCTGTCGCGCCCTTGACGAGCTGCGTGAGTCGGGCGAGCGGGACGATCGGCGCGAGCAAGACGTGAACGTGATTGGCCATCATGGCATAAGCGCGCAGATGAAACAATTTTCGGTCGTGCGCATTTTTTAGGGACGAGAGAATGAATTCCGCGATGCGTGGATCTTTCAGCCAGAGAGGGCCTGTCCTGGCCACGTCCAAAATGTGATCGTAATGGACAAATGCTTCGCCGGGTGAGGAATTTACTTTTGGTGGAGGAATTGTCCTGGGCAGCGAGCCGTAGAGACGCCAAGTGATGAAAATATCTTGGCCGTCAGGTTGCCAGTGTGGTAGGCGCCGCCGATAGAATGTCATGATACGTGACACGCTAGCACGACCAGGTAATGAGGGAAAGCGGAAATAGTGGCGCAGGCTTCGGCCTGTGGGGGTTGGTTGCGAGGACCTCGCGCGTTGCCACAACTAAACCCCACAGGCTGGAAGCCTGCGCCACTTAGTTGGACGAATCCATGTGGCAAACGATGATGACTTGGCTGGCGCGACATTTGCGCGGGCGGTACGTGCTGCTGCTTGAGGAAGAAACGGCGCGGCTGCGCGCGGAAAATCGCGCGCTGGTGAATTCGCTGCTCGGCACGGCGGGCTTTCCGCCGATTTCGCCCGAGGACGACGCCCGGCGCGGCGTTGTGGGACTGCCTCCGGTGCGGCGCCGCACCTGGACGCAGATCGCGCGCGAGAGGGAAATGGCGGCCGGAAAAAGTCCGGTCGGGCGCGGCGCGGCGGAGAAATGACGTTCTGATTTGACAATGAAAGGTAGTTGTTTAGCGGACTGCATCGCAGCGCCGGCATCTCGCCGGCAAATGTGGTATTTGCCGATCAGACGCGAAAATCGCCGGCGGGACGCCGGCGCCACGAGTTAGATCAGGCTTTCTTGATGAGGCGGACGATCCAGAGCAGAATGCACGCGCCGACGAAGGCTACGACGATGGAGCCAATCAGCCCGCTGCCCGCGCTAATCCCGACCATGCCGAAGAGCCATCCGCCAAGCATGGCGCCGATGATGCCTATGACGATATCCATCAGCACGCCGAAGCCGCCGCCCTTCATTACTTTTCCGGCGAGAAAACCGGCGATCAGGCCGACGATGCACCACCAGAGCAGATTCCCCATGGATTCCCCCTTTATCGCTTGAGAGTGCGCAGCTGTGCTTGGAGCCTGTTTGGAGCGAAGACTGCACTCCTTCTATAACAGTTGCCCGGGAACGTCAATCGTTCCCATGAGAAGTAGCACAGAGTTCAGTCTGTGGGGTTCCGCGGATGAGCCCAGGCGTTAAATCCGCGGATCCGGCCATGGGCAAGGTGAGCGCGCAAGGAGCGGCCTGGGAGCATTGATGGAAACCCACAGACTGAAGTCTGTGCTACTGAAAACCATGACCAATCAGACGAACAATTTGGACGACCTCGCGATCTTGAACGGCGAAAATGAGGCGCCGAACGACGGCAGCGTTGCGCCGCTTGATGGTTCTTCCGCCGGAGGCGGACTCACGACGAGCGGCGCACTGTCCGCGCAGGGCGCAAAACCTGCGCGCGCGCCGCTTGGGATTGACGGCAAGCAGCCCGCGGCTAACGCGCAGGAAGCGCTGGCGAAGCTTGCGCTGGGGCCGAACAACGAGAGGCTCGAGGAGCTGCGGCCGGACCTGGTGAATGCGGTGCGCGAGCTCGTCGTGCAGTATCGCGAGGAGGGAATCGTCGCGCGTCGGCACGAAATCCGGCGCATCCGGCAGGCGCGCCTGTTTTGGCAAGGCTTGCAATACGCGTGGTGGAATCCGCAGGACATGACCTGGCACCTGCCGTACGAATCGAAAATTTACGACGACAGCGCGGCGGCGGAAATGCCGCGCTACCAGTTCGTCACGAATCTGTATCAGGCGTTCGGGCTTTCGTTCATTTCCATTCTCAGCCAAGACGTTCCCGCGACTCGATTTTATCCCCAGTCGGCGCAGGCGATCGGAGACATCTCGGCGGCGCGCGCGGCTTCCGAGGTGTGCGACCTGGTCGAGCAGAATAATCGCGTGCAGCATTTGCTGACCGGCGTGGCGTTTTATTTGTGGACCGACGGAAAAATCGGCGGCTACGTGCGGTACGTGGCCGACGCGCAGCGGTTCGGTTCGCACGATGAGCCGGTGATTGAGGAACACTACGTGCCGCTAGGAGATGACGCGTATGTGTGTCCCGAGTGCGGCGCCGAGCAGGTAGTAGGTAGCAGAGAGCAGGGAACAGGGGAAAACTCGAACCCTAACACCGATAACCCAACGCCTTCCGGCGGACATTCCGACACCCTTCCACCTGCCACTAACAACCTGCTACCTGCAGTACTCTGCCGCAACTGCGGAGCTTCGCTTGGTCCTGAGCATTTCACTCCGGCGCCTCGCGTTGCGGTTCCGCTGATTACCGGTGTGCGGCGCGTCGCGAACGGGCAGGAAGTGATTTCCGTTGTCGGCGGGCTCGAGTTGAATACGCCGGTGTGGGCGAACGAGATGCACGAGTATCCGTATCTCCAGTGGTCGATGGAGGTGCACCGCGCGAAATTGAAGGCCAGCTATCCGCATGCGGCGGACAAAATTCAGATGGGCGGGCCGATCCAGTCCGACGACGTGTACGCGCGGGCGACGCGCGTGGCGATCGCGCAGGGACTGCCGACGACGCATCCTGGCGACGCGCTATTTAATTTGATTACGTTTTCGCGGACGTGGATTCGGCCGTGGTCGTTCTACGCGCTCGAGGACAAGAGCGTGCGCGACGCGCTGCTGGCGCTGTTTCCCGACGGCTGCTACGTCGCCTATGCCGGCGACACGTATTGCGAATCGCGCAACGAATCGATGGACGATCGCTGGCGCGTGATGCACGCGCTTCCGGGCGACGGGCAGAACCGGCCGTCGGTGGGCGATTCGCTGGTGCAGATTCAGGAACGCTACAACACGCTGTCCAACATTCAAGCGGAAACGTACGAGTACGGCATCCCGCCGATTTACGCCGATCCGCAGGTTTTGGATTTTGACGCGCTCGCGAATCAAACGGCCGAGCCCGCGGCGCACTATCCGGCGCGCGCGCGTCCGGGGCAGCCGCTGGCCGCGGGATTTTTTCAGCCCGCGCCGGCGCAAGTGCCGCCCGATCTAGTGCGGCACCAGCAGGAATTGATGGGTCCGGTCTCGCAATTTCTTACCGGACTTTTTCCCGCTGTGTTCGGCGGAGAAATGGAATCAGTAAAAACCGCTTCGGGCTACGCCATGGCGCGCGATCAGGCGCTCGGGCGACTGGGACTCGTGTGGCGGCGTCTGAAAACTTTTTATGCCGATGTGATGCTCTTGTCGGTGGACTGCTTCCGGAAAAATCGTCCTGAGGACGCGGAGATTCCGATTCTCGGGCCGGGCGGGGAATTCGAGTCGCGCTGGATTCGCCTTGCCGACTTGAAGGGCAACATTCAAGCGCATCCCGAAAGCGACGAAACATTTCCGCGCTTGAAATCGCAGCAGCGAGCCGTCGTGCAGCAATTGATGGCGTCGTCCGATCCGATGATCCAGCAGGCGCTCGCCGATCCTGCGAATATCGGATTCGTGAAAGGCGTGCTCGGTTTGTCGGACCTCGTCGTGCCGGGAGAGGATTCGCGCAACAAGCAGTTGCGCGAGATTGATTTGCTTTTAGTAGGACAGGCTTCAGCCTGTCGGGTTCCGAATGATGAAAGCGAATCGTCAGGATCTTCGGGGAGCAAGTCGAATCCATCGGCAGCAGCCCGGGAGCAACTAATGGAAACCCACAGACTGAAGTCTGTGCTACTTGAACCCAGCGTCCCGGTCGATTTGCTCTTCGACAATCACGCGGTCGAGCTCGAAGAGTGCCGGCGGTGGGCGAATTCGGACGCCGGGCAAATCGCGCGCGTCGAAAATCCCGCGGGCTTTGCGAACGTGCGCGCTCACGCCGAAGCGCACTTGCGGGCGATCGGATTGGCGTATGCCGCGCAAGGCGCGGCAATCGTCCCCAATTCAACAAATCCCCCGAAGAGCAACAAATGAAGCGGGCCGCCAATTAGCACAGGCTGGAAGCCTGCGCCACCAGGAATGCAATGTCACAACGAGGAGTGAAACGATGAGCAGTGGAGTGCAAGTGGATCTGGATTGGGCAGGGACGCAGGCGTCGCAGAGTGGCGCGCCTGTTTCTCCAGCAGGCGCGGCGAACACTGGCGCCGCTGGTGCGGCGTACCTAACCGACGAGGAAATTCTGGACATGGAGCCGATCGGCTCAAGCGTTGCAAGACCTAATTCTGTCATTCCGAGCGAAGCGAGGAATCTCTCTTCGATCGAGGATGGGAGCAACGAAAGTTCACAGAGAGATTCTTCGGGCAAAGACGGCCCTCAGAATGACAACCAGGATACTGCAGCGGGCCATGAGGCGAGCGCGCAGATGCCTTCGTGGATGGCGACGCTGGCGGCGGATCCGAAACATGGGGGCGAGGCGCAGCAGTTGTGGCGCGAGCATCAGGAATTTCGCGCTGCGTTTGCTTCTCCGGAGGAGGCGCGGGCGATCAAGGAATTGTTGCCTGGCGGCGTGCGCGATGTTTTGACGTTGCGCGAGGCGACGCAATCCGTGGACAGGATTGACGCGGCGATATTTTCGGGGGATGCGCGGGCGCAGTCGGAAGTTGTGGCGGAACTCGCGCGGGCGAATCCGGCGGCGTTTCGGTCGATGTTTGCCGAGGCGGCGAAGGTGCTGGCGGGGATGGGGCAGAAAGCGGAGGTTGGAGGCTCGAGGTTGGAGATTGGAAATCCCGATGCGTCGGCTGCGCGAGAATTGTCTGCGGGACAAGACGCCGATCAGGTGACACGGGGCACGGGCCACGAACCACGGGCCACGGCTCTTGAGCCGCCGCACTTCGACCCTAGCGCGTACGCCAACTTCGAGCGCGCCACGAACGACGCGGTGGCGCGGGACGTGCGCGGGTCGATCGGCGAGACGCTGGCGCGCGTGATGCCGGAGGGCGTGGCGGAGGGAGCGGCGCGGCGGATCGGCGAGGATATTTTTAACGAAGTGCATCGCGCGCTCGCGGCGGACCGCGCGCTTTCCGAGCAAGTTGCCGGGGTGTTGCGCGACCGGCGATTTGGCGGCGCGGAGCAGCAGCGCGTTGCGTCGCTGCTCGCGGGGCGCGCGAAGCAGCTGGTGCCCAGCGTGGCGCGCCGCGTGATCGGCGAATGGACCAGCACGGTGTTGAACACGGCGCGATCGAAGGCCGCGCGGCAGGCGGCCGCGGCGGCGCGCGTCGATATCGCCGCGCCCGGCGGATCGCTCGATTCCATGCCACTGAGACAAATGTCGCCGCGCGAAGTGAACTACGCGTCCATGAGCGATGAGGAGATATTGGGAATTTAGTGGAACAGGCTTCAGCCTGTGAGGGTTGGTTGCTAGGAACTCGCGCTTGGGCATAACAAAAACCCACAGGCTGGAAGCCTGCGCCACTTGGGGCGCTGCGGCAAATGTCGCCGCACACCAGTCATTAGTCACCAGACCCCAGTCATTAGTCACCAGACCCCAGTCACTAGCCACTTTCATTCAGGCCTAACACAGCACGACCATTCATTCCGCATTCATACCTTCATAGACACAAGGAGCCATCATGGCACAACAAAACAACGCACAAACCATCGCGTTGCAACTGGAGAAGGTGCGCGACAAAGTGCCCCTGCTCTACGAGCGCGACGATGTTCTGCTCAGCATGATCCAGCAACGCGGCGATATCGAAAAGGTCAGCTCGCGCAACATGCGCTTGCCGTTGCAATTGATTCCCGGCGGCAAGGCCGGCAGCTACAGCGCCGATGGCGGCGACCTGGGGCTCGGCTCGGGCACCACATACGACGTCGCGCAAGTCTCCCCGATTTTTTTCCGGTTCGCCGTGCAAATCACCAAGCTCGTCGAATACGCGTCCAACTCCCGGGAGAAGGCCATCGAAAATGCCGTGAAGCGGGAAATCGCCAGCGGCATGAAGCAATTCCGCTCGTTCCTCGACAAAGTGATCCAGACCGCCGGCAACGGCGTGCTGGGCACGATCAGCTCGATCGCCAGCAACACGTTCACGATGGCTGTGCCCACGGGCGCGGCGCTGGTGTACGTGGGGCAGACGATCCAGATTTACGATCCGACACTCACCACCAATCGCAACGTCGCGGCCAGCGTGGTTTCCAGCGTGACCGCAGCCGATCCGATTTCCTCGACGCAAACGATCACGGTGGACAACGTGCCGAGCGGCACGTCCGTCAACGACGTGATCGTGCATGACGGCCTCACCGGCTCTTCGCCGGTGTCGCTCTTCGGCATCAAGTATCACCAAAACAACGCCACCACCGGGACTTGGCTCAACCTCAACCGGGCCACCTACCCGCAGCAATTGCAAACGCCGCGCGTCAACGCGGGGAACGCCGCACTGGTTCCCGGCCACGCGCGCCTGGCCATCAACAAGGTCCGCAAAGCGCTGGGCATCAACCATCTCGGAAAACTCATCGCCTACACCAGCGTCGAGCAGGAACACGCCTGGGAAAATCTGGGCATCACGGTTTCCCAAATCGTCAAGGAAGGGCCGGGAGGCCGCGCGACTGACCTCGACATGCTCTTCTCCGGAAAGAAAACGATGTCCGGCATTCCGATCAAGTCTTCGGTGAACGCCGATCAGACGCGCGTGGATTTCCTCGATCTGTCGCACTGGGGCCGCGCGGTGATGAAGGACATCGACTTCTTCGAGGTGGGCGGGCAAACCGTGTTCCCGATCTACGGCGCCAGCGGAGGCATCTCCGCGTCATTCATCTTCTACTTCGACACCGGATTCCAGGTGTGGAACGACTCCCCGCGCAGCGGCAGCTTCATCGATACGCTCGCAAGGCCGAGCGGGTACTAGGCTAAAAAGACGTGGCCGGTGACTGGCGAGGAGTCGATGGCCGACTCCGTTGTTTCGCCAGTCACCAAACACATTTGCAGCGGGACGCATTTAAGTGGCGCAGGCTTCGAGCCTGTGGGGGTTGGTTGCGAGGAGATCGAGCCTTGGCATAACCAAACCCCACAGGCTGGAAGCCTGCGCCACTCTAACCTTAGGAGAAAAACATGTCTGTCACACTTACGCTTACGGATATTGATCCTGGCGGGACGCAAGTCTACGCGTTCGGCACCGTGGCGCTTTCGGGGAATTATCCTTCCGGCGGCGACACCGTGGACTGGACGCAACTGGTCAAGCAGATCGCGGCGCGCGGGCAGATCATCGACTCGAGCATGAGCGATCCTGCGTACGGGCCGATCCAGGCGAGCTTCACCGTCCAGGGCGGCACGCCCAATCAGTATCAAATGCAGCAGGGCGCCGCGGCCAACAATTGGAAGATGCGCGGCTACACGACGGGATCGAGCGGCGCGGAATTTACGGGCGGCTCGGCGTATCCATCGTCGGCCACCGGCGACGTGATCACGTTCTCGGCGCAGTTCCGGAAACTGACGTGAAGAACCAACCCCGGAAGAAGGAACCACAGATGAACACAGATGAACACGGATAAAAACAAAGAGAATATGGATTTCTAAAACTGATTGCATGTGGTGATTGTTTTTCTCCTCCCAAGTTGTTCCTGACCTGTTCTTATCAGTGTTCATCTGTGTGCCCGCCGCGGCGGGTGGTTTCGCTCTTTTGATTTCCTTCGTTTCCCTGTTGCAAATCAATGATTCGCATTTTGCGAGAAACGTATGAGGCGCCGGCGGACGTGGCGCGCGCGCTCCTGCTTGCGGGCGGGCGCAACTTGTTTGGCGAGGCGAATTACCGCGCGGTGTGGGGATGGTCGCGGCTGGACTGGATTGGGGGGAAGTGGGAAGACCGCGATCCTGTTTCCGGGGCGCTGGTGCGCGAAGTGGTGGAGCTGCGGCGCGAGCCGAAATATTTGCCGCACGATCGCTGGCACATCGAGCGGTGGATGCCGCCGGAGAGTTACGGCTCGCCCAGCGCGTGGCACGCGCAGACTCTTGAAATTGCGAACGGGCGGAACGTTGCGGCGCTCGGGCCGTATCCTTCGCGCGGGGATTACGAGCACTGCTTCACGCTGGAGGGGCCGCGGGGCGAGTTCGTGCAATTGACGCCGGCGGTGGCGCGGCATATTGCGCGCGCGATCGAAACCAGCCGCGGCATCGCGCCGGCAAAGAAAAGGGAAGCGCTCGAGGAGCGCACGCGGCGCGAGGAACGCGAGTACGACAGTTACGCCGAGGGCGTGTTGTCGTGAGTGGCGTGGGGTGACTGGTGACTAGTGACTGGTGACTGGTGAAAACCAACGGCTGGTTAGAATTGGCTGCTCCGATTGAAAGGACTTGAGTGATCTACAACGCACGAAATACTAATCATGACCCACGAGTCAAGAATTACGAATCACCAGTCACCAGTCACTAGTCACCAGTCACATTTCCAATTGGAGAAGAAACGAAATGCATAGCGACACCGTAGTGATTACAAATATTACCGAGCAGAGCTACATGGCGCACCGGATGTACGGGACGTTTCAGATTGCGGGGCGCGCCGAGGGAGACGCATACGCGCTGACGCGCATTACGCCGCGCACGGCGGTGATGGATTATGGCGACAAGCGCACGCTGCCGCTGCCCATTACCGCGCGCGAAATTGCCGATGATATTTGCCGCGAAATCAATTCCGACGCGGGGGAGCGGAGTTTTCTGGGAGTCTTCGTGTGCGCGGGGGACGCTCCCACCGAAGGCGAGCTGCGAAGTGCGCACGAGAAGCTCGACGAATTTTACCGCGCGCTGGTGGCCGCGGCGGACCGCGAGTGGGAACGCTCGCATTCGTACCTCTTCATTCACGATTTGCAGCGGCGCGCCGCGGCGCGGCTGGGCCTGGAGAAGGAATGGTATTACCAGGCGCGCGAAACCGAGGAGTGTCCCGGGTGCGGCGAGAGGGTGAAGCCGGGCGTCGCGGTGTGCAAATCGTGCCACGCGATTCTCAATCGCGACAAGGCGCTTGCGCTCGGACTCATGCAGCCGCCCGTTGGCGCGCCCATCGCAACCGAGGCGCGCGCGGAACGTACGCCGGCACCGCGACGAGCTTAGCGGCCAGTGGCGCAGGCTTCAGCCTGTGGGGGTTGGTTGCTAGGGTATCGAGCTTGGCATAACCAAAACCCACAGGCTGAAGCCTGCGCCACTTAAACCGGCCTTCCGGAATACAACATTCTTACAGAGGATTCATGGAAATGAATGGAATGATGAAACATTTTCTTTGGTTCGCGACGTTTGCCATCGTGGTCGCGTCGTGCGGCGTGGATGCGCGGGCGCAGGGTTCGCGCAAGGACGACGTTGTGTTCAACGCGCAGGGGCGTCCGATGGCGGGCGCCACGGTGCGCGTGTGCACCTCCGCGGCGACGGGGCAGCCGTGCTCGCCGCTCGCGCTGATTTATTCCGATGCGGCGCTGACGCAGGCGCTGGCGAATCCAACCTCGACCGACGGCCTGGGGAACTACACGTTCTACGCCGCTCCGGGACGCTACGAAGTCGAGATCAGCGGGCCTTCAATCACCACCAAGCAACTGCCCAACGTGATTCTGCCCAGCGATCCGACCGCGCCGACATTCACGACCGTCACGACGACGAGCGGCATCTCCGCATTTTCGCTCTCGCTCACCGGCAATCTCACGGT
>Ga0209415_10018298_pt1 | contig 11060 bp, 11 predicted proteins | sample PeaSoiSIISIP2007_FD_187696 | JGI IMG/M metagenome (GOLD analysis project Ga0209415, IMG submission 187696) | Peat soil microbial communities from Weissenstadt, Germany - SII-SIP-2007 (SPAdes) (version 2) | ecosystem: Environmental > Terrestrial > Soil > Wetlands > Peat | place: Germany...
CTCAGGCACGACGATCCGCTCGTCAGGGAACCGACGGCCGCTCGTCGCACCTGACTGCGTCCTCGGTCGCTCGCGTGGCGCGTGGATCGTCCAGGGTGCCTGGCGGCATTCAAGGCTGGGGCGCGTGGTGCCGATCTGCATTGCATGTTCGACGTCAAGAGCGCTCTGCGCGAGCTGGTCGAGAAAGAGGGCTCGGACCTGCACCTGAAGGTCGGCACGAGCCCGCTGCACCGAGTCAACGGCGAGCTGATGCTCGACACGCGCCAGGACCCGCTCACGAGCGAGGACACCGAGGGCGCGCTCAGCGCGCTGCTCACCGACCGGCACAAGCTCGAGGAGTTCGCCGACGACAACGAGGTGGACTTCTCCTTCGAAATCGCGGACGTGGCGCGCTTCAGGATCAACGCCTTCAAGCAGCGCGGCGTGATCTCGATGGTCTGCCGTGCGATCCCCCACCGCATCAGCACGATCGAAGAGCTCGCGCTGCCGCCGGTCGTGCGCGACCTGGCCGAGGAGGAGCGTGGGATCATCCTCCTCACCGGGACCACCGGCTCGGGAAAGTCGACCACGCTGGCGGCGATGATCGACCACATGAACAACACGATGAGCAAGCACATCGTCACGATCGAGGACCCGATCGAGTTCGTTCACGAGGACAAGCGCTCGGCGATCAACCAGCGCGAAGTCGGCATGGACACGGCCTCATTCAAGCGCGCCCTGCGCAGGGTGCTGCGCCAGGACCCCGATGTGATCCTGGTCGGCGAGATGCGCGACGAGGAGACCGTCCAGACGGCTCTCTCGGCGGCCGAGACGGGGCACCTCGTGCTCTCCACGATCCACACGGTCGACGCCACCGAGTCGATCAACCGCATGCTCGACTTCTTCCCCCCGCACCAGCACGGGCAGGCGCGCAGCATGATCGCCGGGACCGTCAAGGGCGTCATCTCCCAGCGCCTGGTTCCCGGCGCTGACGGCGGGCGTGTGGCGGTCTGCGAGATCCTGCGCATGACCGGGCGCGTGCGCGACATGATCCTCGACCCCGCCCAGACGGGCAAACTCGTCGAGGTGATCACAAGCGGCGGCTACTACGGCATGCAGACGTTCGACCAGGCCCTGTTCGGCCATGTCAAGGCCGGTCGGGTGACCTTCGAGGACGCGATGCGCGTGGCCTCCAGCCCGCACGACTTCAAGCTGCTGATGCAGGCGGACGGCCGCCAGGGCACCACGATGGATGACGTGGCCGCAGCCGAGGCCAACCGCGATGCGGGCTCCAAAGCCTCGCTCAGCCCCGCCTGATCCACGGGCTTCAGCACTTCAGTTGGTAAAGTAAAGGCTGTTATGGCCGTTGACGACACATGCCCGGTGTGCAGGACCGCTGAGATCGTGTGCGCCAAGTGGACGTTGCTTCTGATCCGCGACCTCGCCGAGGGTCACTCGCGCTTCTGCGAGCTCGAACGCTCCCTCACCGGCATCAGCCCCCGCACCCTCTCGCTGCGCCTGCGGGCTCTGGAGGAGGAGGGGATCGTCGAGCGCGACACCTTCCCGGAGGTGCCCCCGCGGGTCGAGTACGCGCTGACAGAGAAGGGCCGCGCGCTCCTTCCGATCATTGACGACATGCGCGCCTACGGCGAACGCTGGCTGGAGGCGGAGTGCCGCGAGCAGCTCGCCGACGGCCCCGCCCTCGCAGTCGCCTGAGCGAGGACCGCCGCCGGTCGGGGCGGGCTGCAACGGCGGCTGCGCCGGAAGGAGGGCGATCGGTGAGCGCGAACTCACCGCACCATGCACTCGGTTCGCTTGGAGGAAGCCCTCGCTGAGTTCGTCCAGGACGCGGCGGGCGCTCTCCAGGGCGAGCTGCTCGCAGGCGCCGAGGTGCGCTTCGAGCTCGCCTCCCAGGGCACGCGCCGAGGCTCGGGCCCTGCGCTCTACTGCTACCGCCCACTCACCGCCGAGTTCATCGACGAGCGCCAGCCGCTGCTGGAGGGGCTGTCCAGCCACGCCGGCGCATGCGGCGCGCTGGAGCGCTTCGACGGCCTGCAACGGTATCTGGCGAGCGTCGGCATGGAGCTGCCGCGAGCCACCTCCGCAGCGCGCGTGAAGGCGGCCCTGCGGGCGCTGCTCCGCGACACGTTCGCCGAGCAGAGCGACTTCGAGCTGCGCCCGGAGCGGCTGCAGGCGGCGCTTGGCCGCCTCGAGCAGGCCGCCCAGGCGGGAGCGGGTGGCGTGACACTTCTGGCAACGCTCCACGGCCTGACGATCTCCTCGCCGGAGATCCAGCTCACGAGGGGTCTCACGATCGCCCACCCGGACGCCCTCGAGGGGCTGCCCGAAGGTGCCACGACAGCATGCGAGGACGCCGCTGCCGGCCACCTGATCGCGGTGCTCGCCTGCGATCAGGAGGACGACGACCCCCGCCGGGCGATCGCGCGCGGGCGCGAGATCGTCGCTGAGCTGCTGCGTGCGCTGCGCCTGTTCGGCGACGGGCGCGTCACGCTCGGAGCGCTCGCCTGGGCGCGGATCGGCGGCGGGGGCTGGAACGCGCTCGCGCTCGGAAGCGGAGGTCGACCCCACGGGATGCTGCTCGTGACCGCCGAGCAGGAGGATGAGCTGCGCGCCTTCTGCAACCTCGTCTCACGGCGCGCTCCGGCCGAGAACCAGCTCGCGTGGGCTCTGCGCCGCTTCGAGCTGGGCTGCGAGCGGCCGAGCAGCTACGAGGCGCTGAGCGACCACGTGCTCGCGCTCAGGGCGCTGCTCGAGCCGGAGGGTCCGAGCAGCGGGATGCTCGCCGGGCGCCTCGCCGCGCTGTGTGCGACGCCCGAGCAGCGTCTCGCGCTGACCGAGCGAGTCGTGCAGGCGCTGGACCTGGAGCGGGCGGTGATCGCGGGGACCGCCGTCGAGCACGCCGCCACAGAGGCGCTCGCGGACGACATGGCCAACCACCTGCGCGCACTGCTACGCGACGTGATCTGCGGCCACCTGGACCCCGACCTGGACGCGCTCGCCGACGAGATCCTGCTCGCGCCCGTAGAGGCAGAGGCGCCGGCCGAGCCGTCCGGCAGCCCGTCACTGCAGGACATGTTCAGCTACGCGGGCGAGTCCCAGGAGGTCCTGGACCTCTCCGTCTAGGTGCGGCACGAGCGTCGGCTCGTGTGCGCTGAAGGCCTTGGACAGCCGCGCGATCGTCTCGCGGTCGCGCCGGGCGAGCCGGTCGAAGTCGGCGAGGTTGCTCGCCACGCGGCCGGCAAGCGCCTCGCCGAGATCCGGCGCGAGCATCGCGCGCACCTGCTCCGGCGTGCGATCGCCGAGGCCGTCGCTGTGGACGCGGTTGACCACCAGCTCGCCCATCCCCATGCCCGCCGCCGCGAGCCGCTCGGCCACGAACATCGCCTCGCGTGCTGGCTCGGGCTCGGGCGAGGTGACGACCACGAAGCTCGTCTGCGGCGCCCGCAGCAGCGCTGCCACCTCGCGCGTGCGCGCGCCGAAGCCGTCGATCACGCCGGACAGCGAGCGGAAGAAGGTCGACAGCTCGGCGAGCATGTCCACGCCGGTGACGCGGGCGAAGATCGAGAACACGAGCGCGGTACCGCGCCCGAACAGGCGCGCGGTGAGTCCGCCCGGCGCCAGGAACACCTGCAGCGCCCGTCCTTCCAGGAAGCCGAGCAGTCGCGCGGGGGCGCTCAGGAAGTCCAACGCGTTGCGCGACGGCGGCGTGTCGAGCACGATCACGTCGAAATCGTGCTCCTCGTGCAGCTCATAGAGCTTGGCGATCGCGCTCAGCTCGTGCGAGCCCGCTACCGCCGTCGAGAGCTCGCGGTAGACGGAGTTCGAGAAGATCTCCTCGCGGGCCCGCTCGTCGGGCGCCAGGCGCGCCACGATCTCGTCGAACGTGCGCTTGGCGTCGAGCATCATCGCCCACAGCTCGCCCTCCATCTCCACGCCCTGGGCGGCGAACATCTGCGGCGTGATCCGCCGCGGGTCACTCGAGAGCTGCGCCAGGCCGAGCGCCGAGGCCAGTCGCTTGGCCGGGTCGATCGTCACGACCGCCACCTTCGCGCCGCGCTGGGCCAGGCCAAGGGCCAACGCGGCGGAGATCGTGGTCTTGCCCACGCCGCCCGCGCCCATGCAGATCAGGATGCGCTGGCCTGCGAGCCGCGAACGCAGGGTCCGGGCGCTCCTGGTGGGCGTCGCGGCCATGTCGAGATCGTAGTTGTCGTGCAGGAATAGCCCGGCTGTATGCGAATACCCACCGGACGGCTTTCCAGCAATCGAGTATCGGAGCCACCGTGGAAGGACAGGCCAAGGTCATCGCGTTCGCCAACCAGAAGGGCGGCGTGGCCAAGACGACGACGACGCTGAACCTGGCCGCCGCCTTCGCGGAGGAGGGCAACCGGGTGCTGTGCGTGGACATGGACCCCCAGGGCAACCTCACGATGTCCCAGGGCATCGACCCGGACACGCTGGACAAATCGATGTACGACGTGCTCGTCCACCGGGTCTCGATCCGCGAGGTGATCCGCAAGCGCGAGATCGACGTGGCCTGCGCCTCGATCGACCTGGCAGGGGCGGAGATCGCGATGTCCACGATGATCGGCCGCGAGCGCGCGCTGCAGAAGGCCTTCGAGCCGATCATGGAGGACTACGACTACATCTGCATCGACACCCCGCCGAGCCTCGGGCTACTGACGATCAACGCGCTCACGGCGGCCCACAAGGTGATCGTCCCCGTTCAGTGCGAGTATCTGTCGATGCGTGGCCTCATCCAGCTCCAGAACACGCTCGCGATGATCCGCGAGAACCTCAACCCGGACGTCGACATCGAGGGCATCCTGCCGACGCTCGTGGACTCGCGCACGATCCACGCCAAGGAGGCGATCGAGATCCTCGAAGAAAACTTCGGCGACCGCGTGTTCGCGTCGCGCATCCGCAAGACCGTCCGCTTCGCCGAGGCTCCCGTCAAGGGGATGTCGGTGCTCAAGTACGAGCCGGACGGGGTTGCGGCCCAGTCCTACCGGCAACTCGCGCAGGAGGTTCTCACCCATGGCCAACCCTAAACGCGCGAGCATGCGGGAAGGGCCGCTCGCGGCGTTGTTCCGCAAGACCGAGCTCGCCGAGGACGAGGCCGCCGCAGAGGCCGCCGCCGTACGGCCCGGCGCGCCCGCGCCCGCCAGCGAGGCCGGCGCCGCGGCCACCGCTCCCCGGCATCCGCGGGAGAGCGGCCTGCCGCATCCCGCGTTGAGCGGCCCCGAGTCGGGCGCGCCGCTCGAGGACGCGCATGTCCCCACGCCGCGCGAGCGCCTTCGCCACGCCTTCTCCTCGGAGATCCCCGAGAACCTCATGGACCGCCCGGCGCGTGTCGAGATGCGCGAGTACCCGCGCGATGAGCCGGCGCGGGCGAGCAGCTCGGAGACCGTGGGGCAGCCCGTCATCCGCGTCGTCGGCGTGGGCGGCGGCGGCGTCAACGCGGTCAACCGCATGGTCGAGGCTGAGGTCGAGGGCATCGAGTTCCTCGCGGTCAACACGGACCTGCAGTCGCTGCAGCAGTCCACTGCGGACATCACGCTGCACATCGGCGCCGAGCTCACGCGCGGCCTCGGCTCGGGCTCGGATGCGAACGTCGGCCGCCGGGCAGCGATGGAAGACTACGATCGCATGAAGGCCCTGCTGAAGGGCTCGGACATGGTCTTCATCACCGCCGGCGCGGGCGGCGGCACAGGCACCGGCGCCGCGCCGATCCTCGCGCGGATCTCGCGCGAAGTGGGCGCGCTCACCGTTGCGATCGTGACCAAGCCGTTCGGCTTCGAGGGCACCCGCCGCAGCACTCAGGCCGAGCAAGGCGTGAGCGCCCTCGCCCAAGAGGTGGACACGCTGATCGTGGTGCCCAACAACCGCCTGCTCGCGGTACTGGACAAGCAGACGGCGATGGTCGAGGCCTTCCGCGTCGCCGACGACGTGCTGCGCCAGGGCGTTCAGGGCATCTCCGACCTGGTCACGCTGCCGGGGCTGATCAACCTCGACTTCGCCGACGTGCGCACGATCATGAGCGAGGCGGGCAGCGCGCTGCTCGGGATCGGCATGGGCGTCGGCGAGAACCGCGCGATCGAGGCCGCCGAACAGGCCGTCTCCTCACCCCTGCTGGAAACGTCGATGGATGGTGCGCGCTCGATCCTGCTGTCGATCACCGGCGGCACGAACCTGTCGCTCTGGGAGGTCAACGAGGCCGCCAAGTCGGTTTCGGCGGCGGCCCACCCGGACGCCAACATCATCTTCGGCGCGATGGTCGACGAGAAGCTCGACGACCAGGTCTGGGTCACGGTCGTGGCCACCGGCTACGGCGACGAGGGCAGACGCCGCAGCGTCGAACGGCTGCGCGAGCCGGCAGCCGGCGAGGTTCGCGTGCAGCGCGCCGGCGCTCCCCGGCCACAGGCCCGCCGGGGCGGGCTGTCGGTCGATGAACTTGACGTGCCCGAGTTCCTCCCGAACCCCTGACGCGCGTCAGGCGCGCAGCGCCTTGGCCATGCGGCGTGCTCGCGCCTGTGGTATCGCTCTGACATGAACGTGGCTGAGAAGGGCGTGGTTGCGGCCGGGCATCCGGTGACCGCTGAGGCGGGCGCGCGCGTCCTGCGCGAGGGCGGCAACGCCGTGGACGCGGCGGTCGCGGCGATGCTCACGTCGTTCGTCACCGAGCCGCTGCTCACGGGGCTCGGCGCCGGCGGCTACATGCTCGTGGCCGGCGACGGCGGCGAGCCGTCGCTGCTGGACTTCTTTGTCCAGGCGCCTACGCGCGTTGGGGACGGTTCGGAGGCCGAGCTGCGCGGCATCGACGTGTCCTTCGGGGACGCCGACCAGGTGTTCCACGTCGGCCCGGCCTCCTGCGGCATCTACGGTACCCCCGCTGGCGTGTGCGAGGCGATACGACGGTGGGGGACGATGCCGCTCGAGGACCTCGCCGCGCCCGCGGCGCGGCTGGCGCGCGAGGGGGTCGTGCTCAACGCCGGCCAGGCCTACGTGGCGGAGATCCTCACCGAGCTGCTCAGCTCCACGCCCGAGGTCGCCGCGCTGTGGGCTCCGGAAGGCCGCATCTTGCGCGAGGGCGAGACGCTGCGCGACCCCGAGCTGGGCGACGCGCTGATGCGCCTGGCCAGCGACGGCGAGCAGCCGTTCTACAGAGGCGACATCGCGAGCGCGGTGTGCGACTGGCTGAGGGCGCGAGGCGGGTCGGTGAGGAGTGAGGATCTGGCCGGCTACCGCGCGATCGAGCGGCCGCCCGTACGGGTGGCATACCGCGACCGGGAGATCCTCACCAACCCGCCGCCGTCCGCCGGCGGCACGCTGCTGGCCTACGCGCTCGCGCTGCTCGATCGCGGTCCGGCCCCGCCGACGCTCGCCGGCGTCGTGAGCGCGATGGCCGCCGCCCAGTCCGAGCGCACGCCCGAGTTCGTCGAAGGGCTCGACCAGGAAGGCTTCCTCGAGCGCTTCCTGCGCACACGCCTGGGCGCCACCACTCACATCTCGGTGATCGACGCCGACGGCCGCGCCTGCAGCGCCACCTGCACCAACGGCGAGGGGTCCGGCGTGGTCGTGCCGGGCACGGGGCTGCACCTGAACAACGTGATGGGGGAGGCGGATCTGAACCCGCTCGGCTGGCACCTGCACCCCGCGGGGCGCCGGATGCCGTCGATGATGGCTCCGTCGGTCGTGATGCGCGCGGGCGAGGTCGAGCTGGTGCTCGGCAGCGCGGGCTCGAACCGCATCCGCTCGGCGTTGCTGCAGACGATCGTGGGCGTCGTCGATCACGGCCTGGACGCACGCCAGGCGGTGGACGCCCCGCGCGTGCACTTCGAGGACGGCACGGTCTTCGCCGAGCCCGGGATCGACCTCGGCGGTCTCGACGGGGAGCTGCGGGTCGTGCGCTTCGCCGCCCACAACCTGTTCTTCGGCGGCGTCCAGGCGGCGCTGCGGCGCGGAGGCGCGCTGAGCGGCGCCGGCGACCCGCGCCGCGGAGGCGTGGCGGTGAGCCTGTGAGCAGGGCCCTGGCAGCGGCCGCGGCCGCTGCCGCCTCGCTGGCGGCCGGCTGCGGCGGCGTGACCGCCGCCGACCTGTTCCTCGTGACCAGGTCGGGCGCCACCCCTCACGCCCACTTGACGCTGCTCGTCAACGAAGAAGGCGTCGTCCACTGCAACGGCGGAGCGCCGCTGAAGCTGAGCGACGCGCAACTCGTGCAGGCGCGCGCGATCCAGGAAGAAATGCACGGCGCCGCCACGTCGAACCTCGCGCTCCCGGCGAACCCCGGCTCGGTGATGAGCTACGCCGTGCGCGACGAAGACGGCACGGTGCGCTTCAGCGACAACTCATCCCGCCAGCCGCACGCGCTGCGCCAGCTCGCGCTGTTCGTGCTGCAGGTCGCCCAGCAGGTCTGTCGCCTGCCCGAATAGCGTCGCTCGCGCCGCCGGTGGGGCTGGCGCCGTCGCTAGCCGAAGCGGACCTTGCCGTTGGAGCGCGCCCGCGCCTGGGCGCGCTCGATCAGCTCCAGGCGCTCGATCGCGGATTCCAGCAGCCGCGTCAGCAGCCGCAGGCGGGCGTTCTCCGAGCGCAGCTCGAGCAGCTCCTGCTTGGCCTCGACCTCGAACTCCACCGTTGCGGCCATGCGGTAGGCGCCCATCTCGGCGAGCTCCTCGGTGTCGATCTCGCGGTCGGTGGCCGCCATCACCAGCTCCCCGTAGAGCCGGTGAGCGGCTGCAGCGGCCTCCACGTCGGCGTCCTCCTGCACCTCGTCCAGCAGCTCGATCACGCCCGCCGGATAGGGCAGGTCCTCCTGGCGCTCCACGAGCCGAAACGGGAGCATGCCGCGCGCGAGGATGTTCAGCCGGCCGTCGGCCATGCGCTCGAGCACCTGCTCGACCTCGCACGTGCAGCCGACCGGCTTGAGCTCCTCGTCGGAGAGCCAGAGGATGCCGAAGCAGCGCTCGGGCGATCCGGGATCGCCCTGCAGACAGCGCTCGATCATGCTGCGGTAGCGGTCCTCGAAGATGTGCAGCGGAACGCCCTCGGTGGGCAGCGCGACGATTCCCAGCGGGAACAGGGGAAAGCCCTCGGTGAGCTGCCCGGACATCGTGCTGAGTGTAGGTGCAGCACGACCGCTGCCGCACCGCGCGGACTGCCGCGTGCCGCCGCGGGCGCCGCGCGGCGGCCCTCAGCGCGCGCGCTTGCGCGCGGCGAGCATCAGGTTGTAGAAGATCGCCGGCGGCAGCCGCGGCTCGAGCAGCGTGCGGTCGAGCGACTGCAGCAGCAGGTAGCCGCGGTAGGCGTACATCCGCCAGGCCCACGGCACCTGCTCAGGGTCGGCGGTCGCCTCGAGCGTTCGGTTGGTCCAGCCGAACCAGTTCGCGAGCAGCTCCTCGCCCGCCACGCGCACGTCCTGCAGGCCGGCGCCGCGGGCTGCGTCGGCGAGCTCGGCGGGCGCGAACGCGTGGACGTCCACGACGCCCTCCAGGGCTGCCTCGGGCCGCTGCCCGTCTGTGTCCGGGGCGCTGCCAGCGCCGAGCGCGCGGCGCCACAGCGGCGCGACGGCGCTCGCAAAGCGCTTGGGCACACGCGCCAGCACGTCGCCGTAGCGGGACGGCTCGCCGGCGAACAGGAGCGTGCCTCCGGGCGCGAGCACGCGCTCGAACTCGGCGAACGCGCGGGGCAGGTCGGGGATGTGGTGGAGCACCGCGTGCCCGAAGACGAGCTCGAAGCTCTCGTCGGCGAACGGCAGGCGCTCCGCGTCGGCGGGGCGCGTCTGCACCGCCAACCCCAGGCGCTGCGCGTTCGCCTGCAGCTTCTGCAGCATGCCCGGCGAGATGTCGCTGCAGGTGGCCCGGCCGATCAGGCCGGCGCGCATCAGGTTCAGCGTGAAGTAGCCGGTGCCCGAGCCGATCTCGAGCGACCTGGCGAAGTGCTCGGGCTCGCGGCCCAGCGCCTTGCGCACCTTCGCCACGACCTGCTCCTGCCCGATCTCGCCGAAGTCGATTCCCCACTTGGCGTCGTAGTGGTCGGCCGCCACGTCGTGGTAACGCGTGTTCGCGTCACGGATCTCCTCGGCATTGAGGGCGGGCGGCACGGAGCGGCACCATATACTCGCGCGCCGTGCCCGCGCCTCCAACGTCGGGCCCAGCTCCTCGACCTGTCGAATCTCTTGACACCAACCCTCTACGTCCAGCGCGATCAGCCCGCGGGCGTGCCCCCGCTGGCACTCACCGGCGAGCGCACGCTTCCCGACGTGCCCGAGGAGAACTACTGGTTTCGTCGCCATCTCGTGGTCTACGAATGGATCGCCGCGCGCGTGGCCGGGCTGCGCGTGGTCGACATGGCCTGCGGCGAGGGCTACGGCTCGGACGTGCTGGCGCGCACCGCCTACGAGGTGGTCGGCGTGGACGCCAACCCACAAGCGCATGAGCACGCCCGCCTGCGCTACCGCGCGGCAAACCTGCGCTTCGCACGCGATCTCGTGGACACGTTCTCGGAGCCGACCGATGCGATCGTGTTCCTGCAGACGATCGAGCACCTGCAGCAGCCTGGCGCAGTGCTCGAGCACTTCCGTTCGCTGCTGCGGGGCGGCGGCCCGGTGTTCCTCTCGACCCCCAACGTGCTCACGCTCGCGCCGAAGGGCGCCCCCCGCTCGGACAACCCGTGGCACGTGCACGAGTACCGGCTCGGCGAGTTCGAGCGACTCTGCAACGAGCATTTCTCAAGCGTCGAGTTGCTTGGGCTCTTCCACGCGCGCAAGCTGCGCGCGCACGAGCTCGCGCTGCGCGCCGGCTGGGACCGCGTGCACCGCGCGCTGCGCCTGACGCGGCCCTTCTACGACCGCTTCACGCCTGCGATCTCCACATCGGACTTCGCGCTGGTGAGCGCTCGCGAGGCCGACATGGACGATGCGCTGGACTTCCTCGCGGTGTGCCGGCCGTGAGCCGCCGCGTCGGCGAGCGCGGCGCGCTGGCGATCGTACTGCACACGCACATGCCCTACGTCGAGGGCTTCGGCACGTGGCCGTTCGGCGAGGAGTGGCTGTGGGAGGCGATCGC
>Ga0209415_10018299_pt1 | contig 11059 bp, 7 predicted proteins | sample PeaSoiSIISIP2007_FD_187696 | JGI IMG/M metagenome (GOLD analysis project Ga0209415, IMG submission 187696) | Peat soil microbial communities from Weissenstadt, Germany - SII-SIP-2007 (SPAdes) (version 2) | ecosystem: Environmental > Terrestrial > Soil > Wetlands > Peat | place: Germany...
CCTGCCAATCCCAAGCAAAGCCCGCCCCCACCCGTAAAAGGACCATTCCCTTCCGAATAAACCGACTTTATTGATCTAGGTCAAGAATATTTTCAAAATAGCGTTCTAGCATCTCCGCCAACGCCCCCTGTCTTTTCGTCTCCACCACTCCACAAGCAAGGAGATTTCCATGGCCTGCCTACGCATCAAGCTGCAACACTGTTTATTCGCACTGGTCCTCCTGGCATGCGCCGGCACGGCCCGGGCCGATGCCGGCAAAGAACTCTTCGAAAAACAGTGCGCCTCCTGCCACTCGATCGGCGGCGGAGACGGCGCCGGCCCCGATCTCAAGGACGTGGCGGCTAAGCGCACGCCCGAGTGGCTGGTTGGGATCATCACTCAGCCGGACAAACTGACGGCGAAGGACCCGGCCCAGGCGGAGCTGGTCAAGAAATTCGGCATGGAGATGCCCAACTTAGGCGTGAGCCAGGACGACGCCCGGAAAATCGTGGCCTTCCTTGCAGGCAGCGTCCCTGCCGCAAGCGGTGCGGCCCCCCCCGGAGCCGGCGAGGCCAAACCCGCGGAGGCCCCCAAGGCGGAACTTGTCGTCACCAAGGAGCTGCTTTCGACCGGCGTGGCGCTCTTCACGGGGAGAACGCGCTTCGCCAAGAGGGGAGCGCCCTGCCTCTCCTGCCATGCGCTAAGCTACCCCGGCGTGAACGGCGGCACGCTGGCGGCGGACCTGAGCGGCGCCTACGCCCGGATGGGTGAAAACGGCGTGCGCGGCGCCCTGAAGAGCCTGAGCTTTCCGGTCATGAAGCGGATCTACGCGGAGCGCCCCTTGAGCGAGGACGAGGCGACCGCCCTGACCGCGCTCTTCAAGGACGCAGCCGCCAAAAAGGAGACCCCGGGCGATCCCTACCCCCTGGCCGGCCTGGGCTTCTTCGCCCTCTGCCTTGTGGCCGCCCTCATGTTCAAGAGGAGAACCAAATAATGGCTCCAGACAGAATCAAGGACGAACGCTCGCCCGACTCCCGCAACTGGGAGGAGTTCTACCGCAACCGCTGGCAGTACGACAAGGTCGTGCGCAGCACCCACGGCGTCAACTGCACCGGCGGCTGCAGCTGGATGGTGCACGTCAAGGACGGCATCGTCGGCTGGGAGCTGCAGGCCAACGACTACCCGCAGTTCGACGGCTCCATCCCGAACCACGAGCCGCGCGGCTGCGCCCGCGGCATCAGCTTCTCCTGGTACCTCTACAGCCCGATGCGGGTGAAACACCCCTACCTGCGCGGGGCGCTTTTAGACCGCTGGAACGAGGCCCGCGCCCGCTTCGAGGATCCGGTCGAGGCCTGGGCGAGCATCGTGGAAAACCCGCAGGCGCGGCTTTCCTACACGGAAAAGCGCGGCATGGGGGGCTTTCGCCGCGCGAGCTGGGATACCGTCACCGACATCGTCGCGGCCTCGACCGTCTACACCGCGAAAAAGCACGGCCCCGACCGGGTGGTGGGCTTCTCGCCCATCCCCGCCATGTCGATGATCAGCTACGCGGCGGGGACCCGTTTCCTGCAGCTTTTAGGCGGCGTCGCCATGAGCTTCTACGACTGGTACTGCGACCTCCCCCCCGCAAGCCCGCAGGTCTGGGGGGAGCAGACCGACGTGAACGAGTCGGCGGACTGGTACAACGCCTCCTACATCGTGGTCTGCGGCTCCAACGTGCCGATGACCCGCTCCCCCGACGCCCACTACCTGGCCGAGGCGCGCTACCGCGGCACCAAGGTGGTGGTCATGTCGCCCGACTACTCGATGGCGAGCAAGTTCGCCGACGCCTGGCTCCCGGTCGAGCAGGGGCACGACGGCGCCTTCTGGATGGCACTGAACCACGTGCTCCTGAAGGAGTTCTACGCCGAGCGCACCGTGCCGTTTTTCGAGGATTACGTACGGAAGTTCACCGACCTCCCCTTCCTGGTGAAGCTCACCGAGAAGGACGGCAGCTTTGCCAAGGGGGAGTTCCTGCGCGCCGACGAGTTCGAGCGCTCAAGCGGCATCGAGCACGCCGACTGGACGCTCTGCGTGGCGAATAAGGAGGGCGAGGTGCGCGTGCCGCACGGCAGCCTCGGCTCGCGCTGGAGTGCCCGGGAGGGGAACTGGAACCTCGACATGAAGGACATGGTGGACGGAAGCGAGATCGACTGCGCCCTGAGCTTTTTGGGCGAGGATAGCGTCACGGTCCGCTTCGTCTTCGAGGGGGAAAAGGACCAGTTCCGCTTCGTGCCGGTGCGCCGGGTCGCCACCAAAAAGGGCGAGCAGGTGGTCACCACGGTCTTCGACCTGATGATGGCGCAGTTCGGCGTGTCCCGCGGCCTAGCCGGCGACTACCCTAAAGACTACGATTCCGAGCTCCCCTTCACCCCCAAGTGGCAGGAGAAGCACACCGGCATCGACGCCAAGACCCTGATCGACATCGCCCGCGAGTGGGGCGTCAACGGCGAGCAGAGCACCGGCCGCAACATGATCATCATCGGCGCCGGCGTCAACCACTGGTATCACAACGACCTCATCTACCGCGCCGCCATCACGGCCCTCATCTTGACCGGCTCCGTCGGCAGAAACGGGGCGGGGCTTGCCCACTACGTGGGGCAGGAAAAGGTGGCGCCGCTCTCCCCCTGGACCTCGATCGCCATGGCGCAGGACTGGACCAAGGCCTCGCGCCTGCAGAACACCCCGAGCTTCTGGTACATGCACGCGGACCAGTGGCGCTACGACCGCAACTTCGTCGACTACTTCAAGCCCGAGACCGGCGAGAAAATGCCGATGCACGCGGCCGACTTCAACGCCAAGGCGGTGCGCCTGGGGTGGCTCCCCTTCGCCCCGCACTTCAACGACAACACGCTTGATCTCATGAAGAAGGCGCAGGCTGCCGGCTGCGACAGCGACGCCAAGACCCGCGCCTGGCTCGTGGCGAGGCTCAAAACGGGCGAGACCCGCTTCGCCATCGAGGACCCGGACGGAGCCGGCAACTCCCCCAAGGTCTGGTTCATCTGGCGCGGCAACGCCATCTCGGCGAGCGCCAAGGGGCACGAGTTCTTCCTGAAACACGTGCTGGGGGCGCCCAACGCGAGCTTCACCGCCAAGGAGAGCGCCAAGGGGCTCGTGAAGGACGTCGTCTGGCACGAAAAGGCGCCGGAGGGGAAGGTGGACCTGGTGGTCGATCTCAACTTCCGGATGGACACCTCGACCCTGTACTCGGACATCGTCCTCCCCGCCGCCACCTGGTACGAGAAGAGCGACCTGAACACCACCGACATGCACTCCTTCGTGAACTGCATGGACGCCGCCGTCCCCCCCTCCTGGGAGTCGAAGAGCGACTGGAAGATCTTCGGCGAGATCGCCAGGAAGGTGAGCGAGCTCTCCGTCAAGCACCTCCCCACCCCGGTGAAGGACGTCATCGCAGCGCCGCTTCTGCACGACACGCCAGGCGAGATCGCCCAGCGAAGCGTCCTCGACTGGAAGCTTGGCGAGTGCGAGCCGATCCCGGGGAAGACCATGCCGAACCTGGCCATCGTGGAGCGCGACTACCCGAACATCTACAACCGCTTCCTGTCGCTTGGCCCCGAGATCGGGCACTTGGGCTCGCACGGCAACTACTACGACGCCGCCGACGAGGCGGAGAAACTCCTCGACACGCTCCCCACCAGGGATTTCGCCGGCAAACGGCGCGTCGACCTGACCGACGAGAAGACCGTCGCCGACGTGATCCTCTCGCTTGCCTCCGAGACCAACGGCGAGCTTGCGCACCGCGCCTTCCAGAAGCTGGAGAAAAGGGTCGGCAAGAAGCTCACCCAGATCTCGGAGGGGTCGCGCGACTTCCGCATGAAGTGGGAGGACGTCACCCGGAAGCCGCGCCGCGCCATCACCTCGCCCATCTGGAGCGGGCTTATGAACGACGGCCGTCCCTACGCCCCCTTCACGCTCAACGTGGAGCACGGCGTCCCCTGGCGCACCCTCTCCGGACGGCAGTCCCTCTACCTCGACCACCCGTACTACGGCGAGTTCCACGAGGGGCTCCCCACCTTCAAGGGGAAACTGAACCCGGCGATCCTGGACGAGACCGAGGGGGAGACGGGGCTCGTCCTTAACTTCCTCACCCCGCACGGCAAGTGGGGGATCCACTCCACCTACTCCGACAACCTGCGCATGCTGACCCTTTCCCGCGGCGGGCAGGCGGTCTGGCTCAACCACCTGGACGCCCAAGGTGCCGGGATCGAGGACAACGAGAGCGTCGAGATGTACAACGCAAACGGCGTCGTCGTCTGCCGCGCCATCGTCTCCTCCCGCATCCCTAAAGGGGCCGCGATCATGTACCACGCCCCCGAGCGCACGCTCAACGTCAAGAAGTCGAAGAAGAGCGGCAAGCGCGGCGGGGTGCACAACAGCCTCTCCCGCATCCGCCTGAAGCCGACCCTCATGCTCGGCGGCTACGCCCAGTCCAGCTACTATTTCAACTACTGGGGCCCGACCGGGGTGAACCGCGACAGCTACGTGGTGGTGAGGAAGCTCAAGTAACCTCAATTACGGCGACAAAGGAGCCGCATTTATGGATGTACGCGCGCAGATAGTCATGGTTTTCAATCTGGACAAATGTATCGGCTGCCACACCTGTTCCGTTTCCTGCAAGAACATCTGGACCGACCGCAAGGGCGCAGAATACATGTGGTGGAACAACGTGGAGACCAAGCCCGGCGTCGGCTACCCGAAGCAGTGGGAGGACCAGGAGCGCTTCAAGGGGGGCTGGGTGGTGGACGGCTCGACGCTCAAGCTCAAGGCGCTGGGCAAGGGCCCCACCCTTTTGAACATGTTCTTCCAGCCCAACATGCCGAAGATCGAGGACTACTACGAGCCCTTCGACTTCGACTACGGCAACCTGGCCGGCGCCAGGGAGTCAAACGACCAGCCGGTGGCCGAGGCGTTCTCCCGGATCTCCGGGAAAAAGATCGAGGAGATCACGGGGGGGCCCAACTGGGACGACGACCTCTCCGGCTCGCAGATCTACGCGGCCAAGGACGCGAACCTGCAGGACAAGCAGGTGATCGACTCCTACGACTCGATGTTCATGCAGTACCTGCCGCGCATCTGCAACCACTGCCTGAACCCGGCCTGCGTCGCCTCCTGCCCCTCCCGCGCGCTCTACAAGCGGGGCGAGGACGGCATCGTGCTGGTGGACCAGGAGGTCTGCAAGGGATGGCGCTTCTGCACCAGCGCCTGCCCCTACAAGAAGGTCTATTTCAACTGGGACTCGGGGAAGGCGGAGAAGTGCATCTTCTGCTACCCGCGCGTCGAGACCGGGCAGTGCAACGCCTGCGCCCACAGCTGCGTGGGTCGCATCCGCTACGTGGGGGTGCTTTTGTACGACGCCGACGGGGTGGAAAAGGCGGCGCTCAAGAAGGACGACGAACTGGTCGAGGCGCATAAGGCCCTGATCCTCGACCCGAACGACCCCGAGGTGCGCGCGGGGGCGATAGCAAACGGGGTCTCCGAGCGCTGGCTCGATGCGGCGGTAAAATCGCCGGTCTACACCCTGGTGAAGGAGCTGGGCATCGCGCTCCCGCTGCACCCGGAGTTCAGGACGGTGCCGATGACCTACTACATCCCGTCGCTCTCCCCGGTGCTCTCCGTCTGGGGCGACACCCACAAGCTTCTGGAACACGGCATGATCCCGGCGCTGGAAAAGCTCAGGGTGCCGGTCGGCTACCTGGCGAGCCTTCTGTCCGGCGGCAACCACCTGGTGATCGAGGGTGCGCTGAAGAAGCTGATCGCGCTCAGGGTCTACATGCGCGGGGAAAACCTGAAACTTCCCGTCGACCCGGCGATTCTTGCCGATGCGGGACTTGACGACTCCTCGGTCTCAAGGCTCTACCGGCTCTTCACCATCGCAGGCTACCATGAGCGAAACGTCATCCCGGCCCAGCAGCGCGAGGGTGAGAACGATCCCTTCCTGCGCAAGCAGCAAGCGGGCTTCGGCATTCTCAAGAAGACCGGGAGGGGGAAATGAGCATCTATTACTGCTACGACGGGCTGGCGCGACTCCTTGACTACCCGGAGGCCGCCGAGGAGTTGACCTCGTGCTATGCCCTCCTCGACGGCGCCCTCAAGGAACGGGGGATCGCCTCCCCGGCGGCCTCCTTCGGGGAGATGATCCGCAGCTCCTCGCTTGCCGAGTTGCAGGAGGATTACGTCGCCCACTTCGATTTCAACCCGGCGGTCGCCCCCTACTTAGGTCACCACCTGTACGGGGACAACCAGAAGAAGGGCGCCTACATGATCCGGGTGAAAAAGGAATACCTCCGCTACGGTTTCGACCCGCAGGGGTGCGAACTCCCCGACCACCTCGCGGTGCTGCTCGGCTTCCTGGCCCACCTGGCAAGGCTAGGCGAAGACCCGGTCAGGCGCCGGTTCATCGAGGAACTGGTACAGCCGGGGGTGGAAAAGCTTCTGGCGGCTCTTGCGCCGCGCAGGCTTTCTCCCTGGCTTACGCTGATCGAGGCTGCGGGGCTTTTGTTACGCGCCGACTGTCAGGAGGTGTCGACATGCTGAACAACCTTATCTTCCTGGCGCTCCCCTACGGAGCGCTCGTCCTGGTTATCTTCGTCACCCCCTACCGGTTTCTAAGTAACCGGCTCACCTGGTCGGCCTACTCCACCCAGTTCCTGGAAAGAAAGCTCCTCTACTGGGGGATCAACCCCTGGCACTACGGGGTGATACCGATCCTGGCGGCGCACGTCATCGGCTTCGCCTTCCCCGGCCCGGTCAAGGCGTTTTTGGGGAACCGCGAGGCGCTCCTTTTGGTCGAAAGCCTCGGCCTGGGTCTCGGGCTCTTCGCCCTTTTGGGGCTCGTGCTGCTCCTCTTGCGCCGCAGCAACTCGGACATGCTGAAGAAGGTCACCTTCGGAAGCGACTGGCTGATCCTCTACCTGCTCGCCTTCCAGGCCGGCACGGGGGTCTACATCGCCTACTTCAAGCGCTGGGGCTCCCAGTGGTACCTGCACACCGCGGTCCCCTACCTCTGGTCCATCGTCTCCTTCGACCCGCAGCCGGGGCTGGTGAGCGACCTGCCGCTTGTCTTCAAGCTGCACGCGGCCTTAGCCTTCCTGATCGTGGCGGTTTTCCCCTTCACCAAGCTCGTGCACCTGCTCTACCTGCCGGTCGACTTTCTCAAAGACCCGCCCGTCCTCTACAAGTGGCGGGCAAGGGACTGAATTTTGTTGCAGCACATTCAAGGAGGCACCCTATGGCAGCGCGCGTATTGACCGTATGGAAACCGGAAGACGAAGCCTTCTGGAACAACGAGGGTAAGGCCATCGCCTCCCGCAACCTGTGGATCTCCATCCCCTCGCTGTTCCTCTCCTTCGCGGTCTGGATGGTCTGGAGCGTCGTGGTGGTGAACCTGCAATCGATCGGCTTCGGCTTCGACGCCGACCGGCTCTTCTGGCTGGCAGCCCTCCCCGGGCTCTCCGGGGCGACCTTCAGGATCTTCTACTCCTTCATGGTCCCCATCTTCGGCGGCCGCACGTGGACCACCATCAGCACCGCCTCGCTCCTCGTGCCGGCCGTCGGCATCGGCTTTGCGGTGCGCGAGCCGAGTACGAGCTATGCCACCATGCTGACCCTGGCCCTTTTGTGCGGCTTCGGCGGCGGCAACTTCGCCTCCAGCATGTCCAACATCAGCTTCTTCTACCCCAAGTCGCAAAAGGGGACAGCCCTGGGCTTGAACGCGGGGCTCGGCAACCTGGGGGTAAGCGCCATGCAGTTCCTGGTGCCGCTCGTCATCACCACCGGCATGTTCTCCGCCCTGTGCGGAGACCCGCAGCTCTGCGTCGTCAAGGGAGCAACCAAGACGATCTGGATGCAGAACGCGGGTTTCATCTGGGTACCCTTCATCGTCCTCGCCACGCTCGCCGCCTGGTTCGGCATGAACGACATCGCCGACGCCAAGGCCTCCTTCAAGGAGCAGTCGGTCATCTTCGGCCGCAAGCACAACTGGATCATGTGCTGGCTGTACCTGGGCACCTTCGGCTCCTTCATCGGCTATTCGGCTGGGCTGCCGCTATTGATCAAGTCCCAGTTCCCCGCCATGAACCCGACCCAGTACGCCTTCCTGGGTCCCCTGGTCGGCGCCCTCTGCCGTCCGCTGGGCGGCTGGATCGCCGACAAGCTGGGGGGGGCGCGCGTCACCTTCTGGAACTTCATCGCCATGGCGGCCGCGGCCTTCGGCGTCCTCAACTACCTGCCGCACGCGGGCTCCGCCGGCAACTTCTGGGGATTTCTGGCCATGTTCATCCTGATGTTCGTGACCACCGGCATCGGTAACGGTTCCACCTTCCGGATGATCCCGGTGATCTTCCTGACCGAGCGCACCCGCGCCGCGGCGGGCAATGGCGCCCGGGCCGAGGCACAGGCGGTGACCGCCGCCGCCAAGGAAGCGGCAGCCGTGTTAGGCTTCAGTTCCGCCTTCGCCGCCTACGGCGCCTTCTTCATCCCGAAAGCGTTCGGCAGTTCCATCGCGCTTACCGGCGGCCCCCAGGCGGCACTCTACGGCTTCCTGGGCTTCTACCTCACCTGCATCCTCCTTACCTGGTTCTGCTATTCGCGGCGCGACTCCGGCATGCCCTGCTGAGCGAGCCTCCCCTCAAGACCAAGGGCGCTAAAGTCGGTGACTTAAGCGCCCTTGGTAATTTTCCCCACCTCAAAAAGCTCCTGCCGTCCCCTTTCCCGGACTATCTCAACTCGTCGCGAATGGCGGCGGCCCGCTCGCGGACCAGTTGCAGAAAAGCGTCGCGGGGGGGAGAATCAGACTTCTCCCGCCAGCACATGATAAGCGGTATCGGGTCGAGCGCCGGCGAAATCGGCACGAACGCCACCTGCCTGCTGCGAAGATTCCTGACGCCCTCGGGAACGACGCTCACGCCCTGCTCGGCGGCGACCATCGTCAGGACCGTCGCCATCAGGTCGGGACTGTGAACGACCGAAGGCGAAAAACCCGCCGTTTTGCAGGCGGAGATGACGTGGTCGTACAGGCCGACCGCCACCTGGCGGTCCAGCAGCACGAACGGTTCCTGCGCGAGCTCGGCGAGCCTTATCCGTTGACGCGATGCCAGCGGATGCGTCTCGGCCGTGACGGCAAGAAAGCTCTCCTGAAACAAAACCTCCGCCGCCAGGTCGGAATGCCCCGGAGGCAGCGGCCGGGTAAAGCCGATATCGAGTTCCTTGCGGGCAAAGGCAGCCAACTGCCGGTCCGGCGTGAATTCGTACATCCGTATGGTGACGTTCGGATACGCCGCCCGATAGCGGCGGATCAGGTCGGGAAGAAAGTGCATCGTCGGCGCCGCAAAGAAGCCGATGGACAGTTCCCCAACCTCGCCCCGCGAAGTACGCCTCGCCTTGTCCTTTGCCGATTCCGCGGCGGCCAGAATCGATCGGGCATCCTCGAGAAACACCTTGCCGGCCGCAGTCAGCTGGACGGAGCGTGTATTGCGGTACAAAAGCGGCGTACCTATCTCCTGTTCCAGATCGACGATCTGCGTGCTCAAGGCCGGCTGAGCCACGTAAAGCTTCTCGGCCGCCTTGGAAAAATTCAATTCCGACGCCACGGCCACGAAATAGCGAAGATGTCGTAGTTCCATATCCAACCAATAACAAAAAGCTATCAATCTGACAATTATTATATATTTCACAAATCGATCATACCTCTCTAGCATGTGCCATAGAGACGTTGACCAACCCATGAACACTTTAGATTGCCGGGAACGCTCCACCAGGCAAAGGAGATCGCACCATGGTTACCCTTCAGACACTGCGTGCCGTCGATAGCGCCACGGCACCCGGTCCACCTAAGGCTGCAGTCGACGAGCTGCCTGCAGCCCTGGTGTTATTTCTCGCGGCTGCAGCCGGCCTATCCGTAGCCTCGCTTTACTACAGCCAACCGATGCTTGGCGTGCTGGGGGCGGAGATCGGCGCCTCGGGTCGTGCGGTGGGCCTGGTGCCGACCCTGACGCAACTGGGTTATGCCCTGGGCATCCTGTTCCTGGCCCCGCTGGGTGACCGCTATGACCGGCGGCGCATCGTCCTTGCCAAGGCGGCAGTGCTGGCCGTGGCGCTTTTCGTCGCGGCCTGCGCACCGTCGATCGGGTTCCTTCTGGGGGCAAGCCTGGTGATCGGCCTTGCGGCGACGCTGGCACAGGATATCGTCCCCTCGGCCGCCCACTTGGCACAGGAGTCCCAGCGCGGCAAGGTGGTCGGCACGGTCATGACCGGGCTGCTGCTCGGTATCGTGCTGTCACGCGTGGTTAGCGGCTACGTGGCGGAACAGTTCGGCTGGCGGGCGGTCTTTTTCGGCGCTGCCGCCAGCATCGTCCTGGTCGGATTGGTGGCCTGGCGCCGGCTGCCGAGTTTTCAGCCGACCATACAACATGCCTACGGCGAGTTGCTGAGCTCCCTGGTCCATTTGTGGCGGCGCCATGGTGCATTGCGCCGGGCGGCGCTGTCGCAGGGGCTGTTATCGGTCGGCTTCAGCGCCTTTTGGTCCACCCTGGCCGTGATGCTGCACGCCGCGCCTTTTCATCTGGGCAGCAAAGCGGCCGGCGCCTTTGGCCTGGCAGGAGCAGCAGGCGCCCTGGCCGCTCCCCTCGCGGGGCATGTTGCCGACCGGCGCGGGCCGGAACAGGTCACCCGCCTGGGAGCCGGTCTCGTAGCCCTGTCGTTCGCGGCCATGTTCTTTTTACCGCTACTTTCGCCGCCCGCGCAGCTCTGGCTCCTCGCAGCCAGCGCCATCGGCTTCGACCTGGGTGTCCAGGCCTCCTTGATCGCCCACCAGACCATTATCTACGGCATCGACTCCGGTGCGCGCAGCCGCCTGAACGCGGTCCTGTTCGTCGGCATGTTCATCGGCATGGCTTCCGGCTCGGCGCTGGGAAGCGCACTGCAGGCAGAATGGGGATGGACGGCGGTGACGGCTCTTGCCACGGCGGCAGCGGTCGGGGCGCTGGAAACGAGACTTTGGCCGGCCCGGGGAAAGATCGGTCCG
>Ga0209415_10018301_pt1 | contig 11059 bp, 11 predicted proteins | sample PeaSoiSIISIP2007_FD_187696 | JGI IMG/M metagenome (GOLD analysis project Ga0209415, IMG submission 187696) | Peat soil microbial communities from Weissenstadt, Germany - SII-SIP-2007 (SPAdes) (version 2) | ecosystem: Environmental > Terrestrial > Soil > Wetlands > Peat | place: Germany...
TTCACCCTCGACGACATGGTCTCGCGCGCCAGGGGGAACCCGGCACCCGCTCGGCCGCTGCACTGACGGGCCGCTGCACTGACGGGCCGCCCCACCCGGAGCGTCACGCCAGCGCATCGCCGGCGGCGTCGTTCCACCGTGACATGACGGCCACATCTCGTTCCCAGCTCAGGACGCTGATCGTCGCCGGAGCCAATGTGAACAAGGCCCCCGCCTCAGGTGGGAGACCCACCCATCGTGCCCCCACGACGCGCAGCAGGTGGGCGTGTGCGAACGCCAGCACGTCCCCGTTCAGTTGCCGGACCACCGAGATCACACGGTCGGCACGGGCCCCGACCTGCTGCGCCGTCTCCCCACCAGGAGCCCCGTCCCGCCACAAGGACCAGCTGGGGCTCTGGCCTCGGATCTCGTCGGTCGTCAGGCCCTCGTACTCGCCGTAGTCCCACTCACGCAGGTCGTCGCAGTCCTGGGCCTGGGCTCCGAATCCGGCTATCTCGCACGTCTCCCGGGCCCGGCGCAAGGGGCTGGTGAAGACCAACGTGAATACGTGCCCCGCCAGCCGGCGCCCGAGCTCTCGAGCCTCGACGCGACCTGCGTCGAGCAGCGGCAGGTCGGTGCGTCCGGTGTGTCGGCCCGACCGGCTCCACTCGGTGGCCCCGTGGCGCACCACGACCAGCCGGGCCCGGGACGGCCCGGGTTCACCGAGGGGGGGGCGGGCAGGTCCGGATGGCATCGTCCCAGCGGAGCACGAGGACACGGGGGCTGCAACCCTGCCCAACAGCAAGCTCGCAAGTTGGCGTTGGCTGGAATGCCGGGCACCACAGCGGTGTTGTTCCATACAGCGTCAGGACGAAGAGGAACGATGGCAAACTCGACAATGACCCATGACGGCATCCGGCTCTTCCTGGATGACCTGGACCGGTACCCCTTACCGGACCACGAGCAACAGGTAGAGCTGGCCAAGCGCGTGGCGGCGGGCGACGATGCGGCGCGTCGGCAGATGATCGCGGCCAATCTGCGCCTGGTGGTCCACTGGGCGCGCCGGTACCAGGACCGCGGCGTCGATTTCGGTGACCTCGTCCAGGAGGGGACCTTCGGTTTGATGCGCGCCGTCGACAAGTTCGACTGGCAGCGCGGCTTCCGCTTCTCCACTTATGCCACGTGGTGGATCCGTCAGGCGTTGCAGCGAGCCGTGCAGCAGCACGGCAACACGATCCGCGTCCCCATGGAGGTCGCCGAGCAAGCCCAGCGGGCCGATCGCGTCACGTGGGAGCTGGCCGCGGACCTCCAACGCGACCCCACGCCCGAAGAAGTGGCCGAAGCGAGTGGTGTGGACGGCCGCACGCTCGAATCGGTCCAGAGCGCGGCTCGCGTGGTCGCCAGCCTCGACCAGCCGGCCGGAACCGACAGCGGGACCGCGTTGGGCGACCTCGTCGGAGCGGACGAGCACACCTTCGAGGACGACGTCGAACGCCAGATCGTCCTCGGTCGGGTGCGCGCCGCGGTCGACAGCCTCGGTGAGCTCGAGCGCGATGTGCTGCGGATCCGCTACGGGCTCGATGACGGAACCCCGTCCTCGCTGCAGGCGACCGCGTCGCGCTTGGGAATCGGCGTGCGCCGAGCCCGACAGGCCGAGGCACGCGCCCTGCAGGAGCTCGCCACGCTGGCTGAGGTCGAAGCCGCCCACCAGGCGGCCTAATACCCTCTGTCCCACCGGGCGCATTCCGACCCGCAGCGCAGGCGGGCCGGCTCAGTGCGAGAGACCGCGGATCAGCCGGGCCAGATCATCGGGCCGAGGCGCTTCCCAGGTCATCGGACCACCAGACGGATGGTCGAGCGACAAGCGGAACGCGTGCAGACACAGCCGGCCCGGCGCCAATTGCGCTGTCAGGGTCCGGGGTCGCGCTCCGGCCCCGCCGTAGCGTTCGTCGCCGATGACAGGGTGACCGATGGCGGCCAGATGGACACGGACCTGATGGGTACGGCCCGTCTGCAGACTGGCTTCGAGCAAGGTGCAGGCGACCGGAGCAGTGAAGCGCTCGATCACGCGGTACTCCGTGCGCGCTTCTCTTCCTCGCGCCGTGACAGCCATACGCGTCCGCTGTCGAGTGGAACGACCGATCGGTGCGTCGACGGTCCCCTCGTCCGCCTCTACGGTGCCGGCCGCGAGCACGAGGTACCGCCTCCCCGCGCTGTGGGTCCGGAATTGCCTCGCCAGCGAACGGTAGGCGTCAGGTGTCCGGGCCACGACCAGGAGTCCCGAGGTGCCCTTGTCGAGACGGTGCACGATTCCGGGCCGCCCCGGGTCACCGCCTCCGGCTTCGGACAGGCCTCGCAGGTCGGGAAAGCGCGCCAACAGCCCGTCGACCAGTGTCCCACCATGGTGGCCGGCTCCGTGGTGCACCACGAGCCCCGCCGGTTTGTCGACCACGACCAGCTCGGGATCCTCGTACACGACGGTGAAGATCACCGAGGAATCGGGCTGCGGCACATCGACATCGATCTGGGGCGCATCGACCTCGAGGTGTTGCCCGGCGCGCACAGCCTGGCTGCGTGTCGTGACACGGTGACCGTCGAGCCGGACCGCCCCGGTCGCGACCAGGTCTGACACGGCGCGGCGGGCCATCCCGCTCAGGAGCGACACGACGCGGTCGACGCGCTCCCCGGTCAAGGCCCCCGGCACGACGACGTCCAGTGCGACCGGCGATCGCTCCGCATCGGCTGGGTGGGGATCGGGTGGGTCGGGCGCCGGGGGCGTGCTCACGCCGACCGGTCCGCTCGCCACAACAGCGCGGCCGCCATGATCCCGCCCACCACGATGCACGAGTCGGCCACGTTGAACGTCGGCCAGAAGTGCAACGCGATGAAATCGATCACCGCGCCCCGATTCGATCGGATGACGCGATCGGCAAGGTTGCCCACAGCACCGCCCACGACAAGGCCGAAAGCGACCGCGATGGCCGTCGACTGGACGCGACGCACCGCGCCCAACAGGACGAGCACGGCAATGACGGCCACACCGCCGAGTACCGGAGCCCATCCCCGGGCGAAACTGAACGCGGCGCCGGAGTTGTAGGTGAGCTCCAGGTCGAGCTTCCACACGACGTGGATCGGGCCGTGCGACAACCGGTGGACGGCCCACGACTTCGTCGCCTGATCGACGGCGACGACCACCGCGGCGACGGCCCCGGCCACGAGCAGGCGCCGTAGGGCGTCGCGTCGCGGACGCTCCCCGTCGCTCAGCGGCGGTGCAGCCCTCCGCTTTTGCATGACACGCACAGCCGGGCGTATGGCAAGGCTCGCAATCTTGCTTTGGGAATCGGTTGCCCGCAGCTCTCGCACGCGCCGTACATCTTGGTCTCGATGGTCGCCAGAGCCATGTCGATCTCGTCGATGGTGGCCATGGCCTGGGCCGACAGTGTCAGGTCGCGCTCGCGGTCAACCGCCACCGTGCCGCCTTCACCGGACTCCTCGTCGAACTGCACGTCGCCCGGTTCGCGCTCGAGGGCCAGCGATTCCGCCTCGGCCCGCAGATCGGCTGCTTGCTTCTGGTACACCTCGCGCTCGTCGAGCAGGAACTTGCGTTGTTCCTCGAGGAACTTCGGTTCCGAGGCATAGGGCCCCCGGGTGGGCTTGGGAGGCGGCTTCGGCGCAGCCTTTGCCGCCGGGGGCTTCGACGGGGTCGGGGCGGTCGCGGTGACCGGCGCACCGGTTGCGGCCTTCTTGGCCGGCGCCGCCTTCTTGGCCGGCGCCGCCTTCTTGGCGGGGGCCTTCTTCGCCGGGGTGGTCTTCTTGGCCGGCGCCGCCTTCTTGGCCGGCGCCGCCTTCTTGGCGGGGACGGCCTTCTTCTTCTGCGGCGGAGCCTTCTTCTTCGTGGGAGTCGGCTTCTTCTTGGCTGTCTTCCGGACGGGCGCGGCCGCCTTCTTGGCGGGGACGGCCTTCTTCTTCGCCGGATTGGGCTTCTTCGCCGAGGGGGCCTTCTTCTTCGGCTGTGGCGCCTTCTTGACCGCGGCCATCAGCAGGACGCCTTCGGCCGCCGCGCGGTTATCGGGATGTCGGTCATCTCCCCAGTGCTTTCGTCTGCTCGACGAAGGTGGGCGACCCTAGCGTCGCCACGTGCGCCGGGCAACACCACGCGGGACCCCGGTATTCCGGCCGATTGCGCCGCGGCGGGCCGGACAACCTCCAATACGCTGTGGGGATGCCAAACGAGACGGGCGGCCAGGCACCGTACCCGCGAGTCGACCAGCAGGCTGACTATCCACGCCTCGAGGAGTCCATCCTCGAGTATTGGGCCAAGGACGGCACGTTCTCTGCCTCGGTCGAAGCCCGGGCGGGTGGTCCCAATGAGTACGTCTTCTACGACGGACCGCCCTTCGCCAACGGGCTCCCGCATTACGGCCACCTCCTCACCGGTTTCGTGAAAGATGCCGTGCCCCGGTACCAGACCATGCGGGGGAGGCGGGTGGAACGTCGCTTCGGCTGGGATTGTCACGGGCTCCCCGCTGAGATGGAAGCGGAGAAGGAGCTCGAGGTGTCGGGGCGCGCCGGCATCGTCGAGTACGGCATCGACAACTTCAACGAGTACTGCCGGGCACTCGTGCAGCGCACAACCGACGCCTGGGAGCGCTACGTCACCCGCCAGGCCCGCTGGGTCGACTTCTCCAACGACTACAAGACCATGGACCTCTCCTACATGGAGAGTGTGATGTGGGCGTTCAAAGCGCTGTGGGACAAGGGGCTGCTCTACGAGGGAGACCGGGTCCTCCCCTACTGCTGGGAGTGCGAGACCCCGCTGTCCAATTTCGAGACCCGCCAAGACGACGCCTATCGACCCCGCGAGGACCCCGCGGTCACCGTTCTCTTCACGCTCGACGCCGACGCCGACGCCGGCGCCATCGGCATCTCGGGACCGCTGCGGGTAATGGCGTGGACGACGACCCCGTGGACCTTGCCGTCCAATCTTGCCCTCGCGGTCGGTCCTGACATCGAGTACGCGGTATACGAGCTCCTCGGAGCCCCGACGGTGATCGCCGCCGATCGGGCCGCCGCGTACCCCGAGCTCCTCGCCGAGGCCGCGCCCTTGGCACGGTTCCCAGGATCGGCCCTGGTCGGTCGGACCTATCGCCCCCTGTTTCCGTTCTTCGCCGACCAACCCGGAGCGTTCCGGGTCCTCGGTGCCGATTTCGTCGCCACCGACGAAGGAACAGGTGTGGTGCACCTCGCTCCGGGGTTCGGTGAGGAGGACTTCGACGTCTGCAGCGCGGCCGGCATCGCGGTGGTGTGCCCCGTCGACGACCGCGCCCGATTCACGAGCGAGGTGCCCCCCTATGCCGGTCAGCTCGTGTTCGACGCCAATCCGGGCATCACGGCTGATCTCACAGCGGCCGGTGCCCTCGTAGAGGCCAAGCCGTACACCCACAGCTACCCCCACTGCTGGCGCACCGACACGCCCCTCATCTACAAGGCGGTGCGCTCATGGTTCGTCGAGGTCACCGCCATCAAGGACCGCATGCTGGAGCTCAACCAACAGATCGAGTGGATTCCGGCTCACATTCGAGACGGAGCATTCGGGAAGTGGCTCGAGGGGGCACGTGACTGGTCCATCAGCCGGAACCGGTTCTGGGGATCGCCCATCCCGGTGTGGAAGAGCGACGATCCGCTGCACCCCCGGACCGACGTCTACGGAAGCATCGAAGAGCTCGAGCACGATTTCGGTGTCCGGCTCGTCGACCTCCACCGTCCCGCTATCGACGAGCTCGTCAGGCCCAATCCCGACGATCCGACCGGCCGCTCGACCATGCGGCGGGTCACCGACGTCCTCGACTGCTGGTTCGAATCGGGTTCGATGCCATTCGCACAGGTCCATTACCCCTTCGAGCGGGCACAGTGGTTCGAGTCGCACTTCCCGGCCGACTTCATAGTGGAGTACGTGAGCCAGACCCGCGGCTGGTTCTACACGCTGCATGTCCTCGCGACCGCGCTCTTCGATCGACCCCCGTTCCGACATTGCGTGGCCCATGGCATCGTGCTCGGTGACGATGGCCGCAAGATGTCCAAACGATTGGGGAATTACCCCGAGCCCGACATGGTCTTCGACATGTGGGGCGCCGACGCCATGCGGTGGTTCCTCCTGTCGGCGCCGATCCTCCGGGGCCAAGACCTTGTGGTGCATGCCAAGGGGATCGAAGAGGTGCGCCGGCAGGTCTTGAACCCGATCTGGAACGCGTGGTACTTCCTGTCCCTGTACGCCAATGTCGACGGGATCCGCGGCCGGCCGCGCACCGACGCCACCGGCGTCCTCGACCGCTACATCCTGGCCAAGACCGCCTCGCTGGTCGACGACGTGACGACCTCGATGGACGGCTACGACCTCTTCGCGGCGTGCTCGGCCATCACGCGTTTTCTCGATGCTCTCAACAACTGGTACATCCGGCGCAGCCGGGACCGGTTCTGGCGCGCCCGGGACGGCTCGGCCGAGGTCGAGAGCGACAAGGCGGACGCCTACGACACCCTGTCGACGGTCCTCACAACCTTGTGCAAGGTCTCTGCCCCCCTGCTCCCCCTACTCACCGAAGCCGTGTACCGGGGCTTGGCCCGCGAGCGAAGTGTGCACCTGGCGGATTGGCCGTCGCCCGACGATCTGCCCCGCGACCCCGAGCTCGTCGACGCCATGGACGTCGTGCGCGACGTGTGCTCGGCCGCGCACGCGGTGCGCAAGGCCAACGGTCGGCGAGCACGGCTCCCGCTGCGCCGTCTCACCGTCGCCACGGCGCGGCCCGAGCGGCTCCGGCCGTTCATCGGATTGATCGAGGACGAAGTCAACGTCAAAGAAGTGGTGCTCACCGACGAGGTTGGCGACGTGGCCGAAGAGGTCCTCACCCTCGTGCACGCCGCTCTGGGGCCGCGTCTCGGGCCCGACACCCAGCGCGTCACCGCCGCGGTTCGGGCCGGCGATTGGCACCGCACCGACGATGGCGTCTTCGCCGGGGGTGTGCGACTCGAGTCCGGTGAGTACGAGCTGGTCCTCCGGCCGCGCAACGTGGTCGAGGGGCGGACGCTCCCCGGCGACGCCGGGGTCGTGACCCTCGACACCACTGTCGACGATCAACTCGAATCAGAAGGTGTGGCCCGAGACGTCGTGCGCCTGGTTCAAGCCGAGCGGCGCGACGCGGGTTTGCACGTGTCGGACTGTATCGCCCTGCGGATCGTCGCCCCGGCCGAGACGGCGCGCGCGGTGGAAACCCACCGGTCACACGTGGCCGAGCAGACCCTGGCCGTAGACGTCCAGATCACCGTGGGGCCGGAGCTGTCCATCCACGTGACCAAAACTCCCTGCCCGAGCTCCCCGAACCCCTAGCCAGGGCGGGCAACGTCGCAGCGCGCCTCAGCGTGGTGCGATGGCTTGGGGTTGGTTGTTGTCCTCGATGGCCATGACACCTTGATGGTCGCTTTCGGCCGTCGGGGTGTCGGAGTCGATCGAGCGCGCTCCGCCGGTGGCAGCGTTGCCCTGAACCGAAACGGCCGCCCTCCCGCCACCCTCGAGTGTCATGGCCGAGGGCTCGCGGCCCGGCGCCCCCCCGACGGGGTCGGGCGCGGCCACCGTGGGAATCTCTTCTCCGGGGCGCGTCGGGTTCACCGTCGGCGTCTCATCGCTCGGACGCGCCGTGGGGCGCGGGGCCGGACGCTGAGCCAGAATCGAACCGGGCGGCTGGACGTGCTGATCGACCCACGTGAGCATGTCGCTGAGCGCACCACGAAGCCGATTGCGTTCGTTCTCCATGTGCCGCGAAATGGTCTCGACGTCGCCGGCCAGCTGTGCACGGGTCGACTCCAGCCGGGTGATCTCCTCCCGCAAGTGCCGTTCGGTTTCCTCGGTCACCGACTTGGCACGCTGCTCGGCTTCACCGAGCACTCGACGGGCCCGCTCCTCGGCGTCGGCCACGAGCACTCGCGCCTGTGCCTCGGCTTCGGCCTGGGTCTGGTCGACGAACTTCTGGGCGAGCACCAGCGTGCGCTGCAACGTGTCGTCGCTCACCGCCACGCTCGCCTGCGGCTGGAGCTGCGCCTCTTGCAACATGCCCTCGAGCTGGGCGATGCGCTCAGCCGCCTGCTTTAGTCGGTCTCCGGCTTGGCGCACCTGTTCCTGAAGCGCCTCGGCATCCACCGCCACGCGCTCGAGGTACTCGTCCACGTCGTCGATGTGATATCCGCGCAGTGTCTGACGGAATTCGACGGTACGCAGGCTGTCGAGACTCGAGCCCTGGCCGCTCGGCTTTCCACTGTCCATGCGCCGAATCCTAGCCACGGGCTGCGGGGCGATGCAGGCGTTGGCGGAAAGGCCCCCGGGAGGACCGCCCAGATCCCGGAGATCCCGACGCCCGCCGGGCCCGCCCCGGCCGCTACAGGAGGCGGTACACGATCGGGATCACGATCAATTGGATCCCGAAGAACACGATGATGAACGACAGATCGATGCCGAACCCCCCGGCCCGCACCGGGGGGAGGAGCCTGCGGACCGGGCCGAGCACGGGCTCGGTGAGTCGGTACAACACGGCGTTGACGCTCGCCAAGGTCGACCCGGGCGAAGCCGGGAACCAGCTCAGCAGGGCACGGGGGAACAAGACCCCCCACAGATAGATCTCAAGGAGGTAGACGACGACGGTGCGGAGCACGATGAAGAGGTTACGGCTTCAGGCCTGCAGCACGGTGACAGGCTCGGCCCGGCGGCGCTCAGGGCCGCAGGAGCCCGTTCTCCTGGAGGCGCTGGCGCTCCTCAGCTGACACCTTGACGTTCGACGGGGTCACCAGGAACACCTTGTCGGCCACGCGTTCCATCTTCCCGCTCAACGCGTAGGCGACACCACTGCAGAAGTCGATCATGCGCCGCATCAGCTCTCGATCGGCAACCTGCAGGTTGACAATCACGGGCTGGTTGGCCATGAGCCGGTCGGCGATCTGCCTGGCGTCGCCGAACTGCAAGGGCGCGACCACGTGCACGCGTGCCCCCGGCTCGGCCGCGACAGGGCGCACCACGCTGCGAGGCGTGACCGTCGGTGTCACGGTCGGGTAGTCCTCGCGCGGAAGCGGCCGGATGGTGCTCGTCGCCACCGCGGACGTGGGCTCGTCCTCTTCTTCGGCTGCCAGGGCGATCCGTTGACCGGATCGTTGTCCGACCGACATGCGCGGTTCGTACTCGTCGTAGTCGTCGTACTCGTCGTCGACCAGGCCCAGATACACCATGGCCCTCTTGAAGAATCCAGACGCCATTGCCAGCCTCCCGTCGACAGCGTAGTGCCTCCACCCAGGCACAGGGGGATGCGGGGGCGTCGCCGAACACGGCTCCCTCACGCCGGCCGGGGCAGGCGTTCCCCGAACAACGCGCGCCCCACGCGCACCATTGTGCTCCCCTCCGACAGGGCCACCTCGAGGTCGTCGGTCATGCCCATCGACACCTCGGAAAGCCCGAGGTCGCGGGCCAGTTGCGCAGTGAGGCGGAACGCGGGCCGGGACTCCTCCGGGGCGCCCGGTGGGCCCACGGTCATGAGACCGCGCACGTCGAGGCCCACTCGGCGCAATGACGTCACCAGAGCCGGGACCTCCGACGGCGGACAGCCGTTGCGCCCCGGGATCGCGGTGGTCTCCACCTCGACGAGCACCGTGGCTCCGGGCGCGTGCCTGGCGACGGTCTCGCCCTCGACGGCGCGACTCAGGGTCTGCCATACCGACACCACCGGAGCGATCAGGCGTACGCGACGACGTTGCACGGCGCCGAGGTAGTGCCACCGCGTTCCCTCCACCTCGGGCGCGACGCGTTGCGCGGCTTTTGCCACGAGCTCGTCGGCGTAATTCTCCCCGATGTCGAAGAGCCCGGCTTGGCGCGCCGCGTCGACCGCGCTCGACGTGAACCCCTTCGTCACGGCCACGATCCGAACACCCGCCGGGTCCCTCCCCGCGTTCTCGATGCGTCTGCGCAACGCGTCCACCCGCGTCATCACCACCGCGGCGGGCGGTGCGCTCGCCAGGACGCGCGGAGCAGCGGCCGCCACCGTTCGACCGTCAGGGCTGACGCCAGACGACCAGCGCCTGGCGAGCCTGGTCACCGCGGGCCCGATGCGAGAAATATCCCGGACCGCACATGGTGCAGGTGCCGTCCCGGACGGCCAACGACACCCCTGAGCGTGACAACTGACCACACACCGCGCTGGGGAGGTCGAGCGACGGACGTCCCCACGACGTCCGTCCGCGCACGTCCCCGCCGCAGGACAGCTCGACGAGGTCGAGATCCTCCTCGGAGAACTCATAGCAGCAGGGGCCGATGCATGGACCCAGACCTGCGACCACGCTGGTTGCCCCGAGGGCCCTCATGGCGTCGATCGCCTTGCCCAGCACCCCGGCGCGCAAGCCGCGCCATCCCACGTGCACCGCGCCGTGGACGCCCTGGGGTGACCCGAGGGCCACCGAGGCGCAGTCCGCCGTGAGGACCGCCAGCGCGAAACCCCCGCCCGAACACAGCACCGCATCACCTTCGGGCGCCTCCCCATCGAGCCCGGGTGCCCACGGCACGGCCCCGTCGGGAATGGGTGGGTCGACCACCACGATCCCGGCCTCGTGCACCTGGTTCAGGCGGCGCACCGCCAGTCCGGACGGCACAGGCGCAGGCGCAGGCGCCGTGCGCTCTCCGATCGACCGCATGTCCCCGTCGTCGGCTCCTGTCCACAGCGCGTGGACGCGAGTACCCCGAAGCAGCGTGTGGGGCGCCCTAACGGAGGAACGAGGGAACGTCGAACTCGTCGTCACCGAGGTCGAGGTCGTCATCGTCGGGCGTGGCGAAGATGTCCTCGTGCACGTTCTCCAGGCCGAGGACCTGGCTGCGATCCTCGGGTCCCCCCGCCCCCCCTGCCCCGCGTCCTTCCTCCCAGCGCTCGAAGCCCGCCGCGATCACCGTTACCCGCACGGCGTCGGTCATGGACTCGTCGATCACGTTGCCGAAGATGATGTTGGCGTCGGGGTGGGCATGGCCGTGGATGATCTCCATGGCCTCGTTCACCTCGAACAG